>Ga0208879_1001454_pt1 | contig 22257 bp, 19 predicted proteins | sample Knorr_S15_td_Bot_FD_185605 | JGI IMG/M metagenome (GOLD analysis project Ga0208879, IMG submission 185605) | Marine microbial communities from Southern Atlantic Ocean transect - Knorr_S15_td_Bottom_ad_5009_LV_A (SPAdes) (version 2) | ecosystem: Environmental > Aquatic > Marine > Oceanic | place...
TGAGTTGGTGATGGTTGTGAGTTGGTTGGTGGTGGTGGTGGTTGTGAGTTGGTTGATGATGTTTGTGGTTGTGAGTTGGTTGATGGTTGTGAGTTGGTTGGTGGTTGTGAGTTGGTTGATGATGTTGGTGGTTGTGAGTTGGTTGATGATGTTGGTGGTTGTGAGTTGGATTTCTTGCCCCAATGGACCTTTCCGTATTTGTTTACGCTTTTGTCCCAGCCTCCCGGTGTTGCTGGTGCTGCTGTTGCTGCTGGTTGTGAGTTGGTTGGTGGTTTTGGTGGTCCCGTTAAGATGGGTGCTTGTAAGTTGGATACCATATTATAAAGTTCATCATATAATAAATCTTTGTTATTAAATTCTGTGTTATTTTTGATTTTTATAATCCAATTATTTTTTCTATCTTTTATATCAAATTTCATTGGAAATAAATCCTCATCATTAGAAATTAAATCTTTTAATCTTTTTAACTCCTCCTCATAAAACGTTTTATACCACTTTGTATTTTCGATTTTTTTTAACTGAAGCGCCTTTAAATTAGCTTTCTTTGTAGTATATAATATGTATTTTTTATTTTCATATGAAATCTCTGGACTAATTTCTGTAATTTCAGATGTATTTTTGAAAATATCAGCTATTTTTATTCCATTATCATTTATATAAAAAGACTTTATATTTTTATCGATTAAAATTTTATGTAAATCGCTATCATAATCATTTCCTCCAATTTGTTTTTTGTTTTTTTTTTTATTAATTCTCACAAGTAATGCATATGTTTTTTTATTATATGTTTTTTTATTATATGTTTTTTTAACCATTTTCTATTATATATACATATATTAGAAAATTATAATTATTTAAAATTTTTAAATTAAATTAAATTTTTAAAATTTTTGGTAATCCATTTTTAAGTTGTTTTCCACAAAATTTATATCCTTTTCTTAATCTCCCAGAATTACAACCAGTTTGAATAATACCTTTATGTTTTCTTATATATTTTTTTATATGTTTTTTTCCCCCGGTTGTATGAATTGGTGTCAATACACCAATTATATCATCAATTGGTGTCAATATACCAATTATATCAGGTGCAAAAATAAATTCATCATTATTATCTTTATTACGAAGATATCTTTTTGTTATATTCTTTTGCAAAATATCATAATCTTCTTTTGTATCAATAGTATATGTATCAAAATCTAAAATTTTATTATTTTCATTTTTAAGAATAGGATATACTGGGCTATATTTTAAATTTTTTTTAATTTTATTAAAATCTTTTTTAAGAATTAAAAACATATTTGAATATTTTTGTGGAATATCAAATTTACTATCGGAATCTAATTTAATTTTAGTTCCATTTAAAATATTAGGAATATTTTTTAATGTCATTATATTAAAAATTCTATTTATATAATAACTATAGATAAAAATTTGTATACCATAATTTAGGTTGTATATCCTGGAATAAGAGAAGGTAAGGAATTTTTAACAAAAAAGTCAGCAAATACAAGAGAAATAATAGCCATTAATTTCATTAAAATATTTAAAGCGGGACCCGATGTATCTTTAAGTGGATCTCCAACTGTATCACCAGTAATAGCTGCTGCGTGTGCTTCTGACCCTTTTCCTCCATAATTTCCTTTTTCTATATATTTTTTAGCATTATCCCACGCTCCTCCAGTATTAGAAGATGATATAGCCATTTGTACTCCTGAAATTAAAGAACCGGTTAATAAACCAGATAATGCCTTAATCCCAAAAAAGAATCCAAATCCAATTGGGGTAAAAATTACTAAAATACCAGGAAGTATCATTTCTTTTAATGATGCTTGTGTTGAAATTTCAACGCAACGAGCATAATCTGGTTTAACATCTCCTGTCATAATACCTGGATTTTCTCTAAATTGTCTTCTAACTTCTTCAACCATTTCTTGAGCAGCTTTTCCGACAGATTTCATTGTCATAGCAGAAAATACATAAGGAAGCATTGCTCCAATTAATAATCCGAAAAAGGTAAATGAATCTAAAATATTAATTCCTTGATATCCTAATCCAGCTCGTGAAACGAAAGCACCAAAAAGAGCAAAAGAAACTAATGCCGCAGAACCAATTGCAAATCCTTTTCCAATTGCAGCAGTAGTATTTCCAGCAGCATCTAATGCATCTGTTCGTTGTCTAACAGACTCATCAAATCCAACCATTTGAGCAATACCGCCAGCATTATCTGAAATTGGACCATAAACATCAATAGTTAAACCAATAGTTAAGGTAGATAACATACCAAGAGCAGCAAGCGCGATTCCATACATATTTGCTAATTGGAAACTAACTAAAATCGTAATAGCTAAACAGATAACAGGAACAACTGTGGAAAAATTTCCAAGTGCAAGACCATAAATAATATTTACAGCAGCACCTTTATCGCAAACACTTGCTAATTCTCTAACTGGGCTATGACTATGACTAGTCATGTATTCAGTAAAATATCCAATAATTAACCCAGCCCATAATCCACAAATAATTGAAATAAAAGCACCAGTATTAGTAGTTTTGTGTAAACACCAAGATGGCATTTCATCATCCCAGATAAAATCAGAATCACTAATATTATTAGATAATTCAACACAAAATTTTGATGGTAAAAATAAATATGAAATTAGCGCGATGAATGGTGTAGTCAATAATGTCGATACAATTAATTGAATTTTTAATGATTTTTCAACATCTTCTTCCTTTTTCACTTTATACCAAATTGGTATTAAAGCAGTAAAAAAACCACTAATAATTCCGATACTTGTAATCAATAGTGGAAATAATAATGAACTCCAGTATTGATTTAAATCTGGGCTCATAGAAGCTAGAATTAAAGCAGCACATGTTGCTTCCGCAAACGAACCAAAAAGATCCGCTCCCATTCCAGCAACATCCCCAACATTATCTCCAACATTATCAGCAATAACAGCTGGATTTCTTGGGTCATCTTCGGGGATACCTTGTTCTACTTTACCAACTAAATCAGCACCAACATCTGCCGCCTTTGTATAAATACCTCCACCTACACGACCAAATAATGCAATTGCTGATCCTCCTAAACCATATCCAGCAATACATTCAAATAAAGATTGACCATTTCCTAAAATACTTAAATCCCAATTCAAATGATATAAATTAATAATTCCATATAAAATTAATAAACCTAATGAACAAAGACTAAATCCCATTACTGCCCCACCACTAAAAGCTGTATTAAATGCCATACCCCATCCAATTTGAGCACTAATAGTTGTTCGAGCATTAGTATAAACTGCGATTCTCATTCCAATATATCCAGCTAACATTGAAGTAAGACCACCAACTGCAAAAGATGCAGCAGTTAATCCTCCACGCATCCAACAAGAACCATCAGTTGATTGAATCATACCATCAATAATTTTAGATTTACCACAATTTCCAGCACTTCCAATTAAAACAATAATTATTCCTGAAAATAAAAGAATAAATATATACATGTATTTAAACTCTTCTCTTAAAAATGCAGAAGCACCTTCAGATATTGCTTCATATACAGAAATTAATTTATTTCTATCAAATGAATTACCTTCTTCTAATGGATGATATACTTCATCTTCATAAATTTTAATCTTTCGAATTTTCAAATATTGATACAATGCAAAAAATAATCCAATTATACCAGATGTAAAAATCAATCCAGTTACATATTTTTCTCCAAGAATTGGAGGAATTGGAGAATAATCAGTTGTGTTCATTTTTAATATTTAATATTTTATTATCTTTAATCAGTTTTAATTATTTTTAATTACTTTTAATTACTTTTTACGAAAACAATATATAAATTTTAATTATCTTTAATCAATTTTTATTTTTTTTTAAAACAATATACAGAATATAATTTTTTATTATTTCTCATTTCAATAAATTCTTTCGGTATTTTCTTAAAATTACATTTATTAAAATATTTTTTAAATAAATTCATATCAATTTGATATTTTTTTTCCCAATTTCTCATAAGACTATTATCTATCTTTAATAAAAATATACCATTTTTATTTAATAAATTATAAACTGACTTAATATATTTTCTCTGTATATGTTTATTAAATTTATAATATCCTAATACCCCAAAAGAGAAAATTACATTAAAATAAGATTTTTTATCTGGATATATTTTTAAAACTTTCATTAAATCTGTTTCTAAATAACCATTTTTTTTAGATAAAATATTGGAAATATTATATTTACTTTTTATGTCTAATATCCAATAATTGATTTGTTTATTAAACATGTAATAATCAAATATATTATAAATATCCATACCAATATTTAAAATTTTACTATTTATGTTAACTTGATTTCCAATTATTTAATAAAATTCTATCAGGCAATGACCACATTATTATATACATGATTAATAAAATGATAAGTATAGCTAAAATATATGTTATAATCATTTATTATTATACAATAAATTTTTTTTAATAAAAACTTTATTATATATAATAAATGATAAAGATAAAAATTTAATTCTCTTAAATTATCAAAAAATTTTCTATTATTTCATTTATTTTTGGAATATTTATTCTAAAATTTTTGTCACGATTACGATAAATATTTCCTAAATCTACATCATGAATTCCATCATTTTCGAATTGATGAATATGTATATCTAATCTTTCCAAATATTTTTTATATATTGTCGGAAAATCATAAATAAAAGAAAAACCATTTGGATTTATTATTAAACATCTTGATTTACAAGGTATAAAAAAAGATGATATAACTCCTGCTCCATGAGAAGAAATAAATAATGATACATTATTCAATAAATTTAATTCATCTTTTAAATTATAATTCTCAAATTTAATTAATTCTACATTATTATAACGCATATTTAAATTATTAAATAATTCTTTTTCATTTTTCACTCTTCGGTGTTTAGCTCCATCTCTTGATAAAAGTACGATTTTATTTGGATTTTTATTTTCTGAAATATTATAAAATTTTAAATACATTTTTTTTATTAATTTAACAAAATTTTTATTAATTGTTTCATCAATTGTTTCATAATTTTCATATTTATGCCAATTTGAAAAAGAAATTGCCTGACCTATTCCTAATGTACTTATAATAATATTCTTAAATAACGTTCCAGTTGGATAATCGGATAAAAATTTAATTTTATGTTTGGTAAATGGTAATAAATATTCCCGATATTTATCCCGAATTGTTTGATTATAATCAGATTCATCGTGTGCTCTTAAAAATATTATATAATTATCACGATTTATATTAGATATAGAATTTTGTAAAATCTTTTGATCTATAAATATCATTTTAATTATTGGAATTAAATTATCTATAAAAAAATGTCCAATATTATCTAATGACATTACTTTATATAAATAAACTTTTTTGGTTATTGTGTTATTTATAATGGATTGCGTTCTATCTTCTTCAAAAAGAATTTTACAATCATTTGGAATTTTACATTGTTCATTTTTATAAAGAAATTTTTCTTTTACAATTTCTTGATTATTATATCTATTTAATTTTAGTTTCATATTAATTTCTTTATATAAAATATTTTCAAAATTATAAATATTTATAGGATTTCTTCGTATTTCATACGGAATACTTTCAGAATTTAATATAGAATATATTGTTTGATAACTAGCCATATTTATTTAGTATATATAATTATATATACTAAATAAATAAACATATGAATATAATTGAAATACCTATAAAAATTTTATATGGAAAAATTGTTTGTAAATCGGATTCAATAAATAATCAATTTGGTCAATATCCCAGAATTGGTTGGGTTGATATAAACAATAAAACAGTAAATAAAAAAAATATAAAATATAAAATAATAAAATTAGAAGAATCACCACAATATCACTTTTTATGTAATAATAAAAATTATTATAAAGAATATATGAATGTAAATGGATGGATTAGTGGATATGGAAAAGAAAGAAAAAATGCAGTAAAAAATTTTGAAAATTTAATATTAAATTTTGATGAAACAAAAATGACACAAATTGACTGTGTTATAGAAGAAGATAAATATGTTTTAGTCGATGGATTACATAGATGTTCAATAATGTTTTATAAAAATAAAGATAAATTTATAAAAATAAATATTATAAAATGTAAAGATTTTACATCATTACCGCGTAAATAAATACAATTGTCTTCCATGATTACTTGGATCATCATAAGAATGTTTACTTATTTTTTTAACATTTTTATATAATGTATTTAATAATTCTATTTGAGGAATTGCTTCAAATTCATTATTTGCTTCGTAAAACATTGTATCTGATAATTTAGAAGCATATGTATATAATCTTTTCCATTTTTTTACCCAAGAACCCATAGATAATACAATTACAGCATCAATTTTATTTTCATTATGAATGTAATTATCAACAATATTAATATCATCTCTGTCAAAATCACAAACATAAAAAATTAAATTATATTTATTATAATTATTTAAAGCATTTGCACAATTTATACAACGTGGATCATAATCTAGTCCTATACCTGAATTTATAGTTTTACCAAGTTCCATCAATAATCCGCCAGTATTACAACCAAAATCAATTATATTTTTATTATTAAAATCAAAATGTTTCTTCATTATTTCATAACGAATCTCATTATTTCTTTGTCCTTGTATTTTGTATGTTCCAAAATTCAAAGTATGATAAGCAGAAGCAAATGCTTCACCATTTGGAAAATTACCTCTTGCATATGATTTTTTTGTATTTTGGCATAAAGTCTGTATCTTTTTACAATTTTCGGAAGAAAACATTTATTATTTTTATAAAATATATTATATATTTAATTATACCGAATGTATTAAATATATATGATATTTAATATAGAATTATGTCAAAAGAAAAAATAAGAATTATAACATATAAAAATGATGAAGTATATAATATTTTAGATAAAATACCATTATTTAATGGATTAAGAAAACATAAAAGGGGGGAAATTGTAAGATTAAAAAACAATGCATTAGCTCAAATTATAAATAAAAAAAAAAGTAATAGAAAAGCATTAGTATTTATAAGTTCTAAAAATGTATCGAATTTAACAAAATTAATATTTCATCAAAGAATGAAATACATTGATTGGCCAAAACTAACTGATAAAAAATTTAGTTCTAAAATAAAAAAAAATTTTGAAATTTTAAATTATACTGCTCCAACTGATAACTTTGTAAATAAAGAAGCATGTAATGCAACTTATGGAAAAATTAAATTAGGATATTATCAAAAAATTGTAAGTTCTTATTTAATATATGGTCCATATAGAGGATTATTAGCATGGCATGGATTAGGTTCAGGAAAAACTTGTACTTCAATTGATGTATTAAATTCTTTTATATTAAAAGTACATTTTAATAATGAATTTTCATATAAAATTTTATCAAATAAAAATAAAGATGAATTAGATATTCCTACATCACCAAAAAAAATATATGTAGTAATACCACCAGTGAAATCACTTGAAGAAAATTATAGAATGGAAATATCTAAAACATGCCCATCAATAATTAAAGATTTCGTTGAAAACTCACAATTAAATAAAGATGGCTCAAAACCAAAAAAAGACCCAACCAATAAAATTATTAATAAATATGTTAAAATTATTTCCTATGTTTCATTATCTAATAGAGTTAAAAAAGGAATAATAAAATTAGATGATTCACTTTTCATATTAGATGAATCACATAATTTATTATATCCACCATCAAGATATAAAAAAGAATATGATTATTTAGTTACTAAATTAAAAAGTGCTAAAAATGTTAAAATATTACTATTAACCGCTACACCAATATTTAAATCTATAACTGATTTACCACGCCTTATAAACATTATGAAATATAAAGATGAAAAACAACTACCTGAATCAGAAGAAGAATTTTATAAACAATATTACAATATTTTTGGAAAATTAAATAAATTGAAATTATCGAATGATGTAAAAGGATATATTAGTTTTTTTGATATTGAAGATGATATTTCTCTATTTGCTAAAAAAAAATTTATGAAACCATATATTACAAAAATAGATGATGAACATTATACTCGTTGGCAAAATACACATAAAAATGAAAATCAAAAATATGAAATTGTTAAAACATCTGATATTAATGATAAACACTTTAAAAATGAAAAATTTACTAATTCTGTATCCGGTTATTATAAAAAATCTTCCGCAATGAGTAACCTTCCTTCTGTATATTCACGAAAAGGTATATATACAGAAAAATTCCATCGCCTATTAAAAAATATTGAAAAATATGAAAAAGAAAAACATTTTATTATATCTCGTCATAAAGCATCTGGGGCAAATAGTATTGGATTTTTTCTAGAATCAAAAGAATGGACAAGATTAAGTAATAATAAAAATGATCATGGAACAAAAAAACCAATAACTAAAGTTCAAATTGCTACACAATTAACTGAATTAGATGAAAAATTAAAATTAAATACTATTACTCAAAATTATTACAATAAACAAAGAAAACAACTTTTTGAAAACTTTAAAGGAAATCCTTATAAAAGCTTTTTAATATTTAATAGTTCAAGTACCGCAAAAGCAATTAGTCAAGGAAGAAATTTCTTCAATGTAAAAGAAAATGTTGATGGAAAATATGCTCGTATTTTTATTGGTGATGAAAAATTTTCAGAAGGCGTATCTTTAAGTGATACACTACATGTCCATTTATTTGAACCTTTCTATTCCAAACAAGGTGAAAAACAAGCAATTGCTCGTGCTGTTAGAAAATGTTCTCATAAACGTCTCCCATATGAAAATAGAGTTGTAAAAATTCATAAATATTATAATAAAACTAAAAATAATGAAAATTTGACAGATAATATTATTGAAAAATATTCTTCGAAAAAACAAGAAGTTTTACAAGAAATTATTAATAGTACTATTTCTGGAGCGTTAGAAAATTAAAAGAAAAAGACTTAATCCAAAATATAGTATAATGGATAAAAAACTTTTGATTAATCTTATTAACAAAATTGATAAACTTCAAAATAGTGTAGATAAATTACAACAAGAAATGGAAAAAATTACTATAAATCAATGTGATTTATCCAAAAAATGTGACAAAATGTCACAACATATTGATTTTATAGATAATGTATATGAAAAAGTAAGACAACCATTAGGATATGTATGCAATAAAATTTCTTCTATTATCGGCAATGAAATTGAAAACCCGAATACTTTACCAAGTATTCAAAATTAAAAACTACTCGTAATATCTTTTTTTGCTAATTTACCATTATAATTAATTAATTCCATAATTTCAATTGGAGAATTTATATCATTTTCATGTTTAATTAAACTACACTTTAATTTATCATACGTTTTAAATAATTTTGTATCAATTTTATAAGTTTCATTATAAAAATTTGATAACATATTTTCTATAATAGATGATATTTCTGTTATTTTTTTAGGATTTTTAATATTTATATTTGATGCTTTTATTTCAATATCATTAAATTTTTTATTTATTTTTTCCAAATATTTTTTTAATATTAATAAATATTTTAATCCTTTTTTATAATATTTAATTTTATTTGTTAAATCATAACTATTGGTATTAGATAATTCTTTTACTTTATCAATTGTATCATAATAAATGTCCTCTGTTATATCATAATCTATTAATTTAGGTTGAAAATTATTAATATCTTCAACAATATGACTATATATATTTAATTCATCATATATATCTTCATATATTTTTAAAAATATATTAGAATATATATTTGTTTCTTGTAATTTATCTAAATTTTTTTTTATAAAAATTTTTTTTTTTATAGTACAAATATTTTTATAATCTTTTTTCTTAGATTTTTGTTTTATTTTATTTAATTTTTTATAAAACATATCTAATTTATTTTTTTCTTTTTCCTTTCTTTTATTTTTATCAATAATTATTGAACTATCTGTAATATTTAAAAATTTAAAATCAATTGAACCATCTTCAAATATTAATGAACAAATTTCACCTTCTAATTGTTTTGCTTCTTTAATAGAAGTTATTTCTTTATCTTTAAAAAAAATTGTAGAATATTGTGAAATATCAAAAGATTTTAATTTCTGTTTTTCTCTTTCTATTTTAGAACTAATTATATGTTCTAAAAAACGATGATTTAATCTATATTCTTTATTAATATCAATCGCAGGACTTTTTAAGAAATGCCTACTTTTAATATCATTTATATTATTTTTAACTCTTTGTATTATATTTTGTTTTAAATAATTTAAACTTTTAGATAATTGTATTATATTATCACAAATCTTCTTTTTATCTTGTGTTATAATTTCCCCAGCTGCTGTTGGAGTTGGAGCAACTTTATCAGCTACAAAATCACATAATGTTGTATCTCGTTGATGTCCAATCGCACTAATTATCGGGATTTTAGAATTAAACACGCCTTCTATAACTTTTTCACTATTAAATCCCCATAAATCCTCAATAGAACCTCCTCCTCGTGTAATAATAATTATATCCAAATTTTTATATTTATTTAAATCATCTATTGCATTTTTTATATCATTTTCACAATCAACTCCTTGAACTTTTGTATTTCGTATAATTAAACTATTACCATAACTTCTTCTTTTAATCACAGAAATAATGTCTGTAATAGCAGCACCTTGCATTGCTGTAATTACCCCGATTCTTTTATTATCTTTTGTAATTTTCTTTTTATTATTATCATCAAAATATCCTAATTTTTCATACTTTGTTTCTAATTTTTTATATTGAATGTAAAAATTGCTTTCTTCTTTTTTACATATTTTCATATTTTGTACTAATAATGAAATTGTATTTTTAGATTCATAATGTGTTATTTTACAAATTATTTTTATTATATCACCATTCTTTATTTTTGGAAAAACTTTCCACGTAGTATACCAAGACATACAACTAATTGTTGTATTATCTTCTTCATCTCTTAAATCAAAATATAAATTTCCATTAAATTTTGGATTACGATAATTAGTTACTTCACCTTTTATAAAAAATAAATTTTGATGACATGGTCGTAATAAATTTGAGATTTCTTGAGTTATTTGAGAAATTGATTTATATTGATTTTTTTTAGAAATACTCATTATAATATTATAAATTAGTTTCAAATTATTATTTAATTTTAAACCAATTAAACTTTTATATTATCTAATACATCTTTTATGACAGTTAATACATAATAAATTTTTTAATATATTTATCTTAATAAAAAAATTTTAAAAACGATTTATTTTAATCTTAATCAATTATTATTATGAATAATACTACATCACATTATGTTTTTTATTTAGTTGGAGCCGCAGGAGTAGGTAAAACAAGTTATTTACATCGTCTTACTACTGGCAATTTTCTTCAACCACAACAGTATTCTAATCAAATTAATAATCAAATTAATAATCAAAATATTGAACCAGGTTTAATATATGATGCTAATTTTGATACGAATTATGGTCGTAAACATATTACATTTGTAGAATTAAATAACATCAATAATCTTGATTGCAATGGTATTATATTTATGTTTGATAAAACTAATATGAATACATTAAATACTGTTAGTAGATTAATGGAAAATCATTCATCACATATTAATAATTTCGTTTTATGTGGTAATAAATCAGATTTAAGAAATACACAACTATCTCTAGAAAATTATCTTCCAAATATTCAAAATAGACGAATCAATTATTATGATATATCTGTTAGTTCATTATATAATTTTGAAAAACCAATTATATCACTTTTACAACAAATACTAAATGTTAATAATCTAGTTTTTATACCAAATAATGAAAATGCAGTTGATTTTTAATACAAACAAATTTATAATAAAAATAAACTAAAATATTTATGGACTCGTTTTTACTTATTGATATCTACCATACTTTAAAATATCTATGACAAAAATTTATACGGATAGTTTTTCACTAATTCTTAATTCAGCTTCATCATTTCGTTCTTTCATTATTTTTTCAAATAATTTATTAACATCAGTTATATTTTCTTTTTTTTTCTTTAATTCAATGCCATACCAATAATTACCATCTTTATAACGTTTTTTACTTAATTTTAAACTTTTTAATACAATTGGTAATAATTGCTTAATTTCTTTTTTTTCTTGAATTTTATCTTCTTTTAATAACATTACTTCTATTATTTGATTAAATAATATTGTAAATTTAATTTTATCTTGTAATTTATCATTTAAATTATAATTTTTTTTTATAAATTTCTTCAACTTTTGTTGTGTCATTTTCTTATCTTTAACGTTATAATATTTTACAAATACTTCTAATTGTTCAATATTAAAAAAGAAATTATGTTCTAAAGCTTCTTTCAAATTTTCGATATCATCTTTTGCCCCATCAATTGTATTAATATATTTCAACTCTGGAAAAATATCTAAATCAATATTTTTATCTAATGTAATTACATTATTGTAATGTTTATTGTAATATATGAAACATGAATTTTTTTCTTTTACAATAGAATATAAATTACCTAATGATATATCGTTATATGATAATAATTCTTTATTATATGAACCTGAATCTAAATCTATTAGATTATTGTCTTCTTTAATTTGTATTTTTCCTTCTAAAAAACTATTTGCATTCCATATACTCGGTAATTTACGAAATTCCATATTTTTACTTAATGGATCTCCTAAACGTGTAGAAATATTTGTTTTATTACTTATATCTGCAAAGCCTTTGTCTTTGTCTTTGTCTTTGTCTTTATCTTTATTTGTAATATCTATTTTAAAATAAGATTGAAATGAACTTAATGAACTATTTAAATTATTTAGTATTTGTTTTAATTTATCTAAATCTTCTAAATTTTGATAAAATCCATTATTTTCTTCATTTTGTATATTGCTTTCTATAAATTGTTTTGTATATTGTGAAATATCATTAATCGACCATAATATATTATAATCTTTATATATCAAATCGTGTAAATCTTTTATTATATCAGACTTTTTATTAGATATAATAAATTTAAATTCTTCATCGATTTCTATTAAATAAGCATTATTTGCATTATTTTCATTTATTCCATGAATTCCAAACATTTTAATATGTATGATGTATAGTACTATACATCTTTATAAATCGTTATTCCAAACACACTTGGTATACATCATATCTAACAATGTGTATTCAAAATTTTATATATTTGAGCTAAATTTTCATTTAAAGGAACTTGCACATTATTGTTTAATATTTGCCTTTGTGAAATAAATTCATTATAAAATTTATAATTACAAGACTTGCGTATTATTAAAATTTTACCCTCGATTGATAAACCAATATATAATCCTTTACTTTTTGAATAACTATACATTGGCTCTATTCCCTGAGTTGTTAAACCTATTGCAACTTCAGCATCTCTTCCAACTGGTCCAACAGATATTGAAACCTCTCCTCCTAATGTAATTTGATTATTTTTCATAAATTGTTGAACAGCTCTATTTGTATTTAATACAATTATTATATCTACTTTTCCTAATCCAAATCGCAATCCAAAACTTAATCCACATGTGCCAACTGCTGAAGGACCTGACCATTGTTCTCTTCCTTGAGAAGAATTACCCTGTTTGATTAGAATTATACCTGTTCCTATAGAACCATTCAACATAAATCCAGTTTTAACAATTGTTAATATAACTATGCCTTTAGCATTTTTTAATATTTGTTTAGGTATCTGTTTATCTATCTTAATTAATGTAGGATTGATATATTCTTCTAATGATTGACGAGATTGTTTTAAAATTCCATCCATACTAATTCTAGTTACAAATGACGATAACACACCATTAATATTCATATTATCCTTTAATAACTTAATATTAAAGAATATTTAATTTTATTTTATTCAATTTATATCAACATTAATATAAATATTGTTAATGAGTCTTATACATCAAAAACTTGTACCAATTGTGGTTGGTTAAATATGAATTTATCCAACAAAGATATTTTTATATGTAAGAAATGCAATGTAAAAATAGATGGAGATACGAATGGTGCAAGAAATATTCTATTAAAAGAATTGGCTGGTTACGAGTCAAAAGACCACTCAACATTTATCATAGATAAATGTTGAGTAAGGTTAATGTAACGTTTACTGATTTTTTTCAAAATTAAAAAAATAAAATTGATTTTAAACAATTTTAATCATTTAAAACAATTTTATTTTTACATGACAACTATGAATTCTAAATATATTTCAATATCTGTAGAAAACTTTCAACGGAATAATAGATTATGTACTATATCATTAGTTCATAAATTATCCGATATTTTATCCGGTATTTTTTTATTTAAAATTGAACACGATAGTGTAATTACAACAATTGTTAATAAATTAACTGATTTTGAGGTAAACTATTACTTTGAATGTGAAAAAAATAATACAAATAGTTTTAGATTTATTACAAATCATATTGAAAGTCAAATTTGTAATAATATTTTTGAAAATATTCAAAAAGCAAATCAAGAATTTATTACAAAACGAAAAAATAAATCTACTGAATTAATTGTTTCTGTTAATAAATCTACTCAAACAACAAATTCAGTAGATTTATCAAATGAATTATTTATTACACATAATAAACTAATTCCGTCAGTTCCATGTAATTCTCCTATTGCAGTTAACAATTTTCAAAAAAATTTAACAAAATTTAAAAATCCAAAAAGTTTTAATACAGTAGAAAATATGAAATTTTTAGGAACTTTTCTACAAAAAATGGAAAATCATAATATTACATCAAATAGTAATGAAAGTGAAACTGATAGTGGAACTCATAGTGAAACTGATATTGATAGTGACAGTGACAGTGATAGTGATAGTGATAGTGATAGTGATTGTTATACGACTATCCATAGTAAAAGAAAACGAAAATTTTTTAAACAAGGGAAAAAAGAAAAAAATATATGTATTGTTGAATCAAACGATAGCGAAAGCGAAAGCGAAAGCGAAAGCGAAAGCGAAAGTGAAAAAGAAGAGAGAAAAAAGAAGATAGAAAAAGAAGATAGACTAATAAATATAGATTAACAAAGAATGTTAAACAAAAACATGTCTTATAAATATTTTGTGTAAATAAAAATTATATTTTAATTTTTATTGGACTGGATAAAAAATAAAAAATTGAATATTAAAATTAGAATATATAATAAATTTATTTTATAATGCTTAGGAATAATAATTACAATCAAATTGAGGATAATATTGCCGAAAATACTTTTACAATTGTTGAAAAATACAAAAAAATTCTTCATATATCGTTAATTATTGGTAGTATGGTAATATTAGTATTAATAATAGCTTTAATATTTACTTCTATAAAACATACAGATGAATGTAAAGATTGTGATAAAAATTATATTGATACTGTTTATCTTGACGATGAAATGAAAAAAAATATTTTAGGAAAAATAAATAATAATATTGATCCTTGTGACGATTTTTATGAATATGCCTGTAGTAATTTAGAATTACCAAAAGGAATGGAACATAATAGTATATGGGAATCTATGGCTAACGATATACAAACTAAACAATTTGATATTTTATCTAAACATTTTGAATTTATTTCACCATATTATAATGAATGTTTATCAACAACTTCAAAAGATATAAACATTTTTTTTGAAAATTATATATTAAAGATAGATAATATAAATGACATAAATTCATTTTTATCAACATTAGGAGATTTAAGAAAATCTCAAATGGAAAACAATATACTTTTTAGTTCATATATTATGGGTGATTTTGAATATGAAGATAAATATATGTTATATTTATTGCCACAAGAATTATTTTTAGATACATTAACAATCGAAGAAATACTTTTAAATTGGGGTATTGAAAAAACAATAATCGATAATGTTCTTTTATTGAATGAAGATTTAGAAAAAATTTCTAAATCGTATTATAATATAAAACAAATTATAAATGATACAGATAGAATAAGTATTGATGATTTTTATAATACAACAAATCTTCAAATTACGAATTTTTTGAATACATATGCTACTAATATTAGTAGTGATATTCAAAATATAAAAGAATTAAATGTAGTTAATTTAGAATATTTTACAAATTTAAGTAAAATATTAGTAAAAACAAATATAAAAACTTTACAAACATATTTAATCTTAAATTTAATTATACAATTTCCATTTAATATTAACGAATTTAATGACAAAAATTATTGTTTAAAATTAACAGTTAATGAATTTTCAGATTATTTCTCACATAAATTTATTATAGAAACATTTCCACCACGTGATAAAATTTTTGCTGAAGATTTAGTTAATACTATTTATAAACAAATGGGTATTCGTTTACAAAATGTAAATTGGTTAGACGAAGATACAAGAAAAGAAGCTATCAATAAATGGGCATACATTCAAAAAAATATTGCCTATGTTAATAAATGGTTAGATTATAGTGATATAAAATTAACAAATGATTTTTTTGAAAATTTTATTAATGTAAATCAATTTCAAAATTCTATATTAGTTTCAAAAATTGGAGAAGCTATCAATAGAAATGAAATGAATAATGATATGATATTAAATGCTGCTTATAATCCAACACAAAATTCAATCAATTTATATGCTGGTCTTATGAGAAAACCATTATTTTCACCAAATATTCCTTTTATTTTAAATTTAGCTGCTTATGGTTCAGTTATTGGTCATGAAATTACTCATGGATTTGATAATAGTGGAAGAATGTTTGGTAAAAATGGTTCTTATAATGATTGGTGGACTAATAAATCAGAAAGTGAATTTATTAAACATTCACAATGTCTAATAGATCAATATAATGAATATACTTTTTGTGAAATGTTTCCGAATAATAAGAATTGTGATATTAAATTAAATGTAAATGGTGAAAAAACACTCGGAGAAAATATTGCAGATTTGGGTGGAGTAAATCTTGCATTTAATTCATACAAAGAATACGAATCAAAATATGTTCAAAAAGATGAAATTTTACCCGGATATTCTAATGATAAATTATTTTTTATTTATTTCGCACAAGTTTGGTGTGAAAAACAAACAATGGATTATGCTATTGAATCTAAAAGTTTTCAAAACGAACATTCTCCTAATAAATTTAGAGTTAACGGTGTTGTATCTAACATGCCCGAATTCGCAAATTCATTTCAATGTTCGAATACATCTAAAATGGGAAAATCATTAACTAAAAAAAGATGTGAAGTATGGTAAATATTATAATCAAGACTATAATATACGCGTTGATATTGTACATTCTAATGAATTAATTTTATTTAAAATATCATCTTTTAAATTTGTATCTAATTCAATTATTGTAAAACCAATATCTTTATGCGTAGATAAAACTTGATTACTTATATTTATACCTTTTAATATATTATTTATAGATTTTAAAGATCCCGGTTCATTTTTATGAATATTAACAAATCTAGTTCGTCCAGATACTGGTAAATTAACTTCTGGAAAATTTACAGAACCTAGAGTAGTACCATATTCTATATAATTAATTATTTTATTAGCCACATCAATACCAATACCAATTTGTGCTTCCTCAGTCGAACCCCCCATATGCGGTGTTAAAATTGTATTAGGACAATTTTGTAAACAATTTATAAAATGTTTTGTATTTTTTGTAGGTTCTTCTGGATAAACGTCAAATGCAGCACCACCTAAATGCCCTTTTTTTAATGCTTCTGATACAATTTCTATATCAATAACCTTACCCCGAGATGCATTAATTAAATATGAACCCTTTTTCATCATCATTATATTATTCTTATTTATCATATTTTTTGTTAAATTTGTTATTGGAACATGAAATGATACAAAATCTGATTTTGCAAGTAATTCATTAAATGTATTTACTCGTTTAGCATTATTATATCGTAATTTTGGAACAATATCATAAAATATTACTTTCATTCCCATAATGTCTGCTAATTGAGATAATTGTGTTCCAATAGAACCATATCCAACAATACCTAATGTTTTTTCTCTCAATTCGTTACAATTATTTGAAGTTTTATTCCAAAAACCATTATGCATTTCATTGTTTTTATCCCCAATCTTTCTAGATAACATTATCATATAACCAATCACTAATTCAGCTACACTACGAGTATTTTCGTATGGTGAATTAAATACTGGAATACCTAATCTATTTGCACAATCTAAATCTGTTTGATCTGTTCCTATACAAAAATGTCCAATAGCTAATAACTTATTAGCATTTTCTAATATTTCTTTAGTTAAATTTGTTTTACTTCTTATGCCTATTACATGAATATCTTTAATTTTTTCTTTTAATACATCTGGATTTAGTTGATTAATTTCTTCTACATCATATCCTTTTTCTTTTAAAATGTTTGATGCAATATTTGAAATTTTATTTAATAATAAAATTCGTTTCATATTATGATAATGTAATAAGTTATAAAATATATTTATTTTAATATTATAATTAAAATAAATATAAAATGACAATCACTTTTATTCGACATTGCGAATCATTATTTAATCATTATTTAATCATTCTAAAGAACAAAATCTAAACGGTTATATTGAAGATTACAATTTAAATTATTACTTTGAAAATCCGTTATATTAACCGATAATTTAATAATTTCATCAATTTTTATAAATGTATCTATTATAAATATAATATTTTACTCAAAAAACCATAGAAAGAAATTAATAATAACACTATCAAAAAAATTATTAAAAATAATGATGATGATGTTACTTTCCAATTAGTACTTTGTAATTCATTTTCATAATTTTTTTCTAATTCATTTAATTTAGTTTTATCGATTGATTTTAACAATAATGTTAAATTTTTATCTCTTTTCATAAATTCATCTAAAGAGAATCCTTGTCTATTTTTTTTTAAATGTCCGTGTATATATTTGTTTAGAACTAGGTCATGAACTTTTTTATTTATGTTCATTTTAATATAATATCTCATAAATAAATAAAAATATAAAATTTCAAAAATTGTCATTACAGAGATAACTATTGTTAATCCATGTAAATTTGACCATACATCTAAATTCCCCATTATTATATAATATATAATAATATATAATAATATATAATATTATTATATAATAATATGAAATTATTTGGTTTTGATTTATTTAGTTTAGGAATTTGTTTATTAACAATTGGAATATTTATAGGTTTTATAATAATATTTACACAAATGGTTGGTTTAACAACAAATAAAATGGTTGTTTATAGAATTCTAGATAAATACAAAAAAGATTTGAAACTATTTAGTTGCAATAATACTAGTAAATTAATTAATTTACTTAGCAAAGTAAAAAAAGAAAATTTCAAACAAATAAACAAAAATAATATTAAAGAAAAATTCACAAATAATGTAATCGAAGAATTAAAAGAAAAAAATGAAATCAAAAATGAAATAAAAAATAAAATCAAAAATAAGATTGAAGAATTAAAAGAAAAAAGTAACGCAATTGACAAAAAAGAAATCGAAAATAATAAAAAAAATTGGAATGTAACAAAAAAATTATTAAAATCTATTGTATTACCTTTAATTATCGTATCTTTTCTTGTTATTGGAATAGATTTTTTTGTATCAAAAGAAGGTTGGAGTTATATAGATGCAAATAAATTATCACAAATATTTTTTTTATTGTTATCATTCATTTCTGAATTAATAATTTATTATAATGTATTTCAAAAATATAAATATATTAATATTTATAGCATATTAAATACATCCTATAAATCATTTGAAATTTATCACAATATTAAAAATGATAACATAAACCTAGAAGAAGTTGTAAAAAATGGACAAAATGTAGGAAAATCCGATGGCGAAATACAAAAAGAAATTCGTCGGTTTTTATGGGCGGATATTTCTCCAATAATAAAGGAAAAAGCCAACGAATTATACAATAAATCCACCGAAAAAAATATTAATGAACGCAAACAAGAAAATATTCTTATTATCAGTTCTATAATATTAATATTATTAATAATATATACATGTTATGGATATATATCATTCGGTTATAAACAAAATACAATATTAAGTATTATTATACTTATTTGTTTATTACTATTCCAATTATATTTTATAAAATATATAATGTTTGGAAGCAAATATAGCTTAATTGGGGTAAGTGATATGATATATACCTATTTATATAAAAATGTAATAAAAGATATATCCCAATCTGATATAGATTCTTTAAATGATTTCGTTTCTTTAGATAATTTAAATTCTTTAGTTGATATAGATTCTTTAGATGATTTAAATTCTTTAAAAATAAAAAAATAAAAAAATAAAAAAATTATTTCATTTGATATATTTTGATATAATATAAATTTATCTTATCTATTCAAAAAACGAATAAAATCCAAACAGGCTAGAACTGTTACTCATCTTTGAGTTTTAACTTTTTTCTTTTAAAATGTTTAATGCAATATTTGAAATTTTATTTAATAATAAAATTTGTTTCATATTTTGATTCAATATATTATGATTATGTAATAAGTTATAAAATATATTTATATTATAATTAAAATAAAATGACAATCACTTTCATTCGACATTGCGAATCATTATTCAATCATTATAAAGAACAAAATCTAAACTGTAATATTGAAGATTGTTCACTAACTAAAAAAGGCTGGAACTGTTACTTGTATCTTTACTTAACTTTATTCAAGTAGTTTTTACTCAAAAACTATTTAAATAAAGACTCTTATATACATATATGTAAAAGGATGTATGTGTCACAACAAGAAGCATGTAAAGTTTTCGGAGTTGTTACTTCGACGCTTAGACGTTGGGATAAACAAAATAAAATTAAAACTATTAGAACGCCAAGTAATTACAGAAGATATGATATTTCAAGTGTTAATCAGATTAAAAATAAAAATTCAATTGTTGTGTCTAAAAAAAAGATTTGTTATTGTAGAGTTTCCTCTAAAAAACAAATGGATGATCTTGAAAGACAAAAAGATTATCTCAAATCCAAGTATCCTAATCATGAAATTATTTCCGATATTGGTTCAGGTATTAATTGGAAGAGAAAAGGTCTTCTTTCCATTTTGGAACAATCAGACAAAGGAATTATCAAAGAAGTGGTCGTTGCCCACAAAGATAGACTTGCAAGATTCGCATTCGAACTCATACAGTTGCTCTTGGAAAAAAATGGTTGTAAACTCGTGGTTCTCAATGAACCAGTTTCAGAAGAAGAAAAACTTACAGATGATATCCTTTCCATTATTCATATCTTCTCTTGTAGAAGAATGGGAAAAAGAAAATATAAAAAAGATGGAAAAAGTCAAAATAAAACACAAAACATTAAAAATAAAGATATACCCAACCAATAAGCAAAAAAAAATAATTAAAACATGGTCTAATACTTTTAGATGTGTTGCTAATAATACAATTGAAAAAAGAGAAAAAGATAAATGCCCAAATAACTTTTTTGACTTGCGTAATAAACTTGTTACTGCGAAAAATATTTCCGATGATATGAAGTGGCAGTTAAAAGTACCAACAGAAGTAAGAGCTAATGCTGTTAAAGAAGTAGTAAGCAACTATAAAACAGCTTTTTCCTTACTAAAAAATAAAAAAATTAAATTTTTTAAGATGAAATTTCGTAAGAAAAAATTACATGATAATTATTTTGTATTATCAAAAAGGGGAGTTAAAAAATTAGATGATACTCACTTAAGTATTCATCCAAAAACATTTGGAATTTTAAAAATCAGAAAAGATAAAGCATTTAAAAAGACTATAAAATTATTAGACGGTATAAAAATAAAAAATAGTTATATCTTCATTCCCGTTGAAGTAGAACAACAAATTCATACGAGAGCCAAGTATGATATTTGTTCTTTAGATCCGGGAGTGAAAACTTTTCAAACAATGTTTTCAAATGAAGAAGTTATTAAATTTGGAGATAGAAGTAAAATATTAAAAATGTATAAAATAATTGATCACTATAAATCGATTCAAACAAAAGTAAATAAATATTTAAAACGAAAACTACACAAAAAGATATTACTTTTTAATGAAAAGATTAGAAACAAAGTCGATGAAATACATTGGAAAACAATAAATTA
>Ga0208879_1001455_pt1 | contig 22245 bp, 19 predicted proteins | sample Knorr_S15_td_Bot_FD_185605 | JGI IMG/M metagenome (GOLD analysis project Ga0208879, IMG submission 185605) | Marine microbial communities from Southern Atlantic Ocean transect - Knorr_S15_td_Bottom_ad_5009_LV_A (SPAdes) (version 2) | ecosystem: Environmental > Aquatic > Marine > Oceanic | place...
GCCATGCTCCAATCTAATGTATTAGTTTCAAAAACCATTTTGGCTCTGTCTAGTAAAATCTTTTCTGCTTTTCTTAAAAATTTGACGCCATCAGGAACGGTAGAAACTATTTTGACTATTTTTTCCAAATTCTTATTTGGATATTTAGTGCCTACGTTTAATAATAAGCCTTCTAAATCCTGATGCATAAAACTATGCCAAACATTATCCATAAATGGCTTAACTTTTGAGGATACATCTTCTTTAGATTTATCAAATTCTTTTTCTAATAAGGTCTTGTATTCTGAAATTAAATTTGGTGTATAATTTTCATCAATTACACCTTCAGCAATTAATTTTTCATTATAAATATCGCGAGAATTTGGTTGTTTTGCGATTGCACTATATAACATTGGCTGTGTAAAACGAGGCTCGTCTCCTTCGTTATGTCCATATTTTCGATAGCCTAACAAATCGATAAATACATCTCGCTTAAACTTCATTCTAAAATCTAAAGCCAATAAAATTGCATGAGTAACAGCTTCAACATCGTCTGCGTTAACATGCAACACAGGAGACAACGTCACTTTTGCAACATCAGTACAATACGTACTGGAACGCGCATCAAGATAGTTGGTTGTAAATCCTATTTGATTGTTTACAACAATATGCACAGTTCCTCCAGTCGAGTAGCCTCTTAACTTACTCATTTGGATAAGTTCGTAAACAATTCCTTGTCCAGCAACAGCGGCATCTCCATGCACAATTATTGGTAAAATTTTAGATGAATTGCCTTGATATTCTTCATCTATTTTAGCACGAGTAATACCCTCTACAATAGAACCTACAGTTTCTAAATGAGAAGGATTTGGTACTAAATTCATAGTAATCTCCTTATTGCTTTTTAAGGTTTTCTTTATTGTAGAACCTAAATGATATTTTACATCACCATCAAAATCATCTTCATCAAAATCTTTGCCTTCAAATTCGTTGAAAAGTTCACGAATTGGTTTTCTGAAAATATTTACCAAGGTATTTAACCTGCCTCTATGAGACATTCCAAGAACAAATTCATCAACATCATATTCTTCTGCTGCTATTCTTAAAATAGCTCCTAAAGCAGGAATAAGTGTTTCGCCACCTTCTAAAGAAAATCGTTTTTGCCCAACATATTTTGTTTGTAAAAACTGTTCGAAAGTTACAGCCTGGGTTAATTTAGAAAGTACATATTTTTTAGTTTCTGGTGTGTAATTTGGATGATTATCGTTTTCATTCAATTTGTTTTGCCACCATTGTATTTCTTCAGGATTACGTATAAACATATACTCAACACCTATGGAATCGCAATAAATTCTTTCTAAATGAAAAATAATTTTATCTAATTTTTCTGGTCCAATACCAAGAATATTTCCTGCATTAAAAACCGTATTTAAGTCTTGATCCGTTAGCCCAAAATTTTCAATATCTAATGTTGGTGTATATTGTCGGCGTTCTCGAACCGGATTTGTTTTTGTGAATAAATGCCCTCTGCTTCTGTAACCGTCTATAAGTTTAATAACCTGAAACTCTTTTTGAACTTGTTCTGGAATTTGAGTTTTTACACTATTTAGAGTCTCTCCATTTGCATTATAGTCTTCAGTTCCAAAGTCATAGCCTTGAAAAAAAGCCCTTAAGCTAGGCTCTACTGAATCTGGATTTTGTAAGTATTGATCGTATGAATCGGCAAAGTATGCTGTATGTGCTGCGTTTAAAAAGGAATACTTATCCATTGCTTATTTGAAACTTCCTTATGTTGAAATTTTTTTTCAAAAATACAACTTTTAGTAAAATTTGATATGCTTTTAGTATATTTATATCGATATTAAACCCCTTTTATTCAATTATGAAAACAACTTACTTTTTCAAAAAAGCCTATTTTATTCTTTTAATCCTTAATTGTATAATTTTTAGTACTGTAAAAGCGCAAGAAAATCGGCAAAGGGATGTTATCATAAATATTAATAATAAATAGTTTGTAGAAATGTGTGGAATTTGTGGTTATTTACATAAAGATTCTGATAAAATTGTAAATAAGGAAGTCATAAAAAGAATGAATGACTCTCTTGTACATCGAGGACCTGATCAAGAGGGATTCTACTTAAATAATAATGTTGCATTTGGACATCGGAGGTTATCAATTATTGATTTATCTACAGGAGAACAGCCTATGTTCAATGAAGACAAGAGTATTGTTCTAATCTTTAATGGCGAAATATACAACTATATTGAACTGAGGGATGAACTTAAAAAATTAGGATGTAACTTCTATACTAATTCCGACTCAGAGGTAATTTTAAGAGCGTATGAAACCTGGGGGATAGAATGTCAAAATCGGTTTAATGGGGCTTGGTCATTTGCTATCTGGGATGATAGATTACAGCAATTGTTTTTATCACGAGATAGGATAGGTGAAAAACCATTGTTTTATACCTATTGGAATGATACGTTGGTTTTTGCTTCTGAAATTAAGGCCATTGAAAAGTATGGGGTTCCTTTAGAGCCTCGCTCTGAATTATTGGAGTTGTATTTGTTTTTCACAAATATTCCGGGACCAGATACGTTTTATAAAGACATCTTTAAACTAAAGCCAGGGCATTATCTACTCTATAAAAACGGAAAATATTCTGAGCATCAATATTGGGATTTACCTTACACGGAAGAAGGGAGAATGCTAAAAAACACGAAACAAGTGTATGAGGAGTTTGAGTATCTATTTCGTGATGCGGTTAAATTACAGATGCGAAGTGATGTCCCATATGGCGCATTTTTAAGTGGAGGGTTAGATTCATCCAGTATAGTTGCTTTAATGGCCGAACAAAGTTCTTTTCCTATATAAACTTTTACTATAGGTTTTGAAGATAAGGCTTTTGATGAGAGTGCGCTGGCTCAATTGGTCGCTAATAAGTTTAATACAAATCATCATCTGGCAACAGTTGAACCGGAAAAATTTTCAGAATCATTAAGAAAAACAATTTATCATTGTGACGAACCTTTTGGTGATTCTTCTGCAATTCCAACAAGTTATGTGTCAAAATATGCAAGTGAAAATGTAAAGATGGTGCTTACCGGTGATGGTGGTGATAAGGTGCTTTCGGGGTATAACAGTTATTTAGGGTTGAAAATTTTGGATATTTATAACAAAATCCCTTCTATTATAACCAATAGTTCTTTAAGGTTGGTTAAAACCATATCACCAATGTTTAAAGGAAATATTCGATATACGCTCAATAAAATAGAGAGCATTGCTGAGGCTGCCAAGATGCCTTTCAATGAAAGAATGATATATAAAATGGCCTATTCTGATTATGCTGTAATTAAATCGTTAGTAAAAAATATAGACACTATCCCTGTAGAAGAATATTATGGTAATTTGATGAAACAATGTCCATTTCAGGATGAGTTTTACAAATTGATGTATTTTGATTTTAAACATAGTTTACCAGATGATTACCTGGTTAAGGTGGATAGAATGAGCATGGCTAATTCTCTTGAAGCACGAATACCATTTTTGGATTATAGACTGGTCGAATTTATGGCCGGAGTGGATAAGAATGTGAAGATGCAAGGTTTTGAGTGTAAAAGTGTGTTGAGAAAAACGATAGGAAAACAATTGCCAAAAGGAATATTGAATGCTCCGAAACGAGGTTTTGGAATTCCTCTGAGAGAATGGTTTAAGGATGATAGTTTTGACAGTAACTTAAATGGACTCTATCAGGATAATTATTACCTGGATACAAATGTTGTAAAGGAAATAGTTAAGATGAATAAGAGTGGAGAGAAAGATTATGGAAATTTTATTTGGACAATGAGTGTATTACAAAACATAATGAACTAAATTGCCTGGAAATAATTTAGATGATTTTCAATACAAAGGATAAAAGTGAAGGTATTATTTGTGTTCAGGGCTTATGGTAAAGAAAAATCAAACAGTGTTGTTGATTTTCAAAGAGCCTCATTAATTCAACAAGGAATTAACGTTGATAATTTTTATTTAACAAAAGGTGGAGCTAAAGGTTACTTACAAACTATTAAGAAATTGCGAGAGCTACTTAAGACTTCCGAATATGATATTATTCATGCTCATTACAGCTTCTGTGGGTTTCTGGCAAAAATGGCTACTAAAAAAGCTGTTGTATGTTCTCTAATGGGGTCAGATATTTTTCAGCAAAAAAAATCATGCGAATGGTCACACATTTCTTTTATAAGAAATTGTGGAATGCAACTATTGTAAAAAGTGCCACAATGAATTTTTTAGTGCAACATTAGCACCAAGTGCTATTTATCAATTTAATGAGTCTTTTGCTTTAGGGATTGGTTTAAATTGGACGTTTAGCGAACAAAAGAATATTTATAAGTCTAACGTTTTAGGAGGAAGCGTTATTGGATTATATAGTCCTGTTGATGTATTACAGTTTTCTGTTGAATTAGAAGAACTAAATATTAATAGAGACTTTAACCAAAATTTTGTGAGTAATCCAGATGAAAATTTCTGGTATACCGCATTGTTTATTGGTGCTGGTTACCGAACCGGAAATATAACTTTTGGGATTCGCTACGATGTCCTCTATGATAAAAATAAAAGTATTTATGCAGACCCTTGGATACCATTTGTAAGAGTTTATTTTTAATACATTTAATTCTCTTTTTAAAAAATTCTATTCTAAATTAATTTCGTTATATTCGCATAGATATAACGATATTAAAAATGATTACTGTTGAACAAGCTATTAAAGCTGTACAAGAAAATACTTCCCCTTTAGAATTTAAAGAAACTAAAAATGTTGTAAACACTTGTGGCTTTGTATTGTTTGAAGATGTATTTTCACCAATAAATATGCCTCCTTTTAATCAATCTGCAATGGATGGCTATGCAATTAATATTCACGATAAAACAACTTACAATTTAATAGATGAGGTTAAAGCTGGCGATGAGAATCAGCCTATTTTAAAAACAGGTGATACTGTACGCATTTTTACTGGAGCAGCAGTACCAGAAACAGCTAATGCCGTAATTATGCAAGAAAAAGTTACTGTGGATGGGCAAAAAATTGAAATTGATGATGTCGTTTCAAAAGGTAAAAACATTCGCCCATTAGGCGAACAAATTAAGAAGGGAAAAGTTGCATTAAAAAAAGGAATAAAATTAACTCCTGCTTCCATTGGTTATTTAACTTCATTAGGAATAACCGAAGTTGAAGTTTATAAAAAACCTTCAATTGCAGTTATTGTTACAGGAGACGAACTTATTAAAGCTGGGAAGTCTTTGCCTTATGGCAAAATATATGAAAGTAATTCTATAATGTTATTAAATGCTTTAAGCAGTCTCGGTTTTACAAATATTTCACAACATAAAATCAACGATAACTATACTAATACTTTAGCAAAGTTAGACAAAGTCATTAAAAAAAATGATATGATTATAATTACCGGTGGAATTTCGGTTGGCGATTACGATTTTGTTGGCAAAGCTTTAATTGAGCTTGGTGTAAAAGAAATTTTCTATAAGGTAAAACAAAAACCTGGGAAGCCTTTGTTTTTTGGAGTAAAAGAAGGCACTACAATATTTGCGCTTCCTGGAAATCCTGCTGCTGCCTTGAGTTGTTTCTATATATATGTAAATTCTGCATTGCAAAAAATAGCTGGAAATTCAGATTACTCGCTAACTAAAGTAATTGCAAAATCGAATTCAGAATATATTAAAAAAGGAGATAGAGCACAGTTTTTAAAAGCTATTTTAAAGAACGGAAATGTAACAATATTAGAAGGGCAAAGCTCTGCAATGCTTCACACTTTTGCTTTGGCAAATTCTTTTGTTTATGTGCCAGAATCTATAAATGCAATTAATATTAATGATGATGTTGAAGTAATTATATTACCCATAAACTAAAGCAGAATGGTATATAAAATTAAAAGCAGAATTTGGATTGAAACTAACAACAACGTTTTATTAGGTGAAGGAAGAATGCGTTTGTTAAAAGCTATTGAAAAAACAGGGTCTTTATCAAAGGCTGCTAAAACCTTAAAAATGTCTTACAAAAAGGCTTGGCATCTTATCGATACTGTAAATAAGGCAGCAAAAAAACCTGTTACAATTTCTAATATTGGTGGTAAAGGAGGGGGGGGAGCTCAATTAACACCTTATGGAAAATCTTTAGTTATTGCTTTTGAAAGTATCAATAAAAACTGTTGGAAATTTTTAGACGAACAGGTTTTAAAGATAAATAAATTATGATTTTTGACATAGACCATATTTGGCTTTTTTTACTAATTCTGCCTGTTGTATCGTTTTTATATGCAAGTGTTGGTCATGGTGGAGCAAGTGGTTATCTGGCTTTAATGGCATTATTTTCTTTTGCGCCTGAAGTCATGAAACCAACAGCATTATTGCTTAATATTTTTGTGTCAGCTATTGCGTTTTATTATTATTACAAAGAAGGATTTTTTAACAGAAAATTGTTTATTCCATTTGCTATTGCTTCAATTCCGATGGCTTTTATTGGTGGAATGATTGAAGTTGACGCTTCACTTTATAAAAAAATATTAGGTGTTTTGTTAATTTTTGCAATCCTTAAAATGCTGAATGTATTCGGACCTGCCTTGCCGTCAGGCAGGAAAGAAAGCACTAAAATTAAGGACATAAAACTTTGGCAAGGAATAGTTGTTGGTGGAATAATTGGTTTCTTTTCTGGATTAATAGGTATTGGTGGAGGCATTATTCTAACACCAATAATCCTGTTGTTGCATTGGGGAAAAATGAAAGAAGCTGCAGCAGTTTCAGCCCTGTTTATTTGGGTAAACTCTGCATCAGGATTAGTAGGACAAATAAGTAGTGGAGTTTTAATAAATATAGAGTCTTTTGCTTTAGTCGCTATTGCCATAGTTGGAGGGTTTTTTGGAGCTTACTTAGGAAGTAAAAAAATGAACAATCAGAATTTAAGATACTTATTGGCAATAGTATTGGTTATAGCTTCAGTAAAATTAATAACGCTTTAAATGAATAGTAACAAACACATTACTGGAATTATTCTTGCAGGAGGAAAAAGCTCACGAATAGGGAGTGATAAAGGGTTTTTACTATTAAACGAAAAGGCTTTTATTCAGCATATTATTGAAGCGATGCAGCCTCTGGTAAAAGACATCATAATTGTTTCAAATAATTCGGATTATGATATTTTGAACCTTAAAAGAGTGAACGATTTAATAGAAAATTCCGGACCATTAGCAGGAATATACTCAGGATTACATCATTCTAATACCGAAAATAATTTGGTGTTGAGTTGCGACGTACCTTTAATAAATACTGAAACATTAAAAAAACTGACAGCCAATATTGAAGAGCATATAGACGTAATTCAACTTGAAAGTAAAGGCAAGACAATGCCACTCATTGCGATGTATAAAACACATTGTAAAAACAAGTTTTTCGAGCTTTTACAACAAGGTGAAAAACGATTGCGATTTGCGGTTAAACAATGCAAAGTAAAGACCATTACATTAAATACAGAATTAGAAAAATTTACAGTAAATATAAATACACAACACCATTTAAGAGACCTGTCAGGTTTTGAAAACCTGACAGGTCTGAAACAACAATAACAACAACAATGCAATTAACCATTAAATATTTTGGACTTATCGCCGAAATCACACAATGTAACGAAGAACAATTTGAATTTTCAGGAACGCTAATTAATGAGTTTCTTGAAACTGTTTATTTAAAGTATCCTAAACTTAAAGAAACCCATTTTCAGGTTGCACAGAATAACGAAATCGTTTCAAAAGAAACGATAATTACACAAACCGAAATAGCTTTATTACCTCCATTTGCAGGAGGATAAAATTTAAAATTGAATAGATATAACAGACATATAATCCTTTCAGAAATCGGACAAAAAGGTCAAGACAAACTCACTCAAGCCAAAGTTCTAGTTGTTGGTGCAGGAGGTTTAGGTTGTCCTGTTTTGCAATACTTAACTGCTGCAGGAATTGGCACTATTGGGATTGTAGATTTTGATATAGTTGAAAAATCAAATCTGCAACGGCAAGTGCTTTTCGGCACATCTTCGTTAGGAAAAAATAAAGCAATTGCTGCAAAACAACGATTATTAGATTTAAATGATACTATTTCAATACACACTTATCCTGAAAAGCTAACACATAAAAATGTTTTAAAACTTTTTAAAGACTACGATATTATTGTCGATGGTACAGATAATTTTGCTACAAGATATTTAATCAACGATGCTTCAATTATCACGAACAAGCCTTTAGTATATGGAGCCATTTATAAATTTGAAGGTCAAGTTGCAGTATTTAATTATCAAAATGGCGCGAGTTATCGTTGTTTGTTTCCAACTCCCTCAAAAGAAGGCGCAATACCAAATTGTTCCGAAATTGGAGTGTTAGGAGTTTTACCAGGAATTATTGGTAGTATGCAAGCCAACGAAGTACTTAAAATTATTTTAGGTTTAGGAAATATTCTTTCTGGAAAATTACTTTGCTATAATGCTTTAACAACGCAAACTACAACTTTAATAATCCATAAAGTTGAAAGCGAAATCAAAAAAGTGTTATCAAAAAAAGAAAGTTTTCAAAATACTGTTGAAGAACTTAATTGTAATTTTAATCCACCCGAAATTTCAATTGAAGATGCTTTTAAAAAGAGAAACATTCAATTTATTGATGTTAGAGAAAAAGATGAATTTCCTAAAGTTGACAGTCTTAATCCAACGTATATTCCGTTAAGCGAATTTGAAAATAATTTAGACAAAATAGATTCAAAAAAGGAAAAAATAATCTTTTGTCAATCTGGAATTAGAAGTAAAAAAGCTGTCTCTGTCTTACAAAAGCATCATATTAACAATAGTTATAGTATAAAAGAAGGTGCTTCAGAAATATTAGAATATATAAATCAACTCCATAAACAACAATAAAAATGAAAGACAAGAAGCCCAAAAATGTATTTAAAGAAGGTGCAATTTCTTCAGAGTTTATAGCAACATCAATTGAAAAACATCAATCCAAAACAAGTATTGGTGCACACAATATTTTTTTAGGGCAAGTGCGTGCAGATACGATAGATAATAAAACCGTTTCAACTATAGAATACACAGCTTATGAAGAAATGGCAATTGCTAAATTTCACGAGATTAGAGAAGCTGCTTTTAATAAGTTCGATTTAAACTGTATGCACATTTATCACAGTCTGGGCAAAGTTAATGTGGGAGAAATCTGTATGTTTGTTTTTGTGTCTTCACCAAGACGAAAAGAAGTCTTTAAAGCGATAGAATATATTGTTGAAGAAATAAAAGCCAATGTTCCCGTTTTTGGAAAAGAAATTTTTGAAGACGAAACACACCAATGGAAGGTAAATAGTTAGAATATGGTCGATATAACAAACAAATCTAATACACTTCGTACTGCAATTGCGCAAGCCATAGTAAGAGTCAGTAAACCTGAAACTATTGTAGCCATTGAAAATGATACAGTTCCAAAAGGAAATGTCTTTGCAATGAGCAAAGCAGCAGGTTTACTCGGTATTAAAAAAACACCAGATTTGCTTCCAGATTGCCATCCTTTACCAATTGAATTCACTTCTGTTGAATACCAAATAAATGAATTGGAAATCATAATTATAGTTACTGTAAAAACCATTTACAAAACTGGTGTCGAAGTTGAAGCTATGCATGGTGCAAGTATTGTGGCTTTAAATATGTACGACATGTTAAAACCTATTGATAAAGGCATCGAGATTCATCACATAAAACTATTGAGTAAAAAAGGCGGAAAGTCCGATTTTAGAGACCGTTTTAGAAAAGACTTAACAGCAGCGGTAATTGTGTGTTCCGATACAATTTCGGCAGGACAAAAAGAAGATAAAGCTGGTAAGGCAATTATTAAAAAATTGGAAGACTGTGATGTGAAAATTTCAGATTATATTATTATTCCAGACGAAAAAGAAATCATTCAGGAAAAAGCTAAAAGCTATCAGGAAAAAGGAATTGATCTTATTATTTTTACTGGTGGAACAGGGCTATCAAAAAGAGACGTAACACCTGAAGCTTTATTGCCCTTGTTAGACCGAAGAATTTCAGGAATTGAAGAAGCTATTCGTAATTATGGGCAAGACCGAACGCCATATTCTATGCTTTCAAGAAGTGTTGCCGGAACTATAAAAAACAGTTTGGTCTTGGCGTTGCCAGGTTCCACAAATGGAGCAAGAGAGTCTATGGAGGCTATTTTTCCTTCAGTTTTACACATTTTCAGAATTTTAAAAGGAGCAAGACACTACTAATGAAACGAGCACACGAATTTTATTATTCAACGAAAATGATTATTAACGAACAGTCCCGATAGTTATCGGGATGACCTTTGACAATCAATAAATATTGAGACATGAAACAGAATAACAACATAATGACAGATACTTTTGGCAGAGTGCATACATATTTACGCATCTCACTTATAGAACGCTGTAATTTACGATGTACCTATTGTATGCCGGAAGAAGGCGTTTTATTATCTCCGAAATCAAGTTTAATGACCTGTGAGGAAATATATACTATAGCAAAAACATTTGTTGAAAACGGAGTTACTAAAATAAGGTTAACCGGAGGCGAACCCTTGATGCGCAAAGACATTCCTGTTATTTTAGAAAAATTGGCCTCATTGCCAGTAGAACTTTCTATCTCTACTAATGCAGTTATTGTAGATAAATTTATTGAAACGTTTAAGGAAAATGGATTACAAAATATTAATGTGAGTTTAGATACTTTAGATGCAGCAAAGTTTAAAGAAATTACACGTCGTAACGATTTTGAAAAAGTTTATAATAATATTTTGCTTTTGGTTTCTGAAGGCTTTAAAGTAAAAATTAATACTGTTATGATAAAAGGCTTTAATGATGACGAAATAATAGATTTGGTTCAGCTCACAAAAAACCTTCAAGTATCTCTTCGTTTTATTGAATTTATGCCTTTTGATGGTAATAAATGGGATATGAAAAAGATGGTTTCTTATGCAGAAATAATGAAAAAACTAAATAGTTTTTATTCTGAAGAACAAATTGAAAGATTACAAGATGCTCCAAATGATACCTCAAAAAATTATAAGATTAAAGGTTATAAAGGCTCATTTGCGGTTATAAGCTCTGTGACTAACCACTTTTGTGATACTTGCAACAGGCTAAGGCTAACAGCCAACGGATACTTAAAAAACTGTTTATTTTCTGCAACCGAATCAGATTTACTTACAACACTTCGCGCAGGGAAATCGATAGACCCTATAATTGAAAAAGCAGTACAAGCAAAATTAAAAGTTAGAGGCGGAATGGATACCTTGAAAAAATTACAAGAGCCAAAACTTCATACTCAAAATAGAAGTATGATTACTATTGGGGGTTAATCATCCCTATTCATCAACTGCGTTCCAAATTGTTTTAAAACATTTTTTTTGTTTTCTGAAATATTCAACGTTTCTAAAACAGAAAATGCTTTGTTTGTGTAATATTCTATTGCATTTTTTGTGGCTTCAGCAGAACCGCTTGTTAAAAAAATTTGCTTGACTCTTTCAATCTTATGTACACTATTGTTTGGCGATAAGCTAAACAAATCATGTAATTCTTGTTTCCCTTTATCCGAAGAAAACTCTAGTGCCTTAATATATAAGTACGTTTTTTTGTTTTCAATAATATCTCCTCCTGCTTGTTTTCCAAAGGTTTCAGGGTTTCCAAAAGCATCCAAATAATCATCTTGCAACTGAAAAGCAATTCCGAGATTTTTACCAAACTCATAAATACTATTTTGATCCTCAAGAGACGCTTTAGCTATAATGGCTCCCATTTGCATTGCTGCTGCAACCAAAACGGCTGTTTTATACTCAATCATTTTTAAATACTCCGTATTAGTAACGTCGTTTCTAACCTCAAAATCTATATCGTATTGTTGCCCTTCACAAACTACAAGTGCTGTTTTACTAAATAATTTTGCTAAAGTTTGGAATGTCTTTGATTCATAATTTTCAAAAAGCTGATAGGCTATAATGAGCATCGCATCTCCCGAAAGAATCCCAATATTTATATTCCATTTTTCATGCACAGTTTCTTTACCTCGTCGTAGTGGGGCAACATCCAATATATCGTCATGAACTAAAGAAAAATTATGAAACACTTCAACACTTAATGCTGCATTTAATGCCTTTTTGTAGTCGCAGTCAAAAATTTCAGCAGTCATTAAGGTTAAAACCGGGCGCAAACGCTTTCCGCCTAATTGTAAAATATAATGAATTGGGTCATAAAGATTTCTTGGTTCTTTTGGACTTATAAACCGATTCAAATAATAGACAAATTCTTTCCGATAGTCTTCAATAGATAACATGTTGCTAAAATAAGTCAATTCATCATATTAAAAAGTGTCTTGAAAATATAAATGTTAAAAAAACACAAAACTTTAGAAACTTTTTTGGTTTTTAAAGTTTCCTATTGTACTTTCGCATTTATTTATGAGAGATAAAATATTATTAAATGCTACTGATATGTTCTTAAACTATGGGTTTAAGAGTGTAACTATGGATGATTTGGCCAATAAAATTGGCATCTCAAAAAAAACTATTTATATCCATTTTGATAATAAAACGAAACTAGTAGAAGCTGTTACTCTTTCGCTTTTTGAAAGAATTTGCAGTGGTATCGATTGTATTTGTGCATTAGAAAAAAATCCCATTGAAGAATTTTATGATATCAAAAAGTTGGTAATGACTCATCTAAAAGATGAAAAATCGTCTCCACAATATCAGCTACAAAAATATTATCCGCAAATTTTTGCTACGCTCAAGAAAAAGCAGTTTGATATTATGCAAGAATGTGTGACCGAAAATTTAGAACGTGGTATTAAACAAAAATTATTCAGAAAAGAAATACATATCGATTTTATTTCTAGAATATATTTTAGCTCCATAATTGCAATTAAAGACAAAGATTTATTTCCTAATGAGCAGTTTTCCATGAATATGCTCATGGAGCATTATTTAGAATATCACATAAGAGGTATTTGTACTTCAAAAGGATTAGAATTTTTAAACCAAATAACACATTCAAAATCAATCATAAACAATGAAAAATAAGCTACTAATAATAACTGGTTTGCTATTCTCGATTTTGGGGTCTTCTCAAGAAGATTCATATAGTTTAAGCTTAAAAGAGGCTATAGATTATGCTTTGGTTAATAATAGAACTGCAAAAAATGCAGTTAGAGATATTGAAGCTGCAAAACACCTTAAATGGGAAAGGGAAGCAACTGGTCTACCACAAATTAGTGCAAAAATTGACTATAATAATTGGTTGAAGCAACAAATATCTTTAATTCCTGCTGATTTTTTTGGTGGTAATCAAGGTGAATTTGCCGAAGTAGCATTTGGAACATCCCAAACAATGAATGCTTCAATTAAGTTAGAGCAATTACTCTTTGATGGTTCTTATTTAGTTGGCTTGCAGTCGGCCAAAGTGTTTTTAGAAGTTTCTAAAAATGCTAAAGAGAAGACGGATTTAGAGATTAGAAAAGCAGTTATAAACGCATATGGCAATGTTCTTTTAGCCCAAGAAAGCGAAACTATTTTGGAAAGTAATAAAACTGTACTTGAAAAAAATCTTTTCGAAACACAAAAAATTTATGAAAATGGTTTAACAGAAGAAGAAAATGTTGAGCAGCTTCAAATTACACTTTCAAGTATTAATAACAGTTTAAACCAAACGAAGCGTTTGAAAGGTCTGGCTATAAAAATGCTTAATATTACATTAGGGAAAGATATTAATTCTAATACTCTTTTAACTGAAGATCTAAATGACTTAACTATTCAAAATATAGATTTAGGCTTGATAACTATAGAAGAAAACGTTGAAAACACTATAGATTATAAAATAGCAAAAAACGATAATCGTTCAAAAGAGTTATTATTAAAACTTGAAAAAAGTAAAGCCTTACCAAGTTTAAGTGCATTTGTTAATGGTAGTTATGCTGGGAATAATGAAAACTTTGCATTTTTAAAAAATGACCAAAAATGGTTTGGATCATCGCTTATAGGAATTAGCATGGATATTCCTCTTTTTAGTTCTTTAGGAAGACATGCTGCAACCCAACGTGCAAAAATAGAATTAGAAAAGTCTGTAGACAACCTTACTGAAACCGAACAACAAATAAAGCTCCTAATAGCATCTGGAAAAATCGATTACGAATTTGCTATTCAACAATATGAAACTGCTAAACAGAATTTAAACCTTGCAGAGCGTATCGAAAAAAAAATTCAAATTAAATTCTTTGAAGGTATTTCTTCAAGTTTCGATTTACGTCAAGCACAAACACAACTTTACTCTTCACAACAAGGTTATTTAAGAGCAATGCTTGATGTAATCACAAAGAAGGCAGAATTAGAAACAGTTTTAAATACCATTAATTAATCCGAAACGAAATCAAAATGAAAAAAATATATACAATAATAGTTCTTGCATTAGTGATTACATCATGCTCATCTGACAAGAAAAAATCTGTAGAAGATGTAATTGCCACAAACAATTTAAAGGAAATACGAGCTAAAAAAGACCAAATAATTTTGAAACAATTAGAAATAGTTGACCAATTAAAGCGACTTTATAGTAAAATTGAAGAATTAGACACAACAAAAAAAGCTGTTTTAATTTCAACATTTATAGTAAAGGAAGAAGTGTTTTATCATTATTTGGAATTACAGGGTAATGTAAGCACCAAAGACCTTTTAGTAATTTATCCGGAATATGCAGGAATATTAGCTAAAGTTTATGTAAAAGAAGGACAATATGTAAAAAAAGGGCAGATTTTAGCAAAAATTGACGATGGCGGATTAAGTCAACAACTGGCTCAATTACAAATTCAAACAAATTTAGCTAAAACAACTTTTGAACGCCAAGACCGATTATGGAAGCAAAACATCGGAAGCGAAATGCAATATTTACAAGCAAAATCCAATTTCGAAGTACAACAACAAATGGTTAATCAAATTCAAATTCAGTTAGACAAAACAATTGTTAAAGCTCCTTTTTCTGGAACAATAGATGATATAATATCCGAACAAGGGAGCGTTGTCGCTCCAGGTCAATCTCAACTTATGCGTATTGTTAATCTGGATAATATGTATATAGAAACCAATGTGCCCGAAAGTAATATCTTAACTGTGGTTAAAAACAAAACTGTAATAGTAGAATTTCCTGTTTTAGGAAAAACAATTCATGCAAAAATACGTCAGGCAAGTAATTATATCAATCCTGCAAACAGAACATTTAAAGTAGAAATTGCTGTGCCAAATAAGGATAAAAGCATCAAACCAAACCTTACTGTCAAATTAAAAATCAACGATTATACCAACAAAAAAGCATTGCTGATTCCTCAAAGTATTGTTTTGGAAAATTCAAAAGGGGAACAATATATCTATGTTATAATAGATAAACAAGAAGATAATATTGCGGTAGTTAAAAAAGCAATTATACAAACTGGTAAAACACAAGGAGATGTTATTGAAGTTTTAAGTGGAATTGAAAACGGAACTGAAGTTATAAATGAAGGGGCTCGACGTGTAGAAGAAGGGCAAACTGTACAAGTTGAAAATAATTAAGCCAAAACATTATGACGAAACAGCGAAAAAAAATAGATAAAGAGTTTGGGCTATCATCTTGGGCAATAAATAATAAAACCACCATTTATGTTATGATGGTTTTAATATTATTTTCTGGTATTTCGGCATATTTTAGTATGGCAAGAGAAAATTTTCCGGAAGTGAAAGAAACCAAAATTTATATAAACTCCGTATTTCCTGGAAATACTGCCGAAGACATAGAAAAATTAATCACAGACCCTTTAGAAGAAAAGCTTAAAACGGTAAGCAATGTAATAGAAATCACTTCAACATCGCAAGAGGATTTTTCAATGATTATTGTAGAATTCGATGATGATATTACTGTAGAAGCAGCTAAACAAAAAGTAAAAGATGAAGTTGATACTGAAACTTCGAACGAAGACTGGCCAACATTTAACGATGCCAAAGTGGAGCCCAATGTTTTTGATATAAGATTTTCAGAAGAAATGCCAATTCTTAACATTAATATTTCAGGTGATTATCCTGTTGAAAAACTTAAAGAGTTTGCCGAATACCTACAAGACGAAATCGAAGATTTATTAGAAATTAAACAGGTTGACATTCGTGGTGCCCAAGACAAAGAAGTTGAAGTTGCAGTAGATATCTATAAAATGATGGCAGCTCAAGTTAGTTTTAGCGATATTATTGGAGCCATTAAAAACGGAAATACAACAATGTCTGCTGGTAATTTAATAGCAAGTGGACAACGCCGTACTATTAGAATAATAGGTGAGATTGAAAACCCAAAAGATTTAGAAAATTTTGTTGTAAAAACAGAAAAAGGGAATTCTATATATCTAAAAGATGTTGCTGAAGTAGCTTTTAAAGAAAAAGAGCGTACTACTTATGCAAGAGAGTTTGGAGAACCCGTTGTAATGCTGGATGTTAAAAAGCGTTCCGGCAGAAACATGGTTGCTGCTGCCGAAAAAATTGAAAGAATTGTGACAAATGCCAAATCAAACGTTTTTCCTCCTAATTTAAAAGTTACAATTACAAACGATCAATCTTCTAAAACCATTGGTCAAGTAGATGATTTGGTAAACAATATCATCTTCGGTATAATGCTCGTTGTATTGGTTTTAATGTTCTTTTTAGGACTTAAAAACGCATTATTTGTTGGTTTTGCCATCCCAATGTCGATGTTTATGTCATTAATGATATTAAATGCTCTGGGCTACACCATGAATACAATGATTTTATTTGGGCTAATAATGGGTCTTGGTATGTTGGTAGATAATGGAATTGTTGTGGTCGAAAACGTGTATCGATTGATGGAAACAGAAGGGTTAAACCGTATTGAAGCCGCTAAAAAAGGAATAAGTGAGATTGCATTTCCAATTATAATCTCTACAGCTACAACAATAGCAGCTTTTATTCCGCTTGGAATGTGGCCAGGAATGATGGGAGAATTTATGATATATTTCCCTATCACTCTTTCAGTGGTTTTGGGATCTTCATTATTTGTGGCTATCTTTTTCAATTCGGTAATGGTGTCTCAATTTATGAAAATAGAGGATGAAGAAATGCCCATAAAACGCATTGTTGTTATTTCGGCAATATTGACTGTTGTCGGATTGCTCATTTTAATTTTTGGAGGTGAATATCGAGCTATAGGAAGTGTAATGATAGTTACTATGCTTATACTATGGGTGTATAGATTGGTATTACGTAATGCAGCAAATTCATTTCAAAGAAATAGCTTGCCTAAATTAGAACGGTTTTACGAAAAAATATTAAGAGCAGCTTTAAAAGGATGGAAACCTTATGCAATTAGCCTTGGAACTGTACTTTTATTATTTATAGCTTTTGGAGGCTTTGGGGCTTCGATAGCAAGTAAACGAACCAAAATTGAATTTTTCCCAGATAATGAACCTAATCAAATCATTGTTTACATAGAATATCCTCAAGGAACAGATATTGAAAAAACGAATGCCATAACCAAAGCCATTGAAAAAAGAGTTTATAATGTAATTAATGCTGAAGAATATAAAGATGGAGATTACAACTTTATGACCGAAAGTGCCGTGTCACAAGTAGGTGAAGGCGCAGGAAATCCACAAACTGATGCAGCAGTAACCGAAATGCCACATCGAGGCAAAATAACAGCTTCTATGCGTGAGTATAAATACCGGAAAGGAGCGAAAAGCAGGGAATTACTTAAAAAAATACGTGAAGATTTAAAAGATAAATTTCCTGGAGTTGCTATTAGTGTGGAAAAAGACGATGCTGGTCCTCCACAAGGCTACCCGATAAATATTGAACTGGAAGGCGATGATTATACCGAATTAATCGCTACTGCTGAAAGGATGCGTGATTTTATCAACAGTAAAAATATTCCTGGAATTGATGAACTCAAAATAGATGTAAACAAATCCAAACCATCCATGCAAGTTTTAGTTGACCGTAAAAAAGCAGGAGAACTTGGTGTAAGTGCAGGCCAAGTTGGGCAACAATTACGCAATTCTATTTTTGGCGCTAAAGCAGGCATTTATAAAGAAGCTGGTGAAGATTATGATATTTATGTACGATTCAATAAAAAACACAGATACAATACTAGTGCAATTTTTAATCAGAAGATTACATTTAGAGATCAGGCAACAGGCAAAATAAAAGAGATTCCCGTGTCTGTGATAGCACGGCAAAAAAATAATTCGGGTTTTAGTTCTATCAAGCACAAGGATATTAAGCGTGTGGTTACTGTTTATTCTGCTTTAACTCCCGGTTACACAGACGCTGGAGAGATTGTAGGAAAAATTCAACATGAAATGATAAATTTCAATCACAAGCCAAAATCTGTAAAAATAGATTTTACCGGACAGATTGAAGAGCAAGACAAACAACAAAAATTTCTTAATGGTGCTTTTTTAAAAGGTTTAGCATTAATCTTTTTCATCTTGATATTTCAATTTAATTCGGTTACAAAACCAGCAATTATTATGTTGGCAATCTTTTTAAGTTTGATTGGTGTGTTTGGCGGTTTAATAATTTCGGGAGCTCCTTTTGTAATAATGATGACCATGATGGGAATTATTGCATTAGCAGGAATTGTAGTAAATAATGGCGTTGTTCTTTTAGATTATACACAGCTCTTAATTGATAGAAAAAAAATTGAATTCAATATTGATGAAAACGAATATGTAGATAAAAACACTTTATTTGAAGCCATTGTAACAGGCGGAAAAGCACGTTTACGTCCAGTAATATTAACTGCTATTACAACAATTTTAGGACTGATTCCGCTGGCTACTGGGTTTAATATAAATTTTTATACCCTGTTTAGTGATTTTAATCCTAATATATATTTTGGTGGGGATAATGTTATTTTTTGGGGACCATTAGCAAAAACCGTTATTTACGGTTTAATTATAGCAACCTTCCTAACTTTAATTATTGTTCCAATCTTGTTTTATTTAGTTACCATATTTAAAATGTGGTTAAAAGATAAGACTGTTACCAAAACGGTTTCGATAAAAATATAGTAATAAAAAACCTCGCTCCCGATTGGTTATTGAGATTGCGAGGTTTTTAGACCTAATAATATGTCTTTTAAATTGTTTAGAATTTAAATATTATTCCAGCATTTAAGATTGTTCCATTAAATCCAAATTGGTTTACTTCCCATGGATATTTAAAACGTCCACCAAGATCAGTAACAAAATCTCCTTTTGTATCAATAACATCTGGATATACATTTAATAAATTATTAGCAGAACCATAAATTATGAATTTATCTGAAATTTCATAGTTAATAATTAAATCTGTAATAATCTTTCCTCCAAATGTTTGATCTTTTGTTGGATCACTAGCGTGTTGCCAAGTTACTTCTCCAAAGTAAGTGTTATTTAAAATAAAGTTAAACTTACTAATTTTATAATCAAATCCTAAAATCACTTTAGATTTTGGTCTTGACGAAATAATCCTAGATTGTTCTTTTCGGTTAAAGATTTCATACCCATTTGCTGCTAATAATTGAGGTGTATTTATTTGTCCTTCAATTTTTGTTTCATTAAAGTTTGCTGCCAACGTTACCGCTAACTTACCACTACCCAATTCTATATTATTATAATTTACTACCACATCTACTCCAGTTGTTTTTGTGTTAACAGCATTTACAAAGAACTTCAAACTAGTGATAGAATTATCTAAAAGAATTTGCTCTACTGGATTTGTTGTCCCTGCATCTCCATCAAACCCAATCTCTCCAGTAAACAACACACGATTATCAACCTTTACATTGTAAAAATCAACAGATAATGATAAATTAGATACAGGTTTATAAGTGATTCCAGCGGAAATATTTTTAGAAGTTTCAGCAGTTAATTGTGGTACTCCTAATCCTTCTCTAATTATAGGATCTACATTACTGAAAGTTCCTTGGTTTGAAACCGTTCCTCCTGAAACTAATGTTTGTATATTACTTAAATAAATTTGGTGTAATGAAGGTGCTCTAAAACCTGTACCATAAGATGCTCTAATCGCACCTTTACCCTCAGCAAGTGTATATCTTCCACTCACTTTCCAAGATGTATTATTTCCAAAATCACTAAAATCTTCGTATCGTACAGCTCCACCAATTAAAAATTCTTCAGTAGGTTCCCATTCTAAATCTGCATAAATTCCGTAACTATCTCTTGTAGCTCTAATGGCGTTACTTGGTTGTAAGCCAGGAAAAGATTGTACCCCTCCACCGAAATAAGAATCAGGTTCTCCTGCTTCAGCAGTAAATCGTTCTGACTTTATTTCCGCTCCAAAAGCTACATTAACTTGATCAAAACTTCTTGAAATATCTAAATTTGCTAGTACATTACTAAAGGAGTAAGCTCCAACATCAAACGAAGTAGGACTATCTGCGCCTAAATCTAAATTTATACTATTATTTACTTCATAATCAACTGCATTTCTACCATGAGTTCCACTTAAATCTACATTAAATCCATGAACCATAAATTTTGTTCCAACAGTAAAATAATTATCTATTATTTTAGTTTCAAATGTTGGTTGAAATCCTTCATAAGTAGTACCAGGCTCATGTAATAAATTAAATTCATCTGGAATCCAATAAGGCGTTCTGTATAAAGCAAAGCTTTTCCCTGTTCTATAAGTTACTCCTCCAAAAGTATAAAACTCTCCTTTATCATTTTTAAAAGGAATTCCTGCATTAAAAAAAGCATCAAATTTCTTTATTTCTGGTTGTCCTATTGTCATTCCTAAATCTGGATTTGCTTGTAGCCAAGGTGTAGTCCCATTTAAGATGTCATCATCACCAAATATTACTCCGAATAAACCATCTCCGCCAGGAACACCAGATCTATCTGTTTCTTCTTGCTCATAATAAGCAAAAGTTAAATTTATATAACCTCCATTATCTCCAACATTAAGTGCTGTATTTATATCAGCTCCTAATGTAAATCCGTCTCCTTCAGTTGTAATTCCTGTTGTTACATTAACTGTAGTATATTCTACGTTTTTCTTTAATACCATATTAATTACACCAGCTATAGCATCTGATCCATACTGTGCAGAAGCTCCATCACGTAAAACTTCAATTCTTTCGATTGCTGCTGCTGGAATACTTTTTAAATCTACACCAACTTCTCCTTTACCAGGTGTATCATTAATATAAACCAATGCGCTTTGATTTTTACGTTTTCCATTTATTAATACCAAAGTTCTACTTGGTCCCAAGCCTCTTAAATCGGCTGGATCAAAATGTGCTGTTGCATCCGAAATAGTTTGGTTAGAAGAATTAAAAGATGGCACTTTATAAGTCAACATTTTGTCTACAGTTGGTTGCCCAGTGTTTCTCAATTCAGCTACGCTAATATTATCAATAGGGACTGGAGAATCAAGAATAGTTCTTGGTTTCGCTCTATTACCTACTAATATAATTTCATCCAATGCAACACCAGCCTGCATAGTAACATTAATAACATTACCTGATACTGTGATTTCTTGAGTTGTGAACCCAACAAAAGAAAATACTAAAACGTCTCCATTACTCGCACTAATCGAGTAATTTCCATCAAAATCTGTAGTCGTTCCAGTTGTCGTTCCTTTGACAACTATAGTAACTCCAGGTAAAGGCATAGAATCGTCGTCTATTACAGTTCCCGATACTGTCTGTGCACTAATAAAATTTGATGTTCCTAAACAAAACATCAAAAGTATTAAGTTGTTTTTTAACATAATTTATTGTTTTTATTTAGGTAAAAGAAACAAAAAAAAGGTATTATGCCCTTTCTGTCTGCGTTAATTATTTATTTAACACAATTAAATTAAGAAATCATCATATAAACAACTCTTTTATTGGTAATTTTTTAATGATAATTGTTTAAGATAAGTGCTTTATAAATTTTATAATTTTATCAATTCCTCCAAATATATTAGAACAGAATTTTTTTATAAAATTAGCATCAATAGATGAGTTATTCCTATAGGCTCTCATCTCAATACTTCTTCTCCATTAAAATCTACAAAAGCCAATCTAAAAAATAATTCTTCCTTTTGAAAATAAAAATCTGATGAAGGCAAAAGTGCAACACTGAAATTATCTAACAAATAATTTGCTAA
>Ga0208879_1001456_pt1 | contig 22236 bp, 32 predicted proteins | sample Knorr_S15_td_Bot_FD_185605 | JGI IMG/M metagenome (GOLD analysis project Ga0208879, IMG submission 185605) | Marine microbial communities from Southern Atlantic Ocean transect - Knorr_S15_td_Bottom_ad_5009_LV_A (SPAdes) (version 2) | ecosystem: Environmental > Aquatic > Marine > Oceanic | place...
AGCTGCTCCCACTTCTCAACTGATTTTGTTATTCGCATCATTATCTGGAGTAATATCTCATAGTATTTTGGGGCATCCTGATTTTACTCAGGCAGGATTTTTAGCAATTGGTTCTTTTATTGGCGGACTGGTTGGTGCAAGATTGTCTTTAGATATCAAAGAGCGATATTTGCAAATCTTAGTCTCTGTTGTAATCTTGATAGCAGCTACAAAACTCTTTTTTGATTCAATATCTGATAGTTCCATGCAATTTGGATTTTAGCCTCAAATTTTTCCTTGTGCTTTTATAATAATTTCGTAACGTATGGTGTTCATTAGGTCTTTGACCTAAGAGATGGGGAGACTAGTCGGCTCCCTAGTATTTTATTTACAAATTATCAGTATGATTTCTACGACTCAATTAAATACAAATTCTATAAATCATGTTTATGACAATAATGTTCATTCCTGTAAGGCCATCAAGAAGAAATGATGACGAATTTGATGATTAATCTACTTTAAGTTCAGATTTTTGCAACCTTATCTTAATTCATCAACACAGAAAATAACTTCTGCTGATGAAGCTGCACTATCTGACACAAGGAAATTAATTGCCTCTGCAATTCTTTGATTGCTTGGATCTGCACCTGTTATTGTACCTGGAAATATTGTAAGCATTCTAATTTTTGATTTTAGAACATCACTTAGTTCTTGGTTAACTGTAGCTGTAAACGGTCTTAATGCGCCTCTGAAAACTTCTACTTGAGCTCTTTGGGTTCCTGTTACTTTCCTTCCAGTTGGCAAGTCTGGACCTATAATCATAATTGCGCCTTTTGCGTCTTTGTAAAGGCGAGGATCTTTATCTCCACCTGGGACAAATTGCTCAAGTGCTCTTTGGGCTACAGTTGCTGGGGTTGAAATAAATTTTTCAGTAAGTGCTTCCCATTTTACTCTTGATAGTTCAATTAATTTTGAGATTTCCGGTAATTTTCCAGTAACGTGAACTACTGCTAGGATTTCACCATGATTAGTTTTAGCAGTATTAAGCCATTTTTCAACCTCTTCAGGATTCTTGATATCCACTATGTGGGAATGGCATTTACCGCTAATGTATTCCTGAAGTTCTGTTGGGGTTGATTGTGAAATAAAACATGCGGCCTTTCCTCCATTCTTTTCAACATGTTGTGCCAAAAATTCTACTCTTTCAGCATCTGTTTTATCGGTTGCGTCAATAGTAAACACAATTACTTTTCCTCCAAAGTCTGGTTGGTGAACTCCTGGCGTTGCGGTTCCAATATGTGGTCTTACAGGATAAAATACTCTATCTCCCGGAACTACTTTTCCATTTAGAATTTTTGCTATTTTGTCATCACACAAGTTAAGAACTGACTCTGCAACTTGTCCTTGTGTTAAGAATTCTTGATTTGCAATCATATGTGATGTGTTGTTTTGAATTTTTTCAGCAATAGTTTGAATTTTGTTTAAAAGATTTGTAAATGTCTCAGTTAGTTTGGAAACATCTTTTCCGTTTGCTAGTTTTTCTGCAGCCTTGACAATTCCTTCTTTGACTACTTTTTCATCTTCCCCTAATAACGGTAGTAATTCTTTGCTTGCTGCATCTACTTCAATTGGAACTAAATCTTCAAATCCACTAATTCTCATAAATTCCGATGCTGCTTTAGGATAAACCGTCTTGTAAATTCGATCAGAATGTACTGGCCCTGGATTTGTTGCAATGGATATAATTCCTTTATCTATTAATTCCCATGACATTGCCTCTGCTAATCTATTCTTAGCACCTTGAGATGCAGTATATGGACTTCTAAATCTGTATGGTCTTTGCTCTAATGGTCGTTCTTCAGTAAAGAATGTTGAAATTGTAATGATCTTCCCTCCTTCTTTCATTACTTTGAGTGCTTGTACAGACCCCCAGAAAGTACCAGTAAGGTGAATCCCAATAGTACTTTTGAATTCATCTAGTGGCGCATTTGCAAAACATGTGACAGGGCCTGAAACTCCTGCATTGTTAACAATGTAATCCACAGTAACTTTATCATTTTTGAGTGACTCAAACATATCATTTATTCCTGCTTCTTCACTAACATCAACTCCTGAAAAAATCCTAACTGATGCACTAGTATTTTTTTCAGAAATAATTTCTTCTAACATTTTTGATGTTTCTTCTAATGGCTCTCTTCTTCTTCCAAGGATAATTACACTTGCTCCATTCTCTACAAATTTTTTGGCTATAGCTTTACCTATGCCAGTTCCACTACCTGTAATTAGAGCAACTTTGTGTTGAAATTTCAGCATAGATATGGTTCAAGTCTTCTGTGATATTTAATTGGATTGATCCATATGGAAATAATTTCTTGATATCTTTATTTGTGGGTATGACTCATGATTTTTTATGCATGATGTAGAGTCTGATACATTTGTCTATCAAACATTGCCTGAAAAATTTAGTGATATGTTAAAGGAGATTGGAGTAGATTCAGAATCCAAAGAAATTGGAACTGATGATGTTGAAAAAGGTGATTATTATAGTAGATATTTTACTCAAACAGCTAGAATGATAACTAATAGAGGATGTCTTGATGTCAAGAACTCAAACATCGATGTAATACAAATTATTCAAAAGGGATAAAAATGCAAGATCCAAATCCACTTTATTGGGGCGCACAAGATAGGTTTCAAGCACATTTCATTGTAAGAAAGAATGTTGATGCCTCAGTTGTAGACTATCTAACAAAAACAAAACTAACAACTAAAGGACATTTTGGTGCAAAAACTGTTGTTAAAGTTGAATGGAGTGGTTCTGGTAGTATATCTTCAAAACTAAATGAAGATAATGAACTTAACGAAATGATTGCAAAACAATCCGTCAAATATGCTACTATCTATGTTGAACCTACTGAAGGAGCAGTCAGAATTAGAAGTAAATGGGACAATCATCTTGCATTTGGTATTACCAAAGAACTTTTTGAAATTTATGATAGAATAGCTAGTCACATAAAATCAATCTAAGCTTTCCACCAATCTAAAGCAAGAAAATCTACTTTGTCTTTACCTTTAGGAATTGCTAAAATGAATTGCTTTCTTACTGTAGTTGCAAGTCGTCCTGCAAGAACAATTCCAGTTGACGAAATTGACTCATTTCTATTGTAAACTTGGATTAGATATGGAGCATGATCAATTCCTGGTCCTTTTTCATATACTGCAAAGTCACAACCAAATTTTATTCCAGGATTGATGATGTATCCTTTATCTCTGAAATTTTTGTAAACTAAATATTTTTTGTCAAAATTATGATATTCTTTTTTGCAGATCTTAATCATTTTATCAATAGTTACTTTTTGTTTTAATTTAGTAATGGTAATTTTCTTATTTTCTAAAAGGTATAGTCCTTCAATTAGATCTAAAATTAGTGGAGCATCTATTTCTTCAAGTTTTGGTTTTGGAATACCTATTGGTTTTCCGTAATATCCTTGACCGAAAAGCTTACGTGAATCATCAATATTCCAAATAATAATTCGATTTTCAATTAATTCACTTTTCATAATTCTTATGAAACATTAAGCGTATATGAATTCTCTAGTAGAGTATGGTTGTTCTTAAAGAATTGAAAATAAAATAAAAATGGTTTGTTTTGTTTATAGACTCAATGCTAATAATATGAAAGAATCTGATACTCTTTGGCATTTGTCTGCCATCTCTTCAATTCCCTCTATCACATCTTTCATCAACAGCAATTCTTTAGTGTTTGATACTTCAGATAGAAGTTTAATTGTAGCCTGTCTGTATTTGATATCAATTTCTCTCTCTATTGTCTGTGTCTCTTGAGCCAATTCAATTGCATTTGCAGTGTTTGTGTTAAGACTTCTAATGATCTCATTTAGCTTGTATACTTCATCTACAACTAGTTCAATCAGATTTGTAATCTCTTTGTCAAGATTTGCGGTTTTTAGTGTAGATGGTTTTACGTTTGAAAGTTTGAATGAGATACCTGTAATGTAGCCTGCAATTTCATCCATCGTATATGCAGTATTGAGAAGATTTTCTCTATTCATAATCAATCCTCCAACATCTGCTACTTCACGTGTAATCTTTCTTCTTAGATTTTCTACTTCTTCTTCAATAGTTGAAATTTGTTCTAGAGCATTTTTGACTCCTGTCTTATCTTTTCTCATCATAAGATCAGGCAAGGTTGCAAGTTCTCTGGCAGCGTTCAGAATTCTGTTAATTTCGTCTTGTAAAACTGCTATGGCTTTTCTTTTTGCTTGAACTTCAAGCTCTCCACTATACATAACAGAAAACGAACAATCCTCAGGTAATTTAAATCATCTATGATTATTGATATTTTTTGAGCACGATTATATCAAATTTTTATCATGGGGAACTTTTTTTTGTCCTTTGTATAATGTGATAACTTCTTCATTTGTGGATGCATCTTCAACTGCTTTTTCAATCCTAATCTTGCCAGTAAATTTTGGAAATCTCAAAGCAAGACCTGCATCTTTCCTAATCTTATCTTTTGCTGCTTTATGGATTGGACTTAAAGTAATTTCTGAAGCCACCACTTCTATTACTAGTTCTGGTTCGAACCACACATCAGCTTCCATTTCACTATCTATTCGTGGATTTTTTTTGATTGTAACTTTTGGATTTAAAATTTGATACAATTGATCCAAATCTTCGTCTGAAAATCCTGTTCCTACTTTACAAATACTTGTGAAAATATCTTCATCTTGGTCATATGTTGCAAGCAGTAATGTTCCATAGCTTCCTGTTCTTCTACCCTTTCCAAAAAATCCTCCTATCACAACAAGATCTAAACTATCTCCTAATTCATTTTGATATTCCCGTTTTAGCTTTAACCAATGACTTCCTCTTGAACCTGCATTGTATGGTTTATCAAGCATTTTCAGCATCAACCCTTCACTGCCTGCATTAATGCTATTTTCTAAAAAGTCCTTAATTTCGTTATCATTTTTGACTATTGTCATTGGGACATATTTTGCAAAGTTATCTTCTTTCACAACTTTCTCAAGTTTTTCTCTCCTATGTTTGTAGTCTAATTCTAAACAAACTTTTCCATTACAGTACAAAATATCAAAAAAATTCACTGTGATTGGATATTGTGTAACTGCTTTTTCTATCTTGTATTTTCTTCTTCTGTGCATCAATTCTTGAAATGGTAAAAAGTCACCAGTGTTTTCATTAATTGCAACTGCCTCTGCTTCTAAAATTACATTGTCTGCTTGAATTGCTTTAGGAATTTTTTCTATAATGTCAGGATAATAACTTGAAATATTTTCTAAACTCCTAGAAAACAATACTACTTTTTCTCCTTCAATGTGGAGCTGTACTCTTTCTCCATCTAACTTGTATTCTGCTGCAAAATTGTTCCCCATTTTTTCAATTGCTTCTTCTTCACTTTTTACTCTGTCAGCAAGCATTGGTCTGATTGGATTAAATAAAATAACATCAAATTTTTCAATTCCTTCAATGCCTTTAGTTGCTATCGTTTCAGCAACTTTACCTAAATCACTTGAGACATTATATGCATGTTGCAAAATTTTTCTGTTATCCTTGTTCCCAGAAAATGCTATTGCTAATGCATCCATTACTGTATTCTCTGCAATTCCTAATCTTAAAGATCCCAACAAAATCTTCAAAATGTAACTTGCTTCTAATGGACTTGCATCATTTAGTAAACTTGAGATATATCTTATCTTCATATCTTGTGAATGAGATCCTTCTAGATTGGCAATTTTGAATAATGTTTCGTATACTCTCTCTATTGTTATGTCTTCTACAAGAAATGTTGTTTGTGTTTTTTGTTCTAGTATTATAGATGCTGCATGTCCAAGATCTCCCTCTTTTCTATACTCATCTTCAATTTTCTTAATTGGAATTCCTGATGACTTTGAAATTGCTCTTATTGCAAGTTTTTCAGCTACACCTAATTCAACTCCTTCAAAGTCAGGTCTTAGTTTTCCTTGTAACAAGTACACAATTTTAGAAATGACTTTATGAGGAGTTTTTTCAAATAATTCAACTAGAAATTGTGTTAACTCTAATCTCTTTCTAGTTAATTCCATTTTGTTAAAAGAATCAGCTAAAATAGAAAACTCCATTCTAATCTTCTACGTAATCCTGAATAAAAGTTTGAAACTAGATGTTTTTACATCAATCAATTATGAAATAGTATAATTATTTCCAATTATCATGAAATTTCAACTAGATGTTATGTGATTTTCACACACATTGATTTGTTTTCCTTGAAATGCGATTTGTTTGTGGCTTTATTACTATATTTCATAAAGAAATGACAAAAAACACTTGTATTGATTTAACATTAATTTATTTCACGCATAGCCAACTTTGACTAAACAATTTTTGGCGTGCAAACCAATTACTTTTTAGCAAATGATTTCAAGTCATAAACGTTTGGTTCAGTTATATTCTTCACCACAATGAATACACATCTTTTTTGATATTATCTCAAACCATGCATAATTGTGAACATATCCTTCTTTACAACTCATAGAATTTTACTTGGAATAGTCACAATACAAAGATTAGAGGTCAAAAACTATCTCGATCTTAATCTAGATATTTAAAAAATTAGAAAATAGGGTTAATGACTATGTCCGCAGCCACAGGAATCCTCACCTTCGTGTCCCTGTGATTCTTTGCCTGCACATCTGGAACATTTGTCTGAACCTGTTGGTGAGAAAAATCCAATCCTACAAGAGATACATTTTTTATTTACCGTTAGATGTATTTGAAAATTGTTGGTTTGTCTGAATTTGGATGTTCAGAGACTAGCGCAAAGTTGTGTAATGGATATTCTTTTTTGTATTGTTTCATAAAACTCCAAGCAACATCATATGTTTTGAATTCAGTTCTAATACCCTCAATTTGGCTCTTTTTCCCAAATACATCAAACACTACAACTGAATATTGTTTTGGACGATTGTGAGGCCTTGCTTTAATAAGCCATATTAGTGCAAAAACGAAGACAGATCCTAAAATCACATATTCGCCAGCCATTTTGAAGAACGTCAAAAAGACTCCTGGTATGGTGTGTCCAAATAAAACAACCATAAAATTTGAAAATGAGATTACTACTATTACTGTAAAAATATACGTTTTCCAATCAAAAATTTTTTTCAAAAAATTCATGACATATTTTACAAGAGTCTTTTTTCTATTAACTATTTCCTTTGATGAGAATATTCAAAATCACTAATCTGGGTCTTCGTAATTTTCTTTCTTTTCACCTTTGGATGTATATCCCTCCAATGGTTTCATCTTACTCTCAAGAACACTCATTCTTGCTTTATATCCTTCAGCATATTCTAATTCTGATGGAACAAGAGTTGCTGGATGAATGAATCCTTGACTTCTCATAGACATTGCTTTCTTTGTTGCAATTTCTCTGATATAATCCCAATCAGGAGTTGAGAATCCATCAAATGGACCAGTAAACTTTCCATTGTGCATACTGAATACTAGTGCCTCTACAATTGGAATACAGAAATTGATAGTTGCTGCAGAATTTAGCTTCACAGGCATTAGTGGCATGTTGTGACTACCTCTTGTATTTCCTGCAACATAATGTGGATTGTTAAATACACTTCCAACTTCTTCTGTAGCTGGGAAATTCTTTTGTGTTCTAACCAGACAAATCGGATCATCTTTTCCAACATATGTTCCTGCAATGTTGTGTAGTCTATCAGTTGATGCCGCAAGAATTGGCTCTCCTTCTTTGGTAGTAACTGAATCAACAACATATCTTCCTGGATACATCAACGCGGCTTCAATTGTTGGTTTGTCTTGCCATAATTCAAGTTCAGCAATTTTTCCTTCTTCAACATCCATTATGTTTATCTTAACTCCACTAGCAAGTGATTCGTTCACAATCAAACCTGTATTACTTAATGCATCTACAAACATTCTATAAATTGGATAGTTAAATGCACCAGGCTCTGTTTTATCTGCTGCAAACACTGTAAATGCTTCATTTTGTCTCTCTTCAAATTCCAATTCTGCAACACCTGGACCCATGCCTTTCACATTTCCTGAAAAAGAATCTTTTAGCAAGTCTTGTCCAGCACCATACAAACCCTCTTCTTTTGCAACTTTAGTTCCTGCCATGAATGCATCCCAAGCAAGTTTGTGAATTTGTTGATTATCTGTTCCATGTGTATGAGACATAACAATGTGGACGTCATCTCCACAATATCCAATGTAATAATCAATTAGCAGATCTGCTGAATTTTTGATGGTTTCTCTTACCGCTTCAATTAAACCATCACTTGGTTTTGTGTGACCTCCAACTCCACCAACATCTGCTTTGATAACTGAAACTGTAATCTTCATAATTCCTCTTTCTATCTCCTTGATTTATGTGCTTTTGGCAAAACCTTCTGATCTAAAATTAATTGAAAAAAAACAAAGTTTTTTTCAAAAATTCATAACGCTAATAAATGCCCTTAGAGAGGCAGTCCATATGGCAGATAAACCACACTTGAACATGATTGTAACAGGTCACATTGACAATGGAAAATCAACAACTATGGGCCATTTCTTGATGGATTTGGGCGTTGTAGACGAAAGAACAATCGCAGCACATGCAGTAGAGTCTGAAAAGACTGGAAAAGGTGATACTTTCAAGTATGCATGGGTTATGGATAATATTAAAGATGAAAGAGAAAGAGGAATTACTATTGATCTTGCTTTCCAAAAGTTTGAATCTGCAAAATACTTCTTTACATTAATTGATGCACCTGGTCACAGGGACTTTATTAAAAATATGATTACTGGTGCTTCTGAAGCAGATGCCGCAATCTTGGTACTTTCAGCAAAAGAAGGTGAAACTGACACTGCAATCGCAGCAGGTGGTCAAGCCAGAGAACATGCATTCTTACTAAAAACGCTTGGTGTAAGCCAACTAATTGTTGCAATCAATAAAATGGATTCAGTTGACTATAAAGAGGACGCATTTAATTCAGCCAAAGAAAAAGGCGAAAAATTGATAAAATCTGTAGGTTACAAATTAGAAAACGTGGCATTTATTCCAGTTTCTGGATGGATGGGTGATAATTTGGTTAAAAAATCTGAGAATATGCCTTGGTATACTGGAAAGACACTCCTTTTAGCATTTGATGACTTTACAATACCAGAAAAACCAATTGGTAAACCACTACGTGTTCCAATTCAAGATGTTTATACTATTACTGGTGTTGGCACAGTACCTGTAGGTAGAGTTGAAACTGGAACTATGAAGGCCGGTGATAAAATAATTGTAATGCCTTCTGGTGCCACAGGTGAAATTAAATCTATTGAAACTCACCACACAGAAATGCCATCTGCAGAAGCAGGTGATAACATTGGTTTCAATCTAAGAGGAATTGAAAAGAAAGATATTAAGAGAGGTGATGTTCTTGGAACTCCTGATAAACCACCAACGGTTGCAAAAGAATTCAAAGCACAAATTATAATTATTCATCATCCAACAGCAATCGCTCCTGGTTATACACCGGTTATGCATGCACACACTACACAAGTTGCAGCAACTGTTACTGAGTTCCTACAAAAAATAAACCCCGCAACTGGTGCCGTTGAGGAAGAAAATCCAAAGTTCCTTAAAGTTGGTGATTCAGCGATTGTTAAAATCAGACCTGTGAGACCAACTTGTATTGAAACTTTCAAAGACTTCCCTGAAATGGGTAGATTCGCTCTTAGAGATATGGGTGCAACCATCGCAGCAGGTATAGTTAAAGAAATTACAGAAGAGTACAAACCATAGGCAGATTTTCATGACACAAACCGCCCGTGTTAAACTCACCTCTACTAGTCTAAAAAAGTTAGATGGTGTTTGTGGAGAAATTATGGGAATTGGTAAAAAAACTGGCGTTAAAATAAAAGGTCCTACACCACTTCCTGTTAAAAGACTACATGTTGCTACTAGAAAATCTCCATGTGGCAGTGGTACTGAAACATATGAGAAATGGGAAATGAAGATGCATAGGAGAATTATCAATATTAGTGCTGATGACAAAGCGATTAGACAACTAATGAGACTTAAAATTCCTGATGATGTCTACATTGAATTGTCTTTGACATAATTTGGTATCCTTAAATTATCGAAATTTTGATGATAAATATGGTTGAAGAAAACTCTAATTCTGTTCAAGAAACTACTGTTGAAGAAAACTCTAATTCTGTTCAAGAAACTACTGTTGAAGAAACCCCTGCTGAGACATTTGATGTAATCTACTCTTGTCTTAGATGTGCAACTAATGTTTCTAATACTGAGCTATCTCGCTTACCTGAAATTAAATGCATATGTGGATTCAGAGTATTTACCAAAGTAAGACCTCCTGTAGTAAAAACAATAAAAGCAATCTAACTATCTGTCTTTTTTGTAACTATGCTCTCTTTGTAAATGTGTCCTCATATCTTCCATGTTTGAAAAATACTTGTTGCATTCATTACAATCATATGGCAAATCTTTACCATGAATAATCTGTTTATGATTCATCATCTCTTCTTCTTTCGAAAATTTTTTATCACAAATATCGCAACTAATTTTTTTAAAAAAACCCACTTTTATCCAAACTCTGCTTTCTTCTTATCCCAGCAATTCCTGCAAAGCTGACCTTCAATCTTCCAATTTCCTTTTGCATTGTATCTAATCAATCCCATCTTCCCTCCACATAATGCACAAAAATTTTTCTTTTTTGCATGATCTTTTTCTTTTTTGTCAAAACATTCTTTGCATAACAAACCTTCCATTTCCCATTGCCATCGAGGTTCCCACAAGTTTGTGATCTTTTTAGTTATTCCACATTCAACACATGGTTGCATAATTTTTCCTTCAAAGTATTCCTTTGATTTATCAAAATGACAATCCCCACAAAGTAGGCCTTTAATACCCCACTCTCTCTTTGGTTTGTGTTTGTGAGTAAGTTGTTTATTACAAACAGCGCAAAATACTGGCTTTCTACTAAATAGTCTCATAATCTCTATGAGATTTCAAATAATTTAATCTATTAAATGTAATACAAAAGAAAGGCATCAACTGAAGCAAAAATCTTTTGTTTATTATAAAATTTTATGACTAAAACTTAACAAAAGTAATAAAGATAAAAATAACAAAAATCCTTTATTGTTTTAAGATTTTTTCAAGGGCTTGACTTGCATTTAGCATACCATTTTTCTTAGCAAATTCTTCGATCATTTTGTATTGTTTTTCAGTAAAACAAACTGGTATTGAACGTCTTTCCATAAATGTAATAAGTATTTTTAACTAATATCCTTTTTGTTTACTTGAAATCAAATTGAGCACTAATTGCTCATAAATTTTTAGAATTTCTCAAATAAAATTATAATATTTTGTAATAAAAAAAATAATAGTTCCTACAATAACTCCAATTGTTATTAATTTCAGAATATCTTCTTTCTTTTTGATGATGCATGGGTCTCCATCATCTCTCTTGAGTATCTTGTATTGTCTGGATGTAATAATCAAGGCATATGTAACGAATCCAGTAATTGTAGAAATAATTATGGCTTCAATAGTTATGGAGTTTGTTTGTATGACTGAACCTGCAAAAACAGGTAGAATTCCCCACGAAAATATTGTTGATAAATTATTATGAAATTTACCTCCAAACAGTTCTAGACTATATGCAAATAGAAAAAAACCTTCAACAGTCCCTATTAAAAAAAGCCAAGGAGAATCTAAAAATGCAAAATAAATACCTACAGAAAACGCAATGCTTACCGCAACTAATGCCATTAACCAAATCTTTCTTTTTGGTAAATTTCCCCAAGGTTTCGTTTTACCTCCTACTGCATCAAGTAGGTGTGCACCAACTCCAAGTGCTAAAATGTAAATCACACAAATTGCTGCCACTCTCTCTAATTGCAGTGGTCCTGAAATTGCTCCTAAGGCCGCAAAGCAAGTAACAATACTCGTGTATGGTAAAAACAGAATTCCTATGCTAATTCGAAATTTTTTAGAGCCAAATTTTGGAACAAACCATTCTGATGTTCTATCTACTTGCAATAATATTATTTGGACTTTGTTGCTTATATGATCACAGGATAGACAACTGATATAATTGATAGAATGATTAATTGATTCGTGAGTAAATATCAAAAATTTATCAAAAAAGGAGTCATCGAATCACTTGATAAGGTTCCTTTTCACACCAATGCTCCTATCAAACGATTATCAATGTTAAGTAAATCCTTGTTTCCTACATCAAATACCCATATTGCAGTTCACTTTGTTAATGTCTCCAAAGATCTTCCAAAATATAGTAAATTACACAAACACAACCATGATGAAATTAATTTGATACTATCTGAAGACTCCAGCTTGACATATGAGATTCAATTGGAAGATGAGTCCTATGAAGTGACGTCACCTTCAACCATATTCATTCCAAAGGGAATTAGACATAGTGCACAAGCAATTTCAGGCAAGGGGATTTTTGTGTGTATGATTTTATCAAATAATCACGACCTTCCTTCAGAAAAAAATTGAAACTCTATAAAGCAAATATCCAATAATACTAATATGAAAATAACTGAGATAGAAATTGATGATAGTCAAACAGGTTATTGCTGGATTCAAATATACACTGCTAACAGAAAACAAGCAATTTCATTAAGACATCAAATCTTAGCTGATCAGGCAATACGCGAAAGATTGGAAAACGAAATTCTACAAAGCCAGAAAATAACTGCAAATTCATCAACTCCTATGGAAATTACATTCCAAAGTTTCCTTACCAAAAAACTCCAATTAATTCATGAAGGAGAAAATGAATGACAAAGAAACGTCAGATCTTAGTTATTGGTAATAATACAAATGGATGTACACCAAAACATGAAAAACTTGCATACGAGATTGGAGTCGAAATTGCAAAATCTAATTCTGTTTTGATAACTGGTGGATTAGGAGGAGTAATGGCTGCCGCATCACATGGAGCTCATGATACAAATGGGTTGACTGTGGGAATAATTCCTCAGGATGATGCTATAATGGCTAATGAATTCTGTGACATTGTAATCCCAACTGGTATGGGACTTGCTCGTGATTTTCTAAATGCATTAACTGCTGACGGAGTAATTATTGTAGGTGGCGGTTCTGGTACTTTATCTGAAGTATGTGCTGCATACATGTACAAAAAACCTATGGTTGCAATCAGAAACATAAAAAGTTCTATTGAACCATACATTGATGGTTTTCTTGATCATAGAGAAAATATCAAAATTGTTGGAGTTGATACTCCTAGTGATGCGGTAAAGAAAATTTTAAAATTAATTGCTAAATCATACAACAGCGACACAGAATCAACGGATGCTGAAATCATTGATGATTTTAATAAAATTAAGAGTGGCGAAGTTTCAAGAATGGCTCAAAAGAGTTCAGGTTAACATAATATTGACTATTGCATAGACACAAGTAATGGGTCTGGCTTGTAAAACTCCCCATGTTCTTCAGCAAGTTTGTTAAGTTCATCAACAATTTTTTTGATGCCTATTTCTTTCGCTGTTTCAAATAATGGTTTTTTTAGTCCTAATCCTAACTGTGCTGCTTTTTCAATCTCTTCTATATCACTTGCACCATTTGTGACAAGCCATGTTGCATTGTTTAGTATATTGGCAACAATCTGAATTGGATCACATTTTGCTGCTAATTCTTCTGAAAGTGAAACTCTTTCGTATTTGTCATCTGAATACTTGTAATATCCCTCTCCTGATTTCTGTCCCAGTTTTTTTTCATCAAACATTTTTTTAACTAGTGGGTGAGGATTGATTACTTTTTTGTCTCGTAAGTGCATCTCTACTGTAGCTTTATGAATTACATCCATTCCTGTAAAATCTGCTAACTCAAAGATACCCATTGGAAATCCTAACTTGAATTTGACAGCCGAATCTATCTCTTCAAGTGTTGCTCCAGTTCTGTCTTTTACATAACATGCTTCATGAACCATTGGAATAAACAATCTGTTAATTATGAATCCTGGAACATCTTTTCTGCATATTACTGCTATCTTGTTAACTGATTTTACATATTCTTGTGTCAAATCAATTACTTCTTGTGATGTTTTCTCTCCAGGAATTATTTCTACTAGTTTCATTAATTGTGGTGGATTGAAGAAATGAATTCCTATGAATTTTTCAGGACGAGATGTTGTATTTGCTATTTCAGTAATTGGTAATGTGCTTGTATTTGATGCAAAGACTACTTCTGGTGCTGCAGCCTTGTCTAATTCTGCATACACTTTTTTCTTTAAATCCATGATCTCTGGAACTGCCTCAATAATTAATTCCGCATCTTTTACTGCCTCATTCAAATCTACAATGGGTGTAATTCTTGCAAAAATTGCATCGCCTTCTTCTTTTGAAATTTTTTCTTTGGAAACTAGTTTATCTATACTCCATTTTACTTTTTTCATCGCTTTATCCAAAAACTCTTGTTCAATATCTCGTAATACTACATTGTATCCTGCAGTTGCTGAAACTTGTGCAATCCCATGTCCCATCACTCCAGAACCTAAAACTGTGATATTTTTTATTGTCACCGTTTTTCAAAAATTGAGTATCCTTTATAATTTATCTTAATGTCCACCATTTGCCATTTGTAATTTTTAGGAGATGTATCTAAAATTAAACACCAAATGACTGGCTTGTTTTTTCACATCTCGGACACTTTAGTCCGTTTGTCTTAATTCCACACTTTCTACAAAACATATCAATTCCTACTACATCACGTGAATGTGTTTTAACTGCCTTAATAATTAAAATTATTACTAAAAGAATTCCTGCTGCAATTCCAATCCATACAAGTACCATGACTAAGTTATACTGTATTGCATATTATCTCTTTATTTTTGATATTAAATTGTTTGCAAGACATGTATTGCATTTATAAATGGTGAAATTTTTTTTTATTTATTGTCAAAAACACTAAATGAAATTAAATTACAGTCCCAAAATATGCATAACCACTTTTCAACTATTGCCTCAAAATATCAAAGTGTAAGAACACTCGACATAAAGCCAGTCTTATACATTAAAGACAAACTAAAAAAAAAATCCAAAATCAGTATGGCAGATGTTGGTTGTGGTGATGGTCGATACGCCCTAGAGTTTTTGAGATGCTTTGATGATTCATTTTACATTCACTGTGTAGATTACAACGAAAACATGCTACTGTCATTGGAAGATCATCTAGCAGCACAAAATATTACAAATTTCTGTGTAAGACAAGGGGATGCAAACAGATTGCCCCTAGATAATGATCTAATGGATTGCATTGTTACCTTTAATGCAATACATCATTTTGATGTTCCAAAGTTTTTATCTGAGTCCATGAGAACACTCAAAGATGATGGACATCTCTTCATCTATACCAGACTACGAAATCAAAATTCCAGAAGTATTTGGGGAGAACATTTTCCGTTTTTTGTAGATATGGAAAATCGCTTGTATGAGTTGGATGAATTAGAACAGCATATCAAAAATGCAGACATGAATATACACTCCAGCAGGGTATTTGGGTACTCTAGAGTTTCTAGCTTAGATAGGTTAGTACACCAAGCAAAGAATAACCACTATTCTACCTTTGCCCTTTACGACGAAGAAACCTTTGATGAATCTCTAGAAATATTCCAACAAAATATCACGAACAACTTTGATGATTTAGCACAAATCAACTGGCATGACGAAAATATCTTGCTAGAAATTAAAAAATAATTCCAGAAAATCTATTTTTTAAAACACTTACAATCACAGTCAAACATTTCTGCCTTTCCCATACACTGATCATGATACTCATGATAACATTTCTCGCATATGACCATAAAACCCATTCTATGAATCCGTTTTAAATTTCTTTAAATATGGTATATTTAACTTGATTTCTATGCCAGTTACAAAACCTATAATTGAAATTGTAAATGTTGTGGCATCAGCTACGATAGATCAGAAATTAGATCTGTATGATATTCAAAAAAAGTTCCCTGGTGTGGAGTACAATCCTGATCAATTTCCTGGTGCAGTCTTTCGCCTCAAAAATCCAAAAACAGCAACATTGCTTTTCAGTACAGGAAAAATGGTATGTACTGGCTCAAAATCGGCAGACATGGCAAGAAAGGCAGTAAAGTTAGTTGTACAAAAACTCCGAAAAGATGGAATTAAAATCAAAAAAGATGCAGTTGTAACCGTTCAAAACATCGTATCTTCAATAAACCTTGGAGGCAGAGTTCATCTTGAAAAAGCTGCACGAACATTGCCTCGAAGTATGTATGAACCTGAACAATTTCCTGGAGTCATTCATAGAATGCTTGATCCTAAAACAGTAATTCTAATTTTTTCATCAGGAAAACTGGTCTGTACTGGAGCCAAAACTGAGAAAGATGTCTATCGCTCAGTAAACAATCTTCATAGTATGCTTGAAGAAAAAGACTTGATGATTTATGATTAGACTTGCATTCTCCCTTGAGAATTAAATTTAAAAGGACTTTGCGAATCACTTTTAATGTATTTTAAAATACAACCATGTAATGGGTTTGTTCAAACGTAAAAAAGTTAATGAAAACCAAACAAAATGTGAAAAATGCGGTACCGAATTACATGATCCTGAGCGTTTAAAAAGACACATGAAAAAAGCACATGGAAACGTCCCTGAAAAGAAATTAGATCCAAATGCAGGTGATGGCGGTCTATGGTAAAATGAAATTTAAACTTACAATCGGTGATTTAATATTTTGAAACCTTGATGAAACTTTATGGATTGTATTTTTTGTAAAATTATTTTGGGTGATATTCCAGCAAAAATTCTTAAAGAAACTTCTAACAGTGTATCATTTTTAGATGCATTTCCACTTGCAAAGGGACATGTGCTTGTAATCCCAAAAAATCATCATCAAAAAATTCAGGATATGAGTCATGAAGAAAATACTGATTTGTTCTCTCTTGTTCATTTGATGATTTCTAAAGTAGATGCTTTAACTGGCGCAACTTTAGTTGCAGTACATAATGGAAAAGAAGCTGGACAAGAAGTTCCTCATGTTCATGTACATCTAGTTCCACGAAGTGCAAATGATTCTGCAGGTACAATTCATAGCATGTTTGACTCTACATTGAAACTATCTGAATCTGAAATTGAAGAACTTTACAAAAAGTTAAAAATCTAATCTCAATAAGGATACAATCTCTCGCGCGTATCCCTATTCTCTACGCTAATTGCCTTTGTCGGACAAGTTTCAGCGGCATTCATTATTTTATTCATACCCGCACCTTTTTGATTGATTACTGATGATTTAGGATTAAATCTGGTTTGTTTGTTTATTTCAAAAACCCCTGGTGCTATAGTTTCACAACTACAACAACCGATACACAAACTTTTGTCCACATCGACGAAAAGGTTTGGTTGTTTTTTAGGTTCTCTTGCTTTATCATATTCTCCATTTTTACCATCTGGTCGAATACGTGCATTGTATTCTTTCCAGAATTTACTTTCGTATTCTTTCCAAAAATCAGGGTCTCCCTCTTCAAATTCACGGGTATATTTACTCCAATCTTGTTCAGGAATTTTTTTATCTCCTGGAGCTCCCCCCTGAGGTTTTCTCTTAAAGTTTGTCTTTGGGGTTGATTTACTTTCAGTAAATTCTTGATGTATTGAATTATTATTTTGATTGTGATTTTTCTTAAGGTGGTTGTATGCTTCAGTAATTTTCTTAAATTGTACATCTCCTGCTTTGTCCTTATTTCTGTCAGGATGTAATTCTAGTGCCATCTTTCGATAAGCTGTTTTGATCTCAATTTGAGATGAGTCTTGTTTTACGTTCAATATTCTGAATGCCTGATATGTGTCCATATATTGTAGAGACTTGTTCTATGTTAAAAATAATTATGTTTATTCTAACAAAATTTCATTATCTGCTTTCCATGCAGGTTCTACTATGCATAAAAATCTCAAATTAATCGAGCCTGTATTTTCAATAAACTGCTTGGAATTTGGAGGAACATATACAGAATCATCTTTTTCGAGTTGGTATACGTCTTCGTTGATCTTTAGCATTCCACTTCCTTCTAAAATATAGTAGATCTCAGATGAACTCATTTTGTGAAGTTTAGATTTTTTTCTTGGTTCTAGGGTAAATTGTGCTATACTGTAATTAATTCCATTTAGTGTGTTGCGTGGGTGAAAATATTGTTTAATTTTAGTTCCTTCATCTCCCTGAATAGATTTGATTTCAGAATTTTTTCTTAATGACATATTGTCTAAATGATTTCTGAAACTTTTGTTTTGAAATCTGATTCATACCATATTGTTTTGTATGTTGCATTTTTTCTAGGCAGGATGTTTATTGCAATATGGGAGAATATTTTTTTCTTGTCAATTGAACCATGAGTGTGAAGTATCTTGGTTGGAATATGCACTATGTCTCCTTCATTAAGAATAATTTTTTCTGTTCTTTTAATCTTAAAATTAGTTTTAGTTGAACCATATCTTCGAAAAATCTCAAGACATCCTTTACCTTTTGTTACAATTAACACCTGATTTCCATTATGTGAATGAATCTTTGTTCTAGACCCTTTTTCAAAATGAACATGATAGATATCTTGCTCCTTTGACTTTATTTTCTCTGACAGAACTTTCATCCATGTTTTATTTGTAAACCAATTTGGATTTACATTTCTTTTATCTCCTGCTCCAAAAATGTTTGATTTTTTCATACTAAATTCTATCCAAAATTTTCTTTTTCTTTGCCTGGAATTCTTTCTCTGTAATTACTCCATTAGCTCTTAACTTACCAAGTTTTTTTAATATCTCCAAACCCTCATCAGTATTAGATGTAATATTTTTTGCAGCTGAGATTCCTTCATTTAATTTTTTAATTCCTCTTTTCTGTAATACTTCTCTTTCTTTTTTTGCTTGATTGCGAAGTTCTTTGCTTGTCTTATTAGCTTGTTTAGCAGTCATTACTCCAATGTCGACAGCATTATCTAGCACTCGGTCTGCTTTTTTGACCCCTTCCTGTAGTGCCCTGTCTGCTTTTTTGACCCCTTCCTGTAGTGCCTTGTCAGCTGTTTTTAGAAATTTTTCAATATAGCCGCTTTTATTTGACCTTGCCATATTTTTCAATCATTTCAAATCTTTTATCTCTTTCTTAACAGAATTAGTTTAATAGATGGAATCTTATACTTTGTGTAGTTTTGGCAAAGACCATTTATGATGTAAAGACAGTTGTTCTAAGAAAAAACATTGACGAAAAAGAAGCAATGAATATTGTAGAAGAAAAGAAAACAAAACCATTCAAATCATTACTTTCGCGACCAAAGAATGAAGATATTCATGTCCATTCTCTGAAATTACACTATGAGTGTATATTGATGGTTTCTGGAAAATATATTGCAGATTATTACAGAAAAGCAACTCATTCTATTTCAGTTGATTCTAATGTAAACGAGATTGTATTGGGTGATGGAATTTTTCCTGTACGTTCAAAGTCTGGTTTTACGAAGGCATTTGGTGGGAAGAGGGGTAAAAATAAGGTTGATTTGAAATTAGAAGAGCATGTATTTGTTGAAGAAGAAGATGAATTAATATTTGATCATCATGGAAACGAGCTAAAATTCCCATTCAAAATTAATTCAAAAACTATTGAAAACTATCCAAAACGATTATTGGAAAAAAATGAACTAAATGTCAAAAAACCAGAACTGACATATGCTGCTGCAATAACCAAACTTCAATTTCAACTGAAAAAACCAATAGAGGCCGATGTAAGAAATATTAATGATGAGTTTGTTTTGCGCGAAATCACAGAAGTCTATGTTCCAATTTTTGAGGCAAGACTAATTGGGCCAAAAAAGAAAGTTGGTATTATCCGTATAGATGCAGTACGAAAAAAGATTCTGTAATTAAATTAATTGCTAACTAATTATCAAGTGTATGTGACTCTAGAGTTTCACAAGTTTTCTGAATTGGTCATTTTCATATAGTTTCTCAAAGATTTTTTCTTCTTTTGCCCATCCACGAATTACTTTTGGACTTTTAGAAACTGCCTGTTTTAACAATTCTAATGATTCTGGATACATTCCTAATGCTGCTTTACTTCTTGATTTTGCATAAATTACATTTACATTATCTTTGAATTTTACAAGAATCTCATCAAATACATTAAGTGCTTTTTTATGTTGTCCTAATTCTGCCAATTGAATACCTTTTTGAAAAAATGCATCCTGATTGTTGGGATATTTTTTGCAAACGTTTTGAAAACAGTTTAAAGCTTCTTCATGTTTTTTCATTTTACCTAACACAATTCCTTTGTAGACCATTGCATTCGGTTTTCTTGGTTCAATGGAAATTGCTTTATTTAAAAATTCTATGGCTTCTTCACGTTCTTGTAATTTATCTAGCAATACTCCTTTGTTAAAATAAGATGCAGCATTTTTTGGATCTGCCTCTATTGCTTTGTCATAGAATTCTGCTGCATCCTGAATATTTCCCATTTCTGCCATTGCAATTCCTTTGTTGTTAAATGCTTGAGCATCTTTTGGGTTGATCTCTAATAATTTATCAAAACATGTAACTGCATCAAGATATTTTTTTCTTTGATTTAGAGCTAAACCTTTGTTAAATAATGCTGAAACATTTTCAGAGTCTTGCTTTAGAATCTTGTTAAATAACGAGATAGCTGCCTTTGGCAGATTCTTTTCCATCATAGACATTGCTTGATACATTAAATCTTCTGGGTTCACTTTTGAACCAAATAGTCCCATAATTTCTACAAAATGATATAGCTAATGAAAGTTTGGCTTGTCATAGTGACTTGAATTTCTTGATTGCTTCTTTTACCATGTCTTCTTGCTCTTTTGCAGATGTATCAGTTGGGTCCTCAGTTGCGTAGGCTTCTTTTCCTTCTTTTTTCTTTCCCATACATTTCTAAATTTGTTTATTTTATAAAAATTGAATCTTAATATTGAAAGATACGCTTAATTTTAATCAATAAAGAATCTGTTTATTGCCTAATTATGAAATTAAGTATTTAGCTGATAAAGTACATGTGCATAGGTGGCCACAAAACACGCCAATTTGGGATAATTCAATACAAAAACAATTAGATGATTCCATTAACAAAAATCCAGAAAAAAAACAAATCATAGTTAAAGACAAAATTGTACAAGTTGAAAAATTTGAATTTAGTTCTCTAAAAAAAATTGGGATCTCTGTACCTCTTTTCAAAAATGAATGTACTATGATCTTTGAAGCCCAATTTGGAGCACTTTTTGCTCATATCCATATCACTACAAAATCTGAAAATTATATAGACATCTTTAACCAACTAATCACTTGGAGAGATAGTTTTTTTCCAAATCCTGACATCTAAATTCTAAAAATTCTCAGATGCCAAAATCATCTTCTTGATATCATCTTTACTGTGAGCATTAGATATAGCACCTAATTTACCTGGTAAGAAGAATATTCCATCATGAGATATCATCTTGAAATGATATCTTTGTAGCATTTGTGAATCACACTTTGCAGCTTGTACTGCATTTGTGACTTCTGTGATATCATCTTTTAGAAAGTGCGTCATAAACAACGAGCCCTTACCCGTGACAACAACTTTTCCATCAAACACTTTTCTAATCTCTTTTCTTGCAAATTCCCCAAGTGAGTTAATTTTTGAATAAACTGATTTTTTTGATTTTAGATAACTAAGTGTTGCATATCCTGAGGTCATTGATACAGGATTAGCAGAAAATGTTCCTCCTCCTACATAGGAGCGTTCTGATTTTTTCTTACCGACTGTATCCGCATATTCCATAATCTCTTTTTTACCACACATGACGCCAATTGCCATTCCACCTCCTACAATTTTTCCTAGTGTAACAATGTCAGGATCAAGTTTCATGATAGGATAGATGCACCCATATCTGAATCTGAAACCTGTGACTATCTCATCTAAAATAAACAGAGATTTGTTTTTATGAACAAATTCTTGAATTCCTATGAGATATTCCTTGGATGCTGGAATGCACCCCCCTCCGCCCAAAACTGGTTCGATAATTACTCCTGCCAGATTCTTTGCATGTTTTTTTAAAATCTTCAAAGAGCCATCCAAATCATTGTAAGGGATTGAAATAATTTTTTCTTCATTGACTATTCCACTGCTTTCTGGTTCTGTAAATGGCCAGTTCACACTCTTT
>Ga0208879_1001457_pt1 | contig 22234 bp, 17 predicted proteins | sample Knorr_S15_td_Bot_FD_185605 | JGI IMG/M metagenome (GOLD analysis project Ga0208879, IMG submission 185605) | Marine microbial communities from Southern Atlantic Ocean transect - Knorr_S15_td_Bottom_ad_5009_LV_A (SPAdes) (version 2) | ecosystem: Environmental > Aquatic > Marine > Oceanic | place...
TCCCGCCCCCCCTCGAGCCAGTGCTCGATGTCCTGGGACAGGTCCCGCGCTGAGCCGAGGTCGGCGGTCATGCTCTCGACCGGCGACGCAGCAGACACAGCAAGTTGAGGCGGGCGGCGGTACCGCCGTCAGGAGCATGACAAGGCCATCGTGGGCGCCGTGCACGCCTGGAGCCAGCGGCTGGCCTCCTGTCCACCCATCCCGCAGTCTACACGTAAACAATCCCGCTCCGGCCGGCGTTCCATGTACATGGGGAGCCTTACCGCCGAAGCATTTCCGGCCGACCACGTGTCCGAATCCGCCTCCCTCAACGACCTCGTAAGAGGCGCTCAGAGTGGAGAACAAGGGGATCTGGACGAGCTGATGACTACGCTGCGCCCGATGATTTGCCGTTGGGCCGTGGTTTGGTCAGGCAGCCCCGACGTTGCCGAGGATCGCAGCGGGACTGGTAGGGCTCAGCGTTCTGCTCGACTTCGTGCTCGGCAGCGTCGAGGTCGGTGGGTCACTCGATTTCTATGTGTTCGCTTGGGCGAGCACGACGGGCGGACTGTGGTTCCTGTTCGACCACCGAAGGCCTCCGTACGTCGGATCTTGTTGAAGGGCGTCCCCTTGGGCATGACGATCGTCGAGGGAATCCCCAGCCTCTGGGCATGGGAGGCGACCCCCTGCGCATGATTTCCGGCGGAGACCGCGATCACGCCCCGCGCTCCCTCGTCCGCCGAGAGGCTCTTGAGCTTTACCAGCGCGCCTCGGTCCTTGAACGAGCCGGTGCGTTGGAGCGTCTCAAGCTTGATGAAGACGTCCGCCGCGTACTCCTCCGACAGGCCCCCGGACCGGACGACGTTTCTGTGCAGCCCCGTTTATTGGGCTAAAGCCCTATCGACCCATCACCGTGAAGACGTATCGGCCGCGCGACGGGTGATCATCGGCCGGGGCACCGACCCATGAGAGCGTGTACTCGCCCGCAGCGATCGGCGCGGCCAGCTCGGCGGTGATGATCTCAGGGGCATCCCCCACGACGATCTCGCCCAACTCGACCACACCCTGTGCTCCCCGGACGGAAAAGCTGGTCTGCTCCATATCTGGGATCGCGCTGAAGCGGAGCCAGATCGTGGCGGGCGACTGCTCGAGCTTCTGATCCTCGAACGGCGAGCTGGCGACGAGCTCCAGATGGAGTGAGGTCGACGCGGTCAGGAAAAGCGGCGCGGCCAGCGCGAGGGCGGCGAAAAACGCTCGTTTGTTGTGCATCGGTGCTCCGACATGGCTGAGGTCACGGCGGGGGAAGTTAAACCGGCTTCCACCAGGTCCGCGACCGAACGCCAGGCTGTTTGACAGTGGGAAGCCACATCGGCAGCATCGCGGCGTGCCGTCTCGACTGGGCGGCCCGGTTCTTGTTGGCCTCTATTACTGAGCCCTAAACCCAAATCCCGCGGCGCTCAGCGCCCGGTATCGAGAATTAGAGCATGCGCATTCGATCATTGGTGCAGACCACGGCCATCGCGTCCTTGCTGGTAGCGGTGCCCGTTGCCGCCCAGGAGGTGCCATCGACTGTGACACTCGAGCAGGCCGTCAGCCTGTTTCATGGTGTCAGTCCCGAGCTCCGAAGAGCGAGGAATCGACTCAGGGCCTCGATCGGCACTGCCCAACAATCTCGAGCAATGCTCAACCCGACCGCTTCCCTCACGAACGAGGACCTTGGGGCCTACTCGGAACGCTACTTCACGCTGTCCCAGGGGATGGACTTCGTGTGGAACCGAGGAGGCAAGGGCCGCCGCGCGGAAGCCCGAAACGGTGAGTCGCGCGCGATGTTTTTGGCCGACAGCGCGCAGATCGTCTTCGGCCTGAAACGAGCGTTCGTCGATGCCTGGGAGACGTCGGAGGAGGTCAGCGCACTCAGCGAGACAGACCGGGTCGTCGCGGCAGCCCTCGAAGACGCAGCTCAGCGGTACGCTGCGGGGGACCTCGCAGGCTACGACCTACGCAGGCTGCGCGTGGCCCGGGCGACACTGGGTCGGCGGCTTGCATCAGCCGAACTCTCGCTCGAAGACGCCGAGCGGCGCTTGGGCTCACTTCTCGCGAGCGACGGCTCGATTCCGCGCGTGCGGCCCCAAGCTCTACAGATCGAGGCCCCCGGCGTAAGCCCGACGCTCGACCCCGTTGATCGAGCCCTGGCAGTGCGGCCTGAGCTGGCAGCCGCCATGTGGATGACGCAAGCTCTCGACGCTGAGGCGGATCTGGTTCGGCGGTCCTTCCTGACGGGCACGGCTCTGACGGGGGGCTACAAGCAACAGTCGGACGGACGGAATGGTCTGTTCCTTGGGATCGAGCTCCCGATTCCGATTCTCGATCGCAGGGCAGGCGCCGTCGATGCCGCGGTGGCGGAGGTCGACAGGGCGGAATCGGAGGTAGCGTTGACCCGACTCGGCATCGCTCGTGACGCGGCGCTAGCCGATGCGCGACTCGCCTCCGCGAGGAGGCAGCAGCAGATAATGGGTGGGGACGGCATGGAAGAGGCCTCGGCGCTGCTCGACATCGCGAGGGTGGCATACGGCGAGGGTGAGGTGGGTATCGTCGAGTTGGTCGACGCGGCTGATGCGTTTTTGGAGGCGCGTCTGCTGGAAAGCACCGCGAGGGCCGAACTTTGGCTCGCGTACTTCGCATTCGAACACGCGGTAGGTGGCTTCCCCGGTGGGGCCACCAACGGAGAGACACGATGAACGCACAACTCGGGCGAGCGCTTCGGACCAAGACCCTACAGACCTTGGTCGCATCAATCGCGCTTGGTTCGTGCACTCCCGATGCGGAGCCGGATGTAGCCATCGAGGAGCTCAGCACTGGCGGTGAGACGATCACGATCTTCACCGATCTGACCGAGCTCTTCTTCGAGCATCCGGCGATGATCGCCGGCGCTCCCGGAGAGCCCTGGGAGATCCATCTCACGTCCCTCTCGGACTTTGCCCCCATCACCGAGGGCCGACTGACGCTCGAGTTCGTGGGGCCCGACGGGAGAGTCCATACCGTCGTCTCCGAGGCGCCGTCCCGACCCGGCCACTACGACCCCGCCCCCTCGCTCCCGACTGCGGGCATGTACGACCTGCTCATAGTCCTGGAGGGACCCCAGCTCAGCGACGAGATCTTCGTCGGGCCGATTCGGGTCTTCGCGTCGGAGAGCGATATCCCTCGGCTCGCTCAACCGGAGGCGGTCGGGATCGCCTTCCTGAAGGAGCAACAGTGGCCGATCGACTTCGCCACGGTTCCGGCGCAATCCCGCGTGGTCTCGCCGGGACTGGACGTGACGGGCGAGGTGATGAGCGCTCCAGGCGCGGTCGTTGAGGTCGCGGCGCCGGTAGGAGGCATCGTCCGGTACGATCTCAACCGAAGCGCGCCCGTCGAGGGAAGTTGGGTGGAGGCGGGTGATGCGCTCGTTCGCCTGTCCCCGGTTGGAGGCGACGACGCGTATGCCTCGTTACGCGCGGAGTCCGAGCGGCTCGAACGAGAGGTCGAACGTTCAGCACGGTTGGTCGCGGTCGAGGCGGCACCCCGGAGACGTCTGGAGGACGCCCAACACGATCTCGACGTCGTGCAGGCTCAACTCGAGGCGCTCGACGCCGGACCAGAGGACGGCTACACGCTCACGCTTCGCGCGCCGATCTCCGGTTCGGTGATCAGTCGGGATTTCGTCACCGGCCAGCGCGTCGAGGCGGGTGCCTCACTGCTGACGGTGCTCGACCCGCTCCGCCTCCTCCTCCGGCTGAACGTACCAGCCATGCACGCGGGCAACCTCGGCGACATCGTCGCCGCGACGTTCGCACCGGAGGGGTCATCCGCGGTCCATCGCACGAACGACCTTCTGAGCGTCGGCGCCGCGCTCGACCCCATCAGGCGCACCGTCGCAGTCACGTTCGAAGTCGCCAACCCCGACCAGACGCTCAAGGCGGGCATGCTGGTGAAGGCCCGCCTGCTATCGGGTACGCCCGAACCCGCGTTGGCCGTCCCGGCGACGGCGATCGTCGACGAGGATGGGCTGCTCGTAGCGTACGTCCAGATCGGCGGCGAAACGTTCGAGCGCCGAGCACTGACGGTCGGTGCGACCGATGGGGAATGGACGACGGTGCTGTCCGGGGTCCGGCGCGGTGAGCGCGTTGTGACCCGCGGCCAGTACCAGATCAAGCTCGGTTCGCTCAACACCAGCGAGATATCGGATCATGGACACCCCCACTAAGGACGTGGAACGCCTAGAGGGTGTCGGAGTCATGAACCGGGTCATCGCCTGGTCCTTGAACAACCGCATGGCGACGCTGTTCATGGCGCTCGCCCTCTTGGCAGGCGGCGGCTACGTCGCGTTCACCATACCGGTCGACGTCTTCCCCGATCTCACGGCGCCCACTGTGGCCGTGCTCACCGAGTCCCACGGGATGGCGGCCGAAGAGGTAGAGCGCCTGGTCACGTTCCCGATCGAGACCACCTTGAACGGGTCGGCGGGCGTGCGGCGCGTTCGTTCCTCGTCCACACAGGGCATCAGCATCGTGTGGGTGGAGTTCGATTGGGGCACGGACATCTACCGGGCGCGTCAGGTCGTCGGGGAGAAGCTCCAGCTCGTAGCGGACCAGCTACCGGACGGTGTGCCTGCCCCGATTCTAGCCCCGATCACGTCGATCATGGGCGAGATCATGCTCATCGGGCTCACGAGCTCGACGGTGGACGAGATGGACGTGCGCACCGAGGCCGACTGGTTGGTGCGGAAACGGCTGCTGTCGATCGCGGGCGTCTCCCAGGTCGTGCCGATCGGGGGCCAGGTTCGTCAGTATCAGGTGCTCCTCGACCCTGAGCGCATGGTCGCATTCGGCGTGACGCTCGACGACATGCTGCGCGCCGCGGAAGAGTCCAACGCGGTCGCGTCGGGCGGGGTCTACCTCGCCGGTGGCCAGGAGGTGCTGATTCGCGGACTGGGGCGGGTCAGCTCACCGGAAGACATCGCCGAGACAGTGGTGGTGCTCAGGGACGGCGTCCCCGTGCGTATCGGCGATGTGGCAGACGTCAGAATCGGACCGAGGCCGAGAATCGGGACGGCGTCGGTGAACGCTGCTCCTGCGGTCATTCTGTCGGTCCAGAAGCAGCCCGGCGTGAACACGCTCGAGCTGACCGAACGGATCGAGGAGGAGCTCGACATCCTCCAGGCACAACTCCCGGCTGGCATCACCATCGAGCGAGACATCTTCCGTCAGGCCGACTTCATCACGGTCGCGGTCTCCAACGTCATCGCCGCGCTCCGCGACGGTGCGGTGCTCGTCGTCCTCATTCTCTTCCTGTTCCTGTGGAATCTCCGGACGACCGGTATTTCGATTCTGGCGATACCACTCTCGCTGGCGGTCGCCGTAATCGCGATGCGCGCGCTCGGCTTCACCATCAACACGATGACGCTCGGCGGGATGGCCATCGCGATCGGGGCGCTCGTGGACGACGCGATCATCGACGTGGAGAACACGTTCAGGCGGCTGCGCATCAACCATCATCTCCCCGAGAATGAACGGCGCCCCACGCTGACCGTGGTCTACGATGCGGCCCGCGAGATCCGAGGCCCAATCGTCAGCGCCACGGCGATCATCACCGTCGTGTTCGTGCCGCTCTTCTTCTTGTCGGGCGTTGAGGGACGCATGCTGCGCCCGCTCGGAATGGCGTACATCGTGAGCATTCTTGCGTCGCTCGTGGTCGCGGTGACCGTCACGCCCGTCCTGTGCTCGTTCCTGCTTCCAAAGGCGCGGATCATGGACGACGAGAGGGACAGTTGGCTGGTTCGGGGCCTGAAAAGCCTATATGCACCGACGCTCGAATGGGTGCTCGCGCGCCCGAGGCTGGTCACGGCGGTCGCGGCTCTGGGCGTGGTCGCGACGCTCGCGATGTTGCCGACGATGGGCCGCGGCTTCCTCCCGGAGTTTCAGGAGGGCACGCTCACGGTCTCGGCCGTGACCGTCGCGGGAACCGGCCTCGTCGAATCCGATCAGTTGGGCCGGCGTGTCGAGGAAGTGCTTCTGGCGCACCCAGCGGTGGTGTCCACCGCGAGGCGCACCGGTCGAGCCGAGCTGGACGAGCACGCTCAGGGCGTGAACGCCGCCGAGATCGATGTCCGGCTCGAGCTCGGCGACCAGCATGTCGAAGACGTGATGGCCGAGCTGCGCGAGCGGGTCACGATCATTCCCGGCATGAACGTCACGATCGGCCAACCGATCGGGCACCGCATCGACCACATGCTGTCCGGGACGCGCGCCGCGATCGCGGTGAAGATCTTTGGCCCGGACCTATACCAGCTCCGCACCGTCGCGGAGAACGTGCGCGCGGCGATCGAGCCCATCGAGGGCCTCGTGGACCTCCAGGTCGAGCAGCAGTCCGACGTGCCCCAGCTTCGGATCCACTCCGATCGGGCGGCGATGGCGCGGTTCGGCGTGACACCGAGCAGGCTGGCCAAGGCAGTGGACGTGGCGTTCAACGGCGAGGTCGTCTCGCAGGTACTCGAAGGACAGAGCGCCTTCGATCTCGTGGTCCGTTATCCAGACGAGCTGCGCGACTCGGAGAGCAAGATCGCGATGGCGCGCGTCGACACGCCGCTCGGGGGCACCGTGCCGCTCGCCGAGCTGGCCACGGTTCGCCTCGAGAGAGGGCCGAACACGATCAGCCGCGAGGACGTGCAGCGTAAGATCGTGGTGCAGGCCAACGTCGAAGGGCGTGATGTAGGGAGTGTCGTAGAGGACATACAGGTTCGGCTGGACGCAGACGTCACTATGCCCGAGGGATACTATGTCGAGTACGGTGGCCAGTTCGAGAGCGGCCAAGCTGCAGCCCGGGCGATCAGCCTGCTCTCGATCGCCTCGATCCTAGCGATCTTCATGATCCTCTTCCAGGAATTCCGGAGCGCGCGGCTCGCGCTCCTCGTCATGGTCAACCTGCCCCTGGCGCTGATCGGCGGGGTGTTCGCGACGATGGCCCTCGGCGGCGTGCTCAACGTCGCCACGATGGTGGGCTTCATCACCCTGTTCGGAATCGCCGTTCGGAACGGGATCCTTCTCGTGAGCCACTACACGCACCTGCTCGCCGAAGGCCTAAGTCTGCGCGACGCGGTCGTTCAGGGATCGCTCGAGCGGCTCAACCCGATCTTGATGACGGCGCTCACCGCGGCTTTGGCGCTGATTCCGCTGGCGCTCGGGGGTGGCGAACCCGGCAAGGAAATTCAGGCGCCGCTGGCCGTCGTGGTGCTGGGTGGCCTGCTCACCTCGACGTTCCTGAACATGGTCGTGGTGCCGGCGTTGTTCCACGAGTTCGGGGAGGAGGCGGCCGAAGCCAGGTGAGGCGTCGCCCCACCTGCTCACCTCAGTTCCCTCGGCCGAACGTCTCGCCGAAGAAGTCGCCTTCGTGCCAACGCGGCGGATCGTCGTCCTGGGAGGCGATGTAACCGAGCAGGAAGAAAAACTTCGCGGTCTTGGCGCCGGCGTTGAAATCGAGGGCACGTGAGAGATCGTCACTCGGGAGGTGGTAGCGATTGGCGAAGCGGTCTGCCTGCATCTGTGCCCCGTCGATCGCGGGATCGACCGCCCGCGTACCGGTCATGGGAAAGAGCGCAGGAATGCCCCGGCGCACGAACGAGTAGTGATCACTCCTCACGAAGAAATTCTGCTCGGGCGTGGGGTCTGCCACAGCCTCCACGCCGAGCCTGGCAGCCGCCCGCTCGAAGACATCGCCCAGCGTGGAATGCTCGCCCCCGATGTCGACCACATCGAGGAAGTCGAAAAGCAGGTTGGAGCCGTCCATGTTCAGGTTCGCGACGATCTGCGGCCCCGGCACGGTTGGGTTTGCGGCGTAGTAGTCCGAGCCGAGTAGCCCTCGCTCCTCACCCGTGACCGCCACGAACACGATCGACCGCCGCTGCGCGGGCTCCAGCCGGGTGAACGCTCGCGCCGCCTCGATGAGCATGCCGATGCTGCCTGCGTTGTCTGTGACGCCGTTGTAGATGCTGTCGCCGTCGACGGGCCGACCGATGCCTATGTGGTCGAGATGCGCGGAGTAGACGATGTACTCGTCCCGCAACTCCGGGTCCGAGCCTCTCGCCATCGCCGCGACGTTCGGGCTCGTGACCTCCCCGTGCACCGACGTCGTATGAGCTGAGATCGTCACACTCAGTTCGGCCGGCCCGTCCGGCAGCGGCAAGTCACCCAGCAGCTTCATCGCGCCAGATTCGCTCAGGGTAGCCAGGGTCCGCACGTCGGTCTCGCGTCCAAGAGGAAGGCCGTCCTCATCGAGCCAGGTCATCGACGGACGCGTTCCACCGCCGAGCCCCGATCCGGCACCCGAGAGTTGGATCGCTCCGACGGCACCGTGCGCCAGCGCGTTATCGAGCTTGGTCCTTGTCCGCCCATGGTGCGCCCGCTCCTCCGATGAGAGCGCCTCAGGTGCCCCGGTCACGAAAGCGATCACCTTCCCCGCCACGTCGACGGTCTCGTAGTCATCCACTCCGACGTCGGGCGCGGTGATGCCCTGCCCGACGAAGACGACAGGCCCCGCTACCGTCGACGTCTCTGCCCGAGCATCCGCCCCCATTACGAAGTCCGACCCCCACGTAAGGCTCTGCTCGTTTCCATCGCGGGTCACGGTGAACGATGACTCCTCCGGCACAACCGTCGCGGTGCGGAACCGGATCCGCTGGAAGAACGTGCCATCGGTACCGGCAGGCTCCAGGCCCATCGACTCGAAGTGCGCGGCGACATAACGAGCGGCGAGTTCGTGGCCCCGACTCGCGGTGCCACGGCCCTCCAACAAGTCGTCGCCGAGGAAGGTCACGTGGGCTCGGACCGCATCGGCCGTGATCCCGTCCAGCGCGGCGTCCTCTCGGAGCTCGCCCCCCCCGCAGCCGAGGCAGAACCCAGCGAGGAGGGTCGCCACCCGTGCTCTGGTCATCGAGGCTCCTTGTCGTGAGGCCGCTCCCCGCTCAGCCGCGCGAAAGCGCGGCCTCCCCTGACTCTTCGCTGCGGCTCCCATGCGCGCAACCTCTCGGCCAAGCGACGCCATTGCCCGCCGGGACCTCGCACCGCAGGCTTAGCGCCACCCGACACGGCTTAAGGAGCATGCAATGAGATCCGATACCCGATCGACCACGTGGCCTCGTGCAATTCTTCCGTGCGCCTTGGCGCTCGTGGCCGCCGGGTGCGTCGCGTCTGGGGAAGCCGCGGAACAGGACGAGGCCGTCGTGGCCGATCACTTCGTGCCTTCGCGGCCCGAAACGGTCAACTGGGGCTGGTTCCCCATCGACAAGGAGCCGGTGCTGACCGTCCAGTCGGGAGAGACGGTGCGCATCAACACGATCACGCATGCCGGCGCGACGCAGCGCGCCGAGCCGGTCGAATACCTGATGGGCCAAGGGATCGCTCGTGAGGACATCCATCAGGACGTGATGGACTTCTGGGCGTCCCGAGAGGGTCGCCCGCGCGAGGGGCGCAGCGGGCACGTGATCACGGGTCCGATCTACGTGGAGGGCGCCGAACCGGGCGACGTTCTCGAGATCCAGATCCTCGATGTCGAGACGAGGATGCCCTGGGGCATCAACAACACCAGCTCGAGAGGCGGGGTGTTTTCGACGAGGTATCCCGGCTTCAACGAGGAGGACCCTGAGCTCACCATCGACCAGCCTCGCCACGTGATCAAGACGGGCATGGCGAACGGGAGGGAGGTCGCCTTCTTCACGGACGACATCCAGGTGCCACTCGCACCCTTCTTCGGGATCATGGCAGTAGCGCCCAATCCGGTCGTCGGGCAGCCTGGTGTGACGGTTCCGGGCGTCCAGAGCTCGCGGCCTCCGGGCCCCTTCGGCGGCAACATGGATGTGAAGGACCTGAAGGCGGGGACGAACCTGTTCCTCCCGGTCTTCCAGTCGGGCGCACAGTTCTACGTCGGTGACGGGCACGGAGCGCAGGGCGACGGCGAGGTCAGCGGCACAGCGATCGAGCAGTCGCTCGTCGGGACCTTCCGCTTCATCGTCCACAAGGGCCAGAGCATCGCCGCCCCGCGGGCCGAAACCGATACCCACTACCTGATCATGGGCATCGACCTCGATCTTGATCGCGCGACGCGGCACGCGACGTACGAGGTGGTGAACTTCCTGGTCGAAGAGAAGAGGCTGACCCCGGCTCAGGCGCTCTCGTTGGCCAGCATCGCCGTCGACTTCCGCGTGAGCGAGGTCGTCGACCTCACGCAGGTCGTAACCGGCTTCATCCCGAAGGAGATCTTCCTCCGGTAGCGCCGACAAGGCAGCCGGCGTCCCACCTCGGCTTGCGGCCCGCCACCTGTCCTCAGGTGGCGGGCCGCTCGCTTAGTCCCTCAGCGCGAACGTCACCATCGTGTGGCCCGAGATCACGGCCACGTATTGGGTGCCGTCGACCATATATGTGATCGGCGCCATGACGATCTGAGCGCCGAGACTCGCCTTCCACAGTAGCTCACCGTTCCGTGCATCGAGCGCATGGAAGTGGCCTTCTCGACCCCCGGTGAACAACAGGTCTGACTCGGTCGTGAGCATGCCGCTGTCGCTGACGTCGAACTGATCGAACTTCCACGCGGCCTCACCGGTCAGCGGATCCATGGCGATCACGGTTCCGTGCCCGACGACGTCGGTCCAATCGTTGATCGGGTCGCTTCGCCCGATGCTGATCGTCGGTGCACCAGGCGTCGGGGTCAGCACGCTGAATCCGCCACCCAGGAACATGCGGCCCGGCAGGTACACGGACTCCTGTGGACCGTACACTGTCGCGTAGTCCTCCCACGCGGCGAAGTAGAAGAGGCCGGTGCGCGGGCTGTAGGACGGCGGATACCAGTTCGTGCCACCCTGGTTGCCCGGGTAGGTAGGCTCGCCCTCCGGCTGCGGCGTCGGAATCGGCCGCCCGTTCTCGTCGAGGCCACTCGACCAGTTGACCTTCACGAACGGCTCACCCAGCAGGAACTCGCCTGTGGCCCTGTCGAGCACGTAGAAGTAGCCGTTGCGGTTGGCCCACATCATCACCTGCCGATCCTCTCCCTCCCATTCGATGTCGGCGAGCACCGGGACCTGGACTGAGTCGTAGTCGTATCCGTCGTTGGGCGTGAACTGGAAGTACCACCGCAGCTCACCGGTATCCGGGTCGAGCGCGATCACGGCATCCGAGTACAGGTTGTCACCGGGCCGCTGGGCGGCGTTCCAGTCCGGGCCGGGGTTGCCGACCCCCCAGTAGGTCAGGTCGAGCTCGGCATCGTACGATCCGGTAATCCAGATCGGCGCTCCGCCGTGCTCCCAGTCGTCGTCATCCCACGTCTCGTGCCCGGGCTCACCGGGGGCAGGGATCGTGTAGGTCTTCCAGACCTCCTCACCGGTGTCGGCGTCGTACGCGGCCACAAAACCGCGGATCCCGTACTCACCACCGCCAACCCCCACCAGGACTTTGTCCTTCACGACGAGCGGAGCCATCGTGACCGAGTAGCCGAGGCTTGGGTCACCGATCTCGATGTCCCAGAGCGGCTGGCCGTTCGTCGCATCGATCGCGACGACATGAGCGTCCAACGTGCCCATGAAGAGCTTGTCACCCAGGATCGCGACGCCCCGGTTGTTGGCGCCGCAGCACACGCGGGCCGCCTCGTCGTTCTCGTGCTCGTAAACCCAGAAGACGCGCCCCGTGACGGCGTCGACGGCCATCACGTCGTTGGGGCGCTGGGTGATGTACATGATGCCGTCGACGACGATCGGGTTCGACTGCCATGCGCCGAACACCTGGTTTTGGAGCATCCACCTCATCTCCAACTCGTCGACGTTGCCGCGATCGATCTGGTCGAGCTGGCTGTACCGCTGGCTCGAATAAGTGCCGTTGTAGGTCAGCCAGTTCTCCGGCTCGTCGGCCGAGGCCAGGATGCGATCGTACGTCACCTGTGCCTCGGTGCGCACTGGCATCAGCATCAGGCCGAGGACGAGCAGCGAAGCAGCGTTGCGGATCTTCATCGGACCCCCTGTAGGCTGAGGAGATACCCGATGACGTCCGCTACTTCTTCCGCCGTGAGCGTCGTCGGTTGCATCGTGGGTGTGGTGCTGACCTCGAACTCCCTCAAGTCGGCCTTCAAGAGCGAGCGTAACCGCTGGTTCGAGTCGATGAGCTGCACAGAGTAGGTATCCTCGTTCAGGCGACGCCCGGTGATGGTCTCCCCGTCGCGGGTGACGATCCGGACCGGCCGGTCGATGGGCCGCAGAGAGCTCGCCGGGTCGAGGAGTGTGCGCTGGAGCGTGGCGGGCGTCCGGATGGCACCGATCTCGCTGAGGTCGGGAGCCCCGTGTGGACCCTGCCCAAAAACGCGGTGACACGACGCGCAATCCCCCTTGCCCTGGAATACAGCCCGTCCGCGAGCGGCATCACCGACCTTCACCGCTACCCCGCTCGGGTCGAAGCCCGCACGGATATACGCGACGATGCCGTTGAGCTCGGCTTCGCTCAGCGTGAACGCCGGCATACGCCCCCCGGCAAAGCCAGTGGTGACGACGTCACGCAGGTCCTCGTCCGACAGCGGGCGGCTGAATCGTCCCAGCCGGAGGTTCACGCCATCGACGCCCGCGCCGCCCCTCTCATGGCAGAGCGCACAGTCCGCCACATAGACGCGTGAGCCGGCTTCGATGGCGTCACTCGTGTAGGTATGGTCTCCGAGCGATTGGGCCGACGCCTGCTCACCACTGCCGAGCGCCAGCACAGAGGCACAGAGGCCAAGGAGGCAAAACCGCATGGATGTGCGCATATCGTCTCTCATATGGGTCGTAACCGAGCACGGCGGCCAACATCCGATGGGCGTGTGGCGTGGCGCAAGGGACGGCGACCGAGAGAGCACCACACTACATTGACCGCTCACTCGACAGGATCCACAACCGACATGACTCAGGCACGACGACTGCTGGCCATCGGCCTTTCGCTTGCCCTGCTCGGCGAGGCCGCCTCGGCCCAGGCGATCGGAGGAATCGCTGCGCCACCACCTCCGACGGAGCCGGTCGTGTTCGACACCGACAAGGGCCAGATACGCGTGGTGCCTGTCGCCAACGGCCTCTCGCACCCCTGGGGGATGGCGTTCCGGGACAACGGCGACATCCTCATCACCGAGCGCAACGCCGGCACCCTGCGGGTGATCCGCGACGGCGAGCTGCTCGCGCAGGATATCCCAGGCGTTCCCGAAGTGTTCGAGCGCCGCCCCCGCGCCGGCCTCATGGACATCGCCCTCCACCCCAACGATGACCGGATCGTCTTTCTGACCTACTCCAAGGCCATTGAGCTGGACGGTGTAGAAGGGATGACTGTGGCACTCGCCCGGGGTCTACTCGACGGCGACGCGCTGACCGACGTCCGCGATATCTTCGTCGCGGACGGACTGGATACCGGCGTCGCGGCCTCTGCGCTCCTCTTCATGCCCGACGGGACGCTGATGATGAGCGTGGGTGGCGCCTACGTCTTCGGAGGGACAGGCGAGTTGGCTCAGGACCCGAGCTCCCACTTCGGCAAGCTCCTTCGGTTCAATACCGACGGCACACCCGCCGCCGACAACCCGTTCCTCGACGATGCCGACTATCGCCCGGAGATCTATACGCTGGGGCATCGGAACCAGATGGGTCTGGCCTTTCACCCGGATACGGGAGAGCTGTGGGCGACCGAAAACGGGCCGCAGGGCGGCGACGAGGTCAATATCATCCGTGCCGGCGCCAACTACGGCTGGCCGCTCGCCTCCTACAGCCGCGGATACAACGGAAGCTGGATCACCGAGACACCGTGGCGAGGGGACTTCGAGTCGGCCATGACTCTTTGGTGGCCGTCCGTGGCACCCACCGGATTGGCCTTCTATACAGGCGATCACTTTCCCGACTGGCAGGGCAACCTATTCGTCGGATCGTTGATGGTCGGTCGGATGTTGGGCACGGGCCACCTCGAACGCATCGTCTTCAACGCTCGCGGCGAGGAGTTGGGACGGGAGATGCTGCTCACCGAGCTCCACCAGCGCATCCGTGACGTTCAACAGGGCCCCGACGGCTATCTGTACGTCCTTACCGATGCGGAGGATGCGGTGCTCCTCCGCATCGAGCCTGTGTCCTAGCCGCGAGGAGATCCCGGACTACGAGTGATCGCTTCAGCTTGCCCCGATTTGGCGAATCCCCATGATTGAGGGTTCGTCGAACCCTCGGAGGTAAACAGATCGTGCGAAAATCCAACGTTGGTGCTGCCCTCCTCTGTTCGTTGGCCCTTATAGGAGCGCAGGCCGCTGCCCAGGACACGGGTCCGACCGGACCAGTCCCTTACGAGATTCTCGATGACTGGCCGATCGCCTTCCAGAGTGCGGGTTTCGCGTACGGCGGTAATTCGGGTGTCTATGCGGCCACTCCGGACCGCATCATCGTCCTCCAACGGGGTGAAACGCTTCTGCCCGACCCGCTTCCGGAGGGCTTCACGGACTTCGCGGGATCGATCGACATCAACGTGCTCGGCGGCTACGGCCGGACGTGGCAGAACGTCATCTATGTGGTCGACCGGAACGGTGACGTGGTCGAGGTTTGGGACCAATGGGACCACTTGTTCGAAGGCACGGATGGACCGGGACCGCACCGGATCCGCGTTAGCCCGTACGACCCCGAGGGCCGTATCTGGATCATCCACGAAACCGGCGAGCAGATCTTCGTTCTTTCGAATGACGGCGAACGCTTGCTGAAGACCTTCGGCGAGAAGAACGTGGCCGGTCAGGACCAGAATCATTTCGGTAAGCCGCAGGATGTCGCGTTCTTGCCAGACGGCCGAGTCCTGATCGCCGACGGCTACGACAACGGCCGTGTCATGGTGCTCGACTCGGACTGGGAGTACCTGGGCGAGTTCGGCGACGGCCGAGGGGAGGCGCTGGGTCAGTTCAACCGGGTCCACGGTATCGCCATAGGCCCAGACGAGAGGGTTTACATCGTCGACCGCGACAACCGCCGCGTGCAGATCTTCGAAGAGACGGGAAGCGGAGGAGCGGCGTTTGAGGCGGTCGACGAGTGGACAGACTTCGGACTACCGCTCGACATCATCGTCGGGCAGGACCGCGTCTGGGTCACCGATCTACGACCCGTCAAGATCGTCCAGCTCGACTTCGACGGAAATCGGCTATACACGTTCAACCTGCCGACCGAAGGGCCGGGGCGTTACATCGAAATGCACTCGTTCACGGTCGACGCAGAGGGCCATCTCTACGGTGCCGACAACCAGCACGGACGCATCCAGAAGTTCGTGCCGAAGCCCGGCGTGGACCGCAGTCAGCTGGTGGGTCGTCCGTTTGCACGGCGGTGACACGTCCTTGTCCGTACTCCTGGGGCCGACTCGATAGCACCGGCGTCGAAGAGATGCTCGGGAAGTGAGCAAGCGAGGGGAACGCAAGCATTGGACGGTCCTCCTCGCGGAGGACGATGATCAGGCGGCACTATTGGTCGAGATCGCGCTCGGGAAGGTGAGCTCGATCCCTGTCGAGGTACATCGCGCGAGGAACGGCTTCGAGGCGTTGGTCATGGTCGAGGACCTCCTCCCGGACCTGATCCTGCTCGACCTTCAGATGCCTGGGCCGTCGGGCCAGGAGATCCTGGAGACCATCAAGGGAGCCGACGAACTCCGCAGCATCCCCGTCGCGGTGCTCACCGGTTCCGATCCGGATAAGGTCATGGCCGAAACCTACGGCTTGGGGAGCAACCACTTCATATCCAAGCCAGACGACCCGGCTGTCCTCGAGAAGCGCCTATGGGAGCTCATGAAGAACCTCGACGAGCTGGCGTCAGTCCGCCGCGGCCACGGCGTGATCCAGGCCACCGCCACGAGCGCGATCACCGCGAGCAGCGAGACCACGCGTGTGTTTCTGACCTGGTTCGGGCTCGGACTGGTCGCCGTCGTTCTGATCGTGTTCGCGTACATCAGGGGCATTCTTTAGCCCCTGCGGGTTCAGTTGCCGCCCTGAACCACCGTATTTCTGAGGACGCCCACACCCTCGACTTCGACCTCGTAGGTATCACCCGGCTGCAACGCCCGAGTGGATCCCATGGTCCCGGTCCAGATCAAGTCGCCAGGATACAGCGTGAAGTACTGGGAGATGTACGACAGCATATAGTCGATGCTGAAGATCAGATCGGACGTGTTCTCGCCCTGAACGCGCTCCCCGTTGTGACGCCCTTCGATGTCGAGATTCGCGTAGTCGAGGCCGGTCACCAGATGTGGACCGACAGGGTTGAAAGTCCGGCTTCCCTTCGCGCGGCTCCACTGGATGTCCCGGAACTGCCACGTGCGCTCGCTCACGTCGTTGCCCGCCGACACGCCGAACACGTAGTCGCCCGCATCTTCGGGCGAGACGTTACTGGCTTCCCGCCCCACAACCACGACCATCTCGGCCTCGTAGTGCAGATTCTGCGACCCCGCCGGCCGAACGATGTCGTGCTCCGGACCTGTGATCGACGACGGTGGCACCAGGAAGAGGCCCGGATACTCCGCCGGATCACCCGAAATGTGGCTGCGGAAGTTGAACGCCGTCATGAAGATCTGCGTGGGATCGACTGGGGCTTCCAAACGGACCGACGAAATGGCGACAGTCTGACCGGTGCGGCTCCCACCCGAGTACGGTGCGTCGGAAAGAGCGTGGATCGTTTCCCCGACGAGCTCGCCCCAGGACACGCTGCCGCCCTGCTCGTATCGAACGAAGCGCTGCGTCTGCTGAGCCAGGCTGGCGGTCGCCAGAATGGCGAGGGCAACCAGGATCATGGCCGATGAAATCGCGGCACGCTTCACGGCATTCCTCCTAGGCAGATCGTCCGCGACGGCTGTGAGACCGTGCGCGGATATCGTGGGGCGACGAGAATAGCGTGGGGCGCGTTGTTTACGCGAGATCAGCCTTGGCAGGCTGACAACTCCGGATGCGCGGTCCATCTCTCGAATGACTCGCCCGCAGCCGAGAGCGTCACGCTGGTGCTTCCACCGGCCGGAACATCAGTCCGCGCCGTGGGGCCGAGCTCTGGGCCGTCACCGAGGTGGACCTCGACCCGAACCGCGCAGAGCGTGCCGTTGGTGGTGTTGTGGACCGTTCCCTCGAAGGCACCCGAAGCGGCATTGAACGCTAGAACCAGGCGGGCGCCGCGACGCACTGCGTCCCACGTGTCACCACGCGCCACGTAGATGCCCGACTCCTCGCCCTCTCCGCCCTCTTCGTCGTGGCCGCCCTCTTCGCCGTGTTCGCCCTCTCCGCCCTCGCCGTGCTCACCGTCGCCTTCCGCTCCGCCTTCACGGCCTTCACGGTCACCGGACTCGCCGCGCTCCCGGTCACCGTGCTCACCCTCACCTTCACCGGACTCACGCGCTTCCTCACCACCCTCCGTGTGCTCGCCCTCGTCTCCGCCTTCCCGAGCCACGGTGCCTTCGGCATGCTCACCGGCACCCTCACTGCTCTCGGCGGCGAGGGTCGCATCGTCCGCTACGGTGGAATCCCCACTCGTTTCGCCGCTGCAGGCAGCGAGGCCCAGCGCCAAGACGAAAGCGATCATGATCGGAAGCCAACTGCGCTCTGAGTCATTCATGGTCTCAATTTCCGTGCGTTGTAGGCGACGATCCGCGCGATCCAAAGGTGGTGAGGGCACCGAAGCGGTAACGGTCCTCGAGATAATCGACAACCCCGCAACAGAGCCCCGCCCACGTCCGGTCGACGATCGCGTTTGGCTTGACTCGTCGGCCGCAGCCAGCGCTATGCGGCCCGCGGTGCTGCCGACGTCCCGCCTGCCCCGAGATGCCCTCAGCCGGGTCCACGAGCGTTCCGCCGGTGTCGGGTTGGCTGGTTCATTCTGACTCCCATGCGGCCCGGCTGATGGCACGGACGACACGACACTGTGAACGGTGCTGCCGGCAGATCGCCATGGCCCGGTGGTCGTCTCAACCTTGCTGAGCTACCGTGTATCCCCTTCAGGCGTCACACGTATTACGACCGCAGGGGACGAGACATGAGGGAGCGCAAGCGAGCAACGGCGTATTCGAAGGAGGTTCTGGCCCTTTTCGACGGGTACGTGCACGGATTCATCGATCGGCGCGCTTTCGTAGAAGGAGCCGCGAAGGTCGTGGGTGGTGCCGCCGCGGCGGTGGCCGTGCTGGACACCCTCAAGCCGAATTACGCGTGGGCCGCCCAGGTCCCAGAAGCAGACGAACGGATTCGGGCCGAGTACGTCGAGTACGACTCGCCTGACGGATCGGGAACGATGCGCGGTTACATGGCCGTTCCTGACGGCGCGACGGCATCGAAGCCCGCGATACTCGTCATCCATGAGAATCGCGGCCTGAACCCTTACGTCGAAGACGTTGTGCGTCGCTTCGCGGCAGCCGACTTCGTGGCGCTGGGACCCGATGCGCTCACGCCTCTAGGCGGCTATCCCGATAACGACGAGGAGGGCCGCGAGATGCAAGGCCAGCTCGACCGCGACGTGATGATGGAGGACTGGGTCGCCGCGTTCAATTTCATTTGAACCCACTCCACGTCGACCGGTCGCGTCGGGGCGGTCGGGTTCTGCTAAGGCGGAGGTGTCGTGAACCAGTTGGCGATCCGCCTGCCCAACCTGGGAGCCGGTTGTCCCTTCTACGGCTCAGCGCCCGCCAGCGAAGACGTCACGAGCATCCAGGCACCGATCCAGGCCCATCTCGGCGGGCTCGACGAGCGCATCAACTCTCGGTACCCCGAGTACGAACAGGCGATGGAAGCGGCGGGCAAAGCCTTCGAGGTTCACGTCTACGAGGGGGCGAACCACGGCTTCCACAACGACACCACCCCGCGATTCGACGAGGAAGCCGCTGGCCTCGCGCAACGACGCGTAGAGGCGTTCTTCAACGAGCACCTTCGCGGCTGAGCCAGATAGCTCGAAAACTTTGGATGGAGCGGAAACACAGATGCGGCGACTGAGTGTGCTCGAAGCGGTGGCCTTGGCCGTCGCAGGAACGTGGTCGGCCCCGGCGGGCGCCCAGGATTCCCCGCGATTGAATCCGCTCATCGCCCTCCATGAGGCCGGTCTGCCGGTGCTGGGGTTGTACGCACCCAGCCCGGGCGGTGGGCGAGGCCGGGGTGGCTCGCCTCCTCCTCTGGCCAAGACGCCTGAAGAGCGCGCAGCCGAAACCATGGGATTCGCATCGAGCGACTTCGTCTTCGACGGAAGCATGGAAGGCGGCATCGCGCGCGGGCTCCCGAGGTTCACCGAGTTCGCTGGTGCGATGCAAGCCGCCGGGGCGACTGCGGGGACGTACCCATTCGTTGTGAAGACCGCTGAGATCGCGGCAGACCCGGAGTTGGCCAAGCGCGAGATCGCCCGTCAGCTCGACGCAGGGGTGAGCGGCATCATGTTCGTCGGAGTGGAGAGCGCCGACGAGGTGCGCACGGGACTCGATGCCATGCGCTTCCGCTCGAACGGCGGGACGCGACCAGAGACGGTCGGCTCGGCGCCTGCCTATTGGGGCGTGAGTGAGGCCGAGTATCGGACCAAGGCAGACCTCTGGCCGCTCAACCCGGACGGCGAGCTCATCAACTGGACCATCGTCGAGAGCCGTGAAGGTCTCGCGCACGTCCGCGAGATCGCCGCCGTGCCCGGCATTGGTGTGCTGTGGCCCGGCGCGGGCACGTTGCGCCGCGTTTTCAGCTCCACCAACGCCGCAGGTGAGCGCGTATACGACGCAGAGGCGTGGGAGGCGGCGATCCAGCAAGTGCTGGCTGCATGCAAGGAGTTCGACGTGCAGTGCGGATACCCTGCCAACGCGAGCGATCTCGAGATGCGCATGGAGCAGGGCTTCAACGTCTTCGTCATGGGCTGGGGCGAAAGCGGCTTCGAGACCGTCGAGATGGGCCGGAAGTTGTCGGGACGTTGAGTGAGATGCGGAGCATCGGCACCAACCCCCCGTCACGACGCTTCTTGCGGCTGCGGTCGGGGCTGACGACCGCACTTCTCGTGTCGCTGGGGGCCGCTCCCGCGTCCGTTGCCGCCCAAACGACGCATCGACTCCCGCTCACGCCCCAGAATATCCACTGGGGCTACTACGACGCGTCCATTGAACCCGTGCTCACGATTCGATCCGGCGATCGGGTCGCGTTCGAAAACCTGCTCGCCCGCGGGCTCGGGCGGCTGAGCCTAGCCGGCTTCGACGAGAGCCGGTTCTCACCCTCGATGGTGGCGGTCGAGGAGGCGGTCACCGAGCGCATGGGTTCGCATCCGCTCACCGGTCCCATCTACGTCACGGACGCGGAGCCTGGGGATGCGCTGGAGGTGCGCTTCCTCGACATCGGCTTTCTGACGCCCTACGGGGTCAGCGGATTCATGCCGGGAGGAGGGACGCTTCCGGAAGACTTTCCCTACGCAGGGCTCGCCCGTTTCGAAATCGACACAGTCGCCGGGACCGCGACCATGGGCGTCGACGGCGTCGTGATCCCCGTGCGCCCGTTCTTCGGATCGATCGGCGTGGCTCCGCCGGTGCTGCGCGGCCGGATCAACTCGACAGCGCCCGGCTACCACGTCGGCAATCTGGACAACCGGGAGCTCGTGGCAGGCACCACCCTCTTCCTTCCCGTGCATGTCGCGGGCGCCCTGCTCTCGATCGGTGACGGGCATGCCGCCCAGGGCGACGGCGAGGTGAGCGGCACGGCAATCGAGACGTCGCTGTACGGAACGATCCAGGTGGTGCTTCACAAGGACATGGGGCTCCGGTGGCCCCGCGCCGAGACGCCCACGCACTACATCTCGATGGGGCTCGATCCGGACCTGGATGAGGCCGCGCGCATCGCCACGAGAGAGATGGTCGAGTTCATCGTCGAAGAACACGGCCTGGACGCCGGGGATGCGTATATCCTGTGCTCTGTCGCACTCGACCTGCGGGTCACACAGCTCGTCGATGGGACGAAGGGCGTCCACGGAATGCTGGCCAAGGATCTGTTCAACAACTAGTTAGGGCGTAGCACAGGCTTGTCGGTAGAGAAAGCGGTGGAAAATCTGATCAGGAAGTTGAAAGCTGCCCTAGGGATCGGGTCCATTTGGGGTATCGCCTTCGGCGCCGTTGGCACGGCACTCGGCGTTTTGCTTTCCACGACCTCGTTGTTCAGTTCGCCTCTGGGTCTCGGGGTCGTGTTTGGGGTCACTGGGCTTATCCTGGGTGCGGGTTTCGGCGGTCTTCTGTCAGTGATGGAAAGACGGCGAACCCTCGATGACTTGACGACCCGTCGGGCCGCATTGTGGGGCTTCGTCGTTGGGGCTGGTGTGACCCTAGTGGGTATGGTCTTGGTGTGGGGCCTGACGGACGTGGTCGGGATTGCCGAGAGCATATTGGGTTTCCCTATCCCTATCGGCCTGCAGCTGACCGCCTTGGCTGCGAATGCTGCCTCCTACGGCGCCATAACGGCGGGGTTGGCCGCGGGGACCGTTTCGCTTGCGAAGCGGAGCCCTTCGGAGCTGCAATCGGGATCAGAAGGGTCGGCGCAGGACCCCCTGGTCAGTATCGAACCCTGAACTAGGGCGACTGCGGACTCGCCGATGACCCAGCGCAGCCACTCTACGTGAGACTTCTGTGTTCAGATCAAGCGTGTTCCTTGCCTCCGGCATGAGGAGAACCGCCTGGCGGCTCGTTTTCTTGGCGATGGCGTTGGGCGCGGCGTGCACCGCACCAGATGCCGAGCTCAAGGTGATGATCTCGGGTGGGCTGCACGCAGCCTACACCGAGCTCTTGCCCGAGCTGGAGCAAGCGACAGGACGTAGGCTCGTCACGTTCCGCGGGGCCTCGATGGGCACGGATCCGAATGCGATTCCCATGCGGCTGGCGCGGGGAGAAGCTGCGGACGTCCTGATCATGGTGGGCTATGCCCTGGACAGCCTGATCCAGTCTGGCCAAGTGGTGCCGGACAGCCGGGTGGATTTGGCCCACTCGGGAATTGGGATGGTTGTGCGTGCCGGCGGCGCGAAGCCGGACATCAGCACCCTGGAGGCACTTGAACGCACGCTCCTCGATGCGGCATCCATTGCCTACTCGGCCAGCGCAAGCGGCCGCTACCTCTCCACCGAGCTGTTCCCGCGGTTGGGCATCGCCGAGCAGTTGGAAGCAAAGTCCAGAGAGGTGGTCGGAGAACGAGTCGGCGAAGTTGTTGCCAGGGGCGAGGCAGAGATCGGCTTTCAGCAGATTAGTGAACTTCTCCCGATCCT
>Ga0208879_1001459_pt1 | contig 22227 bp, 19 predicted proteins | sample Knorr_S15_td_Bot_FD_185605 | JGI IMG/M metagenome (GOLD analysis project Ga0208879, IMG submission 185605) | Marine microbial communities from Southern Atlantic Ocean transect - Knorr_S15_td_Bottom_ad_5009_LV_A (SPAdes) (version 2) | ecosystem: Environmental > Aquatic > Marine > Oceanic | place...
CCGATAGCCATCGGGAGGTCGCTTTTTTTATTCTCTCAAAGGTTTATTTAAAATTAAATCGATGTATATGTTTATTTTATTTTTTAAATTTTTTCGATGTGTGATAAAATCTAAAAAACCATGTTCTAAAAGGAATTCGGCACTTTGAAATCCTTTTGGTAATTCTTTTCCAATAGTGTCACGAACGACTCTTTGACCTGCAAAGCCTATTAACGCTCCAGGTTCGCTGATATTAATATCTCCCAACATAGCAAAAGAGGCAGTTGTACCTCCGGTTGTTGGATCTGTACATATAGAAATATATGGAATTTTTGCTTCGGCTAATTGTGCTAACATTGATGATGTTTTGGCGAGTTGCATTAATGATAATGCAGCTTCCATCATACGGGCACCACCAGATTTAGAAATAATGATAAAAGGTAATTTGTGTTTTAGTGCATATCTGCCTGCACGAGCAATTTTTTCGCCCACTACGCTTCCCATTGAGCCTCCAATAAAACTAAAATCCATACAAGCAATAACGATATCTTTACCTTTCGATTTACCGACTGCTGTACGTACTGCATCTTTAAGTTTGGTTTTTTCTTGTGCAGCTTTTAAACGGTCTTTATACTTTTTTTTGTCTACGAACTTTAAAGGGTCTTTAGATGTTAAATGGGCATCAAGTTCTTTAAAAGTATTATCATCGAAAAGAATTTTAAAATATTCTGCACTGCCAATTCTTACATGATAACCATCTTCCGGACTTACATAAAAATTATTTTCTAATTCTTCGGTATCAATTATTTTTCCTGTGGGAGATTTATACCATAAACCTTTGGGAGTGTCTTTTTTAGATTCGGTAGGTGTTTGTATTCCTTTATGTGTTCTTTTAAACCAAGCCATAATAATTTATGATTTACGATTTTAGATTTTTATCTTCATCTAGTTTGTGTTAAGGATTAAGCAATTTGTTTGAGCTCTCCCTTTTTGGGAAGCGAGTTGCGAAAGCCTGACCGCTAAATTAAAATTTTGTTTTTAATTTAGTGGTAACGCCCAAATTATTTTAAAGAGTATTTACATTATTGAGGTCATGAAAGGCTTGTTTTAATCGTTCTACAAAAGTATTTTCACCTTCTCGAAGCCACTTTCTAGGATCGTAATACTTTTTATTTGGCATATCGCTGCCTTCGGGATTTCCTATTTGAGATTGTAAGTAATCTTTGTTAGTTTTAAAATAATTGCGAATACCAGACATAAAAGCGTATTGCATATCTGTATCGATATTCATTTTTATAACACCATAACCAATAGCTTCTCTTATTTCCTCGACTGTAGAACCAGAGCCACCATGAAATACAAAATCGATATGATTATGTTCGACATTAAATTTTTGAGAGATATGTTCTTGAGAGTTTTTAAGAATTTTTGGTGTTAATTTTACATTTCCAGGTTTATAAACTCCATGAACGTTACCAAAAGCTGCAGCTATTGTAAACTGATTGCTAATTTTGCTTAATTCTTCGTAAGCATAAGCTACTTCTTCAGGTTGAGTATATAATTTAGAATCGTCCACATCTGTATTATCTACACCATCTTCTTCACCACCAGTAATTCCGAGTTCGATTTCTAAAGTCATTCCCATTTTTGCCATAAGTTCTAAATAGCGTTTGCAGATTTCAATATTTTCTTCGATAGGCTCTTCAGAAAGGTCTATCATGTGCGAACTGTAAAGAGGTTTTCCTGTTTCGGCGTAATGTTTTTCGCCTGCATCTAATAAACCATCAATCCAAGGCAACAGTTTTTTCGCACAATGGTCTGTATGTAAAATTACAGGAACACCATATTCTTTGGCCAATAAATGAATGTGTTTTGCACCAATAATAGCACCTGCAATTGCAGCTTTTTGATTCTCATTGCTTAATCCTTTACCTGCATTAAAGGCTGCTCCACCATTTGAAAATTGAATAATCACAGGAGCATTTAAATCTCTGGCAGTTTCTAAAACACTGTTAATAGTGTTTGAGCCAATTACATTAACTGCTGGCAATGCAAAGCCTTTTTCTTTAGCATATTTAAAAATGTCTTGAACTTCTTTTCCTGTAGCTACTCCAGCTTTGATATTATGACTCATTTTATTACTTTTAAGTTAAGATATTACGATTTCAAAAGTAATCAATTTTTAAACAATAAGGAGGTGGAATATTAGTTTGTTATGCTGAAAAACACACTAAATCGTTATAGTCTTTAAGAAAATATTAAAAACTAGAAAGGGTAATTAATACCAATGTTATAGACGGCATTACCAAAATTGTAATCGTTAAACCATCTATTTTGATCTTGATAAGAAGGGTCGTAAGTTTTAAACCCAGTATCTACACGAAGTACAAAGAAACCAAAATCGTAACGTAAACCAAAACCAGAGCCAATACCAATATCTTTTAAGGAAGCTAATCCATTAAATGTGGCATTGTCGTCTGTGACATCGTCAAGTACGTTCCAAATATTACCAGCATCTATAAAAAATACGCCATTTACATTACCGAATAAATTATAACGATATTCGACACTAAATGCTAACTTCATATTAGCCTCATTAAATTCGTCAAGACGATCAGAGCTGCCTGGTCCTAAATCGTAAGCTGTCCAAGCGCGATTATCGTTAGCTCCTCCTGCAAAAAAACTTTTTGTAAAAGGAATATTACTGGAATTACCATAAGGAATTGCAATGCCGAAAAAATTTCGTATGGCAAGTACTTTATCTTTACCAAAACTCCAATGTTTTATATAATCGAATTCTATTTTGGCATATTGTGAATAGGCAACTCCAAATAATTCATAGTGATCATCACTATTTTTTTTAAGGTCTAAAATTTTAGAAATACTTGCAAGTACATTTCCGGCAAGCTCAAATTTTGCTTTAAAAATTGAAAAGTCTTCATCGAATAAACTTTCACGCTTGTCTTTTATATAACTAAAATTAGAAGCAAAAATAAGATTGTCTTCAGTTAATCGTTGTTTTCGTTCGTCAATATTATTTACGATTTGGTAGTCGTCATCTTCAGGTGCTAATTGCGTTTCTTCGTTTAAAACTTCAGATATAAAATCATCAGTACCATTTGGGATAATCAAATTTCCAGATGGATCAACATTTAATGGGTCTTCATTATATACTTGAGCAATATCGTTTAAGCTATCATAAGAATTTGAATAGACATTAAAATAATTTTCTGGATTAAGGTTTCTTACATACTGAATATTGAAAAAATCTAAACTATGTGTAAGTGTTTGTGATGGAGTCCAGCGATAATTAAAAATACCGCTAACAGTTTGCTTATCCAAACCAACGTTTGTTTGGCTCGTAAACCCAAGGCTAATTCTTGTGCTAGGAGACATTGTTTTGGGGATGATTTTTTCGGTTTTAAAAGGGAAAAAGAATCTAGGAATAGTTAGCTTTAAATTAGCTCCTAATTCATTAATATCAAAAAATTTATTTTCATCATTAGCACCATCTTTTGAAGCAGCAATAGTACCGAAAGCAGATACCTCTAATGTTTCAGCACCTCTAAATATATTACGAATAAATAGTGATGTACTAAATGAAAAGCCAAGAGTTTGAATATTGCTTTGTGTAACATCCAGATCAAAACCCAATACATACTTTTTTAAAGGTTTTAAATAAATATTTGCCGTTAAGGTTGTATCATTCTCGTTTTCAAAGTAATCAATTTTTGGGTATTTAAAAGTTTTTAGTTCATTTAAAAAGCGATAAGTTCTTGCATGATCTATTTCTTTAAAAATGCTTCCTTTAGAAATAAATACAGCATCTGTTAATGCTCTTGGGCGATACTTCATCTTGCCATAACTGTATAGGTTATAACCATCGTAACTAATAGAGTCTTGTAAGGGGTTGCTTTCTATATCAAAAGTATCATCTGTATAGATGTTGACCTCTTTTATCTTATATACTTTGAAAGGAACTAAAGCTACAGAATCTTCATTTCGAATAATTCTATTTCGTATTTGAGTAATATTGTTTACTCTTTTATTAGTACCAATAGTATCATGCTCAAATGTAATAGCGTCTTGTGTGAAATAATATACTCCCGAATTCCTAAAACTTTCGGTTAACCTATCTCGTTCATTTTCAAAATTAATTAATCGCCATTTCTCACCTTTATTTATTAGAGAATTTTCTTTTGATTGTTGATAAAGAGAGTCAATTATTGGTGAGGCAATATCTGTTGAAAGAGAATCTAAAATATAAGGGTTGCCTGTTGCAACATTATAATCAATAGTAGCACGTTGGTTATTGTTTTTTGTTATTTCAGTACTGGTTTCAACATCAAACCAACCATTTACAATATGATAACCGTTTAATCTGTTTTTAGACTCACGAGTTCTTAAAGTATCAACAATGACAGGAGCTTCACCTGTTTTACGTAACCAATTGTTAAATCCAATGGAAGAGTTTTTTAACCGATCTACCTGTTTTTTAGATAATTTTTTTGTTAAGCGTTCTCTGCGTTCAGGCTTCTTATCTAACCAAACTTCAAACAACGAATCTCTGTTTTCGCGTGCTAAATTATAAATATGCAAACGTAACGGGAAGCCTAATAATTTACTGTTTGGATGTTGAGAGATGAGGTTGTTTATTTCTTCGGTTGCATTTTTTTTACCATTGACATAAGCCGAAGTTTGTGTTAATAAATGTTCGTTTTCTCCAACTCTTTTTATAACATTACAAGATGTGATAACCAATGTAATTAATATAAATAATGATATTTTTACTAGAGTTTGTTTCAACTAAAAAAAATAAGTTTAGATTTATAAATTATAACACCTAATTATAGGTTCAAAAATACATTATTTCCTCTGAAAAAAAAGATTAAAATAATTAAGTCGTAAGTAATGTAAATATCGGTTTGTATGTTGAGTAAAAATCAAATAAAACTAATAAGGAGTTTAAAACAAAAAAAGTACCGTTTACAACATCAGCTATTTGTAGTTGAAGGTAAAAAGGCTATTCTTGAATTTTTAAATTCTAAATTACAGTTAAATCAACTCTTTACAACTACGTTAGAATTCGATGTTTCAGATGTTTTACAAACAACAATCACACCAAAGGAACTAAACACTATAAGTTTTTTTAAGACACCAAATGTGGCATTAGCCGTATTTAAAATTTCAAAACCAAAACCTATAGATTTTAATAATCTTATTGTGGCATTAGATGATGTAAGAGACCCTGGAAATTTAGGAACAATTATTAGATTGTGTGATTGGTTTGGAGTTAAAGATTTGGTTTGCAATACAGACACAGTTGACATTTATAACCCAAAAGTGATACAAGCTACAATGGGTTCTATTACAAGAGTTAATGTGTCTTATTTAGATTTAGAGAGTTTCTTGTCTGCACAAAAAGGCATTCAAAAATTTGGAGCATTTATGAATGGCGAAACTATTTATAATTTGAAGTTGCCTAACTCTGGAATTTTAGTGTTAGGAAATGAAGCGAATGGTATTTGCAAACAAGTAGAATTTCAAATTACAGATCGGATTTCTATACCAAGATTTGGAGATATACAAGAGGCTGAAAGCTTAAATGTGGCAAACGCAGCTGCTATTTTGTTAAGTGAGTTTAAAAGAAGAACTTTGTAACTATTTAGTACTTAAAGTATGTTAAAGTTATAATTACTTAAAGTTATTCAAATATGAAAAATCGAGGGCAGATTATTAGATAACTCCAAAGTTTAATTTTAGTTGAAAAGCATTCATTCAATTTAGTGTACTCTAAATACTTTTAACTTTAGGTACTACATAATTACTGAAACGTAAAGTTGATAAATAAGCCTCTGGTTTTCATAGATTTAATATTACTTGTCCAAGGACTATTTGGATCTAAATCTTTTACCAACTCATCATTTAACGCAAATACGCCACGAATTGAAGGTGTAAATTTAAAATTACTCAAATAAAAATCTATGCCAAAACCCAGCTCATAAAAAAAGACGTTTGTTTTTGTTCTAAATTGTCCAACACTATTATCGTCGGGATTATCTTCATTACTCGATAAATTTAATGTGGTAGAAAAGCCACCCACAATAAAAGGTTTTAAGTTGCTAACACGCTTGGTAGATATTTTTAACAATAGCGGAATATGTATATAAGTCGAGCGTACTTCTCGTATTAAATCATTCGGATTAAAACTCATACCTTGAAAAAAACTAGAAGGGTAATTAAGCTCTCTTTTTGTTATAATTAGTCCTGGCTCTAATCTTAAATCTAAAAACTCGTTAATACGTAAGTTTCCAATTAAACCTACATTAAAACCAACAGATTTTAATACTTGAATATCTCCGAGATTTTGATTATAATCAAAATTAAAATCGTAGTTATTAAAGCCAAGAAAATAACCCCATCTTAATAAATTATTATCTAATGTTCCTTTTCCTCCATTTGCATCTTTCAATATTTTTTCTTTACTAAACAATTGTGCCGAAACAGTTTGCAACGCAAATAAAAAAGATAGTATTACAAATATTTTTTTCATTCTAAAGTTTAGTTGCTTTATAAATTGTAGCTACACCAAATGTTTGTGGTAAAGCTTTCGCACTAGTAAACCCAGTTTTATGTAAAATATTGTTAAGAGCTTCTCCATAAGGAAAAACAGATGCTGATTCGCATAAATAAGAATACGCTAATTTATCTCTAGAAAATAGCTTTCCAATTATAGGTAAAATACTTTTAGTGTAAAATTTATAACCTTGTTTAAAAGGTGTTTTTGTTGGGATGGAAGTTTCTAAAACAACGAAAATTCCATTTGGCTTTAACACACGTAAAATTTCTGAAAGCCCTTTTTCTAAATTTTCAAAATTACGTATTCCAAAAGCAACAGTTATTGCATCGAATGAATTATCAGCAAAAGTTAGATTTTCAGAATCTCCAATTACCATTTCAATAGTAGTTTCTAATTTTTTTTTAGCAATCTTTTTACGACCAACATTTAACATACCTTCACTAATATCCAATCCAATAATTTTTGAAGCATTGGTTTTAGTAAGATTTATAGCAAGATCACCTGTTCCTGTAGCAATATCAAGAATGGTTTCCGGATGGTGTTTAGCAACAATATCAACAACTTTTTTTCTCCATTTTACATCAATGCCAAATGAAATTATTCTATTGAGGCTATCGTATTCTTTAGAAATAGTATCAAACATATTGGTAACTTGCTCTTTTTTGCTTAAAACACTATTTTTATATGGCTTTACTTTACTGGACATTACTATTTTTAATGGTCACTAATTTGATGCAAAGAAATACATTTCATATTCAAATCCCTAAAAATAAAGTATATTTGCTATTCTTTATAATTAATATTACAGATGAAGATTATTATTGCTGGCGCTGGAGAAGTCGGGTTTCATTTAGCAAAATTATTATCTTACGAATCTCAGGAAATAACTTTAATAGATACTAATAAAGAAAGTCTAAATTACGCCAATAATCGTTTAGACATTAGGGTTATTAAAGGAGACTCTACTTCAATTTCTAATTTAAAAGAAGCCAGAGTACATATATCAGATTTAGTAATAGCAGTTACTTCGTCTGAAACTGCAAACATTACAACCTGTGTTTTAGCAAAACAATTAGGAGCTAAAAAAACGATTGCAAGAATTTCTAACACAGAGTTTATTGACCACAAAGAGGAACTCGGATTTATTAAATTTGGTATAGACGAATTAATTTCTCCAGAATCTTTAGCTGCTACCGAAATTGAATTACTATTAAATCAATCAGCTTTTGATGATACTTACGAGTTTGAAAATGGTGCTTTAACCATGCTGGGTTTAAACTTATCAAGAACAGCTTTATTTGTTGGTAAATCGGTAAAAGATGCTGCAAAACTAATTCCCGAAATTCATTTTGTACCAATAGCAATCCAGCGATACGGAACTCAATACACTATTATTCCACGAGGAGACACTGTTTTTAAAGAAGGAGATCATGTGGTTTTTATAACCTCAAAAGGTGGAGATGAAGAACTATGTAAACTCACAGGAAAAATTAAAACTCAAATCAAAGATGTTATGATTCTTGGTGGTGGGAGAATAGGCTCTAAAGCAGCTAAAAATTTAACACGTAGTAAGTTTGATATTAAGATTATTGAAAAAAATAAAGATCGGGCTTTCGAACTTGCCGATGAGTTACCTAATACTTTAGTAATAAGAGGAGATGGTAGAAATGTAGAATTATTAGATGAAGAAAATATTAGTGATATGGACGCTTTTATTTCTGTAACAGGAAACTCTGAAACTAATATTATGTCCTGTTTAGTTGCCAAATCTAAAGGGGTTAGAAAAACGATTGCATTAGTAGAAAATATGGATTATTTTGAATTATCCCATTCTATTGGTATCGATACGTTAATTAATAAAAAGCTTTTAGCCGCCAATAATATTTTTAGATATATACGAAAAGGAGAAGTCGTTGCCATGACAAAACTTAACAATATGAATGTAGAGTTGTTAGAATTTGTTGTGAAACCAACTTCTAAAATATGTAATAAAATAATTAGAGAATTAGATTTTCCACGTTCGGCAACAATAGGTGGTGTTATTCGCAATCAAGAAGGACTTATTGCTCTTGGTGGATTTAAAATTGAAGCTGGAGACAGAGTAGTTGTTTGCAGTTTACCTCGTGCTCTTAAAAAGGTAGAGGCTCTTTTCGATTAATATATGAATGAAGCTTAACTACAAAATTATTATTTATTTTTTAGGGTTGCTATTAGTATGTAATGGTAGCTTTATGTTAGTAGCTTCTTTAGTAAGTTTAATTTATAAAGATGGTGTTACTTTTCAATTATTTTTATCTGGAATTACAGTAATAGTATTAGGCATTTCTGCAATGATTTTTACTAGAAGTCATAAAAAAGAAATGACTAAACGTGAAGGTTATGTTGTAGTAACTTTTGGTTGGATTATTATGGCATTGTCAGGAACTTTGCCCTATATTTTTACCGAAACAATTACCAGTTTTACAAATGCTTTTTTCGAAACCATGTCTGGGTTTACCACAACTGGAGCAACTATTTTAAACGATATTGAAGTTGTTCCAGAAGGCGTTTTGTTTTGGAGAAGTACGACACAATGGATTGGTGGCATGGGAATTATTGTGTTGGCAGTTGCTATTTTACCTTTGTTAGGTATTGGAGGAATGCAACTTTTTGCTGCTGAAGCTCCAGGACCAAGTACAGATAAATTACATCCAAGAATTACAGATACAGCAAAGCGTTTATGGATTATTTATGTTGGCTACACTATTGCGGAAACTGTGTTGCTTAAAGTAGCAGGAATGTCATTTTTTGATGCAATTAACCATTCTATGACAACTTTAGCTTCTGGTGGATTTTCAACCAAAAATGCGAGTTTAGGACATTGGAATAATCAGCCAATAATTCAATATATTGTAATACTGTTTATGTTTATTTCTGGTGTAAACTTTGTATTAAGTTATTTTGCTTTTAAAGGAAAAATAAGAAAAATATTTCAAGACGAAGAGTTTAAATTGTATTTAAAGTTTATCGCCTTATTTACAGCAATAGTAGCTTTAATTATATATTTTAGAGTTGATTTTGGGTTGTCTTCATTACAACATCCTCAAGTTTTTGGTGAAATTGAAAGTGCTTTAAGACATGGATTGTTTCAAGTTATATCTATTATAACAACAACAGGATATATAACAGCCGATTATACTTTATGGACTCCGTTTTTATTGGTATTTTTCTTTGGTTTAATGTTTTTGGGAGGTTCAGCAGGAAGCACATCTGGAGGCGTAAAAGTTGTAAGACATTTGCTAATGATTAAAAATGGATTTTTAGAATTTAAAAGAACCTTACATCCAAATGCAATTTTACCTGTTAGATATAATACCAAAGCGGTTTCTGAAAATATTGTATTTAATATTTTGGCATTTTTTATCCTCTATATGCTTTCATTTATTATTGGTGCTCTCGGATTTGCTTTTTTAGGATTAGATTTTGAATCTGCAATTGGCGTAGCAGCATCCAGTTTAGGAAATGTTGGACCAGCTATTGGCGAATTTGGACCAACGAGTAATTATGTTTCATTACCAAATATCGGAAAATGGTGGTCTAGTTTTTTAATGCTAATAGGACGTTTAGAACTCTTTACCGTTTTAATATTATTAACGCCATACTTTTGGCGAAAAAGATAGCTTCAAAATAAATTTTATAAAATATTTAACAATTGTTAGTTTCTTTAGTATCTATAAGTGTTTCTGAAAGGGATGTATTTAGTTTTTAAGGGTATAGACTAAAAAGCTGTAACATTTTTTAATGTCATACGTCTTAAGTGTATAACCAATTAAAATTATTATTATGGAATTAGTATTAGAACATCAAGACATTGAACCCTTACCCAAACCGAAAATCAAACCCTTTGTATTTTGTAATGAGGGCTTATTAAACTCAAATTATAAACAAGAAACGAAAGATAATTTCTTTCATTCTAACCCAAAGTCTATATTTGGTATTAAGCAAGGTCTTAAAAGTAAGCAATACCAATCTACTTCAAGCATAGAAACAATTTTAAAACTATCTATTTTTGTAATTGTATTAGCGATTACTTTAGCTTAAACTATTTTTAATACGCTTAATCGCTTCAATTAATTGTTCTTGCGATGCTGCATAAGAGATTCGTATACAATCCCGATTTCCGAAAGCATCACCTGTTACCGTTGCTACCAATGCTTCTTCTAATAAATACATAGAAAAATCGGTAGCATTATGTATGGTTTTGCCTCGAAATGTTTTTCCGAAGTAAAAAGAAATATCTGGGAAGACATAAAAAGCACCTTCTGGAATATTAGTTTTAAAGCCTTCAATTTCATTCAATAAACTAAGTACCAAATCACGACGGTTTTTAAACTCATCTACCATAAACTGTATTTTACTTGGGTCAGCTTCCATAGCAGTAATAACCGCACGTTGGGCAATGCAATTTGCCCCACTGGTTATTTGTCCTTGCATTTTGTTGCAAGCACGAGCAATCCAATCGGGAGCACCAATAAAACCGATACGCCATCCTGTCATTGCAAATGCTTTCGATACTCCATTTACAGTAATTGTTCTGTCATACATGTCTTCAAATTGCGCCATACTTTCATGACCACCAACAAAGTTTATATGTTCATAAATCTCATCAGAAACGACATAAATATTTGGATGGTTTTGCAATACGTCTGCCAACGCTCTTAATTCGGTTTTGCTATAGACTGAACCACTAGGGTTACAAGGTGAGCTAAACCAAATCATTTTTGTTTTTGATGTAATAGCAGCTTCCAATTGTGCAGCTGTTATTTTAAAATCTGTAGCTATAGACGTTTTCACTTCTACAGGAATACCTTCATTGAGTTTTACAATATCATTGTAACTCACCCAATATGGGCAAGGTAGTATCACTTCGTCTCCGGGATTTATCATCACCGAAGCAATATTGGCTAATGATTGTTTTGCACCTGTAGAAACTACAATTTGTGGTAGTGTATAAGTAAGATTGTTATCGCGTTTAAATTTAGAAATGATAGCTTCTTTTAATTCCACATAACCATCAACCGGAGTGTAAGAGTTGTAATTATCATTTATGGCCTGTATTGCGGCATCTTTTATAAAATCGGGAGTATTAAAATCGGGTTCACCAAGACTTAAACCTATAATATCTTTTCCTTCGGCTCTTAACGCTCTTGCTTTAGCTGCCATTGCTAAAGTTTGTGACGTTGATAGACTGTTTATTCTATCAGAAAGGTGATTCATTTGTTTAAATGTTTGTAGTGTAACTGTAAAGTATATAAAATAAAATCTTTACATCAAAAAGTTAAGCCATAACAGGTTTCTGCCCCATAGCTTTTAATTGCTTATAATGTTCTGAAATTGCTTTCCAAAAGGTTTTATATTCATTATAAGGCAAACTAAATTCACGTGCGGTTTCTTTAACAATTACAGCTATTTTTTTATAGTGAATATGACTAATATTTGAATATAAATGATGCTCTACTTGGTAGTTTAATCCACCAGTAAAAAATCCAACCAACCAACTTTTTGGTGCAAAATTAGACGTTGTAAATAGTTGATGAATAGCCCAGGTATTTTTCATACTTCCTTTTTTATTTGGCAGAGGCATTTCGGTATTGGGCATGACATGAGCCAACTGAAAAACGATACTCAATATTAAACCAGCAGTAAAGTGCATAATAAAAAAACCTATTATTACTTGCCACCAGACGAAACCAAGAAATAATGGTAATACAATCCAAAGTGAATAATAAATAATTTTACTAATAATTAGTTTGGTCCAATGTGTTGCAGGTTTAGGCAATTTACCATAAGATAATTTTCGCTTTAAATACTTGTAAGATTGAATAAAATCGGTAGTAATAGCCCAATTTATCGTTAATAATCCATAAAGGAAAAAAGAATAAATTTTTTGATATTTATGAATTTTAAGCCATTTGGTATGTTTAGAAAAACGAATAATACGTCCGGCATCGATATCTTCATCATAGCCTTGAATGTTTGTGTATGTATGATGCAACACATTATGTTGCACTTGCCAATTATAAACATTACCTGCAAGAATATAAATACTACTTCCCATAAGTTTATTTACCCATTTTTTACTCGAAAAAGCATCATGATTTGCATCGTGCATGACATTCATACCAACTCCTGCCATGCCAATACCAATAATTATAATAAATACAATTTGTAACCAGATTGGTAAATTAAGTGTTAAGATTAAAACCAATGGCACAAGAAATAATGCGAACATTAATATAGCTTTTGTATAAAGCTTCCAATTCCCTGTTTTTTTAATCTTATTATCTTTAAAGTAAGCGTTAACACGTTTGTTGAGTGTTCTGAAAAATTTTGCAGAATCTTTTCTCGAAAATGATAGCAGTTGCTTTGTCATGTGTTTGTTTTATAGAGTAACAAAAATAAATCTAATCTTAAATAAGGGGCAAAGATATATAATAAACGGATTTAACTTATAAAGATTTCATAAAATTATGAACATAAATCTATACTTTTGTTCAAAATATTAAAGTTTAATGGAACTCATATTAAAGTATTTTCCAAATCTCAACGAAAATCAAATTGATAAATTCGAAAAATTACAATCTTTATATCAAGATTGGAATGTTAAGATTAATGTAGTCTCACGTAAAGATATTGATGAGTTATATTTACGTCATGTGTTGCATTCGTTGGGAATAGCCAAAGTAATACAATTTAAAAAAGGTACAAAAATATTGGATGTTGGTACAGGAGGTGGTTTTCCAGGAATACCTTTAGCTATTTTGTTTTCGGATAGTGATTTTCATTTGGTAGATAGTATTGCTAAAAAGCTAAAAGTGGTCGACAAGGTTGTAGAGGGTTTAGGTTTGACCAACGTAGAAACCACGTATAGTCGAGTAGAAGATATAAATGGTACTTACGATTTTATTGTAAGTCGAGCTGTAGCAGCAATGCCAACCTTTGTGAATTGGGTAAAAGGAAAAATTACAAAAAAGAATAATAATAAACTTAAAAATGGTATTCTCTACCTTAAAGGAGGTAATTTAATAGAGGAGTTGCGAAATTATAGAACAGCAACTATTTATGATTTAAGTGATTATTATACTGAAGATTTTTTCACTACCAAAAAACTGGTGCATTTGCCTTTGAAGTTTAGAGGATAATTATTCGAATCACTTTAAGTAACAATCACTTTCTTATTCCCCCAAAAACGGATAACGATAATCGGTTGGTGTTACAAAGGTTTCTTTTATCAATCTTGGTGATACCCAACGCAATAAATTTTGAGCAGAACCAGCTTTATCATTCGTTCCGGATGCTCTTGCTCCTCCAAAGGGTTGTTGTCCTACAACTGCTCCTGATGGTTTGTCGTTAACATAAAAGTTTCCAGCACTGTTTTGTAAGGCTTTTGTAGCTTCTTCAATAGCATATCTGTCTGTTGCTAAAATGGCTCCTGTTAACGCATAATCACTTGTTTGGTCAACGAGTTTTAAGGTTTCTGAAAAGTCATTTTCATCATAAACATATATTGTAATTACAGGTCCGAAAAGTTCGATACACATCGTAGTATATTTTGGGTCTTTAGCAAGAATTACAGTTGGTTCAATAAAATAGCCTTTGCTTTTATCGTAATTACCACCTATAATAATTTCGGCATCGTCATCTGCTTTTGCCTGATCAATAAATGTAGCCAGTTTATCAAAAGAACCCTCATGAATTACAGCTGTAACAAAGTTACTCATATCTTCTGGCGAACCCATTTTTATAGAGTTAACATCTTCTATAAGCTTCGTTTTTACATCATTCCATAAATTATTCGGTATATAAGCTCTAGATGCAGCAGAACATTTTTGTCCTTGAAACTCAAAAGCACCACGAATAATAGCAGTAGAAACTTGCTTTGCATTAGCGGATTTATGTGCTACGATAAAATCTTTTCCGCCAGTTTCTCCTACAATTCTTGGATAAGTTTTGTAATTATGAATGTTGTTTCCAATCTTTTTCCAAAGCTCTTTAAATATAAATGTTGAACCTGTAAAATGCAATCCTGAAAAATCCGGACTAGACATAACTGTATCAGTAATCATAACAGGATCGCCAAAAACGACATTAATAACGCCAGGAGGAACACCAGCTTCTTTAAAGACATCTATAAGTGTTTTAGCTGAATAAATTTGACTATCACTTGGTTTCCAAACCACAACATTTCCCATCATTGCCATGCAAGCTGGTAGGTTTCCGGCTATTGCAGTAAAATTAAATGGGGTCACTGCATACACAAAACCTTCAAGAGGTCTGTATTCAATTCTGTTCAATGCATCACTTGTACTTTCGGGTTGTTCATTGTAAATATCTGTCATAAACTGAACATTAAATCGCAAGAAATCTATCAACTCACAAGACGCATCAATTTCAGCTTGATGAATGGTTTTAGATTGCGCTATCATTGTAGCCGCATTTATTTTTGCTCTGTAAGGACCAGCAATTAATTCGGCAGCCTTTAAAAAGATTCCAGCACGTTGTTCCCAAGGTAATTGCGACCAGGCTTTTCTTGCCTTTAAAGCTGTAGAAATGGCATCTTCAATATGCGATTTTTCTGCCAAATGGTATTGCCCAACAATGTGCTTATGGTCGTGAGGAGGAGACATGGTTCTGGTATTACCAGTTGTAATATCTTTTCCGTTTATATACATTGGCACATCTAACATGCCATTAAACATTTCTCTATATGCTTTAAGTACAGCTTCACGTTCTGGCGAACCAGGTGCATACGATTTTATGGGTTCGTTTACAGCAATTGGCACCTTGAAAAATCCTTTTCCCATTGTAAATTTATTTACACTTTCGCGAAAGCGGAAGTCTTTTGATTAATATTTTTGTTCAATTTTTGAGCTGCAAAGCTACAACTTTTTTGGTGATTTTTAATTTGATGGATTATAAAAACCATGTTAAAATAGCACCTATTTAGTACTTCAAGTACCTTAAGTTGTAAGTACTTAAAGCTATTTAAATATGAAGAATTGAAATATTAGTAGATTATATGGCTTACACAATTAAGTTGTGCATAAATTTTTTCTGAAAAAATCATAAACAATTTCTAAAAGGTATGTACTCAACTTGATTGGGTAACCTTTATAGTTTAATTTTATTAATAATCATTCACTTTAGTGTACTATAAATACTTTAAATTTAGACACTGAACAACTACCTAAAATCTTAGTTATTTTTTGTAAGTTGTTGTATCGTTTAAAGACTATAATTATTATGTGTACAGTTACTATAATTCCGAAAGGAAAAAACGATTTTATATTAACTTCTAATAGGGATGAAGCTCCAAACAGAACTTCAATTCCACCAGATATTTATTCTGTTAAAAACACAAAAATGATGTTTCCTAAAGATGAACTTGCTGGTGGCACCTGGATTGGCGTGAGTGATAAAAACAGATTAATTTGTTTGTTGAATGGTGGATTTATTTGCCACGAGCGAAAAGCAGATTATATAATGAGTCGCGGCTTAGTTGTGAACGATTTATTAGCTTCAGAAAATATAATTACTGCAATTAATAAATATAATCTTGATGATATAGAACCGTTTACTTTGGTTATTGTCGACTGGAATACTGATTTAAAACTCTACGAATTGGTTTGGGATGGTACAAAAAAACATTTTAGAACATTGCCTTTAGAGCCTAAAATGTGGTCGTCATCAACATTGTACACTAAAGAGATGAAAAAAGAGCGTTTACAATGGTTTGAAGATTTTAATTCCGATAGTTATCGAAACGGAAACATAGTAGATTCAAAAACGATGCTAAATTTTCATAAAACTGCAGGACATGATAATCAAGATTATGGCGTTATCATGGATAGAGATTATGTTAAGACAACTAGTATTACACAAGTTAAAAAAAAGGAATATGTTGTTGTTATGCAATTTCATGATCTTCAAAGCAATACTACATCAATAAAAAGATTTAAACTTCTGCAAACTGTAAATGAATAACTCCGGATTAATTATAGTATTGGCATATCCTGACACCATTGTTCGTCTTGCTGACGAGTGGTATTCTTTTATTTTAAGATTTCTTGGTATTGGTAAGAAAAATTATATAAGAGCAGGTCATGCTGCTTTAGTGTTGATTGATAAAGACACTGAAATTTTAGAGTATTATGATTTTGGGCGTTACATCACAGCACAATCTACAGGAAGAGTAAGAGGAAAAGATACAGACCATGAATTAGATTTTTCTATTAAACCACAGATATTAGATGGAAAAATTAAAAATATACAAGAATTGTTAACCTTTTTTGCTATGCATCCTAAATTAATTCATGGTGAAGGAAAATTAGTTGCTTCGGTTTGTGATGTCATTGATTACCAAAAGGCTAAAGATTATATTTCCATGATGCAGCAGCGTCATTTTATTCGTTATGGCATTTTTAATAAAAACGCAACCAATTGTTCGCGTTTTGTTACTTCGGCATTAATAGCTTCAGTAACCGATGAAAACATAAAAAAACAGTTAATTAAAGCAACTCGATTTACACCAAGTACTGTTGCTAATGTTGTAATAGCAAATACAGGAAATTGTGTTTACGAAGTTTCTGATAAAGGAGAAATATCTAAATTTAAGTCTTCAGTTAGAAAAGAAATTAAACGTTGTTTTTTAGATAGATTAAAAACCTATGAACCCACTTTAATTGGGAATCAGCATCCAATAACAATTGAAGGTGTTCATGAAAAAGCACAATGGCTTGGAGGCGTTGGAGCAGGAGCTTGGTTTGAATTACACGAAACCGATAATGAAACAGAATATAATTACCGGAAAATTGCACCTTGTGGTAGCATAAATGTAAACGATGTATTTGTAGTAAATGATATTGCTTTTAATTATAAAGAAGATTTTAATTTTGTGCATTACTCAAACTGTAAGTTCTTTCATATAAAACAAAATGATATTTTGTTTCGGTTTGACAGAAAAGTCGCTAGTTAATTCATTGCAAAAACGGCACTTAATTTAAAGGTAGGAATGGACACTTTAAACTTTTTTGTGGTTGTAAAATTAACCATATTATAATGTCCTTGCATGGCACCAAATGGAGACGATAATAAGCAACCAGAAGTGTAAGTATGCGATTCTCCGGGTTTTAACACAGGCTTTTTACCAATAACACCTTCGCCATCAACAATTTCAATGTTATTAAGGGCATCAAGAATTTTCCAATGTCTGGAATTTAACTGAACCGAGTCTTTACTTTGATTTTCTATGGTAACTTTATAGCCAAATGCAAAGTGCACTTTATAATTTTTATAAAATGTACCTTCAAAATTTGTTTCTACTGAAATTTTTATGCCTTGTGTTACTTGTTGAACCATGTTATTTACTGACACCCAATAAGGTTAAAACGCTAAAATAGTAAAAAATACGTGCTAACTATCAATTATAAGACCTTTGACGAAAAAAATCGTTGAAAATTTCAATTAATTATAAATATTAACCGAAGTGCCTTCTCCAAATCCAATAATTTTATCGTATCGAGCACCAAAGTCTCTATAATACACCAATACTTTATAGTTATTTTCGGTTTGCCAGAAGTTTCCGCTAATTGCTCCTTCATCAATATTCCCATTTTTATCAACTATAACATATTTATAATTGTAAAACCCTTGTTTTAAAGTTAAGGTCGTTTGGTAGTTATTCAATCTTGGGTTGAAGGTCATTTTTGTAGCTTCGTCAATAGTATAATTATTAAAATTTCCGTACAAATGAATTTGCTTAATATTTAATAATTCAGGATGTTGTAATGAAAAATGAATTACAGTATAATCGGCTTCAATATCTACATTATCTGCATCTAAAGCTGTGACTACAAAATTGCCATTAATATCCGGATTGTAGGTGTAAGGACGATTAGCTCTAATAATATCTGCAAATAAATAACTGTGATAAATGTCTTTCAAATCTATAAACTGAACACCAATATTGGCACCTCTTACATCTTTGTTTTCGAAGTATAAAAATTCATTTCCAGCCCAAAAACTCGATTCGGTAACATAATTGTAGATAAGTTCGGTACCTATGGTGTACAATGGTTTTAAATTAGTAATTGCAGTATTTAAATTATTGTTTTGAATAACTATGGTATTAATAGTTTGCTTTGGATCTCTAAATCGTATTGTAGGCGAAGACACTTTAAAATCTACAGATTGTTTTTGTTTTACATATTTTACATTTCTAGAACGCTTTATGGCAACACCAACATTTGCAATGTTTTCATAAATCATGAATTTCCGACTAAACATTAATTCTTCATAATCGTTATAAATATGAATCATATAATTTCCTGTAAGTTTTAATCGGGTTTGTTTATTTGGAATTCGTAATCGATAATGACTATAAATTTGATAGGTGTTAAACGAGTTTTCGTAGTCTATGATACGAACATTATCGAAACCATGAAGATATTCCGATTTTAGTAATGTTGTATTTTGTGTCCAGTCAAAATTGTAAAATTCAATAACATAATAAAAATCGGATTCATCACCATTTAAAACATCAAATTCTAAACGTAAGGGTTCACCTAATTTTAAAATTGGCAACTGACTTTCGTCGGTATTGCTTTTAAAAATAATTGTTTTTATATATTCCGGAGGATTCACTTCGCTTACTTGTGAGAAAGTAATTGTTGAAAAGCATAAAAATAAAAAGAATAGTGTAAACCTAAAGTTCATTTAAAAATTGTTTGTGCGTAAAGGTAAACAAATTTTATGCCTAAAAATTGTTTAGGATATACTGAAAACTAAAATAAATTATACCTGTAATTTATAAAAGTAACAAAATATTAGTATTTCGACTAAAAAAATAAGCAAAGAGATTGCTTATAAAAATCATAATAAATTTAACGGCATTTAGTATAGAAACTGTGTTTTAAATTTGTAAATTTGCTCGGATTTTTTAGATAATTAATTTCAATAATTATAATATGTCAAACGACATTCATATTAAAAAAGGTCTGGACATAAAACTTAAAGGTGCCGCTGAAAAAGCTAAAGAAAATGCTATTGTAAGCAACTTTTATACTATTAGACCAGAAGACTTCCATAATGTTATTCCAAAACTAATTGCAAAAGAAGGAGCGAGATTAAAAGCTGGAGAGACTGTTTTTTATGACAAAGCTAATGAAGCTGTTAAATTTGTTTCTCCGGTTTCGGGAAAAATCATTGAGATTACTCGTGGAGAAAAGCGTAAAATCTTAGCGATTAAAATTCAAGCAGATAAAGAGCAAACATTTCAAGACAATGGAACGCTTAATATTGAGTCTGCTTCAACCCAAGATATTAAAGACAAATTATTAACATCAGGATGTTGGCCATTTATAAAACAGCGTCCTTATGATGTGATTGCTAATCCTGATAAAAAACCAAAAGCAATTTTTATATCTGGTTATGCTAGTGCACCTTTAGCAGCAGACTTAGATTTTACACTCCAAGGTAAAGAAGCTGAATTACAAGCCGCTGTTACTGCATTGGGAAAATTGACTGAAGGACAAGTCCATATTGCAGTTGGTAAGAATGGAAATTCTCCTCTATCTGGTTTAAAAGATACTACAGTACATAATGTTTCTGGACCACATCCTTCTGGAAATGTGGGAACACAAATTAACAAGATTAATCCTGTTAATAAGGGCGAAGTAGTTTGGACAGTAAATGCACAAGACCTTGTTATTATTGGTGAATTGTTGCTAACAGGTAAATTTAATGCAGAGCGAATCGTGGCACTTGTTGGTTTTTCAATAGAAAAACCCAGATATTTTGTAACCAAAATTGGAAGCGAAATAGCAACTATGATTTACGATTATGGTATTTCTAAAGATGCAAATGTTCGTATTATTTCTGGAAATGTTTTAAGTGGAAAACAGATTTATCCAGATGGATATTTAGATTATTATAGCAATACTATTACAGTGATTCCGGAAGGTGATGATTATGAGTTTATGGGCTGGACAACACCTGTTTTTAATAAAGTATCAGTATCGAGAGCTTTAACATTTTCTTGGTTGTTTCCGAAGAAAAAATTTAACCTAAATACAAATACTAACGGAGAACATCGTGCTTTTGTAACTACAGGAACTTACGAAGAAGTGTTTCCGTTTGATATATTTCCAATGCAAATTTTAAAAGCATGTATGTACGAGGATTTAGACGAAATGGAAGCTTTAGGAATGTACGAAGTTGCACCAGAAGATTTTGCACTTACCGAGTTTGTGTGTGTGTCTAAACAACCACATCAGCAAATAATTAGAAAAGGTTTAGACGTAATGATTAAAGAAATAGGTTAGCCAATTATGAATTTTGAATTATGAATTCAGAAATAAATACAAAAAATGGGTTTAAAAAGTACATTACATAACTTAAAGGAAAAGTATAGAGGCACCAAAATGGCTCCAGCCTTTAATGCATTACATACCTTTTTATACTTGCCAAATAGTACCACACAAGGAGGCACTCACATAAAAGCAGCCGACGACTTAAAACGCACAATGAATACAGTGATTATGTCACTTATTCCGTGCTTAATCTTTGGTATGTTTAATGCAGGTTATCAGCATCATTTAGCGCTTGGAGATATTCAAGCAGTAACAGGTGGCTTTTTTAGTAGTGAATTCTGGACAATGAGCAACTTTTTGGTAGGTTTCTGGAAAATATTACCATTGGTAATTGTGTCTTATGGTGTTGGATTGGGTGTTGAATTTTTATTTGCTATTATAAAAAATCACGAAATAGAAGAAGGTTATTTGGTAACAGGAATGTTAGTTCCCTTAATTGTACCTGTAGATATTCCGCTTTGGATGTTAGCTGTTGCAGTAATTTTTGGAGTAGTAATAGGTAAAGAAGTATTTGGAGGTACAGGAATGAATATCTTAAATCCTGCTTTAACCATTCGCGCATTTTTATTTTTTGCGTATCCAACCTGGATGAGTGGTGATAAAGTTTGGGTACATGGAGCAGTAGAAAGAGATAATTTAATTGCTGCGGGACAAAATATTGACGCTATTTCTGGCGAAACCATACTTGGAGGTCTCGCACAAAATCTAGATATGTTAGGTCAAACGGCAAATGTTTGGAATGCCTTTATGGGATTTATTCCAGGATCGGTTGGAGAAACATCAACCTTACTCATAATACTCGGAGGTTTGTTTTTAATATTCGCCAAAATAGGAAGCTGGCGAATTATGCTATCGTCTGTAGTTGGAGCATTAGCAATGGGATTAATTTTCAACTTTATTGCAGATTCTGGTTGGATTGCTGAAACGAGCAAGTTTCATAGTTTAATGAATACCACATTTTGGCATCACTTGCTTATTGGTGGATTTGCTTTTGGTATTGTATTTATGGCAACCGACCCTGTAACAGCATCACAAACCAATAGAGGTAAGTGGATTTACGGGTTTTTAATTGGTTTTATTTCCATAATGATTCGTGTCTTTAATCCAGCATATCCAGAAGGCGTAATGTTAGCCATTTTACTAATGAATGTGTTTGCACCTACAATCGATCATTATGTAGTTCAGGGTAACGTAAAGAAAAGATTAAAACGAATGAAAGTTAAAAGTGCTTAAAATGCGCTTAAGTTTATTAAGTTGAAA
>Ga0208879_1001461_pt1 | contig 22206 bp, 14 predicted proteins | sample Knorr_S15_td_Bot_FD_185605 | JGI IMG/M metagenome (GOLD analysis project Ga0208879, IMG submission 185605) | Marine microbial communities from Southern Atlantic Ocean transect - Knorr_S15_td_Bottom_ad_5009_LV_A (SPAdes) (version 2) | ecosystem: Environmental > Aquatic > Marine > Oceanic | place...
CCAGGATCGGCGACGAGACGGCTGGAACGCTACGTTTGCTCGCCCAAGCGATCTCAGGTTTGGCCTTGGTTATGTCGAACGCTATCAACTGCGGACGCATGAAGCTGGTGCCGATGTAAACCATGCCATCACCAACCACCGGCTTGGGCACGATAGAGAACCCCAGCGTGCCGTACTCGACCTTCCAAAGTTCCTCGCCGCTTGCGGGGTCGTAACCGTACAACCAGTCCGCCGCCGGCGAGATGACGACGTCACGCCCATGCACTTTGGTGACGACTGGCGTGCCGTAGGCTTTTTTCAGTTGCGAGTTACTGTTCATCTCACCGGAGCGCCGAGTCTGCCAAGCGAGCCTGCCGGTGCGCTTGTCGAGCGCGGCGATGAACTGCCGGTCGCTGCCGTCCATGTGAAAGATCAGCAGGTCGTTCCAGAGGATCGGCGAGCCGCCGGGACCGTTTTCGTGCATCACCCACAGGTCCTGGTTGGTCCAAAGCACCTTGCCGCTTTGGGTGTCGAGACAGGCCGTTCCGTACGAGCCGTTTTGGCAGTACAGCTTGCCGGCCTCGAGGATCGGCGTCGGCGAGGCGTAGCTGTTCGTCTTGTGCACCCACTGAGGGGCTTCCTTTTTCAGCAGTTCGATATCTTTGACGATCTTGCCGCTGGATTTATCAACGCACAGCGCGTGGATGCGCACCTCGGAGAGAACCGTCAGCGGCTGGCTGCCGGTGTTGGCTTTCAAGCGCTCCTTTTTCTTCTCCTCGGACGCGACGGTTTCGTGTGCTGCCGTCACCCAGACCTGGTTGCCGAGAATGACCGGCGACGACCAGCCGCGCCCTGGCAGCTCGGTGCGCCAGGTGACGTTCTTCCCCTCGCTCCACTCGGCGGGGAGTTGGGTGGACTCGGCGTGGCCTTGGCCACCCGGCCCGCGCCACTGGGGCCAATCGGCCAGGGCAGGGGACATCGCAGCCAGCGAAGCGGCGACAACGGCGAATGCAATTTTTGATTTCATGAAAACTTGGCCAAGCGATGGTTTTGCGTGCGGCACAATGTACGCGCCCGCCGCCGCCGGGCAACCTTTCTTCGCCGCTTGGCCAGGCGCTTGGCCGCTGGTTTTGCTTGCCAAATTGGCCGGTTGCCTTTAGCCCGAGGCGCGTCTGATGGAGAGAGATAGGCTGATAAACGCCAGGCGGATGGTGGTCAAGTTTGGCACCGGCATCCTGACCAACCGCAGCAAGCAGATCGATCCCGGCCAAATCGAGCAACTGGTCGCACAAGTGGCTGCCCAGCGCCAAGCCGGCCGGGAGGTCGTCGTCGTGACGTCCGGTGCCGTGGGCGGCGGCATGGGTGCGCTGGGCATGACCCAGCGCCCGGCCGAGCTCTCCGACCTGCAGGCCTGCGCCGCTGTTGGCCAGCTAAAACTCATGGCCGCTTACTCCGAGTTGTTCGCCAAGCACGACCTCCAAGTCGCCCAGGTGCTCCTCACCCACGACGATCTCGAGCACCGAGAACGCCACCTCAACGCCCGCAACACGCTCGTCTCCCTGCTCGACAAGGGCGTCGTGCCGATCGTCAACGAGAACGACGCCGTCAGCTACACCGAGCTGAAATTCGGCGACAACGACTGGCTCGCCGCGCTCGTTGCCTGCCTGCTCCCGGCCGACCTGCTGATCCTCCTCACCACCGTCGACGGCTTGGTGGAGAACTTTGGCAAAAAAAATCCTCGCACAATCCCGGTTGTCGAGACGATCGATGCGAGCATCCAAAAACTCGCTGGTGGCACATTGAGCGCCAGCGCCGTCGGCGGCATGGATGCCAAGCTGCGCGCCGCCAAGATGACCGCCCGCACCGGCATCCCAATGGTCATCGCCTCCGGCAAGAAGAAGCGCGTCCTCGCCAACATTATCGACGGTCGCGACGAGGGAACTTTTTTCACCCCGCGCCCCGGCCGCCTCAAGGGCCACAAGCGGCGCATCGCCTTTTTTCATCATCCCAAGGGATCGCTGTGGGTGGATGACGGCGCGCGTGACGCCTTGCGCGACAAGGGCAAAAGCCTCCTGCCGCCCGGCGTAGCCAAGTGCAACGGCGACTTCGCCAAGGGTGACGTCGTGCGCATCTGCGACATCAACGGCACCGAGTTTTCGCGCGGTATCAGCCGGTTCGACGCCGCCGAAATCCGCGCCCGAGAACTCAAGGGCATCGAGATTGTCCACCGAAACGACCTCGTCATTCTCTGACATGCCAGCCAAGCGCAAACCCAAGAAACGCAAACCGGCAATCGACGAGCTCATCGGGGTCATGGCCCGCCTGCGCGGCCCCGCCGGCTGTCCGTGGGATCGCGAGCAGGATCACAAGTCGATCCGCTTCCACGCCGTCGAGGAGGTGTACGAGTTGATCGACGCCATCGAGGCCGACGACGACCACGAGATGCTCGAGGAGTGCGGCGACCTGCTGCTGCAAGTCGTCTTCCACTGCCAACTGGCCAGCGAGCGCAAGGCGTTCGACTTCGAGCAGGCCGCCCGCACCATCACCGACAAGCTCATCCGTCGCCACCCGCACGTTTTTGGCGACTCGAAAGCCAAGGACGTTGACGCCGTCTGGGCGCAGTGGGAAAAAATAAAGCGCGAGGAAAAGCAGGGCACCCGACACGAGCGCCCCTCTGTGCTCGACGGTATTCCGCGCCACCTGCCGTCACTGCAACGCGCCGAGAAGCTCATCAAAAAAGCGCGCAAAAATAAACTGGCCGACAAGCCCCTAGTCAAGCCGGCCAAGCAACGCTACACCAAGGCCACCCTGGCCAGGGAGTTGTTCGCCCTCGCCGGGTACGCCCAGCGCAAAGGCTGGCAACCTGAAGCCCTCCTTCGTACCGAAACCAACCGCCAGGAAAAAGCGCTCCGCAAAAAGGAAGCCAAGGCGGGTTTAGAATTGATAGCCGAAGACAACTAAACCAACGCCGCTTTGGAGTGCACTCCAGAAAGTTTACTCGTACAGGAGATATTTTGCGCGGCGTGGGGTGAAGTTGGCCAGGTCAGTTTTCCAGAGGGCCTCGATTTGGGCGAGTGTCTTGCCTTGGCCAAGCGCCTCGAGGGTCGGCGGGTGGCAGAGGAGGCGGCCGACCTTGGCCAAGGGGAATTTTTTCGGGTACAGCTCGTGCAGCACTCGGGCGATGTCGATGCCCAGCGGCACGGCGCGGAGATTGCGCCGGTCGGTGATGATGATGTTCACGCCACCGCACGGTTCGTCCGCGTGAATGCTCGCGCTTGGCGTGAAGCGGATCGGGACAAACCGGACACCCGCTTGGCCAAGCGCGTTGAGCCGGCTGGCCAATTTCACGTCATCGATGTAAGGCGCGCCGATCACTTCGAACGGCGTGTCGGTACCACGGCCAACAGACATCGCAGTCTCTAGCAAACCGACGCCGGGATACAACAACGCCTGGGTGAGGTTGCGCATATTGGGTGACGGGTTCGTCCACGGCTGGCCGGTGGTGTCGAACCACTGGCTACGTTTCCAACCCTCGATTTTCACGATCTGTAACTCGACGCCAAGGTCGCGCTCGGCGTTGATCATCCGCGCCAACTCGCCGGCGGTCATGCCGTGTTGCACCGGGATGTCGTGGTAGGCAATAAACTGGCTCGGCCCAAGTCTTACCGGCCCGGCAACGGTAGTGCCGATCGGATTCACGCGGTCGAGTACGATGAATTTCACACCGGCCTCAGAGGCGGCTTCCATTGCTAGGCCCATCGTTGAAATATACGTGTAAAACCGGCAGCCGATGTCTTGAATGTCAAAGATCAAGGCGTCGAGCCCGGCGAGTTGATCCGGTGCCGGCTTGCGGCTTTTGCCGTAGAGGCTGTAAATCTTGAGGCCGGATTTGGCGTCGGTGCCGTCGCTGATTTTCTCGTCGAGTTTGCCGTACAGCCCGTGCTCGGGACTGAACAGCACCGTGAGCTCAACCTCATTCGACGTTCTTAAAAAATCCAGGGTCGAGCGGCGGTTTCGGTCTTGGCCGGTGTGGTTGGTGATAAGTCCAACCTTCGCGCCCTTGGGTAGAATACCTTTTCGCTGCCGCAACACGTCAGCTCCATTGAGCACGCCCGGCGCATTGCTGCCGCCAAACGAAAACCCCCGCAACGCCTCGGCGGCAAGTGTAGCGACTTCGCGGCGTAGGGCGATGACGTTGCCTTTGCCGTCGGGATGCGTGCGGCTGGTCATGAGAATAACAATGGTTCGGGTGGCCGGATCGATCCAGAGCGAGCCGCCGGTCCAGCCGGTGTGCCCGTAGCCGCCGATCTTGAAATGGTTGCCGCGAGGACTCGAGTACGGCGAGTCGATGTCCCAACCGAGGCCGCGTTTGGCCTTCATGCCCTTCGGCGTGTGCACTGAAGTCATCAGCCGAACCGTCTCCCTTTTTAGCACCCGCCGACCGTTGAGCTTGCCGCCGTTGAGCATCATGCGGGCGAAGCGCGACAAGTCGGCGGCGGTGGTGAACAGCCCGGCGTGACCGGCGACACCGCCCATGCGCCGGGACGTCGGGTCGTGGACGGTGCCGTGCAGGATTTTGCCGTCCACCCGCTCGGTCGGCGCGATGCGACTGCGCTTGGCCAAGGGCTGCAGGAAACCGGTGTCGCGCATGCCGAGCGGACGGTAAATGTGCTTGGCGGCGAACTCGTCAAGTGGTTGCCCCGAGGCCAGCCGGATGATTTCGCCGAGCAGGATGAAGTTGATGTCGCTATAGCGGAATTTGGTGTCTGGCTGTGTTGTGAGCGGCTCTGCCTTGGCCAAGTCGATGGCCTTGGCCACGCCTCTCCACGCCGGCTTGGCAGACAAACCGGGGCGCAGCCCGGAGGTGTGCGTGAGCAGATGGCGAACAGTCACGGCCCCTTTGCCGTGGGCCTCGAAGCCTGGAATCCAGCGGTTCACCTTGTCGCCAAGCCGGAGTTTGCCGCGCTCGACGAGCAGCATGATGGCTGGTGTGGTGGCAATGACCTTGGTCAACGATGCACCGTCGAAAATGGTGTCTGCGGTCATCGGCAGCAACACCGGCTCAACCGACTTGGTGCCGTACGATTTTTGATAAACAGCCCCGCCGCTCTCGAGCCGGACTACCACGCCGGGCGCCTTGTCGGCGGCGATTGCGCGCTCGATCGCCTCGTCGATTGCCTCGAGCTTGGCCGGATAAAAAACGGCTCGAGGCGCAACCGACTTGGGTGGGGGAGTTTTGCAACCGCCAAGCGCAATCCCGGCGGTGAGAAACAGAAAACTAGCCCTGTAAAATGCCCGGTTCATTTCGCGCGGCACTATAACGCGGTAGGAGGATTTAAGCAGGAAATATCGTCAGCTTGGCCAAGCGGGTTACTCCTGGTCGTTCGCCTCTTTTTTGGTGCCGTGGAACCACCGCCAAACCTTGCCGATCGGGTCGTAGTGCTTGTCGACGACGCGTTCCTTTAACGGGATGATGGCGTTGTCGGTGATGGTGATGTGCTCTGGACAGACGTTGGTGCAGCACTTGGTTATATTACAGTAGCCTATGCCATGAGCATCTTTTAGCTCGGTCGTACGATCCTCTGTATCAAGCGGGTGCATTTCCAGCGCGGCGGTGTAAACGAGGAAGCGCGGGCCGATGAACTCGTCGTGCAGGCTGTGTTCGCGCAGCACGTGGCAGACGTCCTGGCAGAGGAAGCACTCGATGCACTTGCGAAATTCCTGCACGCGGTCGACGTCCTCCTGCGCCATGCGCCACGTGCCGTCCTCGGCGTCGGGCTTGCGTGGCTTGAACGGCTTGATTTTTTTCTTAATCTCGAAATTGCCCGAGACGTCCGTCACCAAATCCTTCACCACCGGAAAAGCTTTCATCGGCTGGATGGTCACCGGCTTGCCCTCGGGCGTTTCCTTGAGCACCTCGTCCATGCGTATCATGCACATGAGGCGCGGATGGCCGTTGACCTCGGCACTGCAGGAGCCGCATTTGCCGGCCTTGCAATTCCAGCGGCAGGCGAGATCGTTGGCGCTCTCGGCCTGGATTTGGTGCACGGAGTCGAGCACCACCATGCCCTCGGTGACGTCGGTGGAGAAATCCTGATACCCTCCGCCCTCGCCGTTGCCGCGCCAGATTTTAAAATCCACCTTCGCCATTACTGGTTGTCCTTGATGATTTTTTTCTGCTGCTCGGTCTGCGGCACCACCGGCACTTTCTCGACCTCCATCGCGCCGTCACTGCCCTTGCGCAAAAGCAAATTGTGCTGGCCCCAATCGTCGGGATCCTTGTCCGGAAAATCATTGCGCGTCTGTGCGCCACGGCTTTCCCGCCGCTCCAACGCCGCCCGCGCGGAGGCCTCGCTGACAGTTAGCAGGCATTTCAAATCCAGCGCCGTATGCCAGCCGGGATTGTATTCGCGATTGCCCGGTGCGGCGGCCTTGGGCGCTCGCTCGGCGAGCTTGGCGATGTCGTCGATGGCTTCCCTCATGAGCCCGTCCTCGCGGATGATTCCCACCTTGTCCTGCATCATCTCCTGTAATTCGCGCTGGATTTCGTAGGGATTTTCGCCGTCCCCGTCGCGCTCCAGCGGTTCCAGTGCGGCTTTGGCGAGGGCGTCCACCTCGGCGTCATCAATTTCACCGCCCCCATTTTCCTGCGCAAATTTCGCCGCGTACTCACCCGCGCGCTTGCCGAAAACGAGCAAATCCGAAAGCGAATTCCCGCCCAACCGATTTGCGCCGTGCAGCCCTGCCGCCACCTCGCCGGTGGCGAACAAACCGGACACGGTCGACATCTGCGTCTCCGCATCCACGCGCACGCCGCCCATCACATAATGCGTCGTTGGCCCGACCTCCATCGGCTCCTTTGTGATGTCCAAATTCGCCAACTGTTTGAACTGATGATACATGCTCGGCAGCTTCTTTTTGATGTGCTCCTCGCTATTGGCGAACTTCTCCTTAATCCACGCGATGTCGAGGAATGCCCCGCCGTGCGGACTGCCGCGCCCCTCGCGAACCTCCTTCAAAATGCACCGTGCCACATGGTCGCGTGTCAGCAACTCCGGCGGTCGGCGCGCCTCCTTGTCGCCGGTCACGTAGCGCCATCCTTCCTCCGGCGTGTCGGCAGTGGAGTCCTTGTAAAGCTCCGGAATGTCGTCGAACATGAACCGCTTGCCTTCGCTGTTCGTTAAAATACCGCCCTCGCCGCGCACGCCCTCGGTCACCAAAATCCCCCGCACGCTCGGCGGCCAAACCATTCCCGTGGGATGGAACTGGATGAATTCCATATCCAGCAAATCCGCCCCTGCGTGATATGCCAGCGAATGGCCGTCGCCGGTGTACTCCCAACTATTGCTCGTTACCTTGAACGCGCGCCCGATGCCACCGGTCGCCAGCACGATGGATTTCGCCTTGAAGAGCCGAAACCGCCCGCGCTCGCGGTCATAGCCAAACGCGCCCACCACGCGGTCGCCATCCTTCAACAACTCGATGACCGTGCACTCCATGTAAACCTTGAGCCCCTGATGAATGCCGTGGTCCTGCAGCGTGCGAATCATCTCCAGCCCCGTGCGGTCGCCCACGTGCGCCAGCCGAGGATACGCGTGTCCGCCGAAGTTGCGCTGCAAAATCCGCCCATCCTGCGTGCGGTCAAACAGAGCCCCCCATTCCTCCAGTTCATGCACGCGTGCCGGCGCCTCCTTGGCGTGTAGTTCCGCCATCTTCGGGTTGTTCAAATATTGCCCGCCACGCATCGTGTCGGCAAAATGCGTCTCCCATCCATCGCGTTCATCCACGTTGGCCATCGCCGCCGCCACGCCGCCCTCGGCCATCACAGTGTGCGCCTTGCCAAGAAGGCTTTTGCAGACCAGTCCCACCGAACAGCCTTCAACTGCCGCTGCCCCAATGGCTGCTCGCAATCCCGCGCCGCCTGCACCGATCACCAGCACGTCATGTTCGTGTGTTTGAAAATCTCCCATTTAAATATCCTTAAAAAATCCGGTAATCCGTCCACGTGCCGTTGGCGCACATCCACACGTACGCATCCGTGAAACCCACCCAGAAAAGGCTGCACCACGCAAAAAGCATGTGCCGCGAGTTGAGGCAACCGACGCACTCATAACACTTCGAGCGAATGGGCGTTTTCGACAATAGATTGATGCCGCCACCAATCAAATGCCGGAACGAATGGCAGCCAAAAGTATAGCCCCCGAGAAAAATCACATTCCCCCACAGAACGAGACTACCGATGCCCAGGCCAAACTGCGTTTCGCCTGCGGCCAAAGCCTCGCCGCTTGAGTTCGTGCTGAACTGAATTCCGAGAAACGCATCATACGCGAGAATGAAAATGAACACGGCCGCCACGTAAAAAAAGTAGCGATGGATGTTTTGGAAAATAAGCGGGAACCGTTGCTCACCGCGATAGGAATCGCGCGGCTCACCCACCGAGCAATTGGGCGGATCGCCCCAGAAGGCTTTATAGTAGGCGCCCCGATAGTAGTAACACGTGAACCGGAACCCCGCCGGCGCCCAAAGAATCAGAAAGGACGGTGAAACCCACAAAGGCGCCCAAGCTGGCATGGCCCCCAGCCACGCATGGGCGTGCATGGCATTTCGCACTTCATCGGTCACCCAGGACAGGTTGGGATGGAAATAGAGGATGGGAGAGAAAAACGGGGACAGGTAGTTGGTGCCATCCTGAATGGCGAGGAAATCTTGACCCATGAACGCCCGCCAAGTGGAGTACCCGATGAACGCTGACAGCCCGAGGAAGGTTAGCAGCGGTTGCACCCACCACGCGTCGCGTCGCATGGTTTTTCCAAAACCGGTGTCTGTGAGGGAAACTTGTCCGTTAGCCATGTGTTGAACCAAACGCCCGAAAAGGCGTGCGGGAAAGTACCCATGCCCGGTCTACGAATCAAGAACAGACTGGCAGCAATCCCCGCTGGCCAAGCTCGTGGGGGAGCTACATGATTTCCTTTAGCAGAATGCCGAGGAGGTCTTCGGTTTTTACTCGGCGTTGTTCCATGCTGTCGCGGTCGCGGAGAGTGACGGTGTCCTTGGTTGCGTCGCCATTTTCGCCGATGGTGTCGAAATCGATCGTCACTCCGAAAGGTGTGCCGACTTCGTCCTGACGGCGGTAGCGGCGGCCAATCGCGCCGGTTTCGTCGTAGAACACGGTCATGTATGGCTGGAGCAGGGCGCGGACTTCCATCGCCTTGGCCACCAACTCCGGCTTGTTTTTTAGCAATGGGAAAATGCCCACCTTGACCGGCGCGATGCGCGGATGAAAGTGCAGCACCACACGGGTCTCGGTCTTGCCTTTTTCGTTGGTGATCTCTTCCTCGTCGTAGGCGTCACAGATGAACGCCAGCACGGTTCGGTCGGCGCCGGCGGCTGGCTCGATAACGTGCGGTACAAAGCGTTCCTTGGCCTCCTCGTCGTGGTAGGTGAGATCCTTGCCACTACCGGGATATTTCGGCTTGCCATCTTCCCCCTGCTCGACAACGAGTTTGTCGCCGTCACGGACGAGTTTGCCCTCCATGTGCGAGCGTAGATCGAAGTCGCCGCGGTGGGCGATGCCCTCGAGCTCGCCGTACTCGCCCTCCTCGCAGAACGGGAAGGCATACTCGACGTCAGCTGTACCGACCGAGTAGTGCGCCAGTTCGGCCTGCTCGTGGTCGCGCAGGATGAGCCGTTCCTTGTTGATGCCAAGATCGACGTACCACTGGAAACGGCGGTCGCGCCAGAATTGATACCACTCCCGTGACTCGCTTGGGTGGCAGAAGAACTCCATCTCCATCTGCTCGAACTCGCGAGTGCGAAAGGTGAAGTTGCGCGGCGTGATTTCATTGCGGAAACTCTTGCCCTGTTGCGCGATGCCGAACGGCACTTTCATGCGGCTGCTGTCCACCACGTTGCGGAAGTTGACGAACATCCCCTGCGCCGTCTCCGGCCGGAGGAACGCCATGCTGTCGTCGCTGCGCATCGCGCCGATGTGCGTCTCGAACATCAGGTTGAACTCGCGCGGCTCGGTGAGCGTGCCGAGCTCCTTCGCGTCAGGGGCGAGCACCTGGTCTGTCTCGCTGATCGCCGTCAAGTCGGTGACGTCGCCTTGCCAAACAAGTTTGTCGGCGTACTTGGCCTTCAGCTTAAAATACTGCAGCGCGCGGCGAGTGATCTCCTCCTTGGCGTCGCCGTCGGTGACACAGGTGACGAACGCCTTTTGGCCGTCGTGCTCCACCCAGGCGCCCTTGATATGGTCGTGGCGGTAGCGGCGTTTGCTCTCGCGGCAATCGACCATCATGTCGCTGAACAGGTCGTAATGGCCGGACGTCTTCCACACGCGCGGGTGCATGATGATCGACGACTCGATGCCGGTCATCTGGAACGGCCTCGGCGCGCCTTCCGGCTGCACGCGCTCGTTGTGCGCGGTGACCATGTCGCGCCACCACGCCTCCTTGATGCTGCGCTTGAGCGCGACACCGAGCGGGCCGTAGTCCCACATCCCGTTGAGTCCGCCGTAAATTTCCGAAGACTGGAAAATAAATCCGCGCCGCCGGCAGAGCGACACGATTTTTTCCATCCGATCGTTTGAATTGGTCTTGGCCATAAAAAAGGGGCGGCATCTTCGCAGAGAAAAGTCCGGTGTCAAGGGAACGAAAGCCGCTTGGCCGTTTATTTCCGTTGAAAAAGGGCCGGATGTGCTGACAATCCCGGTGTGTTGTTCCGCCCCGGCAGAGTGTTGGCGTTGGTGCTCGCCGTGCTGCTCGTCGGAGCGGCGGCGGTGCTATTCACTCCAAGCGAGCCACCTCCCGCCGCCGCTCCCAAGCCAAGCCAAGCGGGTGGGCTTGTCGATGAACAGGTGATGCAACAGGTCGCCGCCATCGAGGCCAAGCACCGCCATTGGGACGCCACCGTGTGGGCCGACGAGATGACCGCGCGCCGGTACGGTGAGGTGGCGATTCAAATCTGGGACAACCTCCGGACCGGCGCCGACCCGTTTCAACTGCTCGGCGGCATGCCATTTCGCGAGATGCAGCTTGGCCAGGCCCAGACGGCCGAGCCGTGGGAGTCGGGCATCCGCCGCGTCCGCCGGGCCAAGGGCGGGCCGGCCTGGTCCGCCGAGCAGTTCACCCAGGCGCTTGGCCGCTGGAAGGCCGCCGGCTGGCAACTACAGCAGAGCGAGTGGCGGCATCGCCGGTTCGAACCACGCGCCGGCGGCGGGCCGAGGTCAGTCTTTTGGATTTCACTGCACCTCGTCAACGGTCCCTTGGCCAAGCGCGGCATCCTGCGCGGTGACATCACGGTGCAGTGGCAACCGGCCGAACTGACGCCGGAGACCCTGCCCCAGCCGGATCGCATCGACCTCACCGGACTCGAGTGGCTCGAGCGTACCGGTGCGCCAGCATTCAACCCGGCCAGCCGGCAGGACATCGTCCCCAACGACGGCAACATCTTCATCGACCCGCTAATCCTGTACGACTTCAACAGCGACGGTAGGGTGGAGGTGATCCTAGGTTGCAAAAACCGCATCTACCGCAACCTCGGCGAAGGGCGCTTCAAGGCCGAGAAGCTTTGCCCGAAGTTCAGTGAAACCGTATTCAACGTCACGCTTGAGGACTTGTCCGGAGACGGCGTGGTGGACGTGGTCGCCTGCGGGCACGATGGCATTTATCTCATTGAAGGCCAGTCGGATGGGATGTTCCAAGGTGAGGCCAGGCTCGCTTGGCGGGCACCGGAAAAAGTGCTCGATCCAATGGTGATGACCACCGGCGACATCGACGGCGATGGCGATGCGGATCTGTGGTTGTCGCAGTACAAATTGCCTTACGTGAAGGGCCAAATGCCGACGCCGATTTACGACGCCAACGACGGATTCCCCGGCTACCTGCTGCTCAACGACGGCACCGGCCGGTTGACCGATGCCACCGCCGCCGCCGGGCTGGCAGCCAAGCGCCACCGCCGCTCGTACAGCGCATCGTTCGCGGACATCGACAACGACCGCGACCTGGATCTGGTCGTCGTCAGCGACTTCGCCGGTGTGGATCTTTACCTCAACGACGGCTCGGGCAAGTTCACGGACGCGACCGATCGGCTCGTCAAGAATCATTACGGCTTCGGCATGGCGCACACCTTCGCCGACTACGACGCCGACGGCAAAATGGATTTGCTGATGATCGGGATGAACTCGTGGGCCGTCGAGCGGCTGCTATCGATGAAGCTCTCGGCACCGACGCACCAGCACTACACTGAGCGGTTGGATGATCTCACATTCGGCAACCGGCTTTACTTCGGCGGCGGGAATAAATTTGAGCAGCGGCCGATGGGCGATCGCGTGGCCAACACCGGCTGGTCGTGGGGCGTGACGTCGTTCGACGCGGACAACGACGGCGACACCGATCTCTTCATCGCCAACGGCCACAAGAGCCGCGACTCGGTGAAAGACTACGAGCGGCAGTTTTGGTGCCATGACATTTACCACGCCACCTCCGAGCCGAATCCCGCGATGGAGGTTTACATCCGGGGCACATCCAGCCGGTTGTACGGTGCCGGCTACTCGTACGGCGGCTACGAGAAAAACCGACTGCTGCTCAACCGCGAAAACAAGTCGCTCGATGATGTCGCATTCCTGATGAACGCCTCGCATGAGATCGACTCGCGCAACGTCGCCAGCGGCGACATCGACGGCGACGGGCGGCTTGACCTCATTTTCACCCACTTCTCCGTCTGGCCGGAACCTGCGACGCAGGGGCTGCTGATGGCGCGCAACCTTTGGCCGGGCGACAACCGCTGGGTGGGCTTCCGCTTGGCCCGCAGCGTTGGCTGCCCGTCGCTCAACGGAACCAAGATCCGCCTCCGTGCCGGCGGGCGCGACCAGTGGCGCGTCATCGTCAACGGCGACTCGTACCGCTCACAGCACGCGCCGATCGCCCACTTCGGCCTTGGCCAAGCGGCGGTGGAGTTCGTCGAAATCCACTGGCCAAACGGCCAAACCACGCGTATCGACGAGCCGCCGCATGGGCAGTATCACGCCGTGCAGGCCGTCACGGCTCCGGCCGAATGAACCACTCGGCCACCGTGTCGGCGAAGCGCATTCCCTGCCGCGTGAGGTGGAATCGATCGTCGCTGCGGACGCCCCAATCGGATTCGACCGCCCGCTGCATGTCGCCGACCCACCCGGCGCGCAGGTCGTGGCCGGTGGTTTGCTCGAACAACTCGAACGGCCAACCGGCATTCATCCGCAAACCAAACGCCGCTGTTTCGCCGGCGCTGGCCAGGGGTGAAAGTTGCTCGACCGACTCGTGCGCCCGTTGGCCAAGCGCAAGCTGTTCGCAGTAGCGCTCGGTGTTGGCGATGTTGCGGATGCGGCGGCCATCGACGTAACCGGACGCGCTTGGCCCAAGCGCCTGGCACGCGCCGCCGCGCCAGTAGTTGACGTTGTGCCGGCAGGCGCGCGATGGCAGCTCGGCGCTTGGCTCGCCGTCGTGCCGCGCGAAGTTGGCGACCTCGTACTGCGCGAAGCCGGCAGCGGCGGCGGTGTCGATCAGCTCGTCGTACATCGCGCAGGCCAGTGCTTCATCGACGTCGAACTCGCCGGCTTGCAACTGCTCGTAGAGCGGCGTGTCCTCCTCGTAGATCACCTCGTAGCAGGAGAGGTGTTCGCTGCCCATCGCGATCGTCTCGGCCATTGTGGCTTTCCAAATGTCCATCGTCTGGCCGGGGATGGCGAACATGAGGTCGAGGTTGATGTTGTCGAGACCGGCGGCGCGCAGGCGGTCGAACGACTTGAACACCATCTCGCGCGAGTGAATGCGGCCAAGCCGGTCGAGCAGCCCCTCGTCGAGCGACTGCACGCCCATCGAGATGCGGTTCACGCCGTGCTCGCGAAGGAGCTTGGCCTTCTCCGTCGAGACGGTGGCGGGGTTGCACTCGACGGTCCACTCGTCTGCACCGAGCAGGTCGAGCCGCTCCATCGCCACGAGGACGCGCCGCCATTGAGCCGTGCTGAGCAGCGACGGTGTGCCGCCGCCGAAGAAAATCGTCCGGGGCTTGAGCGACGAGGCGACCAGTTCCATCTCGCGGATCAGCGCATCGACGAAGCGGTTCATCTGTTCGCCGCTGGAGAGCTCGGAGAAAAATGCGCAGTACTCGCACTTGGCCGCACAAAACGGCACGTGCACGTACAGGCTTGGGACGGGGGAAGAAAACGCGCTCATAAAAAGCGCTGGAAATCAGGAAGCGTTGCGCTTCCGCGAGTAGTCAATGGCCGAGACCACACCGGCACCAATGGTGAAGATGACAGCGGCCGTCCCGACGCCGATGCCGACGCCGATGCCCATCTCCGTGTACATCGCCATCAGGTCCATGCTATCCAACATAATGGAGGCGCCAAACACGCCCGCAGCCAGAATACCTATGAGAACACCCCAAAACATAATTCACCCGGCAATCCGCCGGAGGGGCAACCTAACCTCCCTTGACCCGCCGGGCCAAGCGATTTTTTGCTTAATTTTCCGGTTCATTTGCCGTTGTATCCCGGCGGCCCCGCACACTTTGGCCAAGCGCACTCTCATTTTATGGATCACCCACCGTTTCCCCCGTTCTGCCTCGCACGCCTATTGCGAAACACGTTTCGCCCGAGGCAGGGCGAGCGTGTCTGCATTCTCATCGACTTGCCCGACCCCGGCTTGGCCAAGGGCTGGGCGTTCCTCGGCGACGAGAAATTTTCCATCCAGCGCCACGCGCACGACTCGTTTTACAATGCGCTGCACGAAGGCGTGATGACCGAGCTTGGCATGACTGGCGGCGAGTTTTTTGCCTACGAGGAAACCGGCGGCAGTAATCTCGACCTGCCGGACCGTGCAGTCGCGCCGGACGGAACCGAGCGGAGTCTCGAGCGGGACGTTTATCCAAACTACGACATCATCCTCTGCATCTCGACCCACTCCGCCACTGCGCCGCTGACCGCGTTGGCCAAGCGGCACGGTTTTCGCGGGGCGACGCTGCACGGTGTGAACGACATCATCCTCCGCAGCGGCCTCGCCGTGGACTACAACGAGGTCAGTCTCGTCACCGAGAGGCTTCGCCTTGCGCTGACTCGCGCCGACTGGTTCGAAATTGACTTCAAGCTTGGCGACGACACGCACACGCTCCGGCTTGAGTGCAGTCAGCAGGAGGCGCAGAAAAGCCACGGCATCTGTCTCGCCGACGAGCCGGACGTCGCCAACCTCCCCGCAGGTGAGGTGTACTTCGTGCCGACCGGCGGCAACGGCGCGTTCCCGATGCAGTACGCCGACGGCACGCTTGGCCTGCAGCAGGTCACCGGCGGCCGCGTCACCCGCGCCACGCTGATCCGCGGCGACCAAGCGGTCATCGACGCGCACAACGCCAAGCTGGCCGACGACCCGGTCACCGGCGAACTCGGCGAGTTGGGCTTTGGCACGCAGGTGCTGCCGGTGTCCGGTCGCGACATTCAGGACGAGAAAATCCTCGGCACGATGCACGTCGCCACCGGCCGCAGCGACCACCTCGGCGGCGACTTGACGCCGGACAAGTTTGCCAAGGCCCAAAACGCCACGCACGACGACATCCTTTTTTCACCGAGCAAAACCCCCGACATCACCGTCTCCGAAGTCCGCATGCAGCGCGACGGCGGGTCGATCGTCGTGCTCGAGAATTACCAACCGGCCGAGCACCTCCTCCGGGCGATCGGCTGAGATGAGTTTACTTTCGCCGAAAGCCGCGTACCCTCCGCCCCACACGTCATGCGCATACTCACCTGCATCCTCACACTGGCCGGCCTCGCCGCCGGGGAACTCTCCGCCGCAGACAAAAAACCGCTGCGCGCCCTGCTGATCACCGGCGGTTGCTGCCACGATTACGCCACGCAAAAGGATCTGCTCAAGCAGGGGCTTGAGGCGCGGATCAATGTCGTTGTCGATCACGTGCACTCGCCGGACAAAAGCACCAACCCGCCGTTGGCCATCTACGGCAATGCCGACTACGCCAAGGGCTACGACGTGGTGATCCACGACGAATGCGCCGCCGCGCAGACCGATCCGAAGATCATCGCCGGCGTGCTCGCGCCGCACCGCAGCGGCATCCCCGGCGTGAACCTCCACTGCGCCATGCACTCGTACCGTTTCGGTGACTTCCGCAAACCGGTCAAGGCCGGCGCGGCCAACGCCAAGTGGTTCGAGTACATCGGCGTGCAATCCACCGGCCACGGCCCGAAGAAGCCGATCGAGATCGCGTTCGAGAACAGCGTGCCGTTCATCACCAAAGGCATCAAAGACTGGACGACCGGAAACGAGGAACTCTACAACAACGTACAGGTGCTCCCCACCTCCAAGGTTGTCGCGCGCGGCACGCAGGGCAAAAGCAAGGCCGTCGTCGCGTGGACGAATGACTACAATGGCGTCCGTGTATTCAGCACCTCCCTTGGCCACAACAACTTCACCGTCGCCGATTCGCGCTACCTCGACTTCGTCGCCCGCGGACTGCTCTGGGCCGTCAAGCGGGAGGATGCGCCAATCAAAAAGGCGGACAAATAACGCGATGGCCGAGGGGTTTTACGAGACCTCCAAGGCGCTCTCCGAGTATCTGCTCTTTCACTACGGCAAACCGGAGGAGGTTTTGCCGTGGGACTTCGGACCAAGCGACGCGCTCGACTACCCCGCACGCTGCGTCAGCGAATGCGTCGCCGCCGACCGGCTCGCCGCCAACGCCCGCGCGCTCGACCTCGGCTGCGCCGTCGGCCGCTCGACGTTCGAACTCGCCCGGCACTGCGCGGAAGCCATAGGCATCGACTTGTCCGAAAACTTCATCGCCGCCGCCGGTCAACTCCAGCGCGCCGGCCAACTCGACTACTCGTTCGCCGTCGAGGGCGACCTTGGCCAAGCGGCCGTTGCCGAGGTGCCAAGCGGCATCGACCGGTCGCGCGTGAGTTTCGAGCAGGGCGACGCGACGTTTTTGCGGGATGGCCTTGGCCAATTCGACGTTGTGCTGATGGCCAATCTCATCGATCGCCTGCCACGCCCGGCCAAATGCCTCGAGCAACTCCCCAACCTTGTCGCCGCCGGTGGCCAATTGATCATCGCCTCACCCTGCACTTGGCTTGAGGAATACACGCCCAAGGCCGAGTGGCTCGGCGGCCAAGCGCAGCAAACCCTCGACACCCTCCGCGACCTCCTCTCACCCGCCTTCTCGCTGGACGGCGAATGGAACCTCCCGTTCCTCATTCGCGAGCACGCCCGCAAATACCAATGGAGCATCGCCCAAGCCACCCGCTGGCTCCGCCAGTAAACGCACTCCAAATGAGACCTTGCTCCGGTGGGGGGATTAGGCAACGCTGGCGCGCCGATAATTCAGTTCACCATGCACAAACTCGCTTCTGTATTTTTGTTCATCGGCTTGGCCAACAGCTTGGCTGCCGAAACCAAGTTTGCCCCCACCGATTGGCCGAACTGGCGCGGACTCACCTCCGACGGCCAAGCGCTGCTCGTCGATGGACTGCCGACGAAGTGGAGTGAGACGAAAAATGTCGTTTGGAAAACTCCGATCCCGGGCCGGGGCCACGGCACGCCGACGGTGGTGGGCGAGCGGATTTATCTCGCCACGGCGGATGAGAATGAAATGTTTCAAGCTGTGCTCTGCGTCGACAAGGCCGATGGCAAGGTCGTTTGGCAAACGAAGGTGCACGAGGGGCAGTTCGCGATTGGGCTGAACACGAACGCCTCGCATGCCGGGACAGCGGTGGTGCACGATGGCGAGCGGTTATTCGTGAACTTTGTGATCGGAAACCAGGCGTTCGCCTCTGCAATTGGCCTCGACGGCAAGATTCTTTGGCAGAAGCCGATAGGCAAATACAAGGTGCACCAAGGGTACGGCAGTTCGCCGATGGTGTATCGCGACATCGTCGTCGTGAAGGCCGACACGAAAATCGGCGGGGCCATTTGTGGGTTGGACAAAAAAACGGGCCGCGAAATCTGGAGGCAGGAGCGCCCGAAGATTCCAAACTACACCACGCCGGTCGTGGTTGAGGCGGCAGGCAGGCTGCAGATGGTCTTTTGCGGCTGCGAACGGGTCACGAGTCTCGACCCGCTCACCGGCAAAAAGTTGTGGGAGATGCCGGGCTCGACTCAGGAGTGTGTGTCGACACTGGTCACGGACGGCACGCACATCTTCATCAGCGGCGGCTGGCCGAAGAACCACACCGCGGCGATTGTGGCCGACGGCTCCGGCAAAATCGCCTGGCAAAACACGGCCCGCGTTTACGTGCCGTCGATGCTGTTCCGCGACGGTTTTCTCTACGTGACGATGGACGCCGGCTTTGCGATCTGCTGGGATGCCAAAACCGGCAGGCCGCAATGGAAGGAGCGGCTCGGCGGTAAATTTTTCACTTCTCCGGTGATGGCAGGAAACCGAATTTACGGGACGAACCTCGACGGCAAGACGTTTGTCTTTGAAGCCAACCCTGACGAGTTCAAGCCGATCGCCACCAACCAGCTTGGCGACGAGGTGTACGCCTCGCCGGTCGTCAGCGGCAACCGGCTCTACCTTCGCGTCGCGTTCAAGGACGGCGAGCGCCGGGAATTCCTCTACGCCATCGGCGGCAAGTGAGCCTGCGTTTGGCCAAGCGCTTCCGGCCAGTCAATCCGCGCCGAATACTTTTGCTGAGTTTGGCAACAAAGCAGGCCGGGCTTGGATGCCCGGCCTGTGTGAGTTTGTTAGCGTGTTCCCTGTCCAGTCCTTACGGGTGCGACAAGCGGTAAAAACGCGAGCCGGTCTTGGCGGGGGTGACTTTGATGAGCAGTTTGCCGTCCTCGACGGTGGCCTCCGCGCCGGCGTCCTGCCAGGGGCCGGTCACTTTTTCCGCGTACTGTGCCACCCAGCCGGTCTCGTCTGCAGACCAGCTCAGGGTGAGTGTGGCGTCCGCGCCTTGGCCAAGCGCCAGGGCGATCGGCTCGGCCGGTTCTTCCGGACCGGGCAGCTCGACCTCTGTGCCTTTGCCCTTGATCAAGCGCACGTCGTCGATCAGCACCGTGTTATCTCCCTCAGCGGTTTGTGCGAAGGTGATCTCGGCCACGTCCGAGTCGGCGGTGAAGTTGTACACGTAAACGTAGTACGGCTCGGCATCGCCCACCGGGTTGACCTCGTACTCGAGTGCGGTCTCGCCGTTGACGGTGACGTTGAGCGTGGGCTTGTTGCCGCCTCGGGCGTTGAAGGAAAACGAGAGGTGGTACGCCTCACCATCCTCGAGTTCCCAAACGGTTTGCGTGAGGGTGGCATCCCCCTGCAGAAAGGCGACGCGGTCCTGCTCCGGGTTCATGCCGTTGTTGGCAAACGGCCCCGGACCAGAAATGTTGACGCCGTAGTTGCCGGTCGATGTCCAGCCACTGATGGGCGCAGGCTGGATGTACCCGGGCCATCCCGGTGTGCCACTGGCCTCGAAGCCGGGATTGACCATGGCCACGTCGGCCGCGCTGCGCTTGGCCAAGGTGATACCATCGAGCAACAACGTGGCGTCCCCGGCAGCGATGGCTTCAAAAACCAACTCGCCCGAGGATGACTCCGGAGTGAACTCGATGTGGTGATAATAGTACGGCTCGTCACCACCGACTGCGGTGATCTCGGAGATGTAATCGAGTTCCTCCTCCGCAAACTGAATGGACAGATCCATCGTGCCGCCGCAGCAGTTGCGGACGTTGTAATGGAACTGCAGCCAATATTGCTGGCCGACCTCGAGTCCGCCGACAAGTTGCTTGAGCTTCCTTGAGCCTTGCGTGAAGGCAATCTGCACGCGATCGGGGATGACTCCGTTGTCCTGAAACGGCCCACTGGCGTTGTTGACACCAGAGCCGCCCTCCCATCCACCGACTGGGCCATAATGAGGCCAAGCAGCAGACGGGGGATGATCCTCGAAACTGGGATTCTGGATTAACGAACCACTCACGGTCACCTCCACTACGGCCGGGTTGAAGCAGACGCCGTATTGGTTCGAGAAAACCAATGTGGCGCTGCCACGGCCCACGGCCTCGACCTCAAACGACTGGGTCAACTCACCATCGTCGCTGGCAAACTTCAGTTCCAGCTTGCCATTGGAGCCGCCGGTGACCTTGACGACCGACGGGTCGGAACTGGTCACGGTGAGAACGGCGTCCTCTTCAGCGATCAACTCCTCGGGAATAGTCAGCGAGATAGCCGCACCGATTTGCCCCACCGTCAGTTTCATTTCAGCTGCCGAGGCCACAATGCAAGGCAGCGTAGAGGAGGCACCCGTCACCGTGACGTTGTCAATTATGACCGTGTTGTCACCCTCAGCCGCCTGGGCGAACGACAGGTTCACAGCGGAGGCCGACGCCGTGAAGCGAACGGTTTTTACATGGAATGGGTTGGCTCCGCCAACGGCTGCAATGGACTCCTCGAGCAGTACCTCGTTGTCGGCCTTGACGACGAGCGTCGGCACGTTGCCGCCACGGGCGTTGCAGGCGAAGCGCACCTCGTATTTCTCGCCCGGCACCAGGCCGGAGATCATCTGGCTCAGCGAGCTGCCACCCTGCAGGAAGGCGACCAAGTCCTGGTCCTCCGCCTTGCCGTTGTTGGCGAACGGGCCGGGCCCGTTGAAGTTGACGCCGTAATTCCCGGTGCCCACCCAGCCGGCGATCGGCTTGGGCTGGATGTAACCGGGCCAGGGCGGCGTGCCGCTGGCCTCGAAGCTGGGGTTCATAACGATGACGTTGCCCTCGTCACGCTGGACGATGGAAATGGCGTCGTAAATCATCGTGGCATCGCCCGCTGCCTCGCCGCGAAACACCACCTCGGCGGTGTCGCTTTCCGGGGTGAACACGACGGTCTTGCTGTGGTAGGGGTTCGCCCCGCCCACGGCCTTTAACTCCTCGTGCCGCGCAACCTCCTCACCGTCGATTTCCACGATCAGGCTGACGGTCGAACCGCCGCAGCAATTGCGGCGGTTGTAGTAGAACTGCAGCCAGTACGACTTGCCGGGAGTCAGGCCGGTGATCGTCTGCGTCACGGCCCGGGAGCCCTGGGCAAAGCCGACCTGGTTGCGGTCCGGCGTGGCGCCGTTGTCATTGAACGGCCCACCGATGTTGACACCACTGCCGCCGGCCCAGCCGCCAATCGGGCCGTAGTGCGGCCAAGCAGCGGCGGGCGGGTGCGCCTCAAAACTTGGATTCACCACGAAAGCCGAGCGCTTGGTCAAAAAGACCGGGTCGCCGATGCAGACACCCGAGTCAACCGACAAGGTGAATGCCGCTTGGCCACTGCCAAGCACCGACAAGTCCACCGTCTTGGTGTTTGGCCCTCCCTTGGCAAAAGTAAGCGTGATCGCGCCGTCGGCGTTGTCATCGGGGATGGCTACGCTTGGATCGCTGCTGGTCAGCGTGACGACGGCGTCTTCGTTCTCAATCAAGCCAACCGGCACCTTGACAGTGATCTGCGTGGCGTCGTCGCTGGGACCAAGATCGGCGTTGGCCACCGTGGCCGAGACACAGGCGTGAGCGACGACCTTGAAGTCGTCGAACGTGTGTTCGAGGTCGGTGCCGTAGCCAAGCAGCGAGATGTTGTTCGCGTGGAAACCACCCTGCTTGGTGTACTCCATTGACGAGCCGGTGAGCGGCGATTCCTCGCCGTTGATCCACATGTGGATCGTGGCAGGCGCGCCGGCAAAGTTGATCGAGCTGGAAGTGATCCTAACGTCCAGTTCACCCTCGGGGAGTGGGTTATCAATCGGCGTGCCGTAAATGCTTGCCGTGCCGTCGAAGACCTGAACCCGCCCATCGTTGCGGAAGAGAATACCGAAGCCGTCGGAGGCGTTGACGAACTTGTTCTTCTCGGTGGCCCCGAACACGACGGCAGCCCAGTCCGGCGAGTCGTAAAAATCGTTGTTCGATCCAGGATGCACCTTGAAGGAGATTTCAAACTCCGGGCCATCGATGAAATTGTAATCGGGCGACACGTTCTGCGCCACGATGTAAAGTTTGCCCTCCGCCCAATCCGGATTCACTATTGTGAACTCATCGGCAGCACCACCCGCGGCCGATGCTTCCGATTCAACATAATCAAGAACCCCAGCCGTGCCGCTTTGCCGGCCCTCATCGTTCTCGTAGTTGATGTCCCAATCCTCGAACGAGGTTTCGAAGGTGTCTAAAAAAACGACCTCCTCAATACCAACACCGCTGGCGACCAAGACTGTAATGTTTTTAGACAGAA
>Ga0208879_1001464_pt1 | contig 22180 bp, 20 predicted proteins | sample Knorr_S15_td_Bot_FD_185605 | JGI IMG/M metagenome (GOLD analysis project Ga0208879, IMG submission 185605) | Marine microbial communities from Southern Atlantic Ocean transect - Knorr_S15_td_Bottom_ad_5009_LV_A (SPAdes) (version 2) | ecosystem: Environmental > Aquatic > Marine > Oceanic | place...
CCACAACAAATTCCAATAAAATTTATTTTTTTGGACAAACATTCTTTAGCAAATTCTGCCATCTCAAATCTGTTGCAATATAAATTATCTAAAGCTACAGGAAAAGCATTGCCACCAGGAATACAATCACATCCCTCATCGGTTATATTTAAAAATCCTGGATTTTTTTCTGTAGTTCTATAAGGAACAGGTAAGGCTGCAACATGACATGAAACTTTTTTTCTGATCTCTGGTAAAAGTTTCATGGTCATTTTAGGTCCTCGGAAACAATTTAATCCAACAACATCAGCGCCATTGTCTTCCAAAATTTTACACGCATCTCCTGGTGTATAACCGTCTCTAGTCATTGCATCTCGCTTAATTGAAAAATTACAAACAGCAATTAGTCCTGCATCTTTAATAACTTTAAGTGCAATTTTCAATTCTTCAAGCCAAGTAATTGTTTCAGCTATTACGAAATCAACACCAGCTTCTTTTGCCCACATAACTTGTTCTTCAAACATTTTTTGACATTCAATATTAGTTTTTTTGTCCTTCGGGTCATAAATATTAGTGTTTGCAACATCTCCACAAACCATTAAATCTAAATCTTTAAACTCATCTCTAGAGTCTTTTGCAATTTTTAATGCCTTTTTTTGAAGAGGCTCAAGCAAATTTTCTTTGCCAATGATTCTTAATTTTTCTCTGTGACCATAATAAGTGAATGCTTGAACAACATCGCTACCAGATCTTATAAATTCTCTATGTAATTGGGAAACAACTTCTGGATGTTCTAAAACAACTTCAGGAACAAAAGCACCAGCTTGCAAATATCCTCTTCGTTCCATTGCAAAAAGATATCCTTCTGCACAAATAACTGGTCCTTCATTAAGTCTTTCTATTAAATTTTTTGCCATAATTTTTTCATTTTATTTTTGAAACCTAATCATATTTTTAATAAATTGAAATATAAATTTTATATTTCGTTTCCTTTTTCTTCAGGTTCATTGTCTATCATTTCTGGTGGAAAACCTTCTGCTCTAAAGTCAGTTTTATTAAGTTCTTCCATTCTTTTAACTATCATAGAAGACCAGGCTCTAGACCCATATTTCTTATGACCATCCTTAAAAATGTCCAATACTAAGGGACTAATTTCAAGAGGAGCCCCAAGTTTTTTTGCTAAGTTATTAAATAAAGTCATGTCTTTTTCAACGAGGTCCATAGTAAAGTTAATATTATACGACCCATTTAAAATTACCTGGCTTTCAGTTTCATGAACAAATGAATTACCAGAAGATGCCGAAATTCCTTTAAAAGTTTTGGTTAAATCTAAATTCGATTTTTTAGCAACTGTCCATGCTTCTCCTAGAGCAGCTAAGTGTACTGAGGCAAGATAGTTTGTTACAACCTTTAAAACAGAAGCCGACCCTAATTCTCCAGTATGTAGAATTTTTCTGCCCATTACAGTTAGAACAGGTAAAATTTTTTCAAAGGTTTTTCTTTCACCCCCAACAAATATAGTAATATTTCCTGTTGCAGCAAGATGGCATCCGCCACTTACAGGACCATCAAGAGAAGATGCTTCTTTTGCAACAACTAATTTGCCAAGTCTTTTAACTTCAGATTCATCTGTAGTACTCATTTCAAGCCAAATTTTATTTTTAGAGAGACCATTTATTACACCATCTTTTGCCTCCATAACTTCAGAGCATATTTGCGGAGAAGGCAAACAAGTAATAATTAAATCTACTCGTTCAGCTAATTCTTTTGCACTATTTGTGGTTTTTGCTCCTTTGTTTATAAAATCGCTTGTTATATTTTTTTCTAAATCTCTTACAGTTAACTCAAATTTATTTCTTAATAAACTACCTGCAAGTTTTCCACCGACATTGCCAAGTCCTATAAAACCTATTTTCATAACAACCTCTTTAATTATAATGAATATTCCAAACCTTATGATATATTTCTTTTTTAAAAATGTATTCAACAAAAGTAGAACCAAAATACAATCCTAATCCCAATCCTAGAATAGGCTTGATAGCTTTAGCTAGCGATTTTACGATTGAAAAAGACTTTATTGATGTAATCAAAGACAAAGATATAGATTTTTTTGTTAATCGTATAGAGTGTTACAATCCTTTAACTAGTGAAAATTTAATCAAAATGTCTCAGAAAGTGACCGAAGTTACAAAAGACATTCTTCCTGATCAGAAAATAGACTGTATTGTTTATGGCTGTACCTCAGGAACTATTGCGGCAGGATATAATTCAATTGAAAAGAAAATCAAATTAGCTAAGCCAGAAGCAAAAGTTACAACTCCAAGCACTGCAGCTATAAAAGCTTTAAAAAAATTGAAAATTCAAAAATTATCTATTTTTACGCCTTACAGCAAGAGACTAAATGATGAAGTAGTTGAGTATTTTAAAAAAGAAAACTTTAAGGTTACATCAAATTCTTATTTTGATATTGAATTCGATATTGATATTGGAAAAATTGATCAAAATTATTTATATGAGGTACTTTCAAAGATTGATTTAAAAGATGCTGATGCTTTATTTGTTTCTTGTACAGCTTTACCAGTCTTACCAATAATTGATAAGCTTGAAAAAAAATTAAACAAACCTGTTTTATCTAGCAATCAAGCTTTGATTTGGGATACATTAGAAAAGATTGGAAAAAATAATTCTATTAAAGGTTTTGGCAAATTGTTCTTAACAAATTAGTTATGTTGTTTGCTAAAGAAGAATACAAAGCAAGATTAAAAAAAGTTCAAAACTCAATGCAAGAGAAGGGCATTGAATTATTAATTTCCCAAGATACTGCAAACATGAATTATTTAACAGGCTATGACGCTTGGTCTTTTTATTATGCACAATGCGTTATAGTTCATGTGAATGCAGAAGAGCCAATTTGTTTTGTAAGAGCACAAGATGCAGGAGGAGCATATATAAAAACATATTTAAAAGATGAAAATATTATTCAGTATGATGAAAAATATATTCATACATGGCCATTACACCCATACGATTGTCTTGTAGAAATTATTAGAGAAAAAAAATGGCACAAATTAAGCATTGGTTTGGAAATGGACAGCCATTACTTCACAGCTTATTGTTATGAAAAAATAAAACAAAGTTTACCAAATGCCAAATTAAAAGACTCAGAAAGATTGGTTAACTGGGCAAGGTTAGTTAAATCAAATGCAGAAATAGAATTAATGAAATCTGCTGCCTTAATTTCTGAAAAAGGTATGAAAACAGCAATAGAAACAATTAATCCTGGTGTAAGACAATGTGATGCTGTAGCACAAATTCAAAGAGCTTTATTTATGGGAACACCAGAATTTGGAGGAGAATATTCTAGCATTGCAACATTATTACCAACAGGAAAAGGAACTTCAGCATCACATTTAACTGCTACTCAAGATAAATTTGTTAATGGTGAAGCAACAATTATTGAGCTTTCTGGAGTTCATAAAAGATATCATGCACCAATGGCAAGAACTGTTTTACTAGGCAAACCTGAACAAAAAAAAATTGACGCAATGAAAGCAACCAATGAAGCATTAGATGCTGGAATTTCTGCTGTTAAACCAGGAAATACTGCTGATGATGTAGCTCAAAAATTTTGGACTGTTTTAGATAAGTACAAGATAAAGAAGGAATCCAGAACTGGCTATTCTATTGGAATTGGTTACCCGCCTGATTGGGGCGAACATACTCTGAACATATCCAAAGGAGATAAAACAATTTTAAAACCTAATGTTACATTTCATATGATCGCAGTTATGCAATTTGGTGATTGGGGAGTTGAAGCATCAGAATCTATAAGAGTGACAGAAAAGGGTAGTGAGTTATTTTGTAATTTTTCTAGAGAATTACACCTCAAATAAACAATTAAATAAAAGAACTTGAAAAATAACCTTTTAAATGTTTTAAAATCGTATGGCAGACAAAGATCATTTTGTTAGATTTGAAAAAGTAGACAAAAGCTATGACGGTAAAGTCTTAGTTGTTAAAGGTTTAGATCTAGACATAGCAAAAGGCGAATTCATAACAATGTTAGGACCGTCTGGCTCTGGTAAAACAACATGTTTAATGATGTTGGCAGGATTTGAAACCGCAACTAATGGAAAAATTTATTTAGATAATAATGAAATTTCAAATATACCACCTCATAAAAGAGGAATTGGAATGGTCTTTCAAAACTATGCATTGTTTCCACATATGACAGTTTATGAAAATTTAGCTTTTCCACTAAGAGTTAGAAAAATTCCTAAAGATGAGGCTGATAAAAAAATTGATAAAGCTCTATCAATGGTGTCACTTCAAGGATTTGAATCTAGAATGCCAATGCAATTGTCTGGGGGACAACAACAACGAGTAGCTGTTGCTAGAGCTTTAGTTTTTGATCCTCATGTTGTTCTTATGGATGAGCCTCTTGGTGCATTAGATAAAAATTTAAGAGAAAATATGCAATATGAGATTAAACATATTCATGAAAGCATCGGAGTGACAGTTGTATATGTTACACATGACCAAGGTGAAGCACTAACAATGTCAAATAGAATTGCTGTATTTAATGATGGTAAAGTTCAACAACTATCAAGTCCAAGTGTACTTTATGAAGAACCAGTTAATTCTTTTGTTGCAGAGTTTATTGGAGAGAACAATACTTTTGCTGGTGAAGTTATTGATGTTGAAAAAGATAAGTGTAAAGTAAAATTAACATCAGGTACTGAAATTTTTGCAAACCCAATTGCAGTTAAGACCAAAGGAGAAAAAACTACCATGTCATTAAGACCTGAAAGAGCTATTATTGACCCAAAAAATAAAATGGACAATAATCATAAAGGAAAAATAGAAGAAGTTATTTATCATGGAGATCATACAAGGGTTAGATTGAATTTATTAGATAATAAAAATTTTATACTTAAAGTTCCAAATAGTTCAGCAAGAATGGATATTAAGCTTGGAAATGAAATTACAGTGGGTTGGGACAGCCATGACTGTAGAGCACTGGACCCAAAATAAACTATTAAAATACATACGTTTCGGTAACTAATTGAGGCAAAATCAGCTGTTGACTCCTTTTTTTATAATTGTTGTACTCTCTTTTTTAAAAAAACGTTTAAACGGAGGGTAAATGAGAAAATTAAGTAAATTATTACTAGCCTTATTTTTTGTTGTATCTATCACTTCTTCAGCATTCGCAGTTACTGTGGTTTCTTGGGGTGGGGCTTACACAGAGAGTCAAAAGCTAGGTTATGGTGATCCAACTGCTGCTAAGTTAGGTGTATCTGTTGATTGGGTAGACTACACTGGTGGGTTATCTGAAATTAAAGCACAAAAAGAAGCTGGTGCTATTACTTGGGACATCATTGATGTGTATGCAAAAGATACGATCCTTGGATGTGACGAAGGTATTTTTGTTGAATTCGATTTCGACAAAGACTTCTCACCTGCTCCTGATGGAACTCCAGCGAGTCAAGACTTCTTTACAAGCATGCCTTCTAAATGTGCTGTAGGAAATATTCTTTACTCTTGGAACTATGCTTACAATGACGATAAAATTGGAAGTAAAAAACCAACAACTATTAAAGACTTTTTCAACACTAAAAAGTTTCCTGGAAAAAGAGGCATCTACAAAAGTGCTATGGCTAATTTAGAGATCGCTTTAGTTGCAGATGGAGTAAAAGCTAGCGGAGCACAAGCTGGTGGAGATTTACTTTACAGAAAACTTGAAGGAGCTGGAATAGACAGAGCAATTGCTAAAATCAAAGCACTTTGTACAGATCCTAATGGTGGATGTGTATTTTGGAATGCTGGAGCTCAACCGCCAGAATGGTTAGCTAATGGTGAAGTAGTAATGACAACTGGTTGGAATGGAAGATTCTTTAACGCACAAATGGAAAATACTCCACTAGTACAAGTTTGGGATGCACAAATCCTTGACTACGAGTATTTTGCAATGGTTAAAGATGGACCTAACCATGCCAATGGTGATGCAATGAAAGTTCTTAGAGAAATGACAAGTACTGAAGGTTTAGCAGGAAGCGCTAAGTATATTGCTTATGCTCCTTGGAGAAAATCTTCAATTGCTATTATGGAAGCTGGAGAACCGTGGTTTAAAGATGGTAAGACTAACATGGTACCACATATGCCAACAGCACCAGATAACTTAAAAAGTCACATTTTGATGAATCCTGATTTTTGGGCAGACAATCAAGACGAGATTGAAGAAAAATGGGAAGCAATGAAAGCTAGTCTATAATTTAGTTTTATAGATTAAATTTTTATTATATTATTAGGGCGGTTATTTATAGCCGCCCTTTTTTTTTATTATGAGTTCAGAAAAAATAATATACTCAACAGACGGATTGCCTTTAGATGTTAGCTTAAAAAAAGCTGAAAGGAGAAATAAATTAAGAGCATTATTTCTTGTTGCTCCTTTGTTTTTATTTCTTGTAATCACTTATCTATTTCCACTTAGTGATATGTTATTTAGAAGTATAGATGATCGAATGATTACAGGAAAACTTCCAAATACTTATAAAGCTATGGAACAATGGGACGGTAAAGAGCTTCCAGAAGAACCGGTTTATGCAGCAATTTATGAAGATTTATCATTCTTAAAAAAAAACAAAACCTACGGTAAAATCATAGCTAGACTAAACTATGAAAAAGGAGGTTTTAGTAGTTTAATTAAAAAAACAGTAAGAAAAATTAATAAATTTGAAAAAGGAAATTATAAAGAACAATTTATAAAAGCTCATAAAAGATGGGGACAAATAGGATACTTACGAGCTTTAAAAAGTACAGCTCCAAAATATACTGTAGCCAAATATTTAAAGGGAGTAGATCTACTATTCGATGAAGATAGAAATATAATTCAAGTTGAAGAGAGCAGAAGGATGCATAAAACTTTATGGGTTAGAACATTTAAAGTAGCATTATGGGTGACTGTTTTTTGTTTTATTCTTGCCTATCCAATTTCACATTTGTTGGCTACATTACCTATGAAGTACAGTAATTTATTAATGATCTGTGTATTGTTGCCTTTTTGGACTTCATTGTTAGTTAGAACATCAAGTTGGATGGTATTGCTTCAACAACAAGGTCCAATTAATGATTTAATAGTTATGCTTGGTATTGCCCCTAACGATGATAGGCCAGAACTAATGTATAATGTTATTGGAACATTTGTTGCTATGACGCAAATCTTATTACCTTTTATGGTTTTACCTATCTATAGTGTAATGAAAACTATATCTCCAAGCTTAATGAGAGCAGGAATATCATTAGGTGGCACACCCTTTATGGCTTTCAGGAAAGTTTATTTTCCATTAACAATACCAGGTATTGGTGCGGGAAGTTTATTAGTTTTTATTATAGCTATTGGTTATTATATCACACCTGCGCTAGTAGGAGGAGCAAGTGGAACTTTAATCAGCAATACAATTGCATATCATATGAAAAGTTCTTTAGATTGGGCTTTTGCATCAGCGCTAGGAACAATGTTGCTAGTGGGAGTTTTAACAATCTATTGGATTTTTAATAAATTAGTAGGAATAGATAATATTAAACTAGGATAATTATGTCATTACCAAATTATACATCTCTAAATTATAGAATATGGCATTACACATATCTAACAATATGTGGTTTAGTATTTTTCTTTTTAATTGCACCTTTATTTGTAATTCTTCCATTATCTTTCAATGCAGAACAGTACATTCATTTTTCAGAAAAAATGATAGCATTAGATCCAGAAGGTTTTTCTCTAAGATGGTACAAGGATATGATTTACGGAACTAAAAACCCTTGGGGCCTAGCTGCAAAAAATAGTATTATAATAGCATTTTTTGCAACAATTGGAGCAACAGTTCTTGGAACAGTTGCTGCATTAGGTTTAAGTAGCAGACATATGCCATACAAAGCTGCGTTTATGGCTTTATTAATTTTACCATTGATTGTCCCACTAATTATTTCTGGAGTAGCAATATTTTTCTTCATGGCAAAAGTTGGTTTAGCTGCCACTCACACAGGTATTATTATAGCTCATATTATTCTAGGCACTCCTTTTGTGGTAATTACAGTAACAGCAACGTTAACTGGTTTTGATCACAGTGTAACAAGAGCAGCAGCAAGTCTAGGAAGTAATCCAGTAAATACCTTTATGAAAATTACCTTACCATTAATTCTACCAGGCGTTATTTCAGGAGCATTATTTGCATTTGTAACTTCTTTTGATGAAGTAGTTGTTGTATTATTTTTAGCAGGACTTGATAATACAACTATTCCAATTCAAATGTGGGTTGGATTAAGAGAACAATTAAGCCCAACTATCTTAGCTGTTGCAACTTGCTTAATTGTAATGTCAATTTTAATTTTAGTTAGTGCGGAACTTCTAAGAAGGAGATCTGAAAGACTAAGGGGAATTAATAGGTAATTCATTTACTAATTTCATTTTTTTTATTATAAACAGCACTTCAATTTTTAAATCTTATGGAAATTAAAAAAGTTGTAGTTATTGGTTCAGGAACTATGGGTAGTGGAATTGCAGCACAGCTATGTAATGCAAACATCCCAGTAACTTTATTGGATTTAAAAACAGAAATTAGCAAAAAAGCAAGAGATAGAATTCATAAATCTAGACCTCCTCTTTTATTAGATAAATCAAAGATAAATAATATTAAAGTTGGAAATATTTTAGATGATTTTGCTGAAGTAAATGAAGCTGATTGGGTAGTGGAAGCTGTTGTTGAAAGAATAGATATTAAACATGATATTTATGAAAAAATATTTAAAGAGAGAAAAAAAGGTGCAATAGTTTCTTCAAATACATCATCAATACCTATTAAAGTTTTATCTCAAAATTTAACAGAAGAAGAAAAAAAAGACTTTTGTATTACTCACTTTTTTAACCCCGTAAGATATATGGACCTTTTAGAGATAGTAAAAAATGAAAATAATGATTTAGAAAAAATAAATTCTTTAAAAAAGTTTTGTGAAACTGAACTTGGAAAAGGTGCAATTGTTTGTAATGACACTCCTGGATTTTTAGGTAACAGAGTAGGAGTTTATGCAATGCAAATTGCAATGACAGAAGCCTTTAAAATGAAATTATCCGTTGAAGAAGCAGATGCAACTTTTGGAAGACCAATGGGAATTCCAAAAACAGGAATTTTTGGTCTTTATGATTTAATTGGAATAGATTTGATGGCTGATGTTTTAAAGAGTTTTATTAAAGAGTTGCCTGAAACTGATAAGTTTCATGAAGTGGCAAAAGAAATTCCTTTAGTAAAAAAATTAATAGACACAGGATACACGGGTCGAAAAGGCAAAGGTGGGTTTTATAGAATTAATAAGACTGATGATAAGAAAATAATGGAAGCATTAAACCTTGAAACAGGCGAATATTCACCAAGTAAAAAAATTAATATTAAATCTGAAAAAGTTGACCTTAAAACTTTAATTAACAGAGATGATAAATATGGAGAATATGCATGGTCAGTTATTTCAAAAATTATCAAGTATGCATCATCTTTAGTTCCTGGAATTACTAAAGAGTTCAATGATATTGATGAAGCTATGAGACTAGGTTTTAATTGGGCGAAAGGTCCTTTTGAGATGCTTGAAGAAATTGGTGTAACTAATTTTTTTGATAAAATTGATGACTATAAAGGCAATAATTTTTTAGAAAATTTAGCAAAATCTAAAAATGAAAAATTTTATGGTCAAAGACAAAAATATACAGACATAGAAACTTTAGGAAAAGTTAAAAAAAGGGCTTTAAGTATAGATGGAAATAATTCAGCAGAAATTTATAGATTTAAAGATTATAATATTGTTGAGTTCACAACTAAAGCTAATGCTCTTGATTACGATTCAATGGATGCTTTAAAGAAAGCTACAGATAAACCTTTAATCATTATAAATGAAAGCATGCAGTTTTCTGCTGGAATAAACTTAAGTTATACAATGGAGTTTGCTGATAAAGGTGATTTTAAATCTATAGAAAAATTTATCAGATATTTTCAAGAAACTTGTAAACATCTAAAATACTCTGATCATCCAGTTATTTCAGCTCCCTCTGGATTAACACTTGGAGGAGGATTTGAAGTTATGGTTCATAGTAATTTTGTAGCCTCACACACAAATATTGTTGTTGGATTAGTTGAAACAATTGTTGGATTAATCCCAGCAGGTGGAGGATGTAAAGAAATGTTAGCTAGATGGCTTGACACGGAAGAGGCTAAAAAAGATCCATGTTATGCTTCATTAAAAGTATTTGATATTATTGGATATGGCAAAACTGCAACATCACCAATAGAAGCAGAACCAATGAAATACTTAAGACCTGCAGATAAAAAAATAATGAATAGAAACAGCCTTTTAGAAGTTTCAAAGAAAATTTTAGAAGATAATAGAGATTTTAAAGCTCCATCAGAGACAAAATTGAATCTACAAGGAAACGCAGCTAAAGAAAAAATGATTAAAATCTTAGAAACACTTTATAATGATAAAGTAATTTTAGATCACGGAATGGAAGTGGGAAAAGAATTAGCTAACGTTCTAAGTGGAGGTGATACCAATATAGATAAAACTTTATCGGAGGAAGATTTATTTAAATTAGAACTGGATGCTTTCATGAAACTAATAGAAACAAAAGAAACTCAAGATAGAATTAAACATACTTTAGCAACTGGGAAACCTTTAATTAATTAAGCATTTTAAAGGAATTAATAAAATCAGGTCTCAATATATATTCTGAATGTCTTTGATGTTTTATTTTTTTTAAAACTTCTAGACCGTAAAGAACTTTGCCAACCGGTGTATACTCACCTTCAAATAATGGTTCATCTTGTAGAATTATAAAAAATTGACTGTCTTCAGTATCATTCTTAAATGTTCGGGCCAAACCAACGCTTCCCTTAACGTAATTAAACTTGTTATCTATTTCTGATTTAATAGTACCCAATCCAGATTTTCCTGTACCAATTTTTCCATAATCTAATGATCCTTTTTTTCCAAACTCTAGGTCACCAGCTTGCACGAGTTTGTTTTTAATTACTCTATGAAAAGCAACATTCTCATAAGCATTAGATCTGATTAAAGCTTCAAATCTTTTAACTCCTTTAGGAGAGATATTTGGATAAAGTTCTATAATCACATTGCCACATGGTGCATTTAGAATTGCAATATTATCTGGGTTTTGAAAATTAATATTTTTAGGGTTATAATTTTTTATAAATAAACATTTATTTTTAATCACAAAATATGTGCCTGAAGTAATAATTCCTAGTAAAATTAAAAAAATAAAAATAATTTTTTCAGAACTAGAAGCTTTAATTTTTTTTATCATTTAAAAAGTAAAATAATTATCAATTTTTTTAATTTTATTTTCAATATAAGAAATTTTTTTATTTAAAATGATATCTGATTTACGGATTTGATTAATCTTTTCTGTGTTTAAAAAAATTAAATGCGAATAAACCTCGGCCATATCCTCTGAAGCTGTAGATTTTGAATATTCTGTAAAAAAACCTTTAGTTTTATTATATGTGTTTAACCCTAATTTTTCTGTACAAGTAGAACACTCTGAGTATTTAAAGTTTGAAGCATTAAATTTTATCCACTCACTTTCATTAAAAAGTTCTTTATGTTGATCATTTATAACATGAAAAACTTCATGATGAATTACTCTTTCAAAATAGTCTTTATTAAACTTAATATCTAGAATTAATGTTTTAATTATATTGTCCGGAATACCTGCGGTATTTATTCCTGAGATTGATAAATTTTCACATAACACAATATATTTAAGATTAATTTTTTTTAAAAAATTATAAGAATACTTGTTAAGGTTTTTGTAAATCGTATTATATTTTGTATCTAAATCTTTTTTGTTTGGATTTAAGCAAACAATGTTTTTTTGAACACCCAGTCTAAATGAACTTGTTGCATAAAAATATTTAAGTTTATTTTGAGTGTTTATTTTATAAACCTCAAGGTTAGGAATTTTGATTAAGTTATAAATAGTATTTGCTTTAACTGGATAAATAAAAATAAAGGTTAGCAAAACTGCTCTTAATAAGATCATAATGTTATGGATAGAAGATATTCCAATTCAGTAGAATGTGGTACATTTTATTTATAAATGAAAAAAGAAAAAAATAAAAATCCTATTCAACCTGTAAGTGGAACTAAAGTTCCAAGATTTGCTGGACCATCTACATTTGCAAGATTGCCAGAACTAAGAGATGTGGAAAGTTGTGACGTTGCAATTGTTGGAATTCCTTTTGATGCAGGTACTAGTTATAGACCTGGAGCTCGTTTTGGACCTCAAAGTATTAGACAAGCTTCAAGACATTTAAGAACCAATTATCATCCTAACTATGATACAGAACCATTTAAAGTACAACAAGTTGCTGACGCTGGAGACATTACTTGTAATCCATTTAATATTAATGAAGCAATTAAACAAATAGAAGTAGGAGCCACCGAACTATTAAATAAAGTTGGTGGAATAATTAGTCTTGGTGGAGATCATACAATTGCTTTTCCTTTATTAAAAGCAATTAACAAAATTAATAATGGACCTGTTGCTTTAGTTCATTTTGATGCACATCTTGATACATGGGACACATACTTTGGAGCTCCTTATACACATGGCACACCATTTAGACGAGCAAGAGAAGAAAACTTATTTTTAGATGATGCTTCTATGCATGTTGGTATACGTGGTCCATTATATAGTAGAGATGATTTAAAAAATGATGCTGAATTTGGTTTTAAAATTATTCATTGTGATGAATTTCAAACTCAAGGAATTGATAAAATAGTTGAAAGAATTAGAAAAAGAGTAGGTAACAACCCTTTATATTTATCCATAGATATAGATGTTTTGGATCCAGCTTTTGCACCTGGAACAGGAACTCCTGAAATTGCAGGAATGACAACAAGAGAATTGGTAAATGTAATTAGAGGCTTATCAGGCTTAAATTTAATTTCAGCAGATGTTGTAGAAGTTGCTCCAGCCTATGATCATGCAGAACTCACATCCTTAGCAGCTGCTACTATTGTTTATGAATTAACTAATTTGTTTGCAAAATCAGAAGGATAAGTTAATTTCTAGAAAATGTTAGATAAAAAATATTTTTATATCAATGGTGAGTGGGTTGCGCCAAAAAAACCTAAAGAAATTGAAGTTATAAATCCTTCTACAGAAAAAAGTTGTGCAGTTATATCTTTGGGAGATGTTGATGATGTTGATGCAGCAGTAATTGCTGCTAAAAATGCTTTTGAAAGTTGGTCATTTACAACAAAAGAAGCAAGAGTAGAATTATTAGAAAAACTTTATGTAGTTTATAAAAAAAGGTGGACTGAAATAGCGAACGCTATTACATTGGAAATGGGAGCTCCAAAGGATTTTTCATCACAACTTCAAACTGGGACTGGTGCAAGCCATATAAAATCATTTACTAGACACTTAAAGGAATTTAACTTTGAAAAAATTCTTGGAGATCACGCTAAAGATCAAAAAATTCTGTATGAACCAAAAGGAGTTTGTGCACTTATTACTCCTTGGAATTGGCCAATGAATCAAGTTTGTCTTAAAGTAATACCAGCTCTTGCAGCTGGTTGTACAATGGTACTAAAACCTTCTGAACTGGCGCCTTTGTCAGCTATGATTCTTGCGGAAATGATTGACGAAGTAAAATTTCCGGCAGGTGTATTTAACTTAATAAATGGAGACGGAGCAACAACTGGGAATGCTTTAACTAGTCATCCTGATGTAAATATGATTTCATTTACTGGCTCAACTAGAGCAGGTGCTTTAATTTCTCAAAATGCAGCAAAAGATTTTAAAAGATTAAGTCTTGAGCTTGGAGGAAAGGGAGCAAATATTGTTTTTAAAGATGCAGATCCAGAAGCCGTTGAAAGAGGAGCTTTAAGATGTTTTAGAAACTCTGGACAATCTTGTAATGCGCCAACACGCATGCTGGTTGAAAAATCAATTTACAATGAAACAGTTGAAAGAGTAAAAAAGTTTGCTAATAAAACGAAAGTTGATGTAGCCGCAAAAGAAGGTGATCACATTGGTCCAGTAATATCTGAAACTCAATTTAATAAAATTCAAACATTAATTCAAAAAGGAATAGATGAAGGTGCAAAACTAGTTGCTGGTGGAACTGGCAAGCCAGACGGTTTAGATAAAGGTTATTTTGTTAAACCTACTGCATTTGCCGATGTAAATAATCAGATGGAAATTGCAAGAACTGAAATTTTTGGACCAGTTTTGTCAATTATCCCTTTTGAAACAGAAGAAGAAGCTATTTCAATTGCAAATGACACCCCTTATGGTCTTACAAATTATATTCAAACTCAAGATCAACAAAAAGCAAATAGAGTTGCAAGAAAATTAAGATCAGGAATGGTTGATGTTAATGGTGCAGGAATAGCAGTGGACGCACCATTCGGTGGATATAAACATTCAGGCATTGGTCGTGAAGCTGGAGCCTTAGGTATAGAAGAATTCTTAGAGGTTAAAACAGTTGGTGGCTGGAAGGACAACTAACCAATAAATTATTTAAAATAAATTTCAACCAAGACGCGAATTCAAATAAAATTAAACTGTCCATTTTGAGATTAATTGACACCGTATTTTAAGGACAATTAATTCATTTTGGACTTTTTGAAAAATACACATTTACATAACAAAAAAAAACAAATAGTTTCGCCAAACAAAAATCAAACAAAAATCAAAGGAGAAATTTATGGGTAGATCGTCGAAGTTGTACAATAAAGATTTAGCTCCAACACCAAAAAGTGAAAAAAAATGGGGTTGGTTTGAAATCTTTAACGTATGGGCAAATGATGTTCAAAGTTTATTTGGGTATACTTTAGCAGCATCATTATTTTTGGCTTCAGGATTAAATGGTTGGGCTGTATTTCTTGCATTAATACTTGCAGGATTTTTTATTATGTGGCTCGTTAATCTTTCTGGTGCGCCAAGTGTGAAACACGGAATTCCTTATCCAGTATTTGCTAGAGTTAGCATGGGTGTATTTGGAGCAAACTTTCCAGCTATGGCCAGAGGACTTGTTGCAATGTTCTGGTATGGAGCACAAACTTATTTTGCATCAACAGCTGTAGCACTTTTAATTACAGGAGTCACTGGATGGAGTGGAAGTGGTGATTTCTTAGGAATGTCAAATATAATGTGGATATCATTTATATTTGTTTCGGCATTTCAAGTTTACTTGTTCTGGCAAGGAATAGATTTAATTAGAAGATTCTTAAACTTTGCAGGTCCAGCAGTTTATATAGTTATGATAGTATTAATGCTAGCTATTTGGGCACAAGCCGGCGGAGGTCTTTTATCAGAAGTAGGAAATATATTTTCTGGTGGAGCACGTTCAGGTGGTTTTGAAGGCTTAGGATCATTCGGAGCTTTTCTTGCAGTATTTTCTATTATGGTTGGATACTTTGCTGCAGTTGTAATTAACTTCGGTGACTTTGCTAGATTTGTTAAAAATGAAGATGAAATGAAAAAAGGAAACCTATGGGGCTTAGTAGGTAACATCATTTTCTTCTCATTTATAACTTTAATGATAACAGGTGGAACTATCGCGGTATTTGGAGAATATATAGCACAACCAATAGACATGGTTGCAAAAGTTGACAATATGTTTCTTACGCTTATAGCAGCATTTGCGTTCTTTTCAGCTACAGTTGGAATTAATATGGTTGCGAATTTTATTCCTCCAGCATATGACCTTGCTAATTTAATCCCTAGTAAAATTAATTTTAGAACTGGTGGATTAATTACAGCTATATGTGGCTTTATTATAGGTGGTCTATGGGTTTCAGTGATTTCACAAGTGGGAATGTTTCCTTTTGTAAATACGCTTGGAGCAATTCTTGCACCTGTATTTGGAATAATGATCGTTGATTACTATATCATTAAAAAAGGAAGACTAGATGTAAATGCATTGTTTAGTAGTAGTAAAAGTGGAAAATATTATTACAAAAATGGCTTTAACCAAAAAGGAATGTTAGCTTGGATTATATCTGGCTACATTGCTATTGGAACAGTTTGGCCAAACATCTTAATTTTTGATGGATTAACGAATTTCTTCGCTAGCTTAGGTGGCGGAGGAGGATATGCTTGGATGATTGGAGCATCTTTAGGTGCTATAATTCATCTTGGTATATCAAAAAAATAATTAATTCTATCTCGAAGGTTAATTAAATAAAGACCCGTCGTATTCATACGATGGGTCTTTAATATTTATGGGCAATTATTAACTAAATTTTTCCATTTTGTTTAATGGTTTTAAAATTAATCCATTAGACAATAAATTTTTTTTAATTGATTTAGCTGTAGCAAGGGAGCTTTGGTTATCTCCATGTATACAAACTGAGTCAATTTCACAAGGTATCTGTTTTCCAGAGAAACAATTAAGCGCTTGATTTTTGACCATACTCAAAATATGTTTTTTGGCTATTTCTGGGTCAGTTATCAAAGCATGATCTTTTGCTCTTGAAACAAGATTTCCATCATCTTCATAATTTCTATCGGCGAAGATTTCACAGGCAATTTTCATATTTAATTTTTGGGCAGCTATTTCCATTTGCGAACCAGTTGGCACTAAGAAAATAATATTTTTATCTATGCCATTAATTGCTTTAGCAACTGTATTTGCCAATTCAAAGTTTTCACATGCCATGTTGTTAAGAGCTCCGTGCGGTTTAATATGAGTCACGATTTCATTATGTTTTTGAGCTATTTTTTGTAAAATCTCATATTGATCGATAATTAATTTAGTTACTTCAGAAGAAGAAAGGTTAATTTTTTTTCTTCCAAAATTTTCTGGATCATTAAAAGAAGGATGAGCCCCAATACTGACACCATTTGATTTTGAAATTTTAATTACCATATCCATTGTTTCTTCGTCACCCGCATGATATCCACAAGCTACATTAGCAGAATTGACAATACCTAATAATTCCGGATCATTCTCTATAGAATGAAACTTCGATTTTTCACCTAAATCACAATTGATATTAATTTCCATAATTCAAAGTCTAGAGTATAACATGGCATGATAAAAAATATATCAAATCTTGGTGATGCGGCTATTTATTGTGATTTTGGTAAAGACGTTAATGAAAAAATTAATTCAAATGTAATTAGCTACTTTAATCATTTAAAAAAATTAATTAGAGAAAACAAAATTGAAGGTATTACAAATTTAACACCATCTTATAATAAGTTAATAATAAGTTTTGATTTATCAATAACAAATTTCAAAAAAATAACAAAAATATTAGAAAACTTAAAAGTTATAAACAATAACCGACAAGATTCAAAAAAGATAAAAATACCTTTATGTTGCGATGAAAAATATGCATTAGATCTAATTTCTTTATCTAAAAAATTAAATATCTCAAGAAACGGAATTATAGATCTACATCTTAACAAAGAATATTATTGTTATATGACTGGTTTTATAGCTGGCATGCCTTTTTTAGGAGACATACATGAGAGCATAAGAGTTGATAGATTACAAACTCCTAGAGTAAAAGTTCCTAAAGGATCAATAGGTATTACTGAACAATTTTGCAATATTTATACTTTTGAAAGCCCAGGAGGTTGGAATATTATAGGAAATACTCCACTAAAAGTTTTTGATAAATTAAACTTAAACAGTCCTTCGCTAATTAAACCTGGCGACAAAGTAAGTTTTTACAAAATAACAAAACAAGAATATTTAAATTGGAATGAGTGATACATATTTTGAAATATTGAGATCGGGAACAAATTCCAGCATACAAGATAAAGGAAGAACTCACCTTTATCATATTGGAATAACAATAAGTGGAGCTATGGATCAAAGAATTTTTTCTATATCAAATGCACTAGTTAATAACAATCTTAATGAAGGAGTAATTGAGTTTGCTTATCAAGGTCCTTTATTACAATTAAAAAATGGAAGTGTAAATTTTGTTATAACTGGCAATGTAGTTTTTAATATTTTGAGAAAAAATTCAATAATTGAAGAAGGCAAGCGTTTTCAAAGTTATCTTTTAGAGAAAGAAGATCAAATAGATATAATTTATACAAAAGACTCAGTTTTTGGATATTTGGCTATAGAAGGCGGTTTTAAAATAGAAAAAGTCTGGGATAGTTATTCTGTAAATACTAAAGCAAAAATAGGCCCAAATAACGGAGAAAAATTTTCTGCAGGAGAAAAAATTTATATTAAAAAATCAGAAGTTAATAATTTTGTAAAAAAAAAGATTGACTACAATAATTCAGTAACAACAACTATTAGAACCACAAAAGGAACTAATTTTGATTATTTTTCAGAAGAAGCAAAAAATAAATTTTTTAATGAGGAATATCAGGTCACCAATTTATCAGATAGAATGGGAATGAGACTAGAAGGTCCAAAATTAGAAAATATTGTTAATACTAATATTAAATCAGAGGGATTAGTTAAAGGTGTAGTTCAAGTCCCAGCAGATGGAAATCCAATTATAATGTTTTCAGATCATGGAAGTATAGGAGGGTACCCTAAAATTGCAGTAGTTATAACAGCTGATCATGATAAGGCTGCTCAATTAGCACCTGGTTCTAGAATAAAATTTAAAGAAGTAAATCTTGATGAGGCAGAAAGCTTATTTAAAACTTATTCCAAAGACACTAAAAGTTATTTAGAAAAAATTAAATGAGTATATTAAAAAAATTACCAGGGCCCTTGCTTATTTTTATTGGAGCCATTTGTTTAAGTTTTGGAGGAGCAATTGTTAAATCCTTTGAAGGTGCAAACCTCTGGCAAATACTTTTTTGGAGACAATTTTTTTTTTTAATTATTGTAGCTTTATATTTGTTTGTTACTTATAAAAAAAATTTCTTTAAGTCATTTTATATTTCAGGACTCCCTGGGTTTATAGGAGGTCTATTTTTAGGAATTGGTTTTGCAGCTTACATATTTTCTATGTATACAACTACTGTAGCAAATACTAATTTTATAATTACTACAGAAACAATTTTTTTAGCAGTATTTGGATATTTTTTATTAAAAGAAAAAATTAATTTAAAAACTCTTGTTTCAATAATTTTAGGAATGTCAGGAGTTTTAATTATACTTGGAAGCTCTTTATCCATTCAATCTACTGAACAGTTTTTTGGAAACATTATAGCTTTTATAATGCCCATTTCTTTTGCAATACTAGTAATAGTAATTAGGAAATATCCAAATGTAGATATGATACCCGCACAATTTATAGCAGGAATTGTTGCAGCAATAATCGGTTTATTTATTGCTGGAAATTTATCTATCTCACTACATGATCTTTTTTTAGCTTTCTTAGCGGGTTTTTTTCAAATTGGGTTTGGATTTATTTTAATTACCATAGGATCTCAAACTACACCTGCGGCTGTAGTAGGTGTTTTAATGTTAACCGAGTCTGTTTTTGGTCCTCTATGGGCTTGGCTGTTTATACATGAAGTGCCACCAATAAGTGTACTTGCTGGAGGGTCTATTATCATTTTTTCAATTTTGCTTCAGTCATTTTTTAGTAAAAAAACTAATCCTTCATAAATTTCATTGACCAACTTATAAATTTTAAATAAATCCAGTTTGGTAATATTTTAATAAACTTCATCATGTAAGTAAGAGGTTTAGGAAAGTGTATTTCAAAACTCTTGTTTTTGGTTAATCCTATATATATTTGATCAGCTGCAAATTCTGGTGATTTTATCATAGGCATTTTAAAATCATTTTGATCGGTCATCGGTGTTTTTATAAAACCAGGATTAATAACAGAAACTCTTACGTTAAATCTTTTCATATCAAAATATAAGCTTTCAGCAAAACTTGATAAGGCAGATTTAGAAGCGCAATAAGCACCAGCCGCAGGCAATCCTCTGTATCCAGCGACTGACGAAACTATTGATATTTGACCACTTTTTTTTTCTTTATAATAATCAATAATAGAATTAATCGAATTTATAGTTCCAAAAAAATTTGTCTCCATAATCTTTCTTATTTTTTCTAAACTGAATTTTTTTTCAGATTGGGGATCGTGTATTCCAGTACAAAAAACACAAATTTCAATATTTTCTAGTTTGTTTAAAATTTCAACCGATATGGTTTTACATTTTTCACTATCGGTAACATCCAATGCAAAAGAGTGTATATTTGGATATTTTTTATTTAGCTCGTTTAATAAATTTTCTCTCCTTGCTGAAGCAGCAACTTGCCAGCCTTCATTAGAAAATTTTATTGCTAACGCCTTTCCTATTCCGCTGCTAGCACCGGTAATCCAAATAACTTTATTAGTCATAATAAAATTATATCTAATAAAGATGTAATGAAAAATAAATTTTTAATACAACTTGGAGTATAGTTTTAGAAGCCATAACATTTAATCATTCCTTATTTACTTTGTTGTTCATTTGCATTAATTCTGAATTTAAATTTATTAATGTTAAATTAATTATGGATGATGTTGTTATTATAGGAGGTGGAATAATAGGAGCTTCCACAGCTTATTTTCTATCGAAAGAAGGTAGAAAAGTTCGAGTTTTTGAACGTGATCCTACTTACAAAAAAGCTTCTTTCCCTTTGTCTCTAGGAGGTTTTAGAAGACAATTTTTTCAAAAAGAAAACATATTACTAGGAAAATTTGCTAAGGAATTTATTTTCCAATTACCCGATTTATTAAAAACAAAAAAAAATGGAAAACCAACAGTGAGTACGGTTCCCAACGGCTATCTTTTATTGTTTGGTCCCGAACATGCAGAGGAACAATACGAAGCTTTAAAAAACCATAAGGCGTGTGATGCAGAAACAAAAAACGTGAAAGCGGAAGAGTTGCAGAATTTTTTTCCTTGGATTAACATAGATGGTTTAGAAACAGCAACGTTTACGGATAACAAAGTTGAAGGATGGATTGACCCACATATGTTTCATGCAGCACTGAAAAATAAAGCAATTGAATTAGGCGCTATCTTTGAAAAGAAAGATATTAAAAGTATCGATGAGATTAATGCAGATGCAATTGTTTCTGCAGCTGGATGTTGGACTAAAGAACTACTACAAGATATTCCTGTTGTGCCACAAAAACATACAGTTTTTAGAGTAAAATGCCCAAAACATATTCCTGAAATGCCTTTAACCGGAGATTTACCTAGCGGAGTTTATTGGAGACCAGAAGGCAAAGAATATCTTGCAGGATCTCCAAATTCCAAGTTTGATGCTCCAGATTTAGAACCCGAGTGGAATGATTTTGAAGAAATAGTTTGGCCAGCTCTAGCAAATAGAGTTCCTGCGTTTGAAGAATTAAAACTTACTGGAGGTTGGGCTGGCTATTATGACTGTAACAAATTAGATAATAATGCAATTGTTGGCAAACATCCAAAAATGAAAAATGTTTATTTAGCTACAGGATTTACGGGCAGGGGTTTAATGCAAGCACCCGGTATAGGTAGAGGACTAACTGAATTAATTACTACAGGAAAGTATCAAACAATTGATCTATCTAGTTTTAGTGTAGAAAGAGTTTTGTCAGCTAAAAAAAGAACCGAACCTTACGTTTTGTAATTGATATTAAGCCGAAGTTACTTCAGCCTGATTTTTTTCTGCTACAACTTCTGTTTTAAATTTATTTGAAATTTTTTGTACTTCTACTGCAGAAACTTTGTATTCAGCACACATTGTTTCTTCATCTTTACCGTGTCCAGTAACCATATTAACCATATGTTCTGGAGAGTGGAATGTAGTAAATACAATACCTTCTTTTACCTTATTTGTTACCTCAACCTTTAAAGAAACCTCTCCTCTTCCAGAATAGAGCCTTGCAACATCACCCGTGTTTAATCCTCTATATTTTGCATCTTTTGGATGAACTAACAAAATGTCTTCGTCTACAATTTCAATATTGTTAGTTCTTCTCGTCATAGTTGCTGCATTGTAGCGTTGTAATACTCTATTTGTAGTTAGTATTAATGGAAAATCTTTTTTGTTTTTCTTTAATTCATTTAATACCTTTTGGTTTTTTATGAAGCGATCTATAAGTAACATAAGCCAAATATAATATGCTTTTGAAGGAAGCGTAAGTCTAGTTGTTTCTGTACCTTCTATTTTTTATATTTTGCAGCTTCTTCTGATCCACCAGTTGC
>Ga0208879_1001468_pt1 | contig 22139 bp, 16 predicted proteins | sample Knorr_S15_td_Bot_FD_185605 | JGI IMG/M metagenome (GOLD analysis project Ga0208879, IMG submission 185605) | Marine microbial communities from Southern Atlantic Ocean transect - Knorr_S15_td_Bottom_ad_5009_LV_A (SPAdes) (version 2) | ecosystem: Environmental > Aquatic > Marine > Oceanic | place...
TAGGTGGGAGTTGGAGCGCCGTTTGAATCCAGCACCATCGTTCCATCCTGGTTCAGCACCCACAGCCCAATGGTAAACAGCTGCATGATTTCCCGGGCATAGTTTTCATCGGGAAAGGTCCCCGCGCCGAGGTCCGCCTTCTGGTTGCTGTCGTAGGTGAGGTAGCGCGCCATGTGGGGGCTGTAGGTGACCGCCCCCAGAATATCGCGAAAGTTACCGAATGCATGCCGCACAAAGATATCATAATAGACCAGCCAGCGCTCAGAGCGGTTCTTCTGGTTAGAGCCCTCCTCTCCCACTACGAAGACTTGACTGAGCGCCCAGGCCATTTTCTGGCGCAGAGCATCGTCGGCCATCAGCGCCAGCTGGTACCAGACAATCTGTTTGGTTTCCACCCTGGCGAAGGTGGCATCGCTGGAGCTTCGTCCCGCGGAAACGGCATCGTTCGTGTTGGCCTTATAAGCCGCGCTACCGATGAAGTAGGTCAACTGGTGGCCATATAAAGGATTGTGGCCGACTTCATAGAGATCCGCATTGGCTGGATTATTGGTATAGGCCGGATTACTGCGCTCCCGCCAAAATGCGCGCAGGGAATGAGCCGGCATGGCCATCTGGGTGGCAATCCAGGACGCGTAGTTGGTGTATGGGAAATCATTAAGTCCCGCATCCGCAAGACCGGGGAAATTATTAATGAGATTGCGAGTCGGCCCAAAGGTGGCTTGTTGTAGAAAGCGCGCCACGGAGTTGGAAGGGTTTAGTCCGCTGGCCGGCGACGTCACCACTCGATAAAAACGGCTGGGGGTATCTGTCGGGTCCGACAAAACCCGACTCACGCCCCCCGTCGAGATCGGTAAGGCATGCGGAAATGAATTTCCCCAGTTGAAGCCATAGTCGCGCGCCACCGACTCCCAATCTACCAAATTGGTCGACCACTCCAACATCCTGAATTCGTTGGGCGTCGATGAACCGGGGAGGATAACATCAAATTGTCCATTGGTAACACTCCCCTCCAGCACATTCGATGAGTAGGCATTCTGTTGTAGCAGAACACCGCCGAGGCCCAACAACACAACCCGTTTAAGATGTTTTTTCATTATAATATAACCCTGCCGCAACACTAGTGCGGAAAATATCCGTTCCATACATACTCCATCAAAGGATCAAGTTCAACTAAACAAGCCTTATTTAATGAAGCGGATGCAGGCGGGATAGCGGTATGTAATTCCCTCGTTCGCCTTAACCGCGCCGATGATGACGCATATAAAGCCAAAAACAATGAGCGGGAAAATCAAGAGCAAGCCAATACCGGTGATGGCTAGCAAACCGCACAGCAAGGCGTAGAGGAACAAGCTGATTTGAAAATTGAGCGACTCCCGACCTTGATCGTCGATAAACGCCCCATCCTCCCGTTTGACCAACCAAAGAATCAGAGGCCCGATGAGATTGGCCGCCGGAATTGGAATCACATAGCCACACAGCGCAATCAGGTGGCAGCCCATCGCCCACTGGCGTTCGGTCCGGGATGGACCGGTTGTTTGATCACGGGTGGTTTCAACAGATGTTGCTTCGACGTTTTCACGAGGTTCATGTCCCATGGCAATCTCCTTGTTCACATAGCAAGTTAGTATAGTGGTCCCCGATTCCGCCGCCAATTCATTTTCACTTTTTCGCCGCCAAGCGCCGGCCTTCATCAAAACAAAAAAAAAGCCCCTCCATCATGGAGAGGCCTTGATCAGAGAACATACTGACCAAACGTTATGCTTCGGCTTTTTTTACGCAACAGGCCTTGGCGCAATCCGCCGGGCATTTCTTGACGGCGGCCGCCGGGCAGGCCGTGCAAACTTTGCCTTCGACACAGGCCGTACAGGTCGGCTTCGGGTTTTCGGCTTTCTTGGCGGAACATCCGCAGGTGCCACAAGCGAAAGCTGCAGAACCAGCCATCATTAACGCAACCGCTACCATCGTAACCATTTTCTTCATCTTGGTTGTCTCCTTATTTTTTTTAACAACTGAAAATTACTGACCTGAATGCCCAAGTTTCGTTCAAACTATTAACCGATAATCCGCTGATGTCACGAATAACTTAAGCGCATATCGCGGGCGGCCTTGACCTCGTCGAGCCGGCCCACCGGCGTGGTAACCGGCGCCTCGCGCAGCTTGTCGGGGTCGGTCTTCGCCAACTCGAACAGTTCCTCCATCACTTCCACGAACTGGTCCAGCGTGTCGCGGTCTTCGGTTTCCGTCGGCTCGACCATGATCGCTTCGGACACGTTGAGCGGGAAATAGATGGTCGGCGGATGGATACCGCGGTCGATCATTCCTTTTGCAAGGTCCAGCGTATGGATGCCATATTGCTTCAAGCAGTCGCCGGAATAGACAAACTCATGCATGCAGCGCCCTTTGTATTCCTCGTTAAACAGCGGCCGCAGTTTTTCCTGCAGATAGTTGGCGTTCAACACGGCGCGGTTGCTGGTGCCCAGCATGCCGTCCCGGCCCAGGCAGAGAATGTATGAATAGGCCCGAATGATCATGCCGAAGTTGCCGTAGAACGGAGCGATGTAGCCGATGCTCTGGGGCGCGTCATAGTTGAGCGTGTAGGTACCGTCGTTCGTTTTTTCCACGCGCGAAATCGGCAGATAGGGCCGCAGCTTGTCCACCACGCCGACCGGGCCCGATCCCGGGCCGCCACCGCCGTGCGGCGTGGCGAAGGATTTGTGCAGGTTCAAATGGCAGATGTCGAATCCCATGTCGCCGGGCTTGTAGCGCCCCATGATCGCATTGAAGTTGGCGCCGTCGTAATACATCAAGCCATCCATCTCGTGGACGGCATCGCAGATTTTCTTGATGCGCGTATTGAAGACCCCCAGCGTATTCGGGCAGGTCAGCATCACGCCGGCGGTTTTATCGTTCAGCGCTTCCATGAACAGATCGAAATCCATCATGCCCTTTTCATCGGACGGGATCGTTACAATATTATATCCGGCCAGCTGCGCGCTGGCCGGGTTGGTGCCGTGGGCCGAATCCGGAATGATGATATGGTCCTTCTCGTTGCCGCGATCCTTGTGGTACGCCGCCATGATCATCACGCCCGTCAGCTCGCCATGGGCCCCCGACATCGGTTGCAGCGTGAATTCATCGAGGCCGGTCGCTTCCGACAGCAAGCGCTCGGTGTTGTACATGATCGCCAGCGAGCCCTGCGTCAGCAGTCCCCCGCCCCGCAACTGCGGCCACAGCGGGTGCATTTCGGTGAACTCCGGCAGGTTCGCCGCGGCCTCGCAGGCCTTGGGGTTGTATTTCATCGTGCACGAGCCCAAGGGATAAAAGTGCGTATCCACCGAAAAGTTCAGGCGGGATAGCGCCGTGAAATGGCGCACCACTTCGGCCTCGGAGACCTCGGGCAGCTCGGCCGGCTGGCTCCGCAAATATTTGGATGGAATCTCCTCCGTTGGGGAGATCTTGATCGAGGACATGTTGACCCCCGGACGGCCCGGGGAAGATTTTTCATAAATCAGCTTCATGATGGTTTTCCGTATTGTGCAGTATTCTTAAATGGGTTGGTTATGACGTCAGCAACGCCCCTTCGATCTTGGCGACCATGATGTCGATTTCCTCTTTGGTCCGCTTTTCGGTAAAGGCCAGCAACAAGACATTGTCCATATCCTTGTAGTAGCGCCCGGCCGGGAAGCCGGCGGCAATGCCCTGATCCAACAGCGCACTCACTACAGAGGAGGCGTCCTTGGGAAGCCGGACCGCAAACTCGTTGAAGAAGCGGCGATTGAACAAGGGTTCAACGCCCTCGATGGCCGTCAGCTTGTGCCACGCATAACTCGCCCGGTCCATGCACTGACGCCCGACATCCAGGAAGCCTTCGCGGCCGATCAGGGAGAGATAGATGATCGCCCGCAGCGCACAGAGTTGCACGTTGCTGCAAATGTTGGACGTGGCTTTTTCGCGGCGGATGTGCTGCTCGCGCGCCTGGAGGGTCAGCACATAGCCGCGCCGCCCCTGTCCGTCTACGGTTTCGCCGACGATGCGGCCGGGCATCTTGCGGACATATTTTTTCTTCGTGGCCATGAAACCCAGATAGGGGCCGCCAAAGTTGAGTGGCAGTCCCAGGCTTTGCCCTTCGCCGGTCACGATATCCGCTCCCATCGCGCCGGGGGTTTCGATGTGCGAGAGCGCCATCGGATAGACCGACATGATCGCCAGCGCCTTGACCTCATGGATTTTTTCGACCAACTCGGTCAGGTTGTCCAGACAGCCGAAGAAGTTGGGATTCTGCAGCGCCACCGCGCCAACGGACTCGTCGAGCGCATCCGCATAGGCCACCCGGTCGGCCACGCCGCTCTTCCCGAGCGTGACTTCCTGATACTCGACTGAAATATTCTGTGTGTAGCAACGGAGCATTGCACGATAGATCGGGCTGACCCCCTCATCCACCAAGACCTTGTTGCGCTTCGTGGAACGTAGCGCCATCATGACGGCTTCGATCAAGGCCGTGCCGCCATCGAACAGCGAGGCGTTGGCGACCTCCATGCCGGTCATCCGGCAAATGGCAGTTTGATATTCAAACGCCGCCTGCAGCGTTCCCTGCGAGGCTTCCGGCTGGTATGGCGTGTAGGCCGTGTAGAATTCCCCGCGGCTGGAAAGCGCGTTGACCGCGGCCGGAATGTAGTGATCGTAAAAACCCGCGCCGCAAAAGTTCACCAGGTTGGTCGCGTTTTTCGACGCAATCTTGCGAATATGCTGCATCATTTCCATTTCCGAAAGGCCTTCGGGAATATCCAGTTCTTCGGACCGCAGTTCGGCGGGAATGCCGGCAAACAAGTCGTCGAAATCCGAAATGCCCAATACATCGAACATTTCCTTTTGGTCGCGCTCACTGGTGGCGCAAAAGGGTGTCTTCTTCATAAACTCAGCTTCCTGTTCCTCAATCAACCGCGAGCGGTTCCTTTTTGATAAAACGGCAGATTAACCACCACGGCCGCAAACTGCTTGCCACGTATTTCAACCATCAACTCCCGGCCCGGCTCGGCAAAGGCGGGCTCGACGAAGGCCATGGCCACGGCCATCCCCAAACTCGGGGCCACCGAGCCACTGGTTACCTCGCCAATCTGGACCTCGCCATGAAACACCTTGTCGTGTTCGCGGGCGGCACGTTTGGAATCGAATTTCAGTCCAACTAGGAAGTGGCCGGCATTCGCCAGGTCCGCCTGGACCTGTTCCTTCCCGATGAAGTCCTTGTCCATATGGATGAATGCCCCGCGCGAGGTTGCCACCGGGGTGCGTTCAATAGAAAGTTCATGCCCATACAGGGGATAGCCCATTTCAAGGCGCAGGGTGTCGCGCGCCCCGAGCCCGCCGGGTTCCGCCAGCTCATGCTCGAGAATCTTGTTCCAGAGATGGGTGGCGGCGGTGTTCGGCAAATAGATTTCATAGCCCCACTCGCCCGTATACCCGGTGCGGCTTAAAATGCAGGAGGCATTCATGGCCTCGAATTCCTTCGCTCGGAAATAGCCCAGGTCGGGGAGGGTACAGCCAAACACATCCTCCAGCACATTGCGCGCTTCCGGCCCCTGCACATCCAATTTAGCTAAATCGGGCGACAGATCCACAAACGTCGTTTCGGGGGAGATATGCGATTGCACCCACTCCAGATCGGCCGGGGCGGTACCCGCATTCACCACCAGCATGTAGCGGTCGTGCTCCAAACGGTAGCAGGTCAGGTCGTCGATCACACCGCCGTCGCGGTTCAGCATGAAGCCATACCGAACCTGTCCAACCTTCAAGGTTTCAATGTTGCACGTGAGCAAACGCTCCAAATCCGCCTGGGCCGATGGACCGGACAGTTCGAATTCACCCATGTGGCAAATATCGAATACAGACGCTTTTGTGCGGGTATGGTGATGTTCCTGAAGGATGCCGGCGTACTGGATCGGCATGTCCCAGCCGCCAAATTCGCCCATGCGGGCCCCGAGTTGAATATGCTGATCGTGCAACGGTGTTTTTTTCATAATCCGCGCACTTTAGATAAACGCCCCAACCGCCGCAAGTTGCATTGTTTAAAATAAAATTGGTTGTCTGCGGCGGTTTAGCTATGCTTTCCAAATGAGCCTGTTCAAGCATCTTGCTTTTGCCTTTGCATGGATAGCGTATCTCATATTTTCTTCCCGGTGGTTTCCCGTATGGAATATCCACAGCCTGATTCCACATGTTTTTTTAGTGGCTCTCACAACGTGGCTATATGGGAAAACGGCGGCGCTCTACGCCCTTCTATTCCATATGATTTACCACGCTCTTTTAACGGACTATCATGGCGATATTGTTAACTACCATAATGAAGCGAAAATAACGGGCTATGCCCTCTCCCTCACCGTGACATACATTGCCAGCGCTCTTCGGGCGGATTACAACCAGATCACCTCTTCAACAACCCACCTGGAACAACTCATCAAAGAGCGCACGGCGGAGTTGCACGAATTCACAAAGCAACTGATTGATTCGGACGAGGAAATCCGGGTCGCCTTGGCGCAGGATATCCACGATGGCCTGGGCCAACACCTCACCGGCCTGCTGCTTTATAGCAGCGCCCTCAAAGAAAAACTAAGCGAGCTCGATGCGATCGAGCAACGCACCTTGGATGCGTTGGTTCAACGGGCTCAAAACAACCTCCAACTCGCCCGCAAGATATCACGCATGCTGTTTCCGATTAAAATCTCGGAAACGGGCATAAAAACGGCCGTATCCGAGCTTGCCGACTACTTTTCAACGGTGCATGACATACAGTTTGAGACCCATATCGACACGGCGTCTTTAAGCCTCGACCCTAAACAGGAGCTCTATTTATACCGAATCATCTGCGGAGCCATCCGGAACGAGGTTGACACCGGCGATCCCCATAAAATAATGATTATATTAAGGAGGAAACAAGCCTGCGCGGCCTTGCTGATCCGAATCGACCGATCGCGGCCCCACGATGAGACGGCTTTGGAGGAGAGCATGGAAATGAAACTGATCCGTTATCGGGCGAATGAAATTGGCGCCCGACTCGTGATCGACAAAACCGGTGCCTCCCGCACGCGAATCGAATGCATGGTATAAGCGCAGCCATAACCACATGATTCCTTTAGATCCAACGAACAAGAAGAGGCTCGCTTACGAGATGGCGTGGTTGGCCTATCTGCTATTTACGATCTTGGCCTTCCCGCTTTTCAGCATTACGGTCCTGCTCTTTTCCATGGCCCTTTCGATCGCCGGCGCATGGCTATACGGATATCGGGGCTGGTTGATCACAACCCTGCTAACCATCCCCTACCACTATATCCTGCTGAGATTCCATTCAGACGATCCCGCCATCTGGAATACAGCCTTCAACCCCATCGCCATCTCGATCCAGGCAGGCCTTTCTGGAGCAGTTGCCTGGATTCGATCAAAAGATGTACGGCTCAAAGCGTTGAATACGGTCCTTGAAAGCCGAGTCAAAGAACGCGGTCAGGCATTGGAGCAGATTCGGCTGTACATCATCGAAAACACGGAATCAGAACGCGAGATCCTAGCCCACTCCATCCTGTATGAAATCGATACCTCGCTGATTTCCATGCTGAAACAATGCGCGGACATTGAAGCGCACTTGGCGCGAAAAGAAATACCCTTCCCCGCCCAGCTCCCGACCATGAGCCAGTTAATTAACGACAGTATCAGCAGCATTCATCAGATGGAATTCATGGATGACTTCACACAAGCCAATCCGGATGGATTGGAACAAGCCTTGCTTAAACTAACCGCGCACTACAACTCCACCGCCGGAACCGTATTCGAGGTCAACATCGAAAAGGAGATCGGCACCATCCCCCGCAACACCTCACGGCACATCTATCGCATTGCCCGTGAAGCGATAACAAACGCCATTAAGCATGCACAGTCCACCCGGATCACAATCGATCTGTTCACCAACGAAAGTGCCCTTCAATTATGCATCACCAATGACGGCCAGCCGATGAAGCAAATGAACCGCGAAGGGATGGGTATTAAGCTGATGCAACAGCGCGCCAAGATCCTTAAAGGAACCATCTGCTATGAAGCCCACACCGACGGTGGAACCAAGTTCAGCTGCACCATTCCAACTATAAGCTTCAAGAACGCATAGCCATCCTTTAAAAACCGCCCGATGAATTCATTACTACTAGCTCTAACCGCCTTGATTCTCTACATCATCGCCTATCGCACCTACGGGCGCTTCCTGGCCCGTCGGATTTTCAAGATCGATCCAACCGCCCGCTGCCCGAGCGAAACCCACCACGACGGAGTGGATTTTGTCGCGACGGATAAGCTGGTTTTGTTTGGACACCATTTCACCTCCATTGCCGGAACCGGCCCGATCGTTGGACCGGCCATCGCAATTATCTGGGGCTGGCTGCCCGCCCTCATTTGGATTCTTGTGGGCTCCATTTTCATGGGAGCCGTCCACGATTTTGGATCCATGATCATTTCCATGCGCAACGAAGGCCGCTCGATCGGGGATCTGGCCGGAAGCATCATTAGCCCGCGCGTCAAAGTCCTGTTCATGCTGATCATCTTTTTCGCCCTCTGGATCGTCATCGCGATTTTCGGCGTCGTGATTGCCTCTGTCTTCAGCCTTTTCCCCGCGGCGGTCCTTCCGGTTTGGCTGCAGTTGCCCATCGCCATATGGCTCGGCGTCATGGTCTATAAGAAGGGCAAATCACATATTGTGTACGGCATCATCGCAACGCTGCTCATGTACGCCACCATCGTGTTGGGCGCCTTCCTGCCGGTCGAGCTTCCCGCCCTCGGCAACCTCTCATCCGCCGGCACGTGGGTGATCCTGCTGTTGGTCTATGCCTACATCGCCTCGATCCTGCCGGTAACAACGCTGCTCCAACCGCGCGACTACATCAACGCCTTCCAGCTCTGCATCGCCATGGCCCTGCTGCTGCTCGGCATCCTGGTCGTGCATCCGCCGATGGTGGCGCCCGTCGCCGATTTCAGCCCCGAAGGGGCCCCCGCCATCTTTCCCCTGCTCTTCATCACGGTCGCGTGCGGCGCCATCTCCGGCTTCCACTGCCTCGTCTCCTCCGGCACCACCTCCAAGCAGTGCGACTCGGAGGCCAGCGCCCAGCCCATCAGCTATGGCGGCATGCTCCTCGAAGGACTGCTGGCCATTATCGTCATCATCGCCTGCGGCGCGGGCATCGGGCTCGGCCTGGAAAAGGAGGGCGTGCTCTACACCGGCGTCGAAGCCTTCAACCAGCAATACCCCAGCTGGCAATCCGCCCAAGGGCTCGGCGCAAAGATTGAGGCCTTTGTCACGGGTGCCAGCAACATCATCGCCGGGCTGGGGTTGCCGCCCGGAATCGGGATCACGATCATGGGGGTCTTTGTTGCCTCCTTCGCCGCCACCACACTCGACACCGCCACGCGCATCCAGCGCTACATTATTTCCGAAATCGCGGCGAGCTGTAAAGTCCCCGTACTCACCAAGAAACACCCTGCCACCTTCATCGCGGTCTTCACCGCATTGCTCTTGGCCTTCTCCAGCGGCGGCGGCAAGGGCGCCCTCGCCCTGTGGCCCCTGTTCGGCGCGATCAACCAACTCCTCGGCGGGCTGGCGCTGCTCGTCATTACAGTCTGGCTGGCCCGCAAGAATAGTCCAATCATCTACACCGCCATTCCCATGGTATTCATGATCGTCATCACGGGCTGGGCCATGAAAATCAACCTGATCGATTTCTACGCACAGGGCGAATGGCTGCTCTTCTCCATTGGATTCCTGATCACCATCCTGCAAACATGGATGGTTGTTGAAGGCACGATCGTACTTGCGCGCCTGCGCAAGAAATCATAGCTTCTCCCGCAATTAAACGGAGAACTTCATGAACGAACTGTACAAACAACTTTTGGTGAAAATCGGCGAAGACCCTGAACGCGAAGGCGTGCTCAACACCCCGGACCGGGCCGCCAAAGCCATGGACTTCCTGACCAAGGGCTACCGGCAGAAGCTGGAGGATGTGGTCAACAACGCCGTCTTTACCGTCGAAGACAACCACATGGTCATTGTGAAGGACATCGAACTCTACAGCCTCTGCGAACACCACATGCTGCCCTTCTTCGGCAAGTGCCACATTGGCTACATTCCCGAGGGCAAGGTGCTGGGGGTGAGCAAGCTCGCGCGGATCGTGGATCTTTTCGCCCGGCGTCTGCAGATCCAGGAACGGCTCACCAATCAAGTGGCCAACTCCATCATGGAGACCCTCGCCCCCGAAGGGGTTGGCGTGGTCATCGAAGCGCAGCACCTCTGCATGATGATGCGCGGCGTGGAAAAACAAAACTCCAGCATGATCACATCGGCCATGCTCGGCAGCTTCCGCAACCAGTCAACCACCCGCAACGAATTCCTGCAGCTCATCAAGCAATAGCCGAAGCCCATTTGTTCGAATACCAAAAAAGGCGCTCTTCACAGAGCGCCTTTTTTAGGTTCCGCGGGAGGGAATTTATTCCGCGGCGTCGTCGTTCAGCGCGGCCTTGCGGCTCAACCGAACACGGCCCTGGTTGTCGATATCGATGCACTTCACGCGCATCGCATCGCCCGCCTTGCAGATGGAATCAACGCTTTCGATGCGCTCATTGGCCATTTCGGAAATGTGCACCAGACCTTCCTTGCCCGGCATGCATTCCACGAACGCACCAAAGTCCTTCACGGAAATAACCTTGCCATCATAGATCCGGCCAATTTCGATTTCGGCGGTCAGCGCATTCACCTGGCTGACGGCGCTTGCCATCGCGTCGGCATCAACGGCAAAGATGTTGACGGTGCCGTCTTCCTGAATGTCGATCTGGGCGCCGGAGCTGTCCGTGATGGCCCTGATGTGCTTGCCGCCCGGTCCAATCAGTGCACCGATCTTTTCAGGATCGATCTTAACGGTCGTGATGCGCGGTGCGCTATCGGCCAGTTCAGCACGCGGCTCAGGCAGCACGCTTTCCATGTAGTCGAGGATATCGCAACGACCCTTGCGGGCAATTTCGAAGGCTTCGGCCACTTGGTCCCAGTTCAGGCCGTGTACCTTGAGGTCGACCTGGAAGCCGGTGATTCCCTTGCGGGTTCCGACCACCTTGAAGTCCATGTCGCCGCAGTGGTCTTCGATCCCGAGGATGTCGATCACCTGAACGGCAGCACCGTTGTCGTCGGTAAAGAGGCCCACGGAAATACCAGCAACCGCTGCCTTCAGCGGAACCCCGGCATCCATCAGCGCCATGCAGCCGCCACAAGCGGAGGCCATGGAGGAGGAGCCGTTGGAACCCATTACTTCAGATACCACCCGGACGGTGTACGGGAAGTCATCGGGCAGAACCGGAACGATCGAACGTTCGGCCAGGTTACCATGGCCGATTTCGCGGCGGCTGGTCATGCCAAGACGGCCGACTTCGCCCACGGAGTACGGCGGGAAGTTGTAGTGCAGGATGAATTCCTTTTCCTTCACGCCGCCGGTAACGGCGTCCATGCCCTGGGTTTCCTTGGTGGTGCCCAGCGTAACCGTGCAGAGGGTCTGCGTTTCGCCACGGCCAAACACGGCCGAACCGTGCGTGCGGGGCAGAACGCCAACCTGTGCGTCGAGGTCGCGGAGCTCCAGCATGCCGCGGCCACCAATACGGGTTCCGCCTTCGGTCACGTTCTTGCGAACGGTTTCCACTTCCAGATCATGGAAGGCGTGGGAATAGGCGTCGTCGGTCATTTCTTCGAAGAGTTCCTTCAGCTGCGGCTTGAGCTCTTCCTTCAGGGCGGCAACCGCATCCTGGCGTTCGGTCTTGGCACCGATCTTCATCAGTTCCTTGAACTTTTCGCCTACGAGTTCCCGCGCCTTGTCCAGCAGCGTGGTGTCGCGTTCCGGGGCTTCATAGACCTTTTCGGGCATGCCCAGCGCCTTGCGCAATTCGAGCTGGCCGTCGATGATTTTGACGACTTCGGCGTGGGCGGTTTTCATGGCTTCAATGAAGTCGGCTTCCGGCATTTCCTTGGCCGTACCCTCGATCATCATCACCTTGTCGCGCGATCCGCAGTAGGTCAGGTCCAGGTCGCTGACTTCCAGCTGTTCGTGGGTCGGGTTGATGATCCACTCGCCGTCGTTGCGCACGATGCGCACGGCACCGATCGGGCCGTCGAACGGCAGGTCGGTCAGGGTCAGCGCGGCCGAAGCGGCGTTAACGCTGAGAACATCGGTGTCCAACTGGCCATCACAGCTCATCAGCATGTTGTTGATCTGCACTTCGCGGTGGAAGCCATCCGGGAACAGCGTGCGGATCGGACGGTCGGTCACGCGCATGGTGAGGATTTCCTTCTCGGAAGGACGCGCCTCGCGCTTGATGTAGCCTCCCGGAAAACGACCGGCGGCATAGAATTTTTCGCGATATTCCACCTGCAACGGGAAGAAATCGCATCCTTCGCGTGGTTCTTTGGCCGCAGTAACGGCGGAGAAAACAATGTTTTCGCCGATGCTGCAGGTAACGGAACCATGGGCTTGTTTGGCCAGCAGGCCGCTTTCTAGAATCATCGGCTTGCCGCCGACTTCGAATTCAACTTTGGTTGTACCCTTCATACTTAAATTACGCCCTTATCTTTTTGTTCTGAAGAGCGCACCTTTCCTTTTTGTTTTTCAAGTTTTCCGCCGGGATTTCCCGCGCGGAACCTATCTTTCGCAACGTGTCGTTTTTCTTTTTTGTAGAAACGACACAAGCCCTTTAGAAATAAAGGGCTCGCGAACGAATAGGATTTTAATGCATTGCAAAGGCGATTAACGACGCAGGCCGAGCTTAGCAATCAGCTCTTTATAGCGTACTTCGTCCTTTTTCTGCATGTAGCTCAACAGCTTGCGGCGCTGGTTGACCATCATGATGAGGCCGCGGCGCGAACTGTGATCTTTGGAGTGAACTTTAAGATGTTCGGTCAGTTCTTTGATGCGCGAGGTGAGCAATGCCACCTGAACATCGGAGGAACCGGTGTCCTTGTCATGAAGCTTGTATTCGTTTTTAACTTCAGCTTTTACTGCTTGATCCACGGGTGGACTCCTTGTTTTGTCTTTCTGTCCTTCAAATTAAGCGCGGAACTATATCCAGCCCCCCACGCCATGTAAAGCCTACAATCGGCCGCTTTCCTGCTATTTTCAGTCCGCTTCATCCACCACGAATTCACGGCATTGGGCGGCAAGCTGGGGACTGACGCGGACGACGAGGTCGGCATCGGGGCCTTCGTATTCCTGTTCAAGAATCGAGGCCGATTTTTGCAGGGAGGAAAGCAGCTTCCCTTCGCTGAGCGGAACGGAAAGCCGCAGAGTCACCTTGCGCCCTTTCAGGCAGTCGGCCAGCTCATCGTAGAGTAAATCGATGCCCTCGCCCGTCAGGGCGGATACCGCGACGGTCTTGGCGAACTGGTGCGCCAGCCGGCGGGCGGCATTGCGCCCTTTTTCGGTATCGACCTTGTTGAAGACATAGAGCATGGGCTTTTCGAGCCCGCCAATTTCATCGAGCACCTTGTGCACGGCCTCGATCTGCATTTCAACCTGGGGATGCGAAGCATCAATCACATGAACGAGCAGGTCGGATTCGACCACCTCTTCGAGCGTGGCCTTGAACGATTCCACCAGATGGTGCGGTAGCTTTTGGATAAAGCCCACCGTATCGGTCATCAGCATCGGCTCATGGTTCGGCAGTTCCACCTGGCGCGTGGTCGGGTCGAGCGTGGCAAAGAGCTGGTCTTCGGTAAAGATTTCCGCACCGGAAAGGCGGTTGAGCAAGGTGGACTTGCCGGCATTGGTGTAGCCGACGATCGAAACGAGCGCCCAGCCGTGGCGACGGCGCCCGCGGCGTTGTTCGGTACGACGGACGCGCACCAGCTCCAGGTCGCGCTTGAGCGTGCGGATCAAATCCTGAATGCGGCGGCGGTCCATTTCCAGCTGCGTTTCTCCGGGGCCGCGCAAGCCGATCCCCCCTTGCTGGCGCTCCAAGTGCGTCCACATCCGGCGCAGGCGCGGCAGCAGGTATTGATGCTGGGCGAGCTCAACCTGCAAACACCCCTCTTTCGTGTGGGCGCGTTGCGCAAAGATATCGAGAATCAACTGCGTGCGGTCCAGCACCCGCACTTCAAATACATTTTCGAGGTTGCGGCCCTGGGCCGGGCTTAGGTCGTCGTCGAAGACCACCATCGACACGCGGTTTTCCTTGATCCAGTCGGCGATTTCCGCCGCCTTGCCGGTGCCGATATAGTGCCCCGCCTTGATCTTTTGCTGCCGAACCAGAAAGCGCCCGGCAATCTCCGCACCGGCACTTTCCGCCAACTGCGCCAGCTCATCCATCGTATCCTTGACCTTCCACTCTTCCGCGCCACGGATGAGCACGCCGACCAAGAGAACGGTCTCGGCATCGCTTTTTTTCATTTCGAACAATTCAGACATTTCTAATTACTACCACCCGCTTCGTAAGAGCACACGGAGGTTCGCCTAGTTTTTCACCACGAAGGCACGAAGCACACGAAGTTTCTCTTTTGGATTTCATTCGTACTGCTCCCCGTCAACGTCTTGTTTTTATGGAAAATTTTCACCACCCGCTACGCTAGAGGACACGGAGTCACAGGAGGAGTCCTCTGTGATCTCTGTGGTGAAAATCAGCCGAGCACCACCGGTGTTGCACCGTGTTTTTTCCACGCATGGGAAACGGCTTCGGCGAGCGGCTCCACCCCTTGAAAATCAGCGACGTCAACCCATTCAACATGGAGCTGGTTGCGGAACCAGGTCATCTGGCGCTTGGCGAGCTGACGCGTGCGGATAATGGTTTTTCCCTTGGCCTCTTCGAGCGTCATTTCATGGTTGAGCACCGCAAAGGCTTCGGCATAGCCGATGGCCTGCAGCGCGGTTTGGGATAGATCGAGTTTTATCAGCTCGCGGGCCTCGTCGAGCAGTCCGGCCGCATACATTTGTTCGACGCGCTGTTCGATGCGCTGATGAAGCACCGCGCGCTCAACCCGCAAGCCGACCAGGGTTGGTTTGGGGTTTGAGTTCCATTTTTTTTCGGTGGGAACTTCCTTTTCCAGAATGCGAATGAGCCGCCGCGGGTTTTGGCGATCATCTTCCGTTAATTTTGAATAGAGTTCGGCGGCGTCCGTTTGAGCACGCTGTTGCAAGGCCGGAAAATCGAGGACTTCGAGCTCGGCGCGCAACGCGCTGTTTTCCGGCGGAACATCGTCGAAGCCTTCGGTCAGGCATTTGACGTAGAGGCCGGTGCCGCCGGCCACGATGATCTCGCGCCCGCTTTCAAAGGCCGGCCGGACCGCATCCAGATAGTTGGCCACGCTGAATTTTTCCGTCGGCTCCGCCAGATCGATCCCGATATAGTCGACGCTGGATTGATCCGCGGCCGCCGGTTTGGCGGTGCCAATGTCCATGCCTCGGTACAGATTCATCGAGTCCGCCGAAACGATCAACCGGCCGTCTCGCTCGGCCAGATACTGGGCAACGGCGCTTTTTCCAGAGGCGGTGGTTCCCACCAGAAAATGGGCCGAGGCATTCATTCGGATTCGGCGGATTTTTTCTTTCCCAGATCCGGGAAGACGTTCGTGATAACGTAGAGCACAACGGCCATGCAGATGGCGGAGTCGGCAATGTTGAAGGCCGGCCAGTGATGGGTGCCGATATGAAAATCCAGAAAGTCCGTCACCCAGCCAAAGCGGATGCGGTCGATCAGGTTTCCGAGAATCCCGCCCACCATAAGCCCGAGCAGAATCCGATGGGAAAACTGCTCCTGCAGAAAGGAGCGGCGGTAGACGAGCAGAAGCACGAGCACGGCAACGGAGATCAGAATCAGGATAATTCCGTGGCCGCTGAGGAGGTTCCACGCCGCGCCATCGTTCCGCACATAGACGAGGTTAAATAACCCGTCGATCACCGGCCGGGATTCGCCGTAGCTGAAGGCCGCCCGGACCCCTTGCTTGGTCAACTGATCCGCAATCAATACAACCAGACCCAGCAGGAGTACCAGCATCGGCGTCCTCCTGGGGGCTACATGCCGTGAATGGTTGTGCCGAACGGGCGAAATGTGATGCGGCCTTTTTCAAGCTCGGACTGCGCCTGGATGGAATAGCGCACGTACGGCAGGGTTTCGAGGCGTTCAATATTGATCGCGTTACCGTTCATTTCGCAAATGCCATAGTCGCCGCTTTCAATGCGCCGAATCGCTTCGTCGATTTCGAAGAGCACATCCTTTTCCGAGCCAAGCTGGTTAAGCGCAAACTCGCGGTCGAACGTATCGGTTCCTTGGTCGGAAAGCGACGGGTCACGCTCGGTCGGGCTGAGCGAGTCGCGGTTGATCGAGATGATTTCGCCGGAGACCCGTTCCCGGAGTTCCAGCAGCCGGCGCAGTTGCTCGCGCAGTTGCTTAACGGTAAAATGTTTGTTCCGCGCGATTTTCCCGGTCAAGGGAATCAGCGTGTTGTCAGAGACCGCCTTCTTGGCTGGAGCTTTCTTGGTAGCCGTCTTCTTCGAAGGGGTCTTCTTGGCTGCCGCTTGCTTGGCGGGAGCTTTTTCTGCCATTTTCTTAGTAGCCATTTTCTACGTCTCTCCAGTACAAAAACTAATGCGAATTCGAGTTAAAGGGTTGCGTATTTATCATCTACCCCGACCCCTGTCAATCCACATATCCCTTATTACTAAGCGAGTATAATAGACAGCGTGCAAGGGTGTCCGTTCAATTCCCACTGGGTTTTATTCCCCTCTTCGAGCCCCTGCGCTGCGCAGGAAAGGGCAAGTGTTTCCGATGCAATATAATCGCCATACCGGGCCACGGCCGCACCAACCGCCTCATCGCCACTAAAGCCAATATGGATCCGTTGCGTGACCTCCAGATCCATCTCCTTGCGCATGCTCTGGATCTTGTTGACGAATTCCCGTGCCAACCCCTCGGTGATGAGCTCATCCGTCAGTTGCGTGTCGATACCGACCACCAGCGAACCTTCCGCGCTCACGGCCAGTCCCGCCTTGGGATGGCGCACCACGTCGATGTCGGCGGCCGTCAACTCGATCGTCTGCCCCTCGAGCTCCACCGAAACGGTTTCGCCGCCTGAGATTGCGGCAATCTGCCCATCGCTTAAGCTATTGATCAGCGGCACCGCCTTTTTCATCAGCGGCCCAAGTTTGGGACCGAGCTGCTTGAAGTTGGGCTTCGCCTGAATGGTGACCAGCTCCGAGGAGTCGGTCGAGAACTCAACCGCGCGCACGTTGAGCTCATCGGCAATCAGGCTTTCCAGTTCCTGGATATTGGCGAGCAGCTTTTCGTCGTCGCAAACGACGTGCATCTTCGCGAGCGGCTGACGGTTCTTCAGCTTGTATTCCGCCCGCAGCGCGCGGCCCTGCTCGACCGCGCCCATCACCACCGCCATCTGGCCCTCGAGCACCTCGTCGCGCTTGGCATCGGCCGCGGTCGGGAAGTCGCACAGGTGGACCGACTCCGGCATATCGTCCGTCTTCAGGTTTTGATAGATCGTTTCCGAAATGAACGGCGTGAACGGCGCGGCAATCTTGGAAAGGCCGAGCAGCACATCGTACAGCGTGGAATAGGCCTGCACCTTGTCGGCATCGTCGTCGCTCTTCCAGAAGCGGCGCCGCGAACGGCGGATATACCAGTTGGTCAGGTCTTCAATAAATTGAACGAAGGGACGAACCGAAGCCTGCAGGTCGTAGCGGTCCATCGCTCCGGTCACCTGCTGTTCGAGGCGCGCCAGCGAACTCTGGATCCAGCGATCCATCAGATTGTCGCGTTCCGGCACGGACTGCGCCGGCGTCCAGCCATCAATGTTGGCGTAGGTGACAAAGAAGCTGTAGGCGTTCCACCACGGCAGCAGCAGATGGCGCAGCGCATGCTTCACGCCCTCTTCCGAAAAGCGCAGCGACTCAGCGCGCACCACCGGCGAATAGATCAAATAGAGGCGCAAGGCGTCGGCACCATATTTATTGATGACGTGGATCGGGTCGGGATAGTTTTTGAGGCGCTTGCTCATCTTGAGCCCGTCTTCCGCCAGCACGAGCCCGTTCACCACCACGTTTTTGAAGGCCGGCTTGTCGAACAGCGCCGTCGAAAGCACCATCAACGTATAGAACCAACCGCGGGTCTGATCCAGCCCCTCGGCAATGAAGTCGGCTGGGAAGTTGGCCTCGAAGTGTTCCTTGTTTTCAAAGGGATAGTGGTTTTGCGCATAGGGCATCGCGCCGGACTCAAACCAGCAGTCAAGCACTTCCGGCGTGCGCCGGTAGGTCTTGCCGTCCTTTTCGATGATGATTTCATCGACGAAGTGCTTGTGCAAATCCTCGACCTTTTGGCCGGAGAGTTCTTCCAGTTGCTCAACGGACGAAATGCAGATCATGTCGTCCTTGTCTTCGACATTGACCCACACCGGAATGCACGAACCCCAGAAGCGGTTGCGGCTGATGTTCCAGTCCTTGGCATCGGCCAGCCAGTTGGCAAAGCGCTTTTCGCCGACATAGTCCGGCGTCCAATGCACCTCCGCGTTGTTTTTGAGCATGCGCTCGCGCAGATCCTCCACCTTCACATACCACGCGTCGATGGCGCGGTAGATCAGCGGCGTGTCGGTGCGCTCGCAGAAGGGATAGCTATGCTGGATCGTGCTCTGGTGGATCAGCTTGCCGCCATGCTTGAGCGCCTTGATGATGGCCTTGTCGGCCTCCTTGCAAAACTGGCCTTCATAGTCCGGCACCTGGGCGGTGAACACGCAATCCTCGTCAAGCGGATCGACCAGCGGAATGTCGACTTCGCGGCAGATGCGGTAGTCGTCCTCGCCGTAGGCCGGCGCCATGTGCACAATACCCGTTCCATCCCCGGTCGAAACAAAATCGTCGTTCAGGATCTGGAAGGAGTTGGGGTTGTCCTCGAAAAAGTCGAAGAGCGGCTCATATTTCAGCCCCTTCAGCTCGGAACCCTTGTAGGACTTGAGGATTTCGTATTCCTCTTCCTTTTTGTAGTAGGCCGCCAGGCGCGCCTGCGCCAGCACGAACACCTCGTGCGTTTCCTGGTCCTTGATCGCCACATAGTCGATGTCCGGCCCGGCGCAGATGGCCAGGTTGGAGGGCAGCGTCCACGGCGTGGTGGTCCAGATCAGCGCGCTGGCGTGCTCAAACTCAAAGTCGATCAATTTGACGCGGACGGTGATGGCCGGATCCTGCACATCCTGGTAGTTGCGGCCCGCCTCGAAGTTGGAAAGCGCCGTGTTCAGCTTCCAGCTGTAGGGCATGATGCGGTGCGCCTTGTAGATACGCCCCTGCTCCCACAGCTGCGAAAAGACCCACCAGATGGTTTCCATGAAGGTTTTATCCATGGTTTTGTAGTCGTTCTCAAAATCGACCCAGCGGCCCATGCGGGTAACGGTTTTTTCCCACTCCTCCACATAGGTGGTCACCATCGAGCGGCACTGCTCGTTGAAAACGTCCACGCCGGCCTCTTGAATGGCGGGTGCGCCGGCCAGACCCAGCGCCTCCTGCGCCAGCGCTTCGATCGGCAATCCGTGGCAATCCCAGCCGAAGCGGCGCGAGACATAATGTCCCCGCATCGCCTGGTAGCGCGGAATGATATCCTTGATGGTGCCGGCCAGTAAATGGCCATAGTGCGGCAGGCCGGTGGCAAACGGCGGGCCGTCGTAAAATACGAACTCCGGGCCATCCTTGCGGATTTCCAGCGATTTCTTAAAGGTATCCTGCTCCTGCCAGAGCTTGATAATCTCCTCTTCCATCCCCGGAAAACTCACTTTGCTCGATACATCTGAAAACATGGCCTGCCGCCTCTCAATACTGCTTATAAAAATCCTTAACCACCCGCTTCGCTAGAGGACACAGAGCATCATCGAAGTTTTCCTCTGTGCCCTCTGTGGTGAATCCCATTTCCCCTTTGGGAAGCGCAGAATGTAGCGACTGGGCACCAGGTTGACAAGCAGGCAGGCGCTGGAAGTTTGGGTCGTTCCAACCGTTTGGCCCCCAACCGACCCCGCCCCGAAAGACCGGGCACCGGGGTTGGCGGTCAAATCCCGCCGATATCCATCCAAAAGCGATGTTTCCGATGGAAATGAATTGATGCCAAACCGCGCTTTCGATACATTTTATCATCTTTTTGCACCAAAGGCTTTTAGTTACTACAAGGGAACCACTTATGAAAAAACTGGGATTTGCTCTATCCATTGCACTTATCTCTGCCTGTTCATCACTCGCCCAAGACCCCGTAAACTCGATCAGCGGCGTTTTTGCGACCGACGACCCGGCCGGCAAGGCTGACTTTGCCAGCAACTATTTCACCACCGGAAACGGGGCCGGCTTTGCGCACATACGAAACGGATCACTCGTTACCATTACGATCACCAATACCTTTTCGTCAGCCGGGGCAATTACGGCCTCTGGTGATTTTGGCGGCAATCTGGTCATCAACAGCCTCGATGATGTGAAAGAAACGGGCGATGCAAATGCGGATATCGCCAAGGTGAAGTCATCGGGATTCAACAAAAGGGTCGTGCAAATCAAAGGCGGTTTAAGTGTTACCTTCAATGAAGGGGAATATGTTGGGAACAACTCTCGCAATCCCGCAATCTGGGCAACAACCGAGATATGGAATTCGACTGCAGTTAATATAAACGGAGCCTCTTTCAGGGGCGGAGATTCCGAGCGTGACCGTGGGGGAGCCGGTATCTATCTTCGACAGGTTCCGTCGGTGACGATCAATAATGAAGTGGACGAAGACAATAACCTGATCGGCGAAGACTATATCCAGGGCGGCGACGGCGGAAAATGGACCGCTGCTGGAGATGTATACTTTTCTGACAAGCTTTGGGGCGGTGACGGCCTTCAATTCTTTGAAAATGCCAACAACAATCAAAATACAGGAAGCCTTGTTGCCAACAACTTGAATGTTCGTGGAGGAACCGGCGGGATTTCAAAACTGACGGGCCGGTTCCAGGCAGTAGCGGCATGGGGAGGCGATGGAGTCCACAATGCCAATGGCCCAGTCATGCTGAATGGTGGATGGGCCTATGGCGGAAAAGGGGGCGATGTAACGATCAATGGCGATAGCGACATCTTCACCCTGGCATATACACCTGACGGAAATTTCGCCGTTGGAACTGCATCCATTTACGCTGCCGGAGGAAGAGGGTTGGATCTGAGGAAACCCGGAGCCGGTTCCTACATAACCAACATGTTCGAAGTTCGCGGAGGTGACGGCGGAACCGCTATTCGAAACGGGGACTCAAGCGATGTTGAGATTCTGGCCTCGGGCGGAAACGGGGCAACCCTTATTGCCAGCATTGAACTACCCTTTACCGGAAATTTCTACGGCGGCAACGGGGGGATAGCCACGGCCAACGGAGCAGGCGGAAATGCCCAGGCCTTCGGCGGAACCGCTGTTTCTAGCGCCGGCGGAACCGCCTTAAAAACCGCCGGCACCTTTGCGGGCGGCAACGGCGGAACCGCCTTCGCCCGCGGGGGCACGGCCAATGCCGACGGCGGAGATGGTTTTTCCAGCTTCAGCGTCAGCCGCCCCGCCGGTGTTATCCTTGCCCTTGCTAAAGGCGGAACCTACCAAGGGGGTGCCGGCGGAACCGCCCAAGCAGGCGGTACCGGTTCAACCGCCTCGGCCTCGGGCGGAGATGGCGCACGGACCAGACTGGCCTCGATCATTAACGGTGGAACATTTATCGGCGGGGCCGGCGGGCGGGCCAATTCCGCCACTGCAGATGCGGACGGAGGCATGGGGGTTTTTGTTTTCAGCGACACCCTTGTTATCAACGATGGGGTCTTCCAAGGGGGTATGGGGGGGACGGCTTTATCCTCCACCACCTCATCGGCCGATGGAGGGAGCGGGGTTTTTGTTACCAACGGAACTTTGACGATCCAAGGCGGCACCTTTTCTGGTGGAAGGGGCGGCAATGCCACGGGCGCAAATGCAACCGCCCGAGCGGGTCGCGGCATCTGGGCGGAAAACGCTAATGTCACCATCAATACCAATAATTCTCCGATAATCAATGGTGGCATCTATTTCAAGACCGCCGGCGTAAAAGATCTGATAATTAATGGCGGCACCATCAACGGTGA
>Ga0208879_1001472_pt1 | contig 22116 bp, 13 predicted proteins | sample Knorr_S15_td_Bot_FD_185605 | JGI IMG/M metagenome (GOLD analysis project Ga0208879, IMG submission 185605) | Marine microbial communities from Southern Atlantic Ocean transect - Knorr_S15_td_Bottom_ad_5009_LV_A (SPAdes) (version 2) | ecosystem: Environmental > Aquatic > Marine > Oceanic | place...
GACGAAATCGGCAACGTAGCCGCAAACGTCCCGGACGGCCCATGGGATTTTCAATTCGGATTCCACCACGTTCACCAGCCGGAGGCAGAGCAGTATTTGGTCAAAAAAGAGAACGTCAAAAAATACACCGAGTGGCAAAACCCGCCGATCAACTATTGGGGAACCGCAAAGCACAACGAACCGGCAATCATCACCTATCGATTTCCTTTCGATGCCGAGACCCGGCAAATTTACCTGAGCGTCGGGGCGCTGTGCTATGGCAAGAATGGGGAAAAGGTCGAGGGACACGGCGCTGCCGCCATCGAGGCCTCGCGCGACGGCGAACAGTGGGTGGCGTTGGCCCACGAAACTCCCGTGACCGAGAAGCCGGTGTGGGGATACGATGCTGCATTCCACGGACTGCTGCCCGGGGAGTTAACCGGCAGCAGGGAACTATTCGTCCGAATACACCTCCTGACCGAAGGCCCAGAAGGATTGAACTATTCCACCGCCCAATTCGCCCGCTATAAACCCATGCACACAGAATTCATCGAATATCAGGTGTTCCAAATCCGGGCGAAGTTTCTGCCTTAAAGCCTTTTTGATCGCAAATAGTTCTTAACCTTTGGGTCGTTCAGGAATACCAATGTGATAATGCCCAACGGCAGATTGAATAAAATACCTAGGGGGTTGATGGCGTTGACAATCTGCATGATTGCGATGGTTTTGATGGAAAGAAAACCCGGTTTGTTGGCCAGCATAAAGCTGCCTTTGATGGTGGCGATAATTCCAAGAACAAGTGAAAAAATCCATGGGATCCACAAGGGGAATATTAAAAAGATGAAAGCACATCCCAAGAGAGCTATAATTCCCCCAGCAAGCGTCATAATGCTGATGGCTAAAACTTTGCCGGGTCGTTGAGGCATGGGTTGTCCTTCGGCTGTTGCCGGCATACCTCCGTCGCTTTGAAGTTGGTCGGTGGTTGTCGCCGCCGAAGCAGGATCGACCTGCTGGTAAGGTGGAGTTGGTGCTTCGATTTCTGGTTGTGCTTCTCCTCCCGGGATAAAAAGTTCTGTGTCCATCCCACAGGAAGGACAAGCTACTTCACTGCCAACCATTGAATTGTCAAATTCAATATGTTGGCCACAGTTGTTACAACTACATCTTGCCATGATTATTTAAAGCCGTTGTACGGTCAATTGAGTAAATGCACGCAGAGGTGGGTTTCCTACATTTTTTTTCACTGTATTCATAGATATTTTTTTTGTGAGGGAATTTGGAGGGCAGCCGAGGACACGGATTTCACGGATTAACACAGGTTTATCCGTGAAAATCCGCGAAATCCGTGTCTGAAAACTGATCCCTTCCGATCCTGAGAATCTGCGTCCTATTTTCCTTGCGGCGTGCTGGGACAGCGCGCCCTGCCTTTTGCGCTTGCAAGCGATGCCCGAGACAGCCCATGCGCTCGACTTTTCTTGCGTTGCTGGGTGGGGGTTGTAGCTTCCCTTTTTTGGACTTGGGGCAGGTTGCATGGGCTCTTTATTCTTTAGCACAAACCATTTTTTTTCTAAAAATCGTTGGCGGGCAGCGTTTACGCTGATCGAACTGCTGGTGGTGATTGCCATTATCGCAATCTTGGCGGCGATGCTGCTGCCGGCCTTGGCCAAGGCGAAGGATCAGGCGCGCTTGGCCAATTGCCTCTCGAATCAGCGCCAGTGGGGCTTGGGGATGCAGTTGTACCTCGTGGATAATGAGGACTCGCTGCCTCGTGACGGGATGGGGGCCAACGGGCGTTATCCCGGCGCGCCGCCGCCGACCGGCACGCCGAAGGATCCCAGCGCTTGGTTTAACCTGTTGCCGCCGTTCATGGGCGAGAAAACGCTGGCGCAGTACTGGAAACGGCCGACAGTGGTGTATCAGGACAACGTCAAAAATCTACCGTTCCCCGGCAGGCAGGGGAAGATTTGGCACTGCCCAAACGCCAAGATGACGACGGAGGAGTTGAAGCAGTTGAAGGGCGGCGGGCGGCATGGGTTTTTCAGTTACGCGATGAATATCGACCTCAAGCGCGGGACGGTGAACTCGTACATGCCGTACCCGAAAATGCCCAAGGCGACGGACTTGCCCAATCCGTCTGCGACGGTAGGCACGATGGACATGTATTTCAGCTCGTCGGAGGGGCTGGGGAATCCGTATTACTCGGTGAACCCGGCGGCGCGGTGGCGGGCGTTCCCGGCGCGGCACAAGGGGCAGGGCGGCGTGCTGTCGTTCATCGACGGGCATGCGGCCTATTTTTCGCGGCACTCGGTCACCAATGGGGCGGGCACATTCGAGGGGCCGAACTCGGACGTGATATGGAATGCGCCGTTCCGGAAATAGTAATCCAGCGATTGAACAGGATGCCAGAAATTCAAACAGATGACGGGGGTTCTCCCTCACCCCGGCCCTCTCCCGCTGGGAGAGGGGGCCGAGGGGAGCACACGCGCCTCGCGTGTGGATTCCGGCGCCCCGCCGGAATCATCCAGCGGCTTCTCACGACTAAAGCCTTGGGCGGGGCGCCCAAGGCGGCACGCGGGGGCGCGTGCGCTCCCCATTCCTTCTCCCTCAGGGAGAAGGTGGCCGCAGGCCGGATGAGGGTGAACCCCCGGATGTTTTTGATGGCTACTGTTTGATCGTTAGACAAATAATTTTACCCAAATCGAACCATGAAAAAAGGACTCATATTATTGGCGGCAACTGTAGGCCTCGTGGCTGCACATGCCGAGGTGGTGCTCGAGGAAACGTTTAGCTACGACGACGGCCCGATCGTCGTGCAGGCGGCGGACACGTGGAAAAACCACAGTGGCTCTAGCGCACAGGCGGAGGTGTCCGAGGGGCAGCTTATCCTGACGCAGTCCGGCTCGGAGGACTTTCATGCGAAGCTGGCCGGCGGGCCGTATAAGAAATCGAGCGGCGGCACGATGTACGCATCGTTCGACGTGGAATTCACCGGGCTGCCCAGCGGCAGTGGGAGTTACTTCGCGCACTTCAGGGATGACGGCTTCGGCTATCGGGCGCGGATCATTGCCCAGACGACCGGCGCGGAAGGCGGCGCGTTCCGGATCGGCGTCAGCTCCAAGGGCAAAAAGTCCACGGCAGTGGTGGACAACGATCTTCACCTCGACACGGTTTACAAGGTCGTCATCGCGATGAGCCTCGCGGACGCGAGCACGACGCTATGGATTGACCCCGATGGCGGTGCGGCCGGCGGCGTCACCACCACGGACAACGGCTCTGCGGTGGACGTGACCGGGTTTGCGTTTCGGCAGGCCAAAAACATTGGCGTGATGCTGATCGACAACCTGAAAGTCGGGACGAGCTTCGGCGACGTGATCGAGGGCGACGGCGGCAACGACTTGGCCATCCTCTCGCAGCCAACCTCACAGACCGTTCTTGCTGGCAAGACGATTTCGTTTTCCGTCGTGGCCACCGGCGCGGAGCCGCTGGCGTATCAATGGAGCAAGGACGGCGCGGACATCGACGGCGCGACTGCGAGTGCGCTCGAGTTGGCCGACGTCTCGGCGGACGATGCCGGCGACTATGTGGTCACCGTCAGCAACGCCGATGGCGCAGTGGAGAGCGACACGGCCACGCTTGAGGTGCAGGACTCGCCCGGCGGCGACGCGGTCACTATCAAGCATCTGCGTTCATTGATGGATGACAACCGCGAGCCGTCCGACACCGAGACGATTTTCACCGCCGAGGGCATTGTCACCACGCACACGAACATGACCGGCGGCAGCCACTCGCTGTTTTATTTTCAGGACGACACCGCCGGGATCGCGGTGTACTTCAGCAGCGGCAAGTCAAGCCACCCGAAGGCCGGCGACATGGTGCGCGTCTCCGCACCGCTGGCGCATTACAACGGGCTGCTGCAACTCGTGCCGGACGCCGGCAACGCCATGCACTTGGTCAAGGTCGTGAGCAGCGACAACGCATTGCCCGAGCCGGCCAAGCTCGATTTCATGCAGTGGGATGACGCCGCCGCGATGGAGGCGCTCGAGGGCTCGCTCGTGGTTGCGGCCGAGGTGGAGATCGATGGCGGTGGCGGCTCGAAGTTTGGCAGCGGAGCCAACTACACGCTGACCGATGCCGACGGGATGACCTTCACCCTACGCATCGACTCGCGGATCAAGTCGATCATCGGCCAGCCGTTCCCCGGCACTGCTGTCGATGTTACCGGCGTCCTTTCGCAGTACATGCGCGACCGGCCGCGGGAAGGCGGTTACCAGTTGATGCCGACGCGCATTGAGGACATCTCTGGGCCGAAGCTGCCGACGATCGAGTTCACGCTGGTGTACGAAAACTTGGTTCGCACCGGACGACCGCTCGAAAGCTCGCGCACGGATCATTTTCTGCTGTATGGCGAGACGGCGGTAATCGAGGCGGTCATCAAGAATCCCGGCGGGGGAGAAGTGACCGTGACGCCGACGGGCGGCTGGGTGCTCTCGGCGAATCCCGCCAGCGAAGTCACAGCCAAGCTAGTGCTGACCGCCGGTGAGGAAGATTTCGGGGCGTCGTTCGACGTGTCACTTGAGGCGGAGAACAGTGAAGGCGTGGCGACGTTGGCGTGGGATATTTATGTGCCAAGCGAGGCTGAGCAGCAGGTGGCCATCACCGAGTTTTTGGCCAACCCGACCAGCAAGACAACGGCTGCCCACTACAACCCGCTGCACCGTGAGACGCCGAGCGGCTCGAACGTCCTCAGCGTCGAGGATGAGTTCATCGAGATCGCCAACCTTGGCCAAGCGGACGTGGACTTGGACGGCTGGAGTATCTCCGACGCCGTGGCGTTGCGGAGCAACTTTTACGAGGGCGACATCTTGGCCAAGCGCGGCGCGGTGATCGTGTACGGCGGCCGTTCGTCCGGCTCCGAGCCGGTGCTTGGCGAGGGAATCCTCGCGTTGCCGGCGACCGAGGGCACAGGCGGGCTGGGCCTCAACAACAGCGGAGACACGATCACGTTGCGAAACGCCGACGGGCATGTCATCGACCGAATCAAGTTTGGCAAACCGACGAGCAAAGGCTCGATGACGCGTGATCCCGGCCTGAACGGCGAGTTTGCGGATCACAGCACAGTGGCCGACGCGGCCGTCTCGGCTGGCACTTGGCCAAGCGGCGCGCCGTTCACGGAAGATGCCGTGGTGGACATTCCGGAGATTATAATTTCCGCCAGCTTGGCCGACGGCGAACTCATCCTTGGTTGGGAGGCCAGCCCGGCGGCAAGATACACGGTAAAGTCGAGCAATTCGGTGACCGGGCCGTACACGCCGGTGGGGAAGAAATTAAAGTTCGACGACAGCGCAGGCTCCTTCAGCACCAAGGCTGACAAGGCGGCGCAGTTTTTCATCATCCAAGCCAAGTAACGTATCGTGAGATTGCAAAAGTGTTTCATCGCCGCCGTCGCTGTCATTTTGGCTTGGCCGCTTGGCCAAGCGCGGGCGCAGCAGTCGTTTCGCGTGGTGACGTACAACGTGGAGAACTATATTTTAGAGCCGATCCAGAATCGGCCCCTCAAGAAACCGTTCGCGCAGGCGAAGATTGTCGAGAGCATCCTTGCAGCCAAGCCGGACGTGATAGCGCTGCAGGAGATGGGGAGAAAAACGGCGCTGATAAAATTACAGGCCGCGCTCAAGGCCAAGGGGCTCGACCTGCCGTATGTGGAGTTTCTATCGGCGTTCGACCCGGCGATTCATGTTGCGTACTTGAGCCGGTTTCCGTTCAAGAAAATCACGCGGCATGACAACGAGAGTTTCCTGCTCAACGGCCGTCGGCTGCACGTGAGCCGCGGCTTCGCGGAGGTGGAGATTGCGCTGGGCGACTATTCGTTTTCGCTGATCACGGCGCACCTGAAGTCGAAGCGGAAAGTGTCCGTCGCGGACGAGGCGGAGATGCGTTTGCAGGAGGCTCTTCGGCTGCGGCGGATCATTGACGTCAAGCTCAAGGCGAACCCCGAGGCGAACTTCGCCGTGCTCGGCGACTTCAACGACTACTACAATTCCAAGCCGTTGAAGGCGCTCGTTGGTCGCGGTAAGTCGAAGCTCGTGGATGCGCGACCCGGCGAGAAAAACGGCGACAGCGGCCCGAACCTGATCAACTCAAAATGGTTTCCGCGCAACGTGTCGTGGACGCATTTTTACGGCGTGGAGGATATTTATAGCCGAATCGATTTCATCCTACTCAGCCCCGGCATGGCCAAGGAATTGAATCGCGCCAACTCGTGGATTCCGGTCGTGGCGAACTGGGGCCACGGCTCGGACCACCGCCCATTGGTGACAACGTTCGTTGCTGCGGACAAATGAGCGTGCCGCTTTTTCTTCACGGTTGAAATCGGTTCGGGCGTTCGTATAGTGCGCGTCCCATGCGGGATGGCATGAGCAGCTCAAGCCGCCCAAGGGCCTGTGACGATGGACGAACCCGACATACAACCAGACTTGCTGCCGGCGCTGGCCCGGGTGGTGCGCGGCACGTCGATTCTCTTTTGGGGGCTGCCGATCGCGATGGTCGTCAGCGTCATGGCCACCCTCTCAAACTGGACCGACGCCGCTTGGCCGATCGGCATGCTCATGCCGCCGGTGGCGTACGGGATGCTGTGGCACGGGCTGTGGCTACTGGGCGGTTTTCAGCCGCAGGAACGCGTCTGGCAGTCAGCGCTTGGCCAAGCGAAACTCATGGGCCTGTTCAGCCTTGGCCTGTCGCCGTTTTTACACTGGCACCACCGCGCGCCGGACGAGCTATACTTCGCCAACGCCGTTTGGCTGCTGGCATTGGTGTTCGTGTTTTACCTGATGGCGCTCAACAAGATGCTGGGCCGCCTCGCCGCCATGCTGCCGGACGAGACGCTTCGGGTGGAGTCGCAACTTTTCTCCCGCATGAACCGCGTGTTGCTGGCCGTGACGCCGATCAGCTTTGGCGTCATGTACCTGTTTTCGTTCATGGACGAGTTGCCGGAAATTCTTTTTCGTGGGGTGGCGTTGGCGGCCCAGTTCCGGCCGTGGCTCTTCATGGCCTTCGTGCTGATCCCAGTGTCGATGACCATGTCGCTCCTCTGGAAAACCAAGGAGTCCATCCTCGCCAGCGTGTTCCACCCCCGGCAGTGACGCTTGGCCGGGGAACAGTGAGCAGTTGGCAGAAAGGAGCGAGAGGAGCGAGAGGAAAGAGGGGACGCAGATAAACGCAGATTGTCACGATTTTAGAAATTGATCCTGTGAATCCCTTGAATCCTGAAAATCCGCGTCCCGACTGAAAACTTGAAACTGAAAACCAAACACTCTATCCTCGCCGACTTCAGCGCATGAAAACCAAAATCCTCCTCACGATCACCTTGGCGCTGGCCGCCTCGACCCTCTCCGCCGAGGACGCCCGCTGGTGGAAGGGCAACCTCCACACCCACTCACTCTGGAGCGACGGCGACGACTACCCCGAGATGATCTCCGACTGGTACCGCAGCAACGGCTACCACTTCCTCGCCATCTCCGACCACAACGTGCTGGCCGAGGGACAGCGCTGGATTCACCGCGAGAAAAATGCCGGTGGCCAACGGGCGTTCGACAAATATCTGAAACGCTTCGGCGACGACTGGGTCGAGCACAAAGTCGTCAAGGGCATCCCGCAGGTTCGGCTCAAGACTTACGCCGAATATCGCCCGAAGATGGCCGTGCCGGGGAGCTTTCTGCTGATACAGAGCGAGGAACTCTCCGACCATTTCCAGGGCCGGCCGATCCACATCAACGTCACCAACATCAAGAAACAAATCCCGCCGCAGGGCGGGGCCGGCGTGGCGGCGACGATGCAGAAAAACATCGACGCCGTGCTGGCGCAGCGCAAGGCCACCGGGCAGCCGATGTTCGCGCACATCAACCACCCCAACTTCGGCTGGGCGATCCAGCCGGCCGACATGATCCAGCTGCGCGGCGAACGGTTTTTCGAAGTGTACAACGGCCACCCGGCGGTGCGGAACTACGGCGACTCCAAGCACCTCAGCACCGGGCAGATTTGGGATGTGATCAACGCCTACCGGCTCGGCGTCCACAAGCTGCCGTTGATGTTCGGGCTGGGCACCGACGACGCGCACCACTACCACGACCTCGCCGTCGGCCAGAGCAACACCGGCCGCGGCTGGGTGATGGTTCACGCCAAGTCGCTCACGCCGGAGTCGATCATCGCGTCGATGGAGCGCGGCGACTTCTACGCCTCGAGCGGCGTGGAGATCGACGACATCCGCTTGGCCAAGGGCAAATACAGCTTCCGCATCCTGCCGGAGGCGGGCGTGACGTACACCACGTGGTTCATCGGCACGCGGAAAAATTTCAAGAGCAGCAGCGACTTGGCCAAGCGCAACTCACTCAAGCCAAGCGAGGCCGGCATCGGCGAGATCCTCGGCCAAACGAAATCACTCAAGCCAAGCTACACCTTCGACGGCGACGAGCTGTACGTCCGCGCCGAAATCAAGGCGTCAAAAAAGAAAGCCAACCCGTACGCCGCCGGCGAACACGAACGCGCCTGGCTCCAGCCGGTTCGGATTCCGAAATAGACTTAAAAGTCTTGTTACGGTACCCCTTCCCTTTATCATCATGGCATTCATATGCCAGCCGAGATTTTCATCAGCTACGCCAGAGTAGATCGAGATTGCATTGAGCCTCTACTGGACTCTTTGCGAGCCATCGACGTTTCATTCTGGGTAGATGAGGGAAACATCCACGCTGCGACACTGTGGTCTGAAGAAATTGTCGATGCCATCAACGCCTGCGGGGCGATGGTTGTGATCTTGTCGGAGAGCTCGACAACTTCAGACAACGTGGTCAAGGAAGTCATGCTGGCTTCCGAGTTGAAGAAACCCCTCCTGCCGGTCTATTTGGAGGAGACGGAGGTGCCCCGGAAACTCCAGTATCAACTGGCCGGCATCCAGCATCTGGAATTGCACGGGCGCGACATTTCAAACCTTTCCACTGAACTCGCGAAATCCCTAAATCGCATGGGCATCCAGACATCGGATTCTGTACCCATAGCCGCTTCGCACCCGAACATCACCCGGGCAAAGCGCAGGTTCAAACTCAGCAAAAAAACGAAATCGACCGTTAAGACAATTTGCCTCTGTCTTTTTGCTTTCACTATCGGGCTGTTGATAACAAAACGAACGGTTGAAACTACGGGTGAAAAACCGGCCCAACCCAACGACACACCGTTTCATGTGACCGAACGGATTGGGGAGAATCTCCTGATCACTACCGAGGTGTCTTCACCCATAGCTATCTCCCCCGATGGGGAACACGTTGCTGTGATTGTCAAGGAGGGCAACCGACAAACCTTGTACCTTCGAGAATCAAAAACGGGTAAATGGCAGGGAATCACGGAAGCCAACAAACCGGCTAATCCCACCTTTTCGCCGGATTCCCAATGGCTGTTTTTTTCAAGTAACAGGAATGCGTTGAAATCCTATTCGCTTGCGGATGGGACCATTCAGACGGCCGTGCCGGATATCAACGCGATTGGCCTGACCTTTGGTGACGATCTGCTGATTTACCCAAAGCACTATCGCACAGGGCTGTACCTGTTCAACACAGTCAGCCGGGACGAAATAGAGTTGACCACTCCATCCAGTGAAGCATTGGGACATTTCTGGCCGCACATGTTGCCGGATGGAAAACATTTATTGTACACCGATTTCATACCAGGACTGAAAAAAACCACGGTGAGGTTATGCGCCGTTGACGGGAGCCGGGACGAGGTTTTGATCCAGAACGCGTTCACGGCTAAATATGCAACGTCGGGGCATGTGCTGTTTGTTCGAGACGGCAATTTGATGGCTGTAAAGTTTGACAAGGAACAAAATAAGATTTCAGGCAGTTCCACCCCCATACTTAATGACTTGTACGTGGTAGCCGGGATTGGCCGAGGAGGATATTCCATTTCTCAAAACGGCATTCTGGTTTACGCAAAGGAGTCCGAGGTGGAGCGGTTGTCCAACTTTTCGTGGATTGATCGAGACGGAAACGAGGAGGCCCTGACCTTGGAGAACAAAACGTATGGATCATTTTCCCTGTCACGCGATGAAACTCAACTGGCCCTTACCATTCAAGAGGCGAATAATCGGGACATTTGGGTTCATGACTTTAACACCGGCGTTCGCACCCGGTTGACTGACAAAACCACCATCCAAAAGCATCCGCAATGGGTCGGGGATCATCAATCGATCCTATACGTGAACGATGCCCCGCCTTTCGCCTTGTTCCGCTACGATTTGAGGCAAAAACAACATGAACCCATTCTTGTCGAGCAATATGATGTATATAAGCCAACTGTCAGTGCCGATGGACGATTCGTTGCTTACAGCCAGATCACCCCCGGCCATTTAGATGATTTGTTTGTGCTCGACTTGGAGAGTGGAAACAAAACCACTCCCATCTCCACAACGGTGTACAACGAGACTATGGGTGCCATCTCACCCAACGGCAAATACATCGCCTATCAATCCGACCTCAACGGCAAGAATCAAATCTATGTGGTTGAGATCGCAAACCCGAAAAACACGAAACAAGTTTCTGTGGCCGGGGGAGAAGAATCTACTTGGTCGAGGGACGGTACTGAGTTGTTCTTCCGAAATGAGACCAGCTTGATCTCCGTGAAATTTGATCCAGAAACGGGCCAAGTGAAAAGCACTCCCTCGGTTATTTTCACCAAGGAGTTTGCCCGATTTCAGAGTTTTCATTCATACCAGCCATCCAAAGACGGCAAGCGGTTTTTGGTCCTCAAGGAAGCAGGCGAGTCAACGGCTAACAGAGTCCACTATATTTTTAATCTGGACGAAATCCTCAAACAAAAACTGAAATAACACATGCCAAAACCAACGCCCCAACCAACCAACAACAGCCAATGAACTTGAAACGATTTCTCCTTTTTTTGTCGCTTGGATTGGGGGTGGTGACTGGGTTTGCGGCGGGGAGTGTGCCGGCGGATTATCAACCGGAAGCGCACCGCTTGACTCAGGCGGCGACGAACAGCGTGTTTGGTTTTTCGCGCTTGGCCACGATGTGCGACACGTTCGGGCCGCGCTTTACCGGCTCGAAAAATCTTGAGGACGCCATCGACTGGTGCCTCGCCGAGATGAAAAAAGACGGCTTCCAAAATGTTCGGGGTGAGGAAGTTACCGTCCCGCGCTGGGTTCGCGGCAACGAGTCGGTCGAGTTGCTTTTGCCGCGCCGCCGCGCGCTGCCGATGCTCGGTTTGGGCGGCAGCGTCGGCACGCCGCCCGAAGGCATTACGGCGGACGTGTTGGTGGTCAGCGGGTTTGACGATCTCAAGAATCGCGCTGCCGAGGCCAAGGGGAAAATCGTCCTCTTCAACGTGCCGTTCACCGAGTATCGCGAGACGGTGATCGTCCGCACGCAGGGCGCGATCCATGCGTCGCGGGCCGGGGCGGTGGCGAGTCTGATACGATCCGTCGGGCCGTTCTCGATGCAGACGCCGCACACCGGCGGAATGTCGTACGCCGATGGCGTGAAAAAAATCCCGCACGCCGCGCTTTCGCTCGAGGACGCCAATATGCTTTCGCGGATGGCCGCCCGCGGCGAGCCGATTCGCGTGCGGCTCAAGATGGAGGCACGCACGCTGGCCGACGGCATTTCGCGGAATGTCATTGCGGAGATTCCCGGCACCGAGAAGCCGGAGGAGATCGTCATCGTCAGCGGCCACATCGACTCGTGGGACGTTGGCCAAGGGGCGATGGATGACGGCGGCGGTTGTCTCGCTGCGTGGGAGGCCGCGCGGCTGATGCTCAAGCTTGGCCTGCGGCCAAGGCGCACCGTGCGCATTGTGCTGTGGACGAATGAGGAGAACGGCATGCGCGGCGCGAGGTCGTACGCCAAGCGGCATGAGGCGGCATTGGCCAAGCACACGCTGGCGATCGAGTCGGATTCCGGCGTGTTTCGGCCGACTGGGTTTGGCTTCCTCGGCAGCGGCCGCGGGATGGAGATCATCCGGGGAGTCGCCAAGTTGCTCGACCCGATCGGCTCTGGCAACATCGCCAAGGGCTGCCGGGGGGCGGACGTGTTGCAGTTGGTTCGCGGCGGCGTGCCGGTGATGCATCTCGAGGTGGATCGCGAGAAATATTTTTGGTTTCACCACACCGACGCCGACACAATCGACAAGCTCGATGTGGCGGAGTTCAACCGCTGCGTCGCCGCGATGGCGGTGATGGCCTACGTCATCGCCGACCTGCCGGAGACGCTGCCGCGCTGACTCGCCTTGTGATCGATCCATATTCCCGCGCGGGTTATTGAATATACCAGCGTGCGTGCGCGTACTTTTTGCGCTAACTTCTTTGTGGTTTAATGGTGTTTTCTCTCAACAGACCGGTTTGCCTGCTGCTGGCTTTTGGCCTTGGCCAAGCGCTTGGCCGGGCGGAGTTTGCTCGGGACATCCAGCCGTTGCTCGAGCGGTACTGCTTCAAATGCCACGGCAACAAGCGGGCTAAGGCGGAGTTGAACCTTGAGGCGTTCGGAACCACCCCGGATTTTTTCCGCGACGGGCGAACATGGGAGAAGGTTCACGACATGCTGCACCAGCGGGAGATGCCGCCGGAGAAGAAGCCGCAACCGACCGAGGATGAGCGCATCCTGTTGACCGAGTTCATCGACGCGCAGTTGGTCAAGTTCGACTGCTCGAACCTGGACGTGCCGGTGAACCCCGGCCGCGTCACGCTGCGCCGCCTCAACCGCAGCGAGTACAACAACACCATCCGCGACCTGTTCGGCGTGGACTACCAGCCGGCGGCGGACTTCCCCAACGACGAGGTCGGCTACGGCTTCGACAACATCGGCGACGTGCTCTCGCTCTCGCCGATCTTGATGGAGAAATATCTTCGCGCCGCCGAGGAGATCACCGCCAAGGCGATCCGGACCGACATCCCGCCGTACCCGCCCGAGGATCACATCCGCACTAAAAAATGGGGCACGAAGAGCGACGAGCAGGCGGTGCGAATCGAGAACGACAGTTTCTGGGGATTGTGGCGCGAGGGCAGCATAGACATCCGTTACCCGTTCAAGACGGATGGCGAGTACCTCCTGCGCCTCAACGCCTACGCGACACTCGCCGGGCCGGAGCCGCCGAAAATGCAGGTCAGCCTCAACGGCAAACCGGTGAAGACGTTCGAGGTGAAGGAGCGCGAGGATGAGCGGCGCGATTTTGTCGTGAAACTCAAGCCGGGAAAAGGCGTTCACAAAATCTCCGTCGCTTACTTGAACAACTACGTGAACAACGACTCGCCGGACCCGGCGTTGCGGGGCGACCGGAACTTGTTCGTCAAGAGCACCGACATGATCGGGCCGCTCGACGCGCCGCAGCCGAAGCTGCCGGGGTCGCACCGGCGCGTGATCGTGCGCCAGCCCAAGCCGGGCGAGTCGCGCCAGGTTGCCCGCGAGTCACTGGCGCAGTTCGCCGAAAAAGCGTACCGCCGGCCGGTCGTCGAAAGGGAGATCAACCGGCTGCTGGCGTTCGTCGACATGGTGATGGCTGACGGCGGCTCGTTCGAGGAGGGGATGCAGTTGGCCGCGCAGGCGGTGCTCGTCTCGCCGCATTTCCTGTTCCGCTGGGAACTGGACACGCGCCCGGCCAAGGATGAAACGACGCGGCGACTGACCGACTGGGAGCTGGCGTCGCGGCTGTCGTATTTCCTGTGGAGCAGCATGCCGGACGCCGAGTTGTTCCGCTTGGCCAAGCGCGGCGAGCTGGCCAAGCCGGACGTGCTCGCGGCACAGGTGCGCCGCATGGTGGCCGACCCGCGCTCGAGCGCGCTGGTCGAGAATTTCGCTGGCCAATGGCTACAGATTCGCAACCTCGCCGGCGTCACGCCGGACCCGGTCAAGTTCCCATCGTTCGACGACGACCTGCGCGCGGCGATGAAGCGCGAGACCGAAATGTTCTTTGGGGCGGTGATGAGGGAGGATCGCAGCGTGATGGAGTTGATCGACTCCGACTTCACCTACCTCAACGAGCGCTTGGCCGGGCATTACGGGATCGACGGCGTGAGCGGGTCGGCGTTCCAGCGGGTGAGCTTGGCCAAGGGCAGCGGTCGCGGCGGCGTTTTGACGCACGCGAGCATCCTGACGATCACGTCGAACCCCACGCGCACCTCGCCGGTCAATCGAGGCAAATGGATACTCGAGCAGATTCTCGGCACGCCGCCGCCGCCGCCGCCGGCCAACGTCGAGGAGTTGAGCGAGGACGAGCAAGCCGTCCAGTCGGCCTCGTTGCGGAAGCGGCTCGAGCTTCACCGGGCGAAACCGGAATGCGCCACTTGCCACGACAAGATGGATCCGCTCGGGTTTGCGTTTGAAAACTACAACGCTATCGGCCAGTGGCGCGACATGGACGGCGAATTCCCGATCGACCCCTCCGGCACCCTGCCCACCGGCGAGGCCATTGACGGCGCTGACGGACTGAAAAAAGTGCTCAAATCACGGGAAACTTTCATTCGCACGCTGTGTGCGAAGATGCTAACTTACGCCCTCGGACGCGGATTGGAGTATTACGACAAGTGCGCGGTCGAGGATGTTTGCAACGAGCTAAAGGCGAACGACTACCGCTTCACCGCGCTGTTGATCGGCGTCATAAACAGCAAGCCGTTCCTGATGAGCAACACGAAAACGGAGAACGATGAGTAACCAAACCCACCTTCACAGGCGCACGTTTCTCAAGGGGCTCGGCGCGGCGGTGTCGCTGCCGCTGCTCGAGAGCATGACCCCGGTGCGCGCCCTAGCCGGCGCGGCGCCCGCGAAGCCGCCGGTGCGAATGGCGTTCATGTTCGTGCCGAACGGCGTCCATATTGAGGAATGGAAACCAGCCGCCACCGGCGCGCATTACGATTTGCCGCGCATCCTCAAGCCGCTCTCGCCGGTGAAGCGCGACCTCTGCGTGCTCAGCGGGTTGACGCAGGACAAGGGCCGCGCCAACGGCGACGGCCCCGGCGACCACGCCCGCAGCGCCGGGGTGTTCCTGACCGGCGTGCAGCCGCTCAAGAGCGAAGGCGCGGAGATTCGCGCCGGGGTGTCGGTGGATCAATTCGCCGCGCAAAAGATCGGCCATCAAACGCGCTTTGCCTCGCTGGAGCTGGGCACCGAGCGCGGCCGGCAATCCGGCAAATGCGACTCCGGCTACAGTTGCGCCTACTCGAACAACGTCTCCTGGCGCGACGGCGCCACGCCGATGGCCAAGGAGACCAACCCGCGGCTGGTTTTCGAGCGGCTGTTTGGCAACGACCATGCGGGTGAACGCAACGAAAGCTTGGCCAAGCGCCAACGCTACCGGAAGAGTCTCCTCGACTTCGTGCTGGAGGATGCCCGTTCGCTCACAAAAAAAGTCAGCGGCAACGATCGCCAAAAACTCGACGAATATTTGACCGCTGTTCGTGAGATCGAGCAGCGCATCGAGCGTGCCGAGGACGAAAACGCCGTGCTGCCCGATGTCCTTGCCGGGTTCGAGAAGCCGGAAGGCGTGCCGGACAGCTACGAGGAACACATCCGACTGATGGGCGACATGATGATCCTCGCGTTCCAGACCGACGTCACCCGTGTTTCAACCTTCATGCTGGCCAATGCCGGCTCGAACCGCAGCTACCGCCCCATCGGCGTGAGCGAGGGGCATCACTCACTATCGCACCACCAAAACAACCGCGACAAGCTGGAGAAGATCAGCAAGATCAACACCTTCCACGTCGAGCAACTCGCGTACATGCTGCAAAAAATGAAGTCGATCCCGGAAGGCGACGGCTCACTGCTCGACAACTGCATGATCGTTTACGGCAGCGGCATCAGCGACGGCAACCGCCACAACAACGAGAACCTGCCAATCGTACTCGCGGGCCGCGGCGGCGGATGGATTCGGCCGGGCCGACACATCCAGTATTCCGACGACACGCCGCTGAACAACCTGTTCGTCACGATGCTCAACCAAGCAGGGGCGACGACTGGCTCATTCAACGACAGCACCGGCACGCTGCCGTTTTTGTCGTGATGTCGTGCGCTGCGGGAATTTAAAAGTGCGCTGTGTGTCATTGAAAAGAGTTGAGCGTTCTCCCTCACCCCGGCCCTCTGGAATCATTCCGGGAGGGACGAGTTCCACCTCGTCCCAAATTGACTTTGAAATGGGGCAAGGTGGAACTTGCCCCTCCCGCGCCCAAGGCGGCCGAGGTCGAATGAGGGTGAACCGGCGGATTAACCATTAAAATGAAACCAGCGATCACCTCTCTTCTGTTACTGATTGGAGCAGTGGCAGTCGGCACGGGGCAGGCATTTGCCGCTACGGAGGTGGACGAGTTGATCGCCGACTTGGCGGACGGGGGCAAAGTCGCCCGGCGCGAGGCGGCCCGCTCGCTCGCCCTGCTCGGCCCGGAAGCCAAGGCGGCAGTCCCGGCGCTGGCCAAGGCGCTGGACGACGATGAAGTGCAGGTTTTTTTCTGGGCAACCACCGCGCTGGCCAACCTTGGCCCGCTCGCTCACGAGGCCACGCCGGAACTCATCAAGCGACTCAGCCGTGGCGGACGCCGTTATCGCGACCAAGCGCGACTGCGGGTGGTCACCGCCCTAACCCGGATCGGCCCCGCAGCCGTCCCGCAGCTCATCGAGGCGCTGGGCAATGAGAGCCGCTCCATTCGCAGCGGCGCGGCGCGGGTGCTCGGCAACATGGGGCCGGCCGCTCGCGAGGCCGTGCCGCGCCTGTTCGCCCTGCTGGCCGACGAGGAACATCACATCGGCGAGACTGCCGGGGCCGCGCTGGGCAAGATCGGCCCGGCGGCACACCCGCGAGTGCTGGAGGCGCTTGGCTCGGAAAACGAAACTGTCCGCGCCGCCGCTGCGGTGGCCATTGGCTGGATGAGTGAGCCGGGCGAACCGGCCAAGCGCTTGGCCAAGCTGCTCGAGGCAGAGCCGTCCACACGGGTCACTGCCAACGGGCTCGAGGCATTGAATCGCGTTGGCCTGCCCGGCGACCAAATGCTGCCGCTGCTCCTGCCGGCGCTGGAGCACGACGACGAGCGCGTCCGTCACGAGGCGATGAATGGCCTGCTCAGCCTGCGCCCCGACAGCCGGGCGGCCGTGCCGCATCTGCTCAAGTGGCTGGAAGCCGCCGACCCGGCCAAGCGCAGCCAGGCGGTTGAATTGCTTGGCCGAATCGGCCCGGCCGCCGCCGCCGCTGTTCCCGCTTTAATCGCCCACCTTGGCCAAGCGGCGGGAGAGGAGCGGGCGTCATGCCGTCAAGCGCTGGTTGAGATCGGCCGCGAGGCCGTGCCGGGGCTTTTGGCATCGGTCGAGGCACAGCCCTTAGCCAAGCTGGGTGACGACACGTGGCAGGCCCGGTGTCTCAGTGACATCGGACTGCAGGCCGTGCCCGCGCTTGCGTCCGCATTGGCGGCGAACCAAGCGGACGGCCCGGCTTATCTCGCCCTGCTTGGTTTGAAAAATATCGCGGCCAAGTTGGCGGTGGCGCGGCAGGCGATTTTGCCGTTTTTGGAGCACGAGCAGGCGGCGTTTCGCGGGATGGCACTGGCCGCGTTGGTGGCGTCCACCGCCAAGCCAGCCAACCTGATGCCACGATTGCAATCGGCGATGAACGACGACAACGCGATCGTCCGCCAAGCGGCAATGGACGCGCTCGCCAGCCTTGGGCCAAGCGCGCGCGCGGCGACTTCAGCCTTGGTCGAGAGGCTTGGTGACAAGGACACCGCGATTCAGCTCAGCGCCGTGCGAGCCATCGGCAAGCTCGGCAGCGGCGACCCGGCCTTGGCCAAGCGGCTTGTCGGTATGCTCGACGGAGCCGGGATCGATCTGCGCTTGGCCGTCGTCGAGTCGCTCGGCGGTTTTCGCAAGCTGCCCGACAGCGCGGTGACGAGTTTGGTCGGCGTGCTCGAGGTGAATCACGCCGCCACTCAAGCCGCCGCTTTCGCCGCCTTGGCCAAGCTGGGGCCGATAGCCAAGCCGGCGTTACCCGCGCTGAACCGGGCCTTGGCCAACGACAACGCCGGGGTGCGGGCGAGCGCGCTGGACGCCTTGGCCAAGGTCGAGCCGAATGACAAAAAACTGTTGGCCGCGCTCAAGTCGGCGCTGGGCGACTCGTCGGCAACGGTGCGGCACACGGCCATCCGCGAGTTGGGAGAGCTGGGCCCGGACGCCCGCCCGGCGGGGCCGGAGTTGTTCGCCCGGCTGGATGTGAGCGAAGATCGGCAGGTGACGATGGACGCCCTGCGGCGGGTGCGCGTGCGCGACGTCGATTTGTACATCTCAGCGCTCGACAACGACGAACCACTCGTGCGGCTTTTCGCCTGCCAAGCGCTGCGACGAGTGGGTAAAGGGGCGCGAAAAGCCGAGCCGGAACTGCGGAAGCGGCTGCGTGACGACTACGACTACGTCCGCCGCGAAGCCCGTCGCGCCCTGGATTCCTTCAAATAAACAGTTATTTTCCCTTAAATGGCTCTTGCAATCGGTTTGGCCATGCGTATGTTGCCCCGCCGCTGGGCCCCGTGTTTGCGGGCAGCCCGTTTGAAGCTGAGAAACAATTGTTCACCGAGTAACCAACCTTTAACCCGGTCGCTCCGTCTTCGGACGCCTTTCACGAGCCACCGGTTTTTCCGGGGAAACTTACTCCCATTTATAAAATAATATAGTGTCATTAACCATGGAAGAGGCCATGGCGCAGAGCCAAGTTAGCTATGCCGCCGGCCAGATAGTCAAAGGGACGGTCATCGAGATCCGTCAGAAGGAAGTCATGATCGACATCGGCTACAAGAGCGAAGGCTCGGTGCCGAGCAACGAGTTTTCGGATCACGACGAGGAGGAGTTGAAGCTGGGCGACGTGGTCGACGTGCAAATCATCCGCCTCGAGGATCGCGAGGGCATGGTCGAGCTGTCCCACGAGCAGGCCATTTTCAAGCAGAACTGGGAGAACATCAAAACCATCTGCGAGGAAGGCGGCTGCATCAGGGGCCGTGTCAAGGCAGCGGTCAAGGGCGGGTTGATTGTGAACGTCGGCGTGGAGGCTTTCCTGCCCTCGTCACAGATCGACATCATCACGCCGCGAGACTTGGATGTCTACGTCGGCAACACCTACGATTTCAAGGTGATGAAGCTCAACCTTGAGCGGCAGAACATCGTGCTCAGCCGCCGCGAGTTGATCGAGGAGGAACGCTCCGCCAAGCGCGCGAAGCTCTTGGACGACATGGTGCCGGGCGATATCCGCAAGGGCACCGTAAAGAACCTGACCGACTTCGGCGCATTCGTCGATCTGAACGGCCTCGACGGATTGCTGCACATCACCGACATGAGCTGGGGCCGCATCACGCACCCGTCGCAAATGTTGACAACCGGCCAAGAGCTCGAGGTGGTCATCCTCGACATCAACAAAGAGAGCGAGCGCGTCAGCCTCGGCTTGAAACAAAAAGAGGCCAACCCATGGGACAAGATCGAGGAGAAATATCCCGTTGGCAGCAAGATCGCCGGCAAGGTGGTCAACCTCATGCCGTACGGAGCATTTGTCGAATTGGAACCGGGAGTCGAGGGACTGGTGCACGTCAGCGAATTGTCTTGGACCAAGCGAATCAACAAGCCTTCCGAGGTGCTCACGGCCGGCGAGGACATTGAGGCCGTCGTGCTCGGCATCAACCAAGACGAGCAGAAAATCTCCCTTGGCATACGTCAACTCGACACCAACCCGTGGGATTTGGCCGAGGAGAAATACAAGGTCGGCGCAAAGGTGTCCGGCAAGATTCGCAACCTCACCAGTTACGGCGCCTTCATGGGGCTGGAGGAAGGGCTCGACGCCATGATCCACGTCTCCGACATCTCATGGACTCGCAGGGTCAACCACCCGTCCGAGGTCTTGAAAAAAGGAATGGACGTCGAGGCACAGGTGCTCGAGGTCGATCGGGAAAACCAGCGCATCTCCGTCGGCATCAAGCAGCTTGACGATGATCCGTGGGACAAGATCGACGAACTGTACAAGATCGGCGACCTCGTCGAGGGCAAGGTTTCCAAGCTCGCCAGCTTTGGAGCGTTCGTCGGACTCGCTCACGACATCGACGGCTTGGTGCATATCAGCCAAGTCAGCGAGGAGCGGGTCGAGAAAATCAAGGACGTCCTCGATGTGGGTGAGGAAGTGACGGCCCGAGTGATCAAGATCGACCGGTCGGATCGCCGCATTGGCCTTTCAATCAAGGCGGCCACTTACACAACAGAACAGCTCAAGGAGGAGGAAGCCGTACTCGACGCCCTCAAGCCGGGAGAAGATCTGGTGGCGTTGCAACATGCTTTTGACACCTTCGGCGACGACGAATCGGTGAGCAAAGCCCCAGCCGCCAAGGCCAAAGAGGAGGCTCCCGCCAAAGAGGAGGCTCCCGCCAAAGAGGAGGCTCCCGCCAAAGAGGAGGCTCCCGCCAAAGAGGAGGCTCCCGCAAAAGAGGAAGCCCCCGCTGCTGAAGAGCCCGAAGCCCCCGCCGAGAGCGAGGAGGCTCCCGCTGAAACTGCAGAGGAACCCCCTGCTGAAGAGGAAGCCAAGGGCGACGAAGCCAAGCCGAGCGAGTAAGTCGGCGCTTCAAATCGTTTTGCAACCGGGCAGGTTTTCCTGCCCGGTTTTTTGTTGGCCGAGCGCTTGGCCAAGCGGTCGGCTCTCGACTTTTAACGGCCAAGCGGACATAACACGCGCCGGTTTATGGGCATCATCGAGGAACTAGAATGGCGCGGATTGATCTCCGACTGCACGGACCGGGAGGGGCTGGCCAAGCGCTTGGCCAAGGGGGCCGTGACGCTGTACTGCGGGTTCGACCCCACGGCCGACAGCCTGCACGTCGGCAGCCTTGTGCCGTTGTTGGCGCTGCGCCGCTTCCAGCAATTCGGCCACAAGCCGATCGTCGTTGCCGGCGGCGCGACCGGCTCGATCGGTGATCCCAGCGGCAAGAGCGCTGAGCGCCAGTTGCTCACCCAAGAGCAGCTCAAGGCCAACATCGATGGGGTCAATAAACAGTTGGCCAGTTTTCTGGATTTTGACAGCGAGGCCAACGCCGCGTTGCTCGTTGATAATGCCGACTGGACCGCGCCGCTCTCGTTCCTCGATGTGCTGCGCGACGTCGGCAAGCATTTCAAGGTCAACGCCATGGTGGCCAAGGAGAGCGTGCGCGCGCGGATGGAGGATCGCGACGTCGGCATCAGCTTCACCGAGTTCAGCTACATGATCTTGCAGGCGCTCGACTTCGATTTCCTGTTCAAACAGAACGAGTGCGAACTGCAGATCGGCGGCAGCGACCAGTGGGGGAACATCACCGCCGGCATCGACCTCATCCACCGCCGGCAGAACCGTCAGGCCTACGGCTTGACCATGCCGCTGATCACCAACTCGGACGGCACCAAGTTTGGCAAAACGGAGGCCGGCGCCGTATGGCTGGATGTGGCCCGTACGAGCATCTACCAGTTTTACCAATACTGGGTGCGTGTCGATGACCGCGACGTGGCTCGATACCTGAATTTTTTCACCTTCCTGCATCGCGACGAGATCGAGGCCTTGGCCAAGCAGCACGCGGAGCAACCGCACGAGCGCATCGCCCACAAGACCTTGGCCAAGGAGGTCACGGCATTGGTGCACGGAGAGGCGGCGACCAGCGAGGCCATACGCGCCAGCGAGATTTTATTCGGCGGTGCGCTGGACGGGATCACCGAGGCGACCTTCCGGGAGATTGCCGGCGAGGTGCCGACGCACGAAGTGGCGTTGGACCGTTTCGGCGGCGAGGGGCTTTGGCTGCCGGAGCTGCTGCACGAAGCCGGCTTGGCCCAGTCGCGCGGCCAAGCGCGGAAAGATGTTAAGGGCGGCGGCGTGTATGTAAATAGCAGTCGAATCGACGATGACCAGCACAAGCTGAAGACCGACGACTTGTTTTTCGGCAAATATCTTCTGTTGCGCCGGGGCAAGCGCAATTACGCCGTTGTTTTGGCCGGGTAATTTCGATAAAGTCCGCGCTGAGATGGAGCAGCTCATAGAGGTCACGGATGACGCCCAAGCACCGCAGGAAGCGGAGTTGGATTGGTACGTGGCCCACGTGCGGCCGCGCTGCGAAAAAAAGCTCGT
>Ga0208879_1001474_pt1 | contig 22097 bp, 21 predicted proteins | sample Knorr_S15_td_Bot_FD_185605 | JGI IMG/M metagenome (GOLD analysis project Ga0208879, IMG submission 185605) | Marine microbial communities from Southern Atlantic Ocean transect - Knorr_S15_td_Bottom_ad_5009_LV_A (SPAdes) (version 2) | ecosystem: Environmental > Aquatic > Marine > Oceanic | place...
GGCAGACGCATTCGATAAAAAGATCTATCGTTCTAAATTAGGTAACCGGAAAGAAATGCATTTAGGAAAAAAATGGAGAAAAAAGAATAAACTTCGTTCTGAATTATTTCAATCAAGACAATCCCTGAAAAAAGCCATTATATTAAAAGAAGTTTTGGATATACCGCTGGCGCTGCGGTAATATTCTTTAATTTATTTTCGTGTCGCTAAAATCGCCAAGTGACGCTAATTAACTTCGTATCATTCATTTCGCCTGCACTCATTACAGGGGTGGCTAATAATATTTTAATCCAATGTAAACGAATGAGGTGTTTCAAGTGTATTTATTTAATAGAGCAAACTAAAGGAAAATAAAATTCAAGAAAAAATACCGTGTTGAATCCACCCGATTAAAATATTGGGATTATGCCAATCCGGGAATGTATTTCGTTACAATTTGCACAAAAAATTTCCAGTGTTGGTTCGGGGACGTTGTAAATGGGGAAATGGTGTTAAATGAAATGGGGAAATTGCGAATAAATGTTGGATGGAAATCCCAAATCATTTTGACAATGTTGAATTGGATAAATTTATTATTATGCCGAACCATGTCCATGGAATTATCTGTATTGTAGAATCACAAAACGATTATAATGCCATCAATGTAGAGACACGGCATGCCGTGTCTCTACCTGAACAAAAAAATAAATTTGGTCCATTGAAAAAGGGTTCCTTATCAACCATTCTGGGTTCCTACAAATCCGCCGTTACCCGTTCAATTCGTAAACACCACTACCCAAAATTTGAATGGCAACCCCGGTTCTATGATCATGTTATACGAAATGAAAATTCGTTGGAGAGCATTCAAAATTATATTATCCAAAAATCTACAAATTGGAAGCAGGATAGAAATATAATTAATGAAGACAACGTTTTTTTCAAAAACATGACCAATAATAAAAAATAAAATTGAAACAATTTTCATGACAACTACTTCAATTGAAACTGACTCTAAACATAAAAAGAAAAGGAAGCTTAATGTACCGACTGTTAACTGCTATTGTATTTATTGTAACAACCCTCTCCTCCACAGAAACTGAAACTCAAAAAATATCAATCTTTATTGAATGTCGTTTTTGCAATGAAGATTTTATCAAGGAAGAAATTCCTTATGTGGATTATGTTCGAGATCGCCTCGATGCAGATATTCATGTAATGGAAACATCCCAACAAACGGGATCCGGTGGAGATGAATATTCTTTATACTTCATTGGCCAATCAATATTTAGCGGTAAGAATGACACCCTTTCATTCACAACAAGTGTAGATGACACCAAGGACCAAATCCGGAAAGAACGTGTTCGCGTGATTCAAATTGGACTGGTTCCATATTTATTAAAAACATCTCTGGCCTCTCTGATTTCTGTGGATGTTGCCAGCGTTCAAACATCACTGGAAAAAGTAGAAGACAAATGGAATAATTGGGTATTCAAGATTCGGGGGAATAGTTTCATGAATGCACAGCAATCATCGCGTTCAATCAATGTTTTTGGAACGATTAGTGCCAGCCGTGTTACAGAAGACTGGAAATTCAGCCTGTCCACAAATGGAAGTTATAATGAGAATATGTACGAATATGACAATATTGAATATTTGAGTACCTTCGACAGCCGTCGTTTCAGCGGATCGGTTATTATGTCCTTAACAGACCATATGTCTGTGGGATTATGGACATCTGCCTGGAACTCATCCTACGGGAATACCGATCTGGGATTAGCGATCACACCCAAATTTGAATATAACCTATACCCTTATTCGGAATCGAATCAGCAATCCCTAAGATTGCAATATTCTCTTTCCGCAAAACAGGTGGATTACACAAATACAACTATCTATTTTAAGACGAACGAAAAACTATTTAGTGAAGGTGTTTCCATTTCTTATAACACCGTGAAGCCCTGGGGTTCTATCAATACATCCATCAGCGGTAATCACTACTTTCATGATTTTTCAAAGAATATTGTTTCACTGAATACAGGGCTGTCCTTACGATTGATAAAAGGATTATCCCTGAATTTGAATGGCTCCGGCTCTATGGTTCATGACCAGCTTTCCATTCCGAAAGGAGATTATTCTATCCAAGATGTTTTATTGGAACGGGCAGAACTAGAAACGGAATTCACTTATTTTGCTTCTATCGGGTTTTCCTATTCCTTTGGTTCCATTTATAATAATATAGTGAATCCAAGATTCAGTGGCGGCGGTAGAGGGTATTCCTTTTTTATGAGTTTTTAAAAAGATCTAATACAAACGCTCAAAAATATTTTTTGCTTCCGTTTCCAGTTGTTCTTTTGTTCCATTGTTGTGAATCACAAAATCTGCCATATGAACTTTGTCTTTATCGGGCCATTGGAGTTCCAATCGTTGGAAAAATTGATCTCGGTTTAGGTCACCACGCGTCATAACACGTTCAGTCCGGATTTTTAAATGAGATGTTACTACCAATACATAATCCATGTGTGTATAGGCACCGGATTCATATATTAAAGCTGCATCCACAACAAATACATCGTGCTTTCCAGTTGCCAATATTGTATCGAAGGCAGAATCTATTTCATTAAAAACATAGGGATGTACGATTGTGTTGAGCCGTTGTTGATGATCTTCATCCTGGAAAGCGATCTTAGCTAATTTAGCTTTATCAATCTTATTATCACCCCCCAAAACATCCGTCCCAAATTCAGCAATAAGCTCACTCTGTGCTGTGCCATTTGTGTCCAGGATGCTCTTTGCTACTGAGTCTGCATCAAAAATATATGCTCCCCATTCATGAAATAAGGAGCTTACAGAACTTTTGCCAGTTCCTATTCCGCCCGTGAGTCCAATTTTTAGCATTCTATTTTATTACGTGTAATATTCGTTCGGTGATTTCGGGTATTTCCCCAAGTCCGTCCACTTCTTTTAGGATACTTTTATCCCGGTAAAAGTCTAATAAAGGAGCCGTCTTTTCCCAATATATTTTTTGACGTTTTCTAATCACATCCGGTGTATCATCACTCCGTCCTAATTCTTCTCCACGCTTGATGAGTCTTGCTACCAATTCATCTTCGGTTGCAGTGAGACTGATGGCCCACTCCAGTTCATGTTTGATGGAATGCATCATTTTATCCAATCCTTCTGCCTGGGGGAGTGTTCTGGGAAATCCATCTAAAAGATAACCGTTATCACAATCCGGTTTAGAGATCCGTTCTTTTACGATTTCAATCAAGATATGGTCTGGAACTAATTTCCCGAAATCCATATAAAGTTTAGCGTCCATCCCAATTGCGGATTTCGCTTCAACTTCTGCCCGGAGAATATCTCCGGTGGAAAGATGTAAAATCTCTAATTTATCTTTTATGCGGTCTGCTTGCGTTCCCTTACCAACGCCCGGCGGTCCCATAATCAATAGTTTCATCTTTTTACCAATTCCTTAAAAAAACTTTTTAAATTAAGATTCCAGCAACGGTTGCTGTTAGCCAGGATGCCAGTGCGCCACCAATCATAGCTTTTGTTACAATTTTAGCTAAATCTTTTTTTCGGTCAGGCGCCATAGCGCCAATTCCACCCAGTTGAATTCCAATAGACCCAAAATTTGCGAATCCACATAAAGCATAACTGGCGATTATGGCTGTTCTTTCTGATATTTGTCCAGAAGCCAAAATCGTTTTAAGATCACCATAGGCGATCAATTCTGTAAAAGCGATCTTTTTCCCCATAAGTGTCCCCATCATGTAAGATTCTTCCCAGGGGACGCCCATGGTCCAAGCCAAGGGTTGAAACAAAAGTCCTAATACCTCATCAATGGATGTTCCGGCATAGCCAAATTGCCCGGGAATGGCTTGAAGTAGGAAATCAACCATAGCAACTATAGAAAGGAATGCAACCAGCATGGCGGCCACATTTGCTGCCAGTTTTAATCCGTCTGTGGCGCCGTTTCCCAAAGCTTCCATGGCGTTTGAACTGGTTTTTTCTATTTCAATATTCATATCACCTATTGTTTGTGATTCTTCAGTCTCGGGATAAATGATCTTTGCTACTACAATTGCCGCCGGTGCGGACATAACAGATGCAGCAAGAAGATGTCCTGCAATTCCGGGAATGTCAGTAAGCCATTTTACGTAAATCGCCAACACGCCACCAGAAACCGTTGCAAATCCACCCACCATAACGGTCATGAGTTCGGAATGGGTCATTGTATTTAGAAAAGGTCGAATCATGAGAGGTGCTTCTGTTTGGCCTACAAAAATATTAGCGGAGATGCTCAAGGTTTCTGATCCGCTGGTGCCCATGGTTTTCTGCATGACTTTGGCAATCCACTTTACCACAACCTGAATGATGCCAAAATGGTAAAGCATGGACATGAGGGCTGAAAAGAAAATGATGGTGGGTAAAGCACGAAAAGCAAAATTAATCAAAGAAGGATGAAATCCAATATCTGGTACAAACGAAGTAAAAAGAAAATCTCCACCTGCATCTGAAAAACTGATGAGTTTGGAAATCGCTTTGTCTAAAAATCCAAAGATTGGTTTTCCAATGGGCGTTTTTAAAATAAAAACTGCAAAAATAAGCTGAAGTCCAAGACCCCATCCCACAATTCTATAATTAATTTTTGAGCGATTATTGGAAAGAGCAAAGGCAATCCCCAACAAGGCTACAATTCCGATCAATCCTGTTAATCTTTCCATCAATTCTCCTCAGGTGCTTCGTAACAATTTCGACACCGTGCTTCATATTTATCTAATTCACCAATTACTACTTGCCCCGTATCACTGGAAGTACGTTGTGTATATGTTGCCGGATTTCCACATTGTACACAAATGGCACGAAGCTTATCAAGGTAGTCGGCTTCACACATAAGTTGGGGCATGGGACCAAAAGGCACTCCACGATAATCCGTATCCAAACCAGCCACCACAACTCGTTTTCCATTGCTGGCTAATGTTTTGCAAACATCCAGAATAGAATCATCAAAGAATTGTGCCTCATCAATAGCCACCACACTTGCATTCTCAGCTAATTTCAAAATTTGATCAGATGATTCAACCACAAAAGATTCCATTTTTAATTGGTTATGACTTACAATATGATTTTCACTGTATCGGGAATCGATGCGAGGTTTAAATATAATTGTAGGCATTTTCGCGATTTGGGCGCGGCGAAGTCTTCGAATCAATTCTTCAGTTTTTCCAGAAAACATACTGCCACAGATCACTTCGATCCATCCTGCATCTTTGGGCGTCCAAGTCATAATTTTTTTAAGATTGAATTTATTTTTGTTCGAATTAAATCCACAGCAACTTTATTTTCACCCCCTTCAGGTACTATAAGATCAGCATAATATTTAGAGGGCTCAACAAATTGTTCATGCATAGGACGAACAGTTGTTAAATACTGTTTATTAACCGATTCAGGCGTACGTCCCCGTTCATTGATATCTCGTGTTAGCCTCCGAATAAAACGAATATCTGGAGGGGTATCTACAAAGATCTTTATGGCGAATAAATTTCGTAGTTGAGGGTAATGAAGTGTAAGAATTCCTTCCACGACAATCACATGATGTGGTGTAATGGACGTGGTCCTGCCCATCCGAACGTGTGTAGAAAAATCATAAGTTGGAACTTCTACAGAATTACCTTTTATTAAATCCTTTAAATGAGATTCAAAGAGCCCAATATCAATGGAGTCGGGATGGTCAAAATTCTGAGCAACCCTTTCTTCATATAAAATATGGGAGAGGTCGTTATAGTATGAATCCTGTTCAAGAACAGCCACCTCACCTTCACCGTATTCTGAAAGAATTCCTTTTGCTAGTGATGTTTTGCCAGATCCGGTTCCCCCGGCAATCCCTATAATTATTGTATTCATTTTAAATGTGAATCATCAAATGCATCGGGTAGAAGTTCCGAAGATGAAAGGGTTTTCACCCATCCTTTTTTATCACAAATATGGATCGGGATATCGCCGCATAAATCCCAAATTACTTGTCGACATGCGCCACATGGAGATCCGCCGTTGGCTGTCACGACAGCAAGGGATTTAAACGATGTATGCCCTTCCGCAATGGCACGAAATAGAGCAGTTCGTTCTGCGCAACATGTGAGACCATAGCTCGAAGATTCTACATTACACCCACCAATAATTTCACCGGTTTCAGTTTCCACGGCAGCACCGACTTGATAGTTGGAATAGGGAGCATGAGCAACATCACACATTTTTATAGCAGTTTGTATTAGTTTATTATTCATTTTTTTCAAATCGGACCTTTTGAAGAAAATTTAAAAGAGCAACTCCGGCAATAAATCCGCCAATATGCGCGAACCATGCAACACCACCTGTTGTATTAACGCCAATACTACCAAGTCCATTTGTTAATTGCATTAAAAACCATAACCCTAAAACAATCTGAGCTGGCACCACAATGGTTGTAATAAAAATAAATATGACAAAAACATGGACTCGTGCTTTTGGAAATCGAATCATATAAGCGCCAAGAACTCCGGCAATTGCACCACTTGCTCCAATCATGGGAATTTGTGAAAACGGTTCAATAAAAAATTGAGCCAGTGCAGCACCAACTCCACAGGCAATATAGAATATAAAATATTTTACGTGTCCAAGGATACTTTCCACGTTATCTCCAAAAATGTAGAGGAACCACATATTGCCAATAATATGAGCAAACCCACCATGCATAAACATTGAAGTAAAGATAGTTAATAAATTGAATTCAGCTGGAACAAAACCGAATGTAAATACAAAGGCGGCACCTTGTTGAGGATTGTTATTCGATAAAATAAATTGACCTACAAATACCAATATATTAATAGCAATAATTCCATAGGTTACAAATGGAAATAGAATGCTTGGATTATCGTCTTTATAAGGGAAAAACATTAATACACTGAGAAGTAGATTATTTCAGTGGATTCATTACCCATCCGATCTCGAACTTTAAAATCTATTTGATGCTGGCCTTCTGAAAGGGGTTGTTCTATTAAATAGGATATTTCTTTTTTAATGGGTTGGTAAGCAGGAAAAACCTGATTCCCATTTAGCATTAGATCAAAGGATGCTTCTTCAGATTCAATCCCGGAAATAAGATCATCCACTGATATTTTTATTTGATTCACATCCTTCAATTGATACCGGCCGCCATTCGCAGGAAATGTCCTTTGAATAAGAGGTAAATCTAAATCTTGGATTACTGTGATTGCATCCATTTGATTTAATGTTGCTGTAAGAATCTGTTTCTGCCGGTTATTTTTTGTAGGTGTATAAACCCATTCTTCGTCTTTCCCATTATAATAATAAATTCCAAGATTTGAGTGATCAGCAAGGTCCCGTTCATAACGAATTCCAACTTTAAATGTATCTCGCAGGGCAATATTATAAGGTTGTAATTGATAAACGGGTGATAGGTGAAAGCCTTCAGTCACGGGTGCAAATTTTTTCACTCGATCTATCCAAACTACATTTGTTTGGTAAAAAGTATTGGACAGAATTTGAATAGAGCAATTTTTATCATTAGAAAGCACCACCGTTTCTTGTCCTTGCCCAGCTATTTTTGGATTAAAATGAAATCGGGTTTCCCGAGTTAATCCTTCGTGTAACAATTCAACATCTACATATTTTATATCTTTAACAGAATGGTGTGACATTAATTCAGATAGGTATGTGTTTGGCTGGATTTGGACCAATGGGTAGGACTGAAATGTATTATCATTCGCTAATTTAATGGTGCATCGAATTGGCACAAATTGGTTCAAATCAACTTGAAAGAAAATGCCACGCTCGGTATTGGATATTTTTAAATCAGGTCGAATATCAAGGACACTTGTTTTTTGAATCATTGATGTCCAATGAAATGGGTCAACCATGCCACCCAACTGATTAATTCCAATAATTTGAAGTATCCTATTATTTATTGATTTTAAAGGAAGGGTAATATGTAGATCTTTTTTCACTTGTTGTGCATGAAGAATTTCTACTTTTTGATCTGCATAGCCGTAAGGGGTGAAGCTATAAATAATTGCATCTCGAATTGGTAATCCCCCTCTTTTTGGTGAAAGGGCTAATGTAATTACTTTATCATCTCGAAGGATTTCCTCTGCGCCAAGAGTCATGGGGAATGTTCCGGCAATCATTCCTCGTACCACCGCTTTATTTCCGGAGGCATCATAAATATTAATTTCTACGGAATGGAACCCGGGTGCCATTCGAATAATACCGGTTTCTTTTGATGAATGAATAGATGTTTTGGGATGCTCCTCTAGACGATAAAGTTTTTGGTATTCTCCGAGATTTTGTCTTTTCAAATCAAATTGGATCATGGTTTTTGCTGCATATCCATTTGAAAAAGGAATTTTAGTATAATCCAATTCAAATTGTTTCCTGCCATCAATTAATAATTCAGCTTTTTGAAATTGGTAGGAATTATTGCCACCTTCACGTTTATCAACGGCCTGTATAGCAAATGCAAAATCTCCAAAAACACTCAGCGTATCCGCAAAATGATACACACCTGCCCTATCTCTGTATAGGGGGATAGTCTGGACCAGTGAACTGGCATTAACCATGGATCCCTGCGACAAGGGGATTAAAGCGAGTTTTTTGGGAATGGGTGTAACATGGTCTGGAATATCAAATGCCATTGTGAGAGGATTTAGGGGTTCACTTTTACTTGAACGATATTCAAAATGGAGATGAGGTCCAAAAGAATTTCCTGTATTGCCCGTATAGCCAATCACATCTCCCTTCTTTACTTGAAATTCTCTACGAGAAAAATGTGCATCAACTTTATAGCTTCTTCTTCGGGTTTGCTGCATGTGCCAGACTTTTTCCAAAATAGGAGTGAAAGATTCTAGATGAGCATAAAGAGCCTCATGTCCTGAGACCGTCATTTGATAAAGTGCTTTACCATACCCATTATAATTTGAGACAAGCCGATGAATATATCCATCTTCAACGGCAACCACCTCATATCCTGTTATTCCGTTTGTTTTAATATCCAATCCCATATGGAAATGATCATCTCGATTTTCACCAAAATTGGATGAATAGAAATGGCTGGCACTTGTAGGCCATTTCACATCCTGACAAATTGATTGCGAAATCAGGAAAAGGAACAATGTTATGAAGTATCGATTCATGGAATAAATAATGAGGGGCAATTTATTCCGATAAAGTAGAGGATTTCAATGAGTGATTTGTTTCCTCTTTTGTCTTATGTAAACTTCATAAATCATTATTCACAAATTTTAAGGAGATAAAAATGAAAAAATTATTAATTGGACTCATGTTTGTTGTTATCCCATCATCAACATATGCAATTGGTGGTATTGGATTTCAAATTGGTCAGGGTAGTGTAACAGTTGGCGCAACTGAAGATGAAAAACCTCTGGGGCTGGGTATCACAGCAAATATGACCACTACTGAATTTTCAGACCCATATTCTGTTGGTGTTCATGTATATATTGACGCAATTCCATTTATTGATCTAGAGGCAGATATCAATGTTATGGGACAAGATTATGAATTTGGTTTCAATAATCCAGCAGAAATTGGTCCCTATAAATTTGTGTGGGGCAGTGCATCAACTTATTTCACAGTCCGGAAAAAGATCCTTGGATTAGGCATTCCATTTTTAGCAAAAGCTAATCTTTTCTATGGTGGTGGGTATAACCAACATATGGTTACCCCTCTGATGACCATTGATCTAATGGAAGAAATGATGGGCGGTGATCTTAGCGCTGATCCAACCAACATTACAGAACAAGAATTAATAGATTTTTTAGATGACAATAAACTAGAAACAAGCGGATTCCATCTTCAAGCTGGGCTACAGTTTAAGGTATTGGTGTTAGATACATTTTTGTTCTATCGTCATACATTCGCCGAAGATCTAATACCAGGTGAGAAGGCTTTTGGAAGTATAAACTTAAGAATTGGATATGGAATTTAAACTGTCAAATGATTCAAAAAGGAAAGGGGCGAGAAATTGCCCCTTTTTTATTTTCTGATTCTGAGTTTGACGAAACGACGATAAGACTTCGGCGATCTTAAATTACAAAACGAGATTTCCTGTCTGTTGGCAGACAGACTTTTCCACCAATTGGTGGACTACAATGACATTTAATTTATAATTCGTTTGTGATGCAATGAATAGATCCACCACTTAATTCAAATTGTGTAGTGGGGGTGACGATTCGTTTAACACCCATCTCTTTTAGTTGATCATCGATGGTTCTATCCGAAAAATGATTGGGTCCAATTAAAACACCGGGAAGGGGTAGTGCATTGGCTGCAAAAGATCCAGGATTAGCCGCGGTACCAATGGCATCTTCCAGGGGTATATCAATTATAGGAATATTCTTCCTTTCTGCAAATTCCCTAAGGTCCCTTGAAGATTTTACTGATACAATATCCATACAAAGGATCAGAGCGCATACATGTCCTTCCTGATCTAATATAGGTGTAAAGTATGTATCTAAATGATAAGAGTGACTTTGAATTATTACCAGTTCTGAAACGTTTAATGCCTCAGCAACTGCCTCCATTCCTGAAACACTATTTCGACATTGTCCACTAAATAAAATATTTTCTGCAGGACAAAAATAAAATTCACCCCCTTCAGCATAAAGCCCGGGTTTATCCGGGATTCGTACAATTTCCAATCCCATTTTTTCTAGCAATTTTCCCGCCATTGTACTTTCTCCGCGACGGTTTGGTTCTTTCATTCTTAAGATGACTGCTTTGCCATTTTGATTGGTGATAAAAGGATCTCGTATATAAACAAAATCATGCTTGATCGGTTCTGTATTAAAAATGGTTGGGAATGGGAGTTCAACAACTTCCACACCCAATTCATTTAATATTGAAATGAGCTTTAATCGCTCAGACCTTAAAAGAGATTGATTCGGTGATGCACCTAATCGCATAGCAGGATTATCATCATACATGGGAACACCCTTTCCCCACCAGGGAGAATTGGGTAATTGTGAGATTAGTATTTTCATAAAATAATGGTGCAGAATTTATTTGGTTTGGTACTGGGATTATAATGGTTTCGCCAGAACAACTGTTTTTACTTTTTCCCATGAAGCATGAGATGAAACATCCTTAAAAGACACTTTCATAATATATATTCCTATTCTAGCCGATTTATCATTATCCATTTTTCCATCCCAAGTAAGTACACCATTTTGTCCAACTTGAAAATTATAGTAGGGGTTGGCTACAACGCGTCCAGCCATATCAATGACCTCCCAGCGTATTGCAGCAGCAAAGAATGGGAGTGAAAAAGAGAGTGTTAAATCATCATCAATTCCATCGCCATCAGGAGAAAAAGGATTGGGTGAAAAAGAGAGTGTACCTTTATTTGGGATGCTTGGAAAAAAAAGACTATTTTGGGTGCCTGGCGTCAAGCCATCCTCTCCAACGGCGATTCCCCAGTTATTCGGATCATTGGAAATATCATTGATTCGATATTTTTCGGTGGAACGATATGGCATTATGGACCAATTCTCATCGTACATTAATGAATCAATTATAGATTCTGTATGATCAAGAATGTAAATGGTTTCGGATGAATTATTTAATCCCGGCAATCCATTTTCCGGATAAATAAAGATGGAAGAGTCTGGAACAATATCCATCCAAGATGAATCTCCACCAATCAAGCAATATGCGTTTGGTACAAGATCAAGATTGGGTAAGAGTCCTTTTGACCCGCCCCTATCCATAATAGACCATCCCAGTGTATTCATATGAAGTTGAGGAATAATTTCAACAAACTCGGATTCAGTTGTATCCGGCATTGGATAAAATTCATTAATCATAACATCACCAAAAAGGTAGCGGACAGGGAGTGTAAAGTTTGCAATATCATTTTCAGGATTTCCGTCATTGGGGATATTTAAAATAATGATTAATGCATTTACTCCGGAAGGTGGCGATAATATTGTGATTGCTATAATCGTTGTTTCCCCCATAAATATAATGGGAATGTCTCCCTCGCCAATTTCTTCGTCATTCCATTCTATTGAAAATGTTCCATCAATCGTGTCAATTCCAGTATTTGCTATTGGGATAAACAAGGTAACCAATGAATCAGGGAATGGTGGATTAGGAGAATAATAAATAGAATCAGTTAGAATCATCCCATCTGTATCTAGTATCATTATACTATTTTGAGTTCCAGGTGTTAACAAAATATCCGGGTTGGCAATTCCCCAATTCCCAAGATCATCTGAGGCATAAGATGGACGTTTCTTTTCAGTAGATCTATCTTCTTCAAGAGGCCAGGATTCATCATAGGAAAGGGAGTCAATGATAGAACCCGTGTGATCAAAAAGGAATAAAGCATCAGCAGAATTATTCAATCCCGGAAAATTGGTGAGTACATTAAAATGCGCCTGATCTGGTACAAGATCTACAATGTTCGAATCGGATGATAAAATAATATATGCTCCTGATGAAATAGATAAGGAGTCAAATAAAACCGGGTCAAGCCGATTATCTGAAATTCCCCATCCTACCATCTCGAGATCACCAAACGCGATAATTTCAATGAATTCAGATTGTTCGTTGTTGGGAGATGTCATGAATTCATTGATCATGCAGGTGCCAAATGGAAAGCGGATGTTTAAGGTCAGCACTGCAATGTCATTTTCTGGATTGCTGTCGTTGTTGATATCGATGATGACCGTAAGTAGGTGGCTTCCCGGGGAGGGCGCATTAATCTCTGCTTCCACAATAACCGTATCACCGGATGAAATGACAGGGATAATCCCTTCAACGATCTCCTCATCTAAAAATTCTATAGAAAATGTGCCCTGGATGGAGTTCAAACCATTATTGTAAATAGGAATTTGTAGTGTTACTGTTTCATTTGATGATGGCACCAGGGGAGAATAGGATATTAGATCCTGGAGTATCATCCCATCTTCATTTACAATCATAATACTATTTTGATATCCCGGGGTTAAGGATCCTTCCATGTCAGAGAGCCCCCAGTTCTCTGAATGGTTTGATATAAAAGACGGGTGTCGTTTTTCCGTTGATCTTTCTGCTTCCATAGGCCAACCGCTACCATAAATGAGAGAATCAATAATAGATCCGGTGTGATCAAAAAGATAGATCCCGTCAGCAGTATTGTTCAAACTGGGAAAACCCGATGGCGTTAAAAAATGTGCCTGTATAGGGATGAGGTCAATTATGTTTGAATTGGACGAAACAACAATATAATCACCATCAGCAAGGAGTATCGCATCCATAATGACGGGATCCCGCTGGTTATCTGAAATTCCCCATCCTATCATTTCCAGATCATCGAATAGTATGAGTTCCACAAATTCTGACTGGTCGTTATTTGGTGCTGACATGAATTCATTGATCAAAAACGTTCCAAATGGATACCGCACGTGAATTGTGTCCGCTGATGTATTGTTAGTAAAATCTTCATCTCCGGGCAATTCAAGGGTGATGGATATTTCGTGTATTCCGGATAAAAATGGTTCGAGGGTGATAGGAACAAGCGTTGTATCCCCTAATCCGCCTGAAGTCATAGGTGATTCATATAATCCTTGGCTGGATGAGACCGATACGGTTCCATTAAAGATGGATGTACCCTTATTGAGGATTGGAACATTTAAAATAACCTGATCGGAGTCAGATGGGATGGCTGGCAGGTAATAAATGTCTTCACCAACAATAGACCCATTAATGGTTAAAGGTGTAATTGAATTTTGGTCCCCTATGGTAGATCCAGATGGTGACGTTGATAATCCCCAGTTTTCGGGGAGATGGGAGGAATCACTTGCATATATTTTTTCAAAAGAGATTCCCTGGGTGATGTTCCAGGATGATGAATAGGTTAGTGAATCAATCAAGGTATCAAATGGATCAAAGATCCGAACTTCGTCCCCACCATTATTCAATATGGGAAATCCACCCTCAGGAACGAGATAGGGGACCCCGGCAGGGGCGGAATCCGCCAATGTAGAATCAGCCGCAATGACAGCATAACCACCTGTGTCAATAACGGTTGAACTCAATCCGAAATTTGATCCAGAATTGCTGTCCGTGACTCTCCAATGCTCAAGATCGATCCATGTGGAACTAATATTCACAATCTCCACAAACTCCGGGGTGTCTGCAGCCGGCCTGGGGATGAATTCATTCAGGACAACCGATCGAAAATTGTATCGAACGCCCAGTGAAATTGAATCCGTATCGTTTAGAGTATTCGTATCTCCTGTTGCCGCAACGGTCACTATAATTAAATGAGCTCCAGAGTTGAAGGGTCCTATTTCCAGTTCAAAACCTGCTGTATCTAATTCTGAAATAACCCCAAGATACCCACTTGTAACCGACTCGCCATCTACTGTGACGTGGACTTCCGGTTCCGTTGCTGAAAGCCCAACATTAACGACTTGCCCCATTAGGGTTGTCGTTGCTCCAGTTGAGATCACCGATGGGGATAGGGACAAATTAGTGATGGTAAAATCAATGGAATCCGGCGTGACGGAATTCAGAATTCCTGGCGTTCCCAGCGAGTCCTGGCTCTGGGTCCAGTTGGATGGAATATTGTCCAGGTGATTCCGAATTCGCTCTAAAGAGAATCCATCTTGAGTCCAGTCGCCCCACCCAAATGTTTCCATAATTTGTTCCATGGAATCCAAAAGAAACAATGAGTCAGATGTGGATAATCCATTCCCGATACTGGAATCATCCACCTTGATCAAAACTGTATTTTCGGGAATGATCGAATTATAGATCCCGGTCTCAAAAGTGTAATCCCCTTCCAAGATCAACCCGTAAGACAAAGGCGGAATTTTGAGTCCGTACCCGCTGTCAATGAGCGCATCTGTGCTGGAACGATCCTTGATGGACCAACCTGCAAGGTCCAGTGTATCCGTTTCAGACGGATTAAAAAGTTCAACAAATTCGTTGGGTGAATCAGTTCCCTCCAGATCGTACATGATCTCCGTGATCAAAATTTGTTGGGAGATAAGGGGAGACTGAAATATCAATAATTGAAGCAATAAGATAAAAGAAGTTGAAGAATGCCTGATCATCATATTTAAAATCAATCAGTCAGAAATTTTTCCAGTCTCTCTTTCAATTCTTTTCGAGTGTCTCTAAAGTTATCCAGTAATTCTGAAGTCCAGCCCTGAAAGGGATCATCAATGCTCCAATGGATCCGCTGGACAACACCGGGAAAAACAGGACAGATCTGTTTTGCATGATCACAGACAGTGATCACGATATCCATTCCCTTGTCCACATATTCATCAGTAGCATCGGATGTGTGGTTGGAAATATCGATGCCCCATTCTTCCATGACCGCAATGGCATTGGGATGCACTCTGCTTGGATGAGTTCCACAACTGAAAACATCAAAGCGGGCACCGGCCATATCCTGGAGCAATCCTTCTGCGATTTGGGAGCGGCAACTGTTCCCGGTGCAGACAAAAAGAACTTTTTGTTTTTTAGACATGGTTAAAAATGCAGTAATAATTCTGTATTCTGCAATAATTCATTCAAAGAAATTAGTAATGGTATTTGTATTTTCATTCATGGCAGATTCAGAAAAAACAGCCCATCCTTTTATTGGGCTTGCAGGAAACATTGGCGTGGGTAAAACCACTTTTACCGCCCAAATGGCAGAACGGCAGGGTTGGGTGCCATTTTACGAATCTGTTTCCGATAATCCTTACTTGAATGATTTTTATGGCAACATGAAACGGTGGAGTTTTAACCTGCAGATCTATTTTCTTCATAAGCGGTTTGAATCTCATTTGCAAATGTCCAAAGCCAATTGCGGTGTGATCCAGGATAGAACCATTTACGAAGATGTAGAAATTTTTGCGAATAACCTTCATGAAATGGGGAACCTGTCAGATCGGGATTGGGAGAATTATTGCGGATTATTTGCAGCAATGACATCTTTCCTGAAAAAACCGGATCTCATTGTTTACCTTCGGGCATCCACGGATACTTTATTGAATCGGATCCAATCCCGGGGTAGAGGATACGAAGATTCCATCGATCCGGAATATCTCCATAGTTTAAATATATCTTATGATAAGTGGATCAGCACAGTCATCGATTACCCTGTATTAACAGTAGAGACTGATGGGTTTAATATTTTTGAAGATCAGGGGCAATTTTCGGATATTGAAAAGCAGATTCTCGAGAAGATATAAGTTATTTTTCAGTAAACTTCGGGATGCCTGAACCTCCACAAAATATCAATTCACCCCTGTTTACCAATCCACTGGAAACATTTCCGGGCCTATCCATTGATGATTTGAATAAATACTTGCCGGCCATCCGAACGGTGGAAGATATGGTAATGACAAATGATCATATGAAAGAGGGCCTTTTTCTGGCAAAATGCCTTGATGGTCTAAAACAGATCCCGGATAAAACCATGGACCTTATTGTTGCCAATCCACCGGAAGATCCATGGAATTCGGTTGAAGGCACAGAGCAGCGGATGACACTCCAGGAATATTACCAATGGAATAATGCCTGGCTGTCGGAATCCTATCGAGTGTTAAAAAGTACAGGAGCGATCTATTTATTTTCACCTTGGCAATATTCCGGCATGTATCACGGGTTATTGAGCAATATATTTAAGGTCCAATCCCGAATTACATGGCGGGAAAGATTAAAGAGTAAAAGTGAACAAACCACAAATTGGGAGAATGATACGTCTGACATTTGGTTTGCTACGAAAACAGATGATTTCCTATTTAATCAGCGAGTCGTGGGTATGAGGTCAAGTGAACCTGCTGAGTTGAAGGATGAAGTTCGATCCAATCTATGGCTGGATATCCCTGGGATTGCTGAAGAAAATGGGAAGATCCCACAGAAATTGTATCGAAGGATTCTTGATGCCAGCAGTTTTAAACTAAACTGGGTCCTGGACCCATTCATGGGAACAGGGGATGTAGGATTAGCATCAAAACAAAGCGGCCGCCGGTTTATTGGGTTCGAAACCAATAAGGATCATTTACTCTTGGCCATGAAAAGAATTGATAAGGATCAATCATGAGTTTTATCGAAAAAATTAAATCTGAGATGTATAAAGCGATGAAATCCGGTGAAAAGATAAAAACTACCACCCTTCGAACTTTGCTTGCAAAATTAAAAGATAAACAAATTGCCCAGGGAGGAGATTTCGCTGAAAAGGATGGCATGGCCGTCATCAAAATGCTGGTCAAGCAAAGGAAAGAATCCATCGACCTATATGAAAAAGCCAATCGGTCAGAGTTGGCGGAAAGCGAAAAAAAAGAACTCACTGTCCTGGAAGCCTATCTCCCGCAAATGTTATCAGATGATGAAATAAAAGATTTGGTTACCTCCGTTATTGAAGAAACAAGTGCATCAGGTTTAGGAGATATTGGAAAGGTCATGCCCGTAGTTATGCAGCGTGGCGCCGGGAAAGTTGACGGTAAAACAGCGAACATTTTATTGAGGGACTTGTTGGGATAAATGAGCTGGTTTTTAGATGGTCTGGCAGTTTTTTTTATTGTCCTGCTTGGTGCTGTTGGGTTTAAAAGAGGGTTTATAGAAGAATTAGGTCGATTGATTGGGCTCATACTTGCAATCTTGATTGCCATGTCAAATAGCCTGGTCGTTTCAAACCGGCTCAATGATTTTTTACCAACAGATCAATGGGTTGGCCTTTTCATCTCCTTTTCTCTTTTATTTGCTGCCACCCTGATCGCTGCCAGGGTTCTGACAAAATTTGTTCATATTGCCTTATTATCAAAAAGTAATCATCTTATGAACCGCTCTCTGGGATTTTTATTCGGGTCAACAAAAGGATTTTTTATCATTATGGTTTTTGTTTGGTTAATTACAATTCTACCCCTTCAAAAGTGGTCGAATATCATTGTTGAAAATTCCCGTATCGCCCAAAAAGGGAATCAATACAGGGAGTCAATTATTACCTTTTTTAACTGGGAAGATCCCGTGGCAATGAGTGAATCCTACTTTAAGCAGTTGACCCAACCCTAATGGCCAGAATACCCCAGGATATTGTTGATCGCGTCAGGGATACATCAGACATTCATGATGTTGTATCTCAATATGTTGACCTGAAGAGACGTGGGGTAAATTATTTTGGGCTTTGTCCTTTTCACGGAGAAAAAACACCCTCATTCAGTGTCGCACCTGCGAAACAGATCTATCACTGTTTTGGCTGCGGATCAGGGGGAAATGTATTTTCATTTTTAATGGAATACCAAAAGATACCCTTTCCCGAAGCAGTAAAATCCTTGGCTGATCGCTACAATATTCCGATCCAGTATGAAGAGGGGGACGGGAGTTCGGAACTCTTTTCAGCCCTTTATGAGCTCCATGAAATTGCCGTAAATATTTATCAGCAAAACCTATTCTCTCAACCGGGTGAGAAAGCCCTGACGTACCTGAAAGAGAGAGGGCTGACTGAGGATATTCTTAAACAATTCAAGATCGGACTTGCCTTGGACAGTTGGAATCAACTGGTGAATGAATGTACCGGAAAAGGGTTCACTCAAAGTCAGATCATAAAGTCAGGATTATTTGCCAAATCTGATAAAGGCACCTTCGATCGATTCCGATCACGGATCATGTTCCCTATTTTTCATCCATCGGGGAAACCCATCGCTTTTGGAGGCAGGGTCTTTGATTCTGATGACCCGGCAAAATATATGAATTCTCCGGAAACACCCCTTTACAAAAAAAGCGATGTTCTTTATGGTTTACAGGCATCCCGGGATGCTATCCGAAAAGCAGAATATGCAATTTTAGTAGAAGGCTATATGGATTTCCTTCAATTCTACCAGGCTGGCATCCACCCTACAGTGGCTGTCTCAGGCACAGCCATGACAACAAGACACGCCGTAACATTAGGCAGGATCACAAAAAAAGTGATCCTTCTTTATGATGGTGACCAGGCCGGTGGACAGGCTACGATCCGAGCGGGGTGGGTTTTAATGAAAGCTGGTTTGGAACCGATTGTGGTGAGACCGCCTTCAGGAAAAGATCCGGATGATTGGATCCGTGAAAATGAAAAACAGGAGATCATGTCTGCCTTGCAGTCCCCGTTCTCATTTATTGATTTCCATCTCCTGTTTCACCGGGGCACTGAATTGGAGGGGGCAGAACGCAGGCAATATATTCAAGATCTCGCCAGGGAGACCCGGAATATCCAGGATGGTATTGTTAGGAATGACCTGATCCACATTATTTCGGAAAAATTGAGAGTAAATGAAGATGACTTGATTCGGGCTATGAAGAGTCAGCGCCTCAGCCCTGTTTATACCGAAGATTCGGATGAATCCCCGGGAAAAGAACAATTAGTGTTTACAAGCCAGGGCGACCGTGCTCAGATCGAGTTAATTCAACTCATGGTTCATGAAGATGACTCTACCCGGTCCTATGTGAAAGAGAATGTTTCTCTAGAATATTTTAGAACACCCTTATTAAAGAAAATTGCAGGATATATTCTGGATGAAAAATTGTCTGTGGAAACTGCTGCAATTATCGAGTATTTTCAGGATAAGAATGAACGGGATTCAGTAACACAAATCCTATTTGCAGACACTCAAAACATTCCACCTGAACAAATTGTATCGGATTGCCTGAAAATATTAAAATCCATACCTTTAAAAGAAAAAATTCATTCACTTCGAACTTTAATTCGGGAAAAGGAATCCAAAGGAGAAGATCCTCAAAAGGAATTAAATGAAGTGGTCAAACTTCATCAGGAATTAAATGAAATTAAGTTTTACACATATTAGCATTCGCCTCATTTTTTCGATTGTCCTTTTTACATCTCTTCAGGCCACTGAAGTTCAGGATATTACCATTCATAAAAAGAGTAATGGTACCCTGCTGAGAATTGTGACCAGCAATGTGATGGAGATTGAAAACCTTGCTGGTTGGGTTGGGCGGGAAAACTGGTTTTATGTGACACTGAATGCTGCATATTTAAATCCAGCGGTGATGGATTATCTTACATTTGAGCCACCGGTAATTGACTTGGATGTAACAGGAAATAATGAATCTGTTCAATTAGGTATTTTATTTGATGTCCCCATTGGGGACTTCGAAATATTTCATTCCGATGCAAGCCGGGTGATCCTGATCCAGGTCTGGAAAGCCTTAAGTGACAGTGTTCGTTCTGAGGTCCAGATCTCAGAGGATAATAATAGCAACCGTGTATTCACTCTTCCAAAAACAGAAGCAAAGGGATCCCCTTTTTACGATTCATTTGTTTATGCCCGAGATAAATATGGCCCTGAGAAATATTTTGTGTGGTATAATAAATGGTATTCCACAGAAGACCTTGAAGGCGAGGATGAGGAAATTATTGAGCAAGAGCCCCAACCGCTCATTGTTAAAGATGTGCCAGATGTGGAGAAGGGTTCAACCCCGGTTATTCTAAAAAAAGTATCCATAAGAAAAATTGATATTTCAAATATTCTGGGCAGGGGAATGCTCCATTCAGGTATCAATCGTCCCACCGAAATTAAAGCACTCCAAAATGCCCTTGTTAGATTGGGATATGATCTGGGCACCGGTGGTGTTTTTAGGAATGGCGTTGATGGTGAATTTGGTCCCACGATGGAAAATGCAGTGAGGCAATTTCAAACGGATCGGGGATATTCTGGTCCCAATGTGGATGGTGTCGTTGGGACAACCACCCTTAATGAAATGATATATGCCTTACATGGAGTTCCCCTAGTGGCTGTGGAAACACAACTTGGCAGGGTACAGACAAAACGTGAAATTCGAAAACTTGATAATCTACAAGAAATAAATCTATTGCTCCCGGATTTTTCTAAAAGACAAACATTCCTCAAGATCTCTTGCAATTTAAATGGCGCAAATGTATTCGTTGATGGTTCACTTATGGGACAGACTCCGATCTCTAAGAATATGGCCGTCAAACCCGGATGGCACCGTATTCGTGTTGTAAATCCAGAACCAAACCTCTCCCCATTTTCGATTTCGGTCCCTAATTACCAGGATATCTATGTCCCGCAAGGGCGTACACAACATATCCGCATTATCCTGGCTACAGCCATTCAGGACACGACTGAGTAATATGATCCGTTTTTCCCCTGATCGAATTAGGCGGGGAATCATATCAGGGCTTTTGGTTTTTTCGACTTTAAGCGCTCAGACCCTGCCCAAAATTGAGCATCTGGATATAGATGCTAAAGAAACAGGCCTTCAAATTGAGATCTTGTTTTCAGATCCGCTGGGGAAGGAGGATGTATCTTCATGGATCGAGCAACAGAAATGGTTTATCCTGAATTTTTATAATATTGAACTTCCAAGTCCTGATTTTGCCGAGGACAATACAACCTACCCTGTAGAGGAAATTCAGCAAGCCAGAACGTCCGATAACGCCCTTCAGTTATCATTCCATACTGGGAGATCTCTGGGATCTTTTGATGTAATCCGCAATGATGAAGAGAAGCGAATTCTTATAGTACTGGTTTACGCCGATTTTGTTAAGCCCAAGGATGTGAATCCATCATTTGTTTTTCCTGACTTGAAGGACGCACAGAGGAAACACCACCCCCTTTCCTGGAAAGATAACCGTGTTCGAACATCTATACGAATCTTGTGCGATACGAAAGGGCTGCCCATTTATGTGGATAATAAAATAGTTGGATATACGCCCCTGGACGACCCCGTGGATGTACTTCCCGGTTGGCATAAAGTTGGATATTTCCCACAGGATTTTTCACGGGATCCAGACATACGAACCCCCAAAGAAAAAATGATGTTTGATATTATGAGAATGGGTTTACTGGATGTATTTATCGAAGAGGGTAAGGAAGAAACCATTGTATTGAATTATCAAACCTTGGATGAAGATGTAATAGATTACTATAGGCGGTCCATGGCAAGTACCTGGGTCGGGCTCTCCATGTTTTTTATGATGATGCTTCTCCTGAGTTGGGGGTTGATCTGATCTTTCGATTGATTTTATTTCTGTACTTAATTTGTACGCTTTTTTTGTCACCTATATTGGCTAAAGATAGTAAGGATACCCAAAAGTCACC
>Ga0208879_1001475_pt1 | contig 22091 bp, 24 predicted proteins | sample Knorr_S15_td_Bot_FD_185605 | JGI IMG/M metagenome (GOLD analysis project Ga0208879, IMG submission 185605) | Marine microbial communities from Southern Atlantic Ocean transect - Knorr_S15_td_Bottom_ad_5009_LV_A (SPAdes) (version 2) | ecosystem: Environmental > Aquatic > Marine > Oceanic | place...
TCGGGAGTTATGCAAAAATCGATTGGCGGAGAGGGAGGGATTCGAACCCTCGATACGCTATAAACGTATACTCCCTTAGCAGGGGAGCGCCTTCAGCCGCTCGGCCACCTCTCCATCTCTGACAATCCGGTTTTTTTACCGGGTGCCGATAAAACTACTGATCTTACGAACCCGATTCCGTATTCGGGCGCCTGTCGGCCTAATTAGTCTCATCGCTGTGGGGGAATAAAATGGCGCGCTGGGAGGGAGTCGAACCCCCGACCTTCTGGTTCGTAGCCAGATGCTCTATCCAGCTGAGCTACCAGCGCGCGACGAGCAGCGGATTATAGTGGCATCAATCAGGGATCACCAGTGGCTAGAAAAATAATCGGGTATTAAGCAAACTTGTTATTATCCAGCCTTGCAGGACTATTTCGATGGCCGAACGGAGAACACCTCAATGAATACATTGTCCGAATTTACCTTTACGCCTATGGACAAGGCACCGGACCCGGATCTGGGGACGGAGCGCATACCCGTTGACCGCTATACGGACCCAGCGTTCCTGAAACTGGAGGATGATCGCATCTGGTCGAAGACGTGGTTACTCGCAGGTGCCCAGTGCGATGTCGCGGAGCCTGGCGACTTTTTCGTGTTTGAAAACCTGCGGGAATCAATGCTGGTGATGCATGCGACTGATGGACAGATCCGCGCCTTTTACAACGTGTGCCAACATCGCGGCAACCAGCTAAGACCCGAAGGTTGCGGTCATTCTGAGTATCTGACCTGCCCATTTCATCGTTGGACCTGGAACATGGACGGAACACTGCGACATGTCCCCGAAGCCCACGATTTTCCACAGGGCACGCCAGCTGATGAATTGGGCCTGCAACCATTACGATGCGACACCTGGGGTGGATTTGTCTGGGTGTCAATGGATCCTGATATCGAGCCTCTCATGGATTATCTCGGTATCGTGCCCGCGCATCTCGATCCCTATGAATTTGAAGACATGGTGCTGGTGTCCGATGAGACCGTCGAATGGAACTGCAACTGGAAAACATCTGTCGACATATTTTCCGAGACCTATCATGTCAGGGGCGTGCACCCGGAATCGGAATATGTCGCCGATGACGTCAACGTGCAGATGGATCTCTACGGACGCCATACCCGCTTTATTGCACCCATGTACATCCCAAGCCCCCGCAAAGTCGATGAAGACAAGGCCCTCAATGACATATTGATTGACTATTTGAAGTCAGAAGGTTTTCCGGTTGATGGTTTTAATGGAGATGTCACCACGCTGCGTAGCGCAGTGGCCGCGCACAAACGGGCGATGACCAGCGAAAACGGGCTGGATTTTTCCAATCTGACTGATGACCAGCTAACGGCCGATTATCACTATAATATTTTCCCCAACGTCACGTTCAATCTGTTCGGCGAACAGATGTGGATGTTCCGTCACCGACCGCACCCCACTGACCCGGACAAAATGTATTTCGATCGTATGATTTTCAATCGAGTACCCAAAGGAGAAGTCACGGCTGGCACCAGTGCTGGCGCTGTAGATATGTTCGTGGAATTAGGTGATGTTCAACTGGACGGCCGCCCGGAACATATTTTCTACCGCCATGGCGAGAAGTCATCGGGGCTGCTTTTGGATCAAGACGCCTCCTGTCTGGCAGGTGTGCAAAAAGGCCTGCACTCACGAGGCATGAAAGGATTCTGGATATCGCACCATGAAAGGCGCATTCGCAACTTTCATCATTGGTGGGAAAAGTACATGGCGGATTGAAAGTTCTTTACTAAAGGCAAAGGGTCGGGCGACAGTACAGCCGGGAGTACCGGCAAGAGTACTGGTAAGAGCACCAGTCTGTGAAATTATCGTATTCGGATAGCATGGATCACTGTATCCAGGGCAACACCTGGCGAAGAACCACCATGACCGGGGTCTGAAACTACTGAACGTCCGTGGACCTCGGCGCTCTGCACAGCGAACCCATCGAGCAATGAAATTAAATCCGCAACCGATGGCAGCAGCGAACTATCCTGGGGACCACCAACACCAGATTCGACATTAGCGGGATCATGGGCAATGTACACAAAATGTCCGCCTGGCGCGACCGCATCGATGATTCGAGGCAACCAGCGTTCCCTCTCTGCCAGTGACGTATGTAAATACAAGACAGCGACCAGGTCATAGGCGCCGGGTGCGAACTCAAAGGAAGTGATATCGTTCACTATCCAATTAACTTTCACGTTTTTTTTGGCCGCGATCTGCTCTGCTTTGGTAATACCGACTTTCGAAAAATCGATAGCGTCAACCTCCCAGCCCTGCTCTGCCAGCCAAATTGCGTTCCTGCCTTCTCCTGACGCAACATCTATTGCTTTACCGCTGGGTAGCTTGCCGACAATCTGTGCAAATAATGCGTTGGGCCCAACTGACCAGGTTAAGGCCCTGGCTGAATACCTCTTATCCCAATCATCCCGTTTCGCCATGGAAGCTATTTACAAAAATTAGATCGTGCGATGATATCGCCTTTATTGAATTCGGATCAAAGATGCCACCACTAGTCTCTGAAGGGTTAAATCTGGCCATGTTCGGTATGGGGACAGTTTTTTTCTTTCTCACTATGCTGGTTCTGGCGACTATGCTTATGTCTCGGCTGGTCGCGCCGGACAGCGTGGGACCCCATGAAGACTCACCCGCTACCGGCCTTGACAAAAAGAAACTGGCTGCCATCACGGCGGCTATTCATCAGCACAGGAAGAACTAGTCAACCCGTCAACTCGAGCCTTCTACCCGGGCGTGTCAGTCGGGCCAACTAGTCGGGTCGTCACCGCTGGCAGCTTGTTGATCAGTGGAAAACCAGACAATTAATTGAGGTTAAGTTTTCCCTGCAGCTGTGATAGTTTGCAGCTCGCGTGTAATTGGGTTTCTCTCTTGGAAGTACTACAACTACTGGTTAGCGGCATCTCCCAGGGCTGCGTCTACGGGCTGATCGCTCTCGGCTTTGTACTCATCTACAAAGCGACCGAGATGGTCAATTTTGCCCAGGGTGATCTGATGATGCTGGGTGCATTTTTCGCCTATAGCTACATCAACTTATTCGAGATGCCTTTCTATCTCGCTGTACCCGCAACCATTTTTACCATGGCAATCATCGGCGCGCTGACAGAGCGAATTCTGATTCGACCCATGATCGGCGAGCCACATTTTTCCGTACTGATGCTCACCATCGGCCTGGGTTTTATCCTGCGGGCCGTTGCTGGTGCCGTCTGGGGCAACGAGCCTCGATCTCTCAGCACGCCCTATGCCGGTGGCGTATTTGATATCAACGGGCTGATTATCGGCTATGACAACGTCGTGATCGTATTGGGAACCGCATTGCTTTGTTCATTACTCTTTCTATTTTTCAGGTTTACCCGACTTGGTATCGCCATGCAGGCGGTTTCTCAAAACCAGCTTGCGGCATACTACGTCGGCATTCCGGTCAAACGTATCTATTCACTGGTCTGGGCCATTTCGGCATCGATCTCTGCAGTAGCCGGTATTTTGGTCGCGCCGGTCTCGTTGATTGATCCACTGATGGGCTTTGTAGGCATCAAAGCCTTCGCCGCTGCCATCGTCGGGGGTTTCGGTAGTTTGCCGGGCGCTATCATCGGCGGTTTGCTCATCGGCATTGTCGAACAGTTCGCTGGTCTTTATTTGCCTACAGGATTTTCCGATGTAAGCGCCTACGTTATTTTACTTGCCATGTTGCTGATTCGCCCCCAGGGAATCTTTGCCACCATGCAACGGAAAAAGGTCTGAACGACACGATGCGATTTATCCGCCGGACCCACTACATTCAGGACATTGCCCTCTTCAAGCATGAGGGGCAGATCTTCTGGTATTGCGCACTAATGATCGCCTTGCTGGCCTCGCCATTTTTATTGTCCAACTTTTACCTGGGTGAGCTTTCAATGGTTTTTATCTATGCGATTGCCGGTGTCGGATTGATGCTGCTAACGGGTTACACCGGATTGGTCAGTCTTGGGCACGCCGCCTTTCTTGCCATCGGCGCATACACACACGCGTATCTGCTGGCCAGGGGCTGGCCATTTCTGGTATCGATCCCAGCGGCAACCTTTTTCACCGCAGCTATAGGAGGAATCGTTGGCATACCCGCATTACGCATGACGGGTATCTACCTCGCAGTGGCGACCCTGGCTTTCGCGATTATTGTCGAGCAGATACTTAGCCATTGGGTATCAGTAACCGGTGGGTTTCGGGGTATGGCAGTACAACCCCCCGCCATTGGCAACCTTTCGCTCGATTCAAGTGTTGCGTTCTACTTCGTCTGCCTGGCGATCCTGCTCATCTGCCTGCTACTGGCACTCAACCTGTTGCGCTCACCAACGGGTCGGGCGATGACAGCGATTCGGGATTCGGAGATATCGGCTCAAAGCATGGGGATACACCTGGCTTACACAAAGACCCTGGCCTTCACCATCTCAGCCGGTTTTACCGGTCTCGCGGGTTGCCTGCTGGCACACAAGATTGGCTACCTGGCGCCGGACAGCTTTACCCTGCTCACATCAATTCAACTCCTGCTGATGGTCGTCATCGGCGGACTGGGTTCGCTGCATGGTGTCATTTACGGCGCGATGTTTATTGGCTTGCTACCCCAGGGCATTGCGCTGCTGCGGGATACCCTGCCACCCGCTGTCGCCCAAATCCCGGGCCTTGAACCCGGCGTTTTCGGCCTGATTCTTGTGTTGGTGCTCATCTACGAACCACTGGGAATCTATGGCCGTTGGCTGAAGATTAGAAACTACTTCGAGGAATTTCCGCTCTACAGAAAAGCAACACATAAAAGACAACGCCGTTATCTGCGAACGGAGCGTCTCCGGTGAGCCTCCTTGTGGCCAGGCAGCTTTCAATTGCATTCGGCGGCGTACATGCCGTCGAGGACGTGAGTTTCGAGATTGAGGAAGGTGAAGTCTTTAGCATTATCGGTCCAAACGGTGCTGGCAAGACGACTTTGTTCAATCTGATCAGCAGAATTTATGACGCAGATTCAGGTTCCATCACTTTCCAGGATGAGGATATCAGCCGGGTACCCGCCCATCGGATTGCTGAACTGGGTATCGCACGGACATTTCAGAACACCGAACTGTTTGAACAAGAAACTGTCCTGCGCAACTTGCTGATTGGCCAGCATGTTCATCGGAAAACTCATGTCTTGTCTGAGTTCCTGTTTCTGCCATCGGTGAGAAAACAAGAGCTCGCTTTTCGTCGCGCCGTTGAAGATGTTATCGATCTACTCGATCTGCAGCATTATCGGCATCAGGTTATCGCCAACTTACCCTACGGGGTGCGCAAGATGGTTGAAGTCGCTCGTGCGCTTTGCATTCAACCCAGACTATTATTGTTAGATGAGCCCTCATCGGGACTGAATCCTGAAGAAACCGAAGACCTGTCTTTTCAGATAGAGGACATCAACGAGGAGCTCGGCACGACCATTGTCATGGTTGAACATGATATGAACCTGGTTTCCATTACCTCATCCCGAGTCATGGCGCTTGCAGACGGCAAGCTTGTTGCCATCGGATCACCACAGGACATTCAGCAGCACCCTGAGGTTGTAAAAGCTTACCTGGGGAACGTCTGATGATGGTCGGTTTGCCGCATCACTATTTACGCCGTAACCGCGTCAGAGTCGCGCTCATCCTCCGCTCGACTCTTCCGGTATGCCGGACCAGTTGTTCTGACGAAAATATCCTCATCATCAGAAGTCCCCTCGATTAATGACATGCCGTTACTCGAGCTGACAAATATTGAAACCTACTACGGTCCCATTATGGCCATCCGGGGGATCAGCCTCGCGGTCAACAAGGGTGAAATCAGTGTATTGCTCGGCGCCAATGGCGCAGGCAAAACCACGGTGCTAAAAACCATCAGCGGCGCCATGGAACCCCAAAAAGGCAAGATCCTGTTCGACGGGAAAGACATTCGGGGTGTGGACCCGGACCAGACAGCGACAATGGGCATCGCCCACGTGCCTGAAGGTCGAGAGGTATTTCCCTTTCTTTCCGTTGAGGAAAATCTTGCCATGGGGGCTTTCTCACGTAACGATGGGGACATCGATCACGATATCGAGATGGTCTATAGCTATTTCCCGCTACTCGCCGAGAAAACAAAACAGCAGGCTGCGTACCTGTCTGGTGGCCAGCAACAGATGCTGGCAATCGGGCGGGCGTTAATGCTTCGCCCCACACTAATGTTGTTGGATGAGCCATCACTGGGGCTTTCACCTCTACTTGTCGCAGAAATCGCTGAAATCATCGAACGGGTAAACGCAGAACAAAAAGTCACTATTTTGCTGGTCGAGCAAAACGCAAAAATGGCGCTTGATATTGGGCACTACGGCTACGTCATGGAGATCGGCCGCATTGTGATGGAAGGCACTTGCCGGTCACTCAAGGAGTCCACTGACATCCAGGAGTTCTATCTGGGCGGAAAAAATGAAGGTGTGCGCGGCAGGCGGCGGTGGAAACAAAGGAAGACCTGGCGATGATGGCCACGCATCATGTTGATACTACCGTTGAGCCACCTATTGTGACGATAGATGGCTGTAGCAACGTGCCGGCACTGTTCTGGCAGCGAGTCACTAACCTGCCCGAGCGGGTCGTGATTCGAGAGAAAGATTTCGGGATTTGGAATGAGTACTCCTGGCAGGACTACGGCAATTTCGCGAAACGAGCTGGCCTTGGGCTTTTGTCCCTTGGGCTCAAACGTGGCGATGTTTGTTCTGTCGCCGCCGAAATGTGCAAGGAGTGGTTATTTGCTGACCTTGGCATTGTCTGCGTCGGTGGGATTACCAATGGTGTTTATCCAACAGACGCCGCCGGACAGGTAGAGTATCTCATCAACGATAGCGGCACTCGATTCTACTTTGCCGAAGATGAAGAACAACTCGATAAAATCCTGGAAGTTCGCAGCAGAACGCCAACGCTTGAAAAGATCATCATCTTTGATATGGAGGGCCTGCGTCATTTCGATGACGACATGTGTATCAGTTTCGAACATCTGCTTGCCCTGGGTGAGGCCTACGAAGATAGTCACCCGCAAGCATGGGAGACGACCATTGCTGAGGCCGATGCTGAGGATCTGCTCACGCTCACCTATACCTCCGGTACCACCGGCCCTCCCAAGGGAGCAATGATCAGTCATCGCAACATGCTGTATATGATGATTACCCTTCAACGCATCTACGGCATTCTGGACACCGATGAGCAAATTGGGTTTCTGCCATTGGCACACGTCGCCGGTAGAATGTTCTATACCTTTTGTACGATCGAGGCTTGCTCGGTTATCAATCTGGTTGAAGACGCGGGAACGGTGATTGCTGATCAGCAGGAAGTCGCGCCGACCATTCATTTCGCCGTGCCAAGGGTCTGGGAAAAACAATACAGCACCATCTCAATCAAGTTAAAGGAAGGTACTGCCCTGGGCAGGTTTGCCTACCATATTGCTATCAAGCTCGGCGAATCTGTCGCACCCTATCGAAAGCAAAATAAGTCGCCGCCAATACTCAAGCGGATCGGTTTTTTCTTCGCCGAACAGCTGGTGCTGAAGAATATTCGTCGCCTGCTGGGCATAGACCAATCACGCTGGCTCTCGACCGGCGCGGCACCGATCGCACCTGAACTAATTGACTGGTATTGGTCTCTCGGCAAACCCATGTTTGAGGTTTACGGGCAAACTGAGTGCACGGGTTTAATCACAGCCAACGCACCCGGTGCCATGAAATCTGGCAGCGTCGGCAAGGCAGCACCAGATGCTGAGGTGAGCTTGTCCAGTGAAGGCGAGGTGTTACTCAAAAGCCCGGGGGTTATCAGGGGTTACTGGAACAAGCCCGAGAAAAACGCGGACACCTTCAAGCAGGGATGGCTCTATACCGGTGACCTGGGCCGTATTGACGAAGATGGCTTTGTTTATGTCATCGATCGAATCAAAGACATCATTATTACTGCAGGCGGCAAAAACATCACACCCAGCGAGATTGAAAACCAGCTGAAATTCTCTCCGTTTATTTCCGACGCGGTGGTTATTGGTGACAAGCGCGCCTATCTCACCTGTCTGGTCATGATTGACCAGGAGAACGTCACCAAGTTTGCCCAGGACAATGATGTGCCATTCACTAACTACACCAGCTTATGTCACACTGAGGCCGTCAAGGATCTCATCTGGGGTGAAATAGAACGCGTGAACCAGAAGTTTGCGCGGGTTGAAACCATCAAGAAATTCAGTCTCATCGATCGACTGCTCGACCCTGAAGATGAAGAACTGACTCCAACGATGAAACTCAAGAGAAAAGTCGTTAACGAAAAATATGCAGGAATGATCAATGAAATGTATTAACACGCTCATCCTATTGCTAGGTATCACGCTTCTTGCCAGTTGTAGCGATGATTCAGCAGACAGTGGTACGCGGGCAGCTACCGATACCAGCATACCCACCCAGGGTATTTCAGCCTCAGAAATCGTCCTGGGAACTCACACAGATCTATCCGGGCCCGTCGCAATCTGGGGGGTGGGTTCTATCAACGGCGCGAGAATGCGGTTCGAGGAAGCCAACGAGGCAGGCGGCATCCATGGCCGCAAGATACGTTACGTGGTCGAAGATACCCAGTATCAGATTCCCCGGGCAATCCAGGCCGCCAACAAACTGATCAACAGGGACAAGATATTCGCCATGGTGCTCGCCCTGGGTACTCCGACGAATAACGCGGTGTTAACGCAACAGTTAAAATCGGGCATCCCCAACATGTTCCCGCTAACCGGCGCCAGAAGCATGGTTGAGCCCCATCACGATCTCAAGTTCACACAACGGGGTATCTACTACGATGAAATACGCGCCGGAGTGAAGTATTTTCTCGAAGAGAAGGGCAAAGAGAAGCCCTGTGTGATCTATCAGGATACTGACTACGGCCAGGAGATTCTTGAAGGCGTCGAGGATCAATTGCGCGACATGGGTCGAGAACTTCTGGGGGTCTCGGCCCACAAACCCACCGAATCAGAATTTACCGCCTCTATTATCCGACTACGCAACGCCGAGTGTGATGTGGTGTTCATGGGCACGATTCACCGGGACACTATCTTGATCCTGGAAACCGCTCGGAAGATGAATTTTGATGTGGTATTCGTCGGCAATAACGCGGCTTATGGCCAGGTGATCGCAGAGCAGGAAAGCGGCTCTGGCGAGGGTTACCATGCATTTGTCCACATGGCTAAACTGTACAAGGAAGACGGCCTGCCAGAGCAGGTCATTACCTGGTGGGATAACTACGAGGCAAGGTTCGGAGTCGAACCCGGTATTCCTGCGATGGAAGGCTATCGTGCTGCAGATTTGATTGTAACCGGCCTGACCAATGCAGGACCCGACCTTGATAAGGCCAGCTTCCTGGCGGCGGTTGAGGCGATTTCCGATTACCAGGACATCTTCGGATACCGTCTTCAGTTCGGTCCCAATGATCATAAGGGGGTCAGCGAATCTATCCTGTCGGTGGTAGAAAACGGTAGGTGGAAAACCCTTGCTACGGCAATTACCTACTAGAGCGGACTGAGTCATTAGTATCATTCAACGCGCCATCGGCAACCTGGTTATACCCGCTACATTTTTGATCACCATTGCCGTACTGGCGCTTAACCTGCATCGCCTGCCCATCGAGCTGGACACATTATGGCTGGTGGGACCCAGCATCACCCTCACCATCGCTGCTACCTTGTCGCTTTCCTACAATCGCTCACGGGTGTTTTTGGTCTGCTGCATATTGGCGGTTTGCCTCTGGGTGCACGCCCAGGCAATTGACGATGGCCTTAAGGAATTTATTATTATCGGCGGCGCGTCGTTAAATATCAGTCTCATCTGTCTGTACCGTGAAAGAGGTGCTTTCACCGCTTACGGACTATTCCGATTCCTGATTATCGCGGGCGAAGTCGGGCTTGTCGTTTACTTCATCGACCGGCAAATTGAATTGCCCATTGCCCTGCTTGATCCATTCACTGCGCCATTGGCGCCGATACTTCAATTCTCGCCTTTCCACCAAATACCGACACTATTGCTGGCTGGCAGCTTGGGTGGATGTCTGTTTTTTATGGGTCTTGATGACACACCGATCACCCAGGGTCTATCCACAGCACTCGTCGGCCTCGCCCTGGCTTTCGGTATGTCCGTGAATCATGGCTGGGAAGTTTTTCTGATGGCAGGCAGTCTATACCTCGGCGCCAGCATCATCCGCGATTCTTACAATATGGCGTACCGGGATGAATTGACCGGCCTTGCTCACCGACGGGCGATGAACGAACAGTTCCTCGCACTGGGTAGTAAGTACAGCCTGGCGATGCTCGACGTTGATCATTTCAAGAAGTTCAATGATACCCACGGCCATGATATCGGCGACCAGGTGCTACAAATGGTGGCAATAAAAATTGGCCAGGTTAACGGCGGCGGTAAGGCGTTTCGCTATGGCGGCGAAGAGTTCTCAATCATCTTCCCTCGATTATCAAAGGAAGACGCGTTCTATTATCTGGATGAGGTAAGAACAAACATTCAGAACTATGAAATGGTGGTTCGATCAGAGCCCCGGGAAGAGGAACAAAAAGACAATTCGCAACGCGATCAGCGACTACGTGGGTCCTTTAGAACAGCAGGGCAAAAAGTTTCAGTCACAATATCCATCGGTGTAGCAGACAGAGCAGATAGCAGCCAAACCCCTGATGATGTCCTCAAGGTAGCCGACACTGCCTTGTACCGAGCGAAGAAAGCGGGCCGAAATCAAGTTATTGTAAGCCAGTAGTTATTACACAGAGGAAACGTGGGAACGGCTGATAAAGTCCGATTGCCGCATCACTATTTCCGCCATAACCGCCTCAGAAGCGTGATCATACTCCGCACATCCCTTCCTCGATTTAACTGAAGTGTTCTGACGAAAATATCCACTTAATCAGAGGTTGCCTGGAATGACCTGGTAATAAGCTTGCTGACAGTCTGAGCAACATCATCACGAGTAAAAACCCGGGACTGCCAGGGAAGCTCTGATTAATTGGATTTTTTTGTGAGGACAAGGCGAACTCGCACGGAGTAAGAGTACGGGTTCAACGCAGTCATCGCGGAAAAAGTGATGCGGCACACCGACTTTAATCAGAGATTCCCTGTTTATGATTCCAGGAATGGATGAAACCCTGCGTATCAACGGCCAGGGATATGTGACCAAGGCTGGGAAAGATGGTGCTTGAACAAATTAACGGCGAACCTCCTACAAAGGAGCTGCAAGCAGCCGTACATAACGCCCTGGATGAAGACGTGGTCGAAAACCTGTACTGACAGCCGTCAGGGACCTCTGATTAAGAGGATGTTCAGGACCTTCCCCGGCTGCAAACGCTATATTTATTACACTTATTGCACAGATGACCATTTTTCTGTAACATTACAGTTCGTTATTTAATTTAGAGATTTTCGTAATATTCCAGCATGAAACCCGGTAACTTTATCCTTGATCTGCTCAGGACCTATGAATATCGAGGGTCCAGCGCACGAAATATCATGACAACCGCTGCCATGTTTGGCTTCAATGGCAATCTGATCCGCGTGACACTGTCACGGCTGGTTGCCAAGGGAACGATCGAAAATTTTGAACGCGGTCAATATCGCATGGCCTCACAATCGGACCCCGTCAACGACTTTGTAGAAGACTGGCGACTCGGTGAATCCCGCCGCAGAGATTGGCAGGAAAATACCTTTGTCATCGCCCACACAACGAAAAACACGGAAAAAGACACCTGGGTCCTGGAGGCAACGGGGTTCATCGAAGCGCGCAACAATTTATGGGTTCGCCCGGATAATCTGCGCAGATCTCTTCAGGAATTTTCGCACTGGCTTACTCATCTGGGCTTGAATCCAGACATCCTGATAGGCGCAGGGGTTAAATTTGCCGATGACGATGCCAGGGATATCCTCGGTCGCTATGACATCACAGCCATGGACGAGCATTACAAGAAAATAAACCACAGAATCGAGCAAAGCGAACCTCGGCTCAGCCGATTGCCACGCGCCAAGGCAATGAAGGAAAGTTTTACGCTCGGCGGTGAAGCAATACAGGTCCTGGCGAAAGATCCCTACCTTCCTGTGGAAATACTGGCGCCTGTCAATCGAATCAGACTCTGGCATTCCATGCAAAGGTATGACGAACTCGGTCGAAATATTTGGGCTGAGCCACCAGAAGTAATGCCAACCTCAATGATGGCGCCTGCCGCCATGCACTAAAAGAGAAGACCCTATGACTACTAACATTCGCGATTTGCTCACCGAGGAAGAACTGGTACAAGTCACGCAAAAAGATGACATTAAGGCCGCGTGTATCGTCGCTTTCGACTGGGCCGTGATTATTTTGTTGTTCGTGCTTGCCGCCAGCTTTCCCAACCCCTTAACCTATTTGTTAGTCATTGTGCTTCTGGGCGGCAGACAAATGGCACTGGGCGTTCTCGTTCATGAGACTGGCCACAATTCATTTTTCTCATCACCGAAAGTAAATGACTTCACCGGTAAGTGGCTTTCCGGCTACTGGGTGTTTTCAGACAAAGCTGCCTACATGAAGGGCCATTTGATGCACCACCGGGAAAGTGGCACGGCTGATGATCCTGATTTAAAAAACTATGAAGCCTACCCGGTATCAACTACCAGCTTGAAGCGCAAAGTCATAAGAGACGTAACAGGGCAAATCGGCTGGCGCAGAATAGTGTCAATTGCTCGATCCGTCACCAGAATCCAGAAGATGAAAACTGGCTCCCGGGAAACACTGATTCGTAGTCTCGGCTGCAATCTCGCCATGTTGCTGGCATTAACACTTGTGGGCCAGCCCTTTGTTTACGCGTTATGGGTGATTGCATTTATGACGAGCCACATGTTGATTAGCCGCATTCGGCAGATTGCGGAACACGCCGCTGTGCCAGATCATTTCGACCTTGATCCACGATTGAACACTCGAACGATTCACATTAACTGGCTGGAAAGCCTGTTAATTGCTCCACACGATCTGAATTATCACCTGGAACATCATTTAATGGCATCGGTACCGATTTACCGACTCAGGGATTTACACAAATTACTGTTGGCGAAAGGTCATTACGAGGGCGTGGTATTCCCCAGGGGCTATTTTAACCTGTTACGCCAGGTTACCTACTCTGCCTGACATTTAATTTCATGATATACCGCTGATTGTCCAACGTTGATTCCCCAACTAGGATTCTTCTGAATCCGATTTATTTCCTTCGGCCTCGGCTTGGATTCGCTGATAGATCTCCTCACGATGCACCGCAACTTCTCTTGGCGCATCAACACCAATTCGGACCTGGTTGCCTTTCACCCCCAATACAGTCACGGATATATTGTCGCCTATCATTAGCGTCTCTCCGACTCGGCGGGTCAAAATAAGCATGAATTTACTCCCCTAATTACACGCTCCTGTTGATGCCTCAGCATGGTTGGTACGCGAATATATTCACTTCGTTTCGCTGGACAAATCAAATTCCGAATGCAGCGCCCTTGCAGCAAGTTCAAGATATTTCTCAGCAATGACAACAGAAATTTTTATTTCGGATGTCGAAATCATCTGAATATTGATCGACTCATTCGCCAGAACATCGAACATTCTGCTAGCCACACCGGCGTGGGATCTCATTCCAACACCAACGATAGATAGCTTTGCAATTTTATTGTCCCCCGACACTTCTCTAGCATCAATGTTTTTCGCGATATTTTCCAGTATTTCCCTGGCTTGCTCGTAATCCTCACGTCGAACCGTAAAGGTAAAGTCTGCGCTCATGTCGGCAGCGACGTTCTGAACTATCATGTCGACTTCGATGTTCGCTTTACTAATCGGTCCAAGAATGGCGGATGCAATCCCGGGCACGTCTTTTACGCCAAGGATCGTTAACTTTGCTTCATCACGGGTAAACGCGATTCCAGAAATAATCGGTTGTTCCATAGATCCATTCTCCTTGGTAATCAGGGTTCCCGGTAGTTCTCCAAAGCTGGATAAAACCCGAAGCGGAACCTGGTACTTGCTGGCAAATTCAACGGCCCTGGTATGAAGCACCTTCGAACCAAGACTTGCCATCTCCAGCATTTCTTCAAAGGTAATCTCGCGAAGACAGCGAGCGCCTTCAACAACTCGCGGATCAGTCGTAAATACGCCTTCAACATCGGTATATATCTGGCATTCATCAGCTTTCAAAACGGCTGCCAGAGCGACTGCCGTTGTGTCTGATCCACCTCGACCCAGGGTTGTGATGTTGCCTTCGCTGTCACTTCCCTGAAATCCAGCTACCACCGGTACAACACCCTCTGCCAACCTGGCTTTAAGCAGGGTCGAATCGATATCAAGAATTCGGGCGCGAGTGTGATCTACATTGGTGAGAATACCAGCCTGACTGCCAAGAAAAGATTCGGCTTTGATTCCCTGTTTCATCAAAGTCATCGCTAACAACGAAATCGTGACCTGCTCGCCCGTGGACAGCAACACGTCAAGTTCACGTCGAGCGTCCAAACTCTTGAAATTGACTTCAGCAGCGAGACTCATTAACTGGTCAGTGTCATTACCCATCGCAGAGACAACCACAACGACGTCATGGCCATCATTACGAGAAGTCGCAATTCGTCGAGCCACATTTTCGATGTGCTCTGTGGTGGCGACCGAACTTCCGCCAAATTTTTGTACTAGCAATGACACCAATGACACCAGATTCGCAGGGGCGCCTATTTAATAGAAAAGCGCCACTCCCTGCAAGCCTTTACTGGCGCGGGGGTGGGGAAAGATTGGGGAATAATTGGTGAAAGGCCAAAACCCCCAACAGGCAGATGAATGAAGCCTTGTAGGAAATTGCTCACACACCCTTAATCTCCGCCTACATACCCACTCCCCCAGGTATCAGATACTAGCTTTGCGTGATTGCAGCTGACGTTAGCCAAGTGCAACAGGTGTTAGTGAGATCGTAGGGTGGCCACCCACAATATATTGATCATAATGATCATGAAAACACTTCATGGTGATTGAACCGTCTGAATGTTGCAAAGCAGCAATCAGTTTAATATTGTTCGCGCATCCACCCATAGATTGCGATCTATGGATAAAGCCCGGCTTAGTCTGGGCTTTTTTTTGGCCCAAAGAAATGACGGTTCGAACCAAGGTTTACGTCGATGGGTTCAATATGTACCACGCAATCGATAACCTCAAGAACGGCAACCATTTGAAATGGGTGAACCTATGGGCACTCTCAGAGTCGCTGATGGGAGAAGGTCATTCACTGGTCGGTGTAGAATATTTTAGTGCGCTAAAAAAGACAAATATTGACAAGCTAAAACGGCATGAGGAGTACATTTAGGCTCTAGTCTATCATGGCGTGTCAATCCACATGGGCAAATTTAAGAAGAAGTATGCGTACTGCAAGCAATGCAAGCAGAATAATAAACACTGGGAAGAAAAAGAAACAGACGTCCATATAGCTACAAAAATTGTCGAGGACGCCTTCACGGACAAATTTGACAACACCTTGTTAATTACCGCTGACACCGACTTAATGCCCCCGATAAACTCAGTCAGAAGTTTCCATCAAGAGAAAACCATAGCGGTGATAGCCACTCCAAAAAGAATGGCGCTATGCAGGTCTCTGTCGCCAATATACGAAATAATGAGATCCAAATTATCTGAAAATTTGTTGCTCGCGGAAGGCGTTAGAATAGATGGTTCAATCGCTTACACACGGCCAACTCAGTATGACCCTCCAGCCAAATAACGGTTGCCTCTCACCTACACCGCCACTGATGACGTAGATCCAGAACGACGAGTTTTTATTGACGTTAATATCGGATGTGATAATAACGTTATTTATAACACGCAAACCCATGTTGAAATAAAAACCACATACTTTGATCAAAATTTGATCACCAACACATGAAATGGAAACCAACTACCCTGTGTGTCAACCTGAGCCCATACACTCGCTGTTTGGGATAAACTATATTTCAGGGCGACATATTTGGGAATTGTGATATGCCGAAACCAATATCGAAACACCATGATACACAGATTACACCAGACCCTGCGTTGGAAAAACGTACCCGTCGCTCATTTAGCGCTGAATACAAGCTGCGCATTATCGCTGAAGCTGATACCTGCCAGTATGGATTCAAGGACCTGGATCCTGAGCTGAAGCCAACACTACTTGCTGCAGCAAGACTCGCTTGCAGACCCGAGCAGCTTGCGAAGGAAGCCGGCAAAAAAAGAGGTGGAGGTTAGTACATGTTAACCGCGTTATCAGTGTGGGGAGCGGGCGTCTATGATCCGCTGCCTGATCGAAAAACCCTCTTGAAGAGAGCCAAGGAAAAGGGGCTTAATCTCGCAAAGAAGGCGGGAGCTGGTACGTGGTCAGAAAAGAAGATAACAAAGACCTGCCAAAAAACCTGTACCTGGAAGGTGCTCGATACCGATACCGAAACCCGAAGGGTGGCGAGCGTCATTGGTTCCCCACAGGTATGTCTAAAGCGGAGGCGATCAATGCTGCCATCGAACTGAATACAAAGCTCGTTGGAATGACAAGCATCGTGGCAAAGATCCTTGGCGCTCCAATGTTCAAGCACTACGCAAAGGAATACCTGTCCAGGACTAAGAAGTCGAAGAAGAAACCCAGCACGAAAAAAATCATCAGGAATTTTGTCACGAAGCTCATCAAAGAATTCGACCGACCGATGGCTGAAATCACCCTGGAAGATATCTCCAATTTCCTCGACAACCAAACTGGCGACATGGCAAGGCAATATCGAACGAGACTCATGGCTATTTATCGAATACCCGTTGCCAAGGGAGCCGTACCAGAGAATCTGCCAGGCTAAGACCGAGAACGCAGAGAAGCCCGAGAAACAGCGCCCACGGCTTTCTTATGAGCGAGTACGAAGCGATTCATGACCTGGCACCCGGAATGGTTGCAGATCGCCATGGACTTCGCCCTCTATTCACTACAGAGGCAGGGAGACATCCTGAAGCTCAAGCACGAAGACATCAACGATGGGTTCATCAACATCGCGCAGGAAAAGACTGGCGCACCGATTCGAGTTTCAATCGGGCCACAACTGAGAGAGGTTCATCAGCCGATCACAACGAACCGATATTCTCAGCCGGTTCATCGTCCACAAGAAGAACAAGCTCCACCCAATGAATACGTTTATCAGAACCCGGATTCTACAAAAATACTGGCAAGCCTGCGCTATCCAGGTCTTTGGTGACAATCCTTACCCAACCTTCCACGAGATCAAAAGCCCGGGTGTAACGATGTACCGGGATCAAGGATTAGATGCACAGAAGTTAACCGGCCACACCACTGAAGCGATGACAGATCAGTACGACCAGGCAGTGAGATATGAAGAAGCTGGCACGTTGTAAATTGGGGAATGAAGCTCTTGAAACCCGCATTCTACTGTCCGAAAACTCCCTTATTTCCCTCTCTTAAAATAGGCGTCTAATCAGTGTCCAGGCCAAGTAAACAAAGGGCTACACCCATATTAGGACGGTTACTTAATAGAACATTGACACAAAAAACTACAGTAGATTTCTAATGTAGCTCTCAACACTCCCAAGTGCGGCAGGCAGCGCATCAGGATCATTCCCTCCTGCTCTGGCCATATCAGGCCTGCCTCCCCCTTTGCCGCCTACCTGAGAGGCAACGTGATTGACAATCTCACCAGCGTGGAACTTTTCCGTCAGGTCTTTGGTGACACCAACGATAATATTGACCTTGCCATCTTTGACTGTACCCAGAACGACAATGCCTGTGCCAAGTTTATTTTTCAGGCGATCAAGCGCATCCGGTAGAGATTTGGGATCGACACCATCAAGTTCACTCACCAGTAACTTCCATTCGCCAAGATCAATGGCAGATTCAAGGATGTCCTGCCCGCTCCCGCTAGCCAGTTTCCGGTTCAAATCCGTAACGGATTTTTCCAGCTTTTTATTTTGTTCAAGAAGCGCCCTGACTTTTTCAGCTAGATTATCGCGATCACCTCGAACCAGACTCGCGCTTTCACGAAGGACATCCTCCATGATTTCTACCTGTGCAACAGCTGAACGTCCAGTCACCGCTTCAATTCTTCGCACCCCTGATGCGACTCCCGTTTCCGATGTAATTCTGAATAAACCGATATCGCCCGTTCGAGACGCATGAGTGCCGCCGCAAAGTTCAATAGAGAAGCCCTCTCCCATGGTCAATACTCGAACTTCTTCAGAATATTTTTCGCCGAACAACGCCATCGCGCCTTTTTCTCGAGCCGCGTCCAGCGCCATCAGCTCGGTCTCAATCTCACTGTTTTGCCTGATCTGATCGTTGACCAGACGCTCAATCTCTCGAACCTCATCCCTGGTTAGTGGCTCAAAATGTGAGAAATCGAAACGCAGTCTTTCATCATTCACCAGCGATCCATGCTGGTTAACATGTTCGCCCAGTATCTTTCTGAGAGCGGCGTGCATGAGGTGAGTCGCGGAATGATTTAGTCTCGTCGCATCCCTCAGTTTTCTATGGACTATCGCGGTAACTGTCTCACCGACCTTGATAGCGCCTTCAGCAATACGCACGCTGTGGAGATAGGTCTCGCCATTTTTCACCGTGTCCAGGACATCAATCGAGAGGTCAGCGGTTTTCAACTGACCTGTGTCACCTGCCTGACCGCCAGACTCGGCATAAAACGGGGTTTTATCGAGGACGATCAGCACCTCCTGACCTGCTCCGGCACTGTCAATTTTTTCACCCGACTCTATGATCGCCAGGATCAGTGATTCGTTTTCCAGGGTATCGTAGCCCACAAATTCCGTCGAAAAATCCAGTTCTATATCCCCGGTATCGGCCACACTAAACTGGCTGGCTGCCCTGGCTCGTGCCCGTTGAGCCTCCATTTCGCGATCAAAGCCTTCCATATCCAGAGTAAGCTTACGCTCCCGCGCGATGTCCGCGGTTAAATCCGTCGGAAACCCGTAGGTGTCGTAAAGTTTAAAGACGACTTCACCGGGGATTTGCGTACCCTGCAGATCTGAAATTGCTTCCGAGAGGATTCGCATTCCCTGATCCAGGGTCAGCTCAAACTGCTGTTCTTCTTTCAGTAATATTCGCTCGATCTGGCTTTTTGTTTGTTTGATCAACGGATAGGCGTCACCCATCTGGACAACAACCTCGTCCACGATTTTGTAAAAGAAAGGTTCAACGGACTGTAATTTGTGGCCATGTCGAAGTGCCCGACGAATAATACGTCGTATCACGTAGCCCCTCCCTTCGTTGGAGGGCACCACACCATCGGCGATAAGAAACACGGCCGTGCGAATATGGTCAGCAATGACTTTCAGCGAAGGATTCGAGAGATCAGTGACATCAAGCAAGCTAGCTGTTTTTTTAATTAGCGCCTGGAAGAGGTCAATCTCATAGTTATCGTGAACATGCTGGATAACAGCTGCGAGTCGCTCCAATCCCATGCCTGTGTCAACGCACTGTTTTGGCAGCGGCGTTAAGGTGCCGTCCGCGGAGCGATCATATTGCGTGAATACGAGATTCCAGATTTCGATAAATCGATCCAGCTCGCCATCCGGTGAACCGGGTGGGCCTCCCGGCACATCCGGGCCATGGTCATAGAAAATTTCCGAAGACGGGCCACAGGGGCCAGTGTCACCCATAGTCCAGAAATTGTCGTCGTCTCCCAGGCGGGTAATGCGTTCCGGGTCAAAACCCACTTTTTCAATCCAGATTTTCTCAGCTTCATCATCTGTATCGTGAACGGTGACCCAGAGTCGATCAGCAGGCAGACCCACGACTTCAGTAAGAAACTCCCAGGCATAAAGAATGGCTTCTTCCTTGAAGTAGTCGCCAAAACTAAAATTTCCCAGCATTTCAAAAAAAGTGTGATGGCGGGCCGTATAACCAACGTTATCCAGATCATTGTGTTTGCCACCGGCTCGGACGCACCGCTGGCAGCTAACAGCCCGGGTGTATCCGCGATTCTCTTTAAACGCAAAAGCATCCTTAAACTGGACCATTCCGGCATTGGTAAACAGCAGCGTCGGGTCGTTATCAGGCACCAGAGACGCAGAATCTACGATGGTGTGATCCTTACTCTCAAAGTATTTCAGGAAAGCTCGTCGGAGCTCGTTACTATCCATGATGAAATGATCAGAAAAACAAGACGGCTAAGATACAGAAATTTGACCCAAAGCTAAATAGAGCCCTCAGCGTCTCTTATAAAGAGCCTTCAGCGAGGGCCCTCAGCGAGAGCTCAGCGCATATACGGTAATAAAGAGCCTTCAGCGTCCTTAATAAAGAGCCCTCAGCGCATATAGGGTAATAAAGAGCCCTTTCTCAATACAAACTGGAAATATGTTCAAATGAAAACCCGCGCTGCTGCAGAAAACGTGACACTTTGGCTTTGGTTTTCAGACTAGCCCGCTGGCTAACATTTTCCTGACGAAAATGATCCCCATACTTTTTCAAGGCAACTTCACTAACAAGCTCAAACCAGTCAATGCCGCACTGTTCAAGGGCCAGGGAGATAGTCTCATCAGGAACGCCTTTGCCGCGCAGCTCCATACGAATCTTCACAGGGCCCTGGCCGCGACTGGTGCGGACGCGAACAAACGCTTCTGCTAAACGGGCATCGCTTTGCAGGCCTTCAGTCTCGAGGATAGAGATTTCATCTTCGAGTAATTCACGCTGATGAGGAAATCTCCTGCCGAGCTTCTGTGATAACTCCAATCGGGAATGCTCTCGCCGGGCCAACAAATCCATGGCAGCACGGCGAACATCAACATCGGTGGGATCTTCTTTTGAAGACAAATTTATGAACCCGTAATGGGTGTCACATTATCAACGTCTTCTTCATCCTGCGACGCTGCTTCACTATCTTTTTCGCCGAGAAGCTGCACTCGGATCTGGTGTTCGATTTCCTCAGCGAGATGCGCATGCTCAGTTAAGAACTCACAGGAATTTTTCTTACCCTGGCCGATTCGATCACCCTTGTAGCTATACCAGGCGCCGGCTTTATCAACCAGGTTCAGTTGCACACCAAGATCGATAATTTCACCCATACGATAAATACCTTGATCGTACAGGATCTGGAATTCGGCTTGCTTGAACGGTGGCGCGATCTTGTTCTTGATGACCTTCACCCGCGTTTCATTGCCGATAACCTCATCACCTTCCTTAACCGCACCAATACGGCGAATATCCAGCCGGACAGAAGCATAAAACTTCAACGCATTACCGCCCGTCGTCGTTTCAGGGCTACCAAACATCACACCAATCTTCATTCTGATCTGGTTGATAAAAATAACCAGCGTGTTCGAATTCTTGATATTGCCGGCCATTTTACGCAAGGCCTGGCTCATCAACCGGGCCTGCAAGCCCACATGATGATCACCCATATCACCTTCTATTTCCGCCTTGGGAGTCAGAGCGGCAACCGAGTCGATGATAACCACGTCGACCGCGCCTGATCGCACGATCATGTCGCAGATCTCAAGTGCCTGTTCACCGGTATCAGGCTGGGAAACCAGCAGATCGTCAATATTGACACCCAGCTTCTGCGCGTAGGGAGGATCAAGTGCATGCTCTGCATCGATGAAGGCACAGGTACCGCCTGCTTTTTGCGCTTCAGCGATCACCTGTAAGGTCAGCGTGGTTTTTCCGGAAGATTCCGGACCATAAATCTCAACGATTCGACCCCGGGGCAGGCCGCCAATACCCAGCGCTATATCCAAGCCAAGGGAACCGGTGGAAATAGCCGGAATTTTTTCCTGGGGCGCATCCCCCATTCGCATCATGGCACCTTTACCAAACTGCTTTTCAATCTGCGAGAGTGCTGCGCTGAGGGCTTTATCTTTATTTGAGTCACTATCTGACATGGTGGTTCCTCTTTATTGCTGTGTTTTATTGCTGTGTTTGGTTATTACTGTATATATACACAGTATTATCCATAGAATCCAAAAAAGTCCAAATGCTTTTTTGGGATTGTTCTGTTTCGATGAAAATCACGTAGAAT
>Ga0208879_1001476_pt1 | contig 22090 bp, 22 predicted proteins | sample Knorr_S15_td_Bot_FD_185605 | JGI IMG/M metagenome (GOLD analysis project Ga0208879, IMG submission 185605) | Marine microbial communities from Southern Atlantic Ocean transect - Knorr_S15_td_Bottom_ad_5009_LV_A (SPAdes) (version 2) | ecosystem: Environmental > Aquatic > Marine > Oceanic | place...
TGTTTTCACCTAAATCAGCTACATATCCTCCGAAAGAAGGAGGTGTTTCCATTAGTCTAAAAGGGACACTTGGAACTTTTATACTATCTTTATCTGATAGAACCGCAAAAGTGAAAGCTTCTCGCTCTAGAAACTGGTCCACTTCTAACAGCTCCTCCATTGTTGGAACTTGAACCAGAGGAATAGCTTCTTCTTGGGCTCTGTAAAAAAGATCCTTGGCGGAAAAATTTAATAGTCTTTCTTTTATGACTGGTTCTATAGTTTCTATATCTTGTAATCTTCCTAAAGAAGTTTGATATTCAGGAATTAAAGCAAAATCTTCCATTTTTAACAATTTACAAAAAGCGTGCCACTGACTTGGAGTTAAGACTGTTAAACCTATCCATCCTTCTTTACACGGAAATACACCTAAAGGATAAGTAGGGGCGAATCTATTCACTCCAAGTCTTTTGCCTTCAAGTCCAGTATTAAAAAATGAAACTGCCCCCACCTCTGTAAAGCAAAGGGTTGCTTCATAAATACTGGTTTCTACTAGACTAGGCTTCTTATTATTTCCTAATTCAACCCCTAAAACTTGGCCTAAGCTTCCTATAAAGGCAGCCATTCCTCCTACTATCTGAGCTTGATACCCACTTGGGATAATAGGGGGACCTTCTACCGAACCTAGGCCCCTAAGCATTCCATTTAATGCAAAACACTGAGCATCAGTGCCAATAAAGTTATCGTAATTACCCCCATTTCCGTACCAAGAAATATCTGAAAAAACACCTCTAGAAATAGAAGAGAGTTCTGATTTCTCACCATTATTTAATACCAGGTCAGCACTGGAAATTAAATCTTCAAGTGATTCTTTTCTGAGTTTATCTTTTCTAACGCTTAGCTTTTTAGTATTCAAATAAGCATGCATAGCGCTCTCATCTTTTCCTTTAATGAAGGGCGGAGATTTACGAGTTTCGAAGCCTGATTGCGGTTCGAGATTAATAACTTCTGCACCGTAGTCAGCAAAAATTTTTGAACAATACTCGGTGCTTATTGAACCGCCAATATCTACTACCCTTAATCCCTCCAGTGCTTTAGTCATAATCCTATCTAATCAAATTTATAATCTTTTTTCCTTCGTTATTAGCTTTTGGATATTACTTCTACATTGTACTTGGCAGAAAATGGTATTAACATTATTCCAAAGTCATTTTTATAGGGGGTTTTTATGTTTACTAGAATGGATGAGAGTTCACAAGAAGATTGGGAGCACATAGGGGCTGAGCATCTCCCGCATATCGTGGATATGCCCAATCGGGTAATAGGTATGCTTGAGCAGTTGGAAAGTTTTTCTGGCGGATTTGCTGTTAATCAGCTTCACCACTGCTTACAAACAGCGACAATGGCTAGAAATGCCGGTGCAAGTGATGAAATGGTCTTAATCAGCTTAATACATGATATAGGCAAGGTTATTAGTGTTATTGGACATGGTGAAATATGTGCTGAAATTATTAAGCCCTATGTCAGCGAAGATGCTTATCATATTATTAGGACTCACCAAGATTTTCAGGGTGAGCATTATTACCATTACATGGATAAGCCAACGGATCTAAGGAAACAATACGTTAATGAGACTTGGTATGACAAAGCCACAGAATTCACAGATGATTGGGATCAACAAGCCTTTGATCCTGATTTTGAGGTGGATAGTTTAGAAAGTTTTAAACCTCTAATTGAGCAGTTTTTTGGAGCACCCAAACAAGCTTAGCTTGTGCGTCAGTTATCTGAAAAAGAAATATTAAATCACGCTTCCGAAATAGCAGAACAAGGCTATTCAATCATGGAAGGAGTGATTGATAAAAAATTTAGGTTCGAGATTCTAGAAGAATTAGAACGCCTTGAATCTGTTCGCCCTGGAGGAGATATACCCCCTGGCCCTTTTACTGGTTTTGTGACCAGGCGATGGTTTGATTTGCTAAACGACGCTGATATCTGGCAACGAGTAGCGATTCAACCAGGTGTGCTATCTGTCTTACCTCACGTTTTGGGAGATGATTTTCTTCTCTCCACCATGGGCAGTGCCGTAATAGGCCCGGGCGAGGAATCTCAGATGTTGCATGTGGACGATGGGGTTTATCAATTTCCCAGACCACATCCTAATTTAGTTTGCAATACTATGTGGGCTCTTACAGATTTTACATTTGAAAACGGAGCCACATTAGTAGTTCCTGATAGTAATACTTGGGATCGTGATCCAGTTCTGGGAGAAAAATACGAAACAATTTCTCTTGAAATGCCTGCCGGTAGTATTTCCTTTATTATCGGGAATTGTTATCACGGAGCGGGAGCTAACACTACTGAAGATATCCGATGGGCGTTAACCATAAATTATTGTAATGGCTCCATGAGACAGCAAGAAAATTTAATGCTTGGTGTGAAAGCTGAAAGAATGATGACTTTTCCAAAGGAACTTCAAAACATTCTGGGGTTTAAATTATGTAAAGGAGCAGGTCATATCTTTGCTTCCGAACCAAGACAAGAATTAACTAATCGCTACGGTAAAGGAAGTGCCAAAGATAAATATCTAGAACAAAGGAACAGACTTCACTCCAAACGAATTAAAAAAGAAATGAATTACCAGCCTAAGTAATTAATGATTACCTTTAGCTACTATTTTTGTTGCCTTTAGCTACTATTTTTTTAATAAAAGAGTATCTTGGTCTTCAAGAATGAAGAAATTTGAGAGCATGAGTTGAACGAAGAAGCCAGAACTTCATTGTCTCAGGCAGCAACCTTCCAAGATCAAGATGTTGTCCATGAAATATTTTCAGAACTTCGAAGAGAAGATCCAGTTGCTTGGTGTCCGGAATTAGAAGGTGGTCGCGGATTTTGGTCTGTTACTAAGTACGATGACATCCAGTTTATATCAAAAAACCCAAAAATATTCAGTTCAGATCGACTGAACGGAGGTATTACTTTTGAAACACTGGAGCGACGTCGCTTCCGTAAGATCGCTATAGGTAAGGAAGTACAAGATAAGTTTAAGAACTTAAATATATTAGAAGCGGGTGACAGCATGATCCAAATGGATCCTCCTGCTCATACCAAGCATAGACGCATGGTGGCACCAGGATTCTCACCGAAAAGACTTTTAAATCTGACTCCTCAAATTCGTCAACGCTGTGTTGATATTCTCGCTCAAATTTCGGGCAAAGGAAAATGTGAATTCATCTCTTCAGTGGCTGTGGAATTGCCGATTCAGATGCTCGCAGAACTTTTTGGTGTTGACCAAGGAGATCGAACCAAATTACTTGAATGGTCCAACGTCATCATAGGGGGCGATGATCCAGACATGCGTGTAGACACTGATCATGTTATTACTGTATTAACTGAGTTATACCAATACGCGATCGATTTGCACCAAAAACGCCGGGAAGAACCTGGGGACGATCTAATCTCTATGCTCGCTAATACGGAGGTAGAAGGGAAATTGATGGATATGAATGATTACGTATCTGCTTTCATTCTCTTAATCGTTGCTGGTAATGAAACTACTCGCAATTCTATTAGTGGCGGTGTTCTTGCGTTAAGCCAACATCCAGAAGAAAGACAAAAACTACTTGAGGACCCATCGCTGATAGATAGCGCAGTGGACGAAATTATTCGCTGGGTGCATCCGGTAATCTACATGGGACGCACAGCTCTAGAAGATATAAAACTAGGAGATAAGAATATCAAGAAAGGTGACAGGCTAATTCTTTGGTACATGTCGGGCAACCGTGATGAAGATAAATGGGAAGATCCGTTTTCGTTTAATGTCACTCGAAATGGTCCACGTCATCTAAGTTTCGGTTATGGTCAACACTTATGTATAGGGAGGAGGCTTGCAGAGACCATGCTTAAAGTCTGTATCGAAGAACTGCTTAAACGTTTCCCTGATTTTGAAGTGAAGGGCGAGGTTAAGAGAATGAGATCGAATTTCCTTAATAGTATCAAGCACATGGAGGTGCATTACTCAGGATAAAGTTCATCTGGTATACCACTAATCTAACGGGTGATAGAATACCAAAAAGGCATGAGCAACGAACCTTACATTCTTATTACCGCTGATACCCATGCTGGTGGTAGCCATGCTCAATATCGTGATTATCTAGACCCCAAATACCGAGACCAATTTGACGAGTGGCGAGGAGGCTATAAGAACCCATCACAGGAACATTATGGGGAAAAGAAATTGCGTAACTGGGATCTTGCGATTCGAACAAAAGACCAAAACAGTCAAGGAGTTGTAGGCGAGGTTGTCTTTCCTAACACGGTTCCACCTTTTTTTAAAAAGAGCATTGTCACAGCGCAACCCCCTGTGCCTGGAGAATATAAACTCTGTTTAGCAGGTATTCGTGCACATAATCGTTGGCTTAAAGATTTTTGTGCAGAGGATCCGGATCGTCGCGCGGGGGTTGGTTTGATTTTACCGAATGATCTGGATCAAGCTGTAAAGGATATTGAATTCATAGCAAAAGCAAATTTACGTGGTGGTGTTTTGCTACCACTTATCCCACCAGATTGCGACTGGCTTCATCCTTTATACGATCCAGTATGGGACAAGGTCTTTGCGGCAATACAAGATCATGACCTTGTAATTAATCAACATTCAGGTCAGGGCTCACCTAGGTATGGGGATAGCTTGGTCGGCGAAGCTCTGTGGATATCAGAGGTAACTTTTTATTGCCAATCGGGTCTCCGTCACCTGTTAATGAGTGGAGTATTTGAACGTTATAGTGGGTTGAAATACATCCTCACTGAATCCGGCTGCTCATGGGTACCTCCGATGCTCGCTCAACTAGATGGCATTCACTTGGGCATCCAACATGGTGCCATAGGAGAAATGCATTACGAAGGTGAGTGGGTTTTAAAAGAACTACCAAGTGTATACGCCCAACGCAATTGTTGGTATGGAGCCAGTTTTCCTAGTAAAGCGGAGTTGAGTGGTATTGACGAAATTGGTGTTGAAAAAGTCTTGTGGGGTAATGATTATCCCCATTACGAAGGTACTTTCCCATACAACCTGGAATCACTTAGATTAACATTTAATGATATATCTGAACGGGATCGTCGTTTGCTCCTGGGAGAGAACGCAGCCAAGCTCTACAACTTTGATCTGGAAAAATTACGACCATTGGCTAATAAATACGGACCAACACCAGCTCAAGTTGATGAACCTCTAGCACGAGAAGAAATTCCAGTTGACGCAACCGGAGTTATCTTTAGAAATGCAATCTTTAATCAACCCATTGAGGGATAATTATGGTAATGCCTAAAGGCATAGGGATAGTCGATACCATGATCGGCTTTCCAGCTAATGATTTTTCCCAATACGATTTCATCCGTAAGCAGTTAAAGGAAGGTTCCACCGATCTTGATTTTCCAGTGGAGTATATGTTCAAAAATGTACCGAAAAAACTTTACGGTAACAAGGACCCAATCTCGGTGACTTTGCATGAAATGGACCGATTTGGTGTAGAGATTGGTCTCATCGGAGCGGGTGGGGATGTTAGCCGTAAAGCACTACAGACCTATCCCGATCGTTTTGTAGCACAAGGTGGAGTTGACCCTAATAGAGGTAAGGAGGGAATTCAAGATATGGTACGTCAATATGAAGAGTTTGGAGTACGATCTTTTGGAGCCTTCAACGCAGGTTTCAATCCCCAAGTTGGCATTGACGACGAGCTTATGTATCCAATTTATGAAAAATGCGTGGAACTTGATGTACCAATATTCTCTTGTGCAGGCGTACCCGGACCTAGATTGCCCATGTGGCCTCAACACGTGGAGCGCATTGATAAGGTAATGTACGACTTTCCTAATTTGGTATTTGTGACACGTCATGGTTGCGAGCCCTGGGTGGATCTCGCCGTTAAACTAATGCTTAAGTGGCCCAATCTGTATTATTCCACTTCTGCCTTCGCGCCAAAGTATTACCCCAAGGAAATTATCGACTATGCCAATACTCGAGGAGCGGACAAGGTGATTTACGCTGGTTACTTTCCCATTGGGCTTTCTTTAGAAAGGATCATGACGGATATGCAAGATGTTGCTTTCAAAGAGGAGGTTTGGCCCAAATTCTTACGCGAAAACGCTTGTAAAATTCTAAAGATAGAAGGGCACTAATTCAATAAGATTAAAGAAAGTAATATGGAATTGTGGACAGCTCCAACCCCAAATGGCTGGAAAGTTAATATCATGTTCGAAGAGCTGGTTGAAGCCGGAATCAATCTTCCTCAATTAAAAGTTAGGACCGTAAATCTTCAGAAAGGTGAACAATTTAGTAAAGAGTTTGTAAAACATAACCCTAACCAGAAAATACCTGTGCTGATTGACGGAGATGTAAGCATCATGGAAAGTGGAGCTATATTGCAATATTTAGCTGAGAAGTATCCCACTGACTTACTCCCACCTAATGAGAAAAAGTGGGAAGTTTTGCCATGGTTGTATTGGCAGGTGGCTAATCTGGGACCAGTTTTTGGGAATAAATTAAGTTACACAAGGTACATGGATGACGTAGAAGAAACATTAAAATCCCACCCTTTAGAAAGATTTGAAAACGAAGCCAATCGTTTATTGAAAGTTCTCGATGGGCAATTAACCAAACATAAATACGTGAGCAGTGATAATTTTACGATAGCTGACATCGCTATTTATCCTTGGGTGAGAGGCTGGAAATGGAGCAAAATTGATATAACTAAATTCCCTCAAATCATGGATTGGGTAGACAGAGTTAGAGCTAGACCTGCTGTGGGCAGAGGTTTAGCTTATGGTGTCCCCAAGGAAGAAATAGATCAATGGAGTGAAGAAAGGAAAGCCCAATATGCTTCATCGGGATCTACTATTGCTTCGAATGAGAATTTAGACAGAAGTTAACGTCTACAAAAATTGGCGATACTCAAAGCGGTTTCATCACTAACTTCCATACAACCTAAAAATATCTCAGTGCCATGGACTGTTCCCATTACCTGCCTGCACTGGGCTTCAACATCGGCTTCTCTTAGTAGACGATAAAAATTTACTCCCTCATCTCTAAGAGGATCGCACTCATTAACGATTATGTAAGTCCTGGGTAATCCTTTTAAGTCTTCAACTGTACAAAAACTAGGCCAAGCCAGTGGATTCTTTTTATTGAACTCTTCAACTCCATAAACCATAGCGCCATGAGAGATGTCGCTAGGACTATGAAGAGTAAGCAATATACCTTCGTTTTCTTCTGAAGAAGGATTCTCCGGAAGTGGCCAGTATCCAGCTATGTAAGGACATATCGGGTACATTCCAGTGATTAGATCTAAACAACCTTCTTGCTTTAGTCTCAAAGTAGTGGCAATGGTTAAATTTCCACCGCCGCTCTCACCTGCAATTATTATTTTGTTTTTATCTATGTTTGATTGATCACTATTTAGATGTACCCATTTTATACCTGATACGCAATCGTTTAGACCCGCGGGATAAGGGGCTACCTCTTCTGCTGAAGAAGCCCATCTGGCGTTCCTAAAATCTACCATAGCAACCGCAACATTTTGACGAGCTATGCATCGACCCCAGGCCTGGTAAAGTTCATCAAAGCAAGAACTAATCTCCATTCCTCCGCCATGTATGTAATAAACACAAGGCAGTATTTCATCTGTATCCGGTCGAATGTATTGAATCTTTATAGTGTTTCCATCTGGATCTGAGACAAATTCTTTTGTAGTAGTAGACAATCCATCATTGGGCACAACTTCCTTATAATGAGATGAGTTATTTATTTGTTCCATTAAGGCTTGTCCTGCTTTTGCTTCTTCAGTTTTTTCAAAAGCCATTATTTCTTCTCTGCTAGAAAAACTGGAATCAAGAACAGAATCAAAATCTATTTCACCGAATGCATCCTTTATCCTCTTATCAATTCTTGGATCCTTCGCTATTTTATTGGGCATTTTTATTTCCCCTTAAAGACAGGTTCTTTTTTCTCTACAAATGCTTTGGCAGCATTTCTATGATCTTCGGTCTGTCCGCAATGTATATGGTGAGTGGCTTCAAGATCTAAACAGTCGTCTACATCTCCTGCCATAGCCCTGTTAAGGTTCTCCTTCATATACCGATATGCAACGGAAGGACCGTTTGCCAATCTTAAGGCAATTTCCATAGTCTTTTCTTCCAGTTCTTCAGGTTCACAAACCCAATTCGTCAATCCTAGACCGAGTGCTTCTTCCGCACTGATTCTTTCAGATAGAAAATACAATTCTCTTGCTTTAGCAGAGCCAACTAGTTGAGTAAGGAAATAACTTCCTCCGTAGTCTCCCGAAAATCCTATTCTGGCGAATGCGGTGGTTAGCAAAGCCGAACTGGCCATAATTCTAAGATCACATGCCAAGGCATACGACAGTCCTGCCCCCGCTGCTGCTCCAGGTAAAGAGGCCAAAGTGGGTTTGGGCATCTTAAAAAGTTTTCCAGAAGTAGCTCTCTGATGGACTCTTTGACGATGTATGGCTGAATCAATAGTGTTGGTTCCGACTGTACCATCTCCTGCAGCAGCCATTCCTTTAACATCACCACCAGCGCAAAATCCCTTACCTGCACCAGTTAAAACCACACAACGTATTTCAGTATCGGTTTCAAATTGTGCCAGCATTTCTTGCATTGCAGCATTCATTTCTCCAGACATAGCATTTCTGGCTTCAGGCCTGTTCATTGTCAATATTCCTACTCCATTTTCTTTTGAAGCAAGAAGTTCTTGTGTTCCAGTGTCAATAGTACTCATTATATTTCTCCCTATTTATTAACTTTGTTATTCTACTAACGAAAGCGATGAGAGATAAAGCACTTAAATGACAATAATAAGATTTTTCTTAATTCTTGCCCTGTTGTTCCAGCTTTCGTTAGGATTTGCTACAGAAAAGCCTGCAATCAAAGAGCCAAGGGATGAAAACCCGAAGTCACTTTTAATGATTGGAAACAGTTTCATGTATTACAACAACGGGGTTCACAATCCCCTAATAATGCTTATTAGAGCCAGTGGGGAGCTGGGTGAGGGGCATAGAATTAGATCAATTACCATCAATGGGTCTTCACTCAGTTGGCATGATGTTAATTCTTATATTAAGAATCCAAACATTGGGTCCTTTTCCATTAGCTCAAAAAACGTCCTAAGTAAGTACGACTTTTCCGGTTTTGACATGGCCATTATGCAGGATTGCAGTCAATGTCCCATTCACCCAGAAAGGAAGGATTTGTTTCATGATTACGTAGAGAAGCACAGTAATCTTTTAAAGAAAAATGGGATAGAACCTGCTCTTATGATGACTTGGGCATACAAAGACAAACCTGAGATGACCAGTCAATTAGCTAAAGAATACACAGTTGCTGGAAACAAAAATAATGTATTGGTAATTCCTGTGGGATTAGCTTATGAGAATTCAATGAAAGTCCACCCTGAAATTGATTTATATAATTCTGATAAACGACACCCAAGCAAGGCAGGGACTTATCTTTCAGCTTGCATGATGTATGCATCAGTATTTCAGACTTCGCCTGTAGGCAACCCTTACACATTTGATCTGGATAAAAACAGTGCTCTCAATTTACAAAAAGTCGCCTGGGCTACTCATCAAGAATATTATGAAAACTAAATCCATAACATTTATTCTTTTTCTAAGCTTATTCTTTGCTTTGCCAGTATCTGGTACAGAAATATCTTTAATGACTTACAACGTAGAGAATCTTTTCGACACCAAAGATGATATAGGAAAAGACGATAAAGCATTTCTTCCTGCGTCTTTTAAGAGGAACGCTTATCACAAGGGTCATTGCAAAGGAATTGAAGTAAAAAAATGGCGAGACGAATGTCTTTACCTAGATTGGAGTGAGGAAGCAAAGACAAAAAAAATATCAAATATAGTTAAAGTAGTCTCTTCTTATGATTCTGATGGTGCAGACGTCATTGCCTTTCAAGAAATTGAAAACCTAAATGTTCTGAAAGATTTATTTAAAGTACTGGAACCTTTTGGCTATTTAGATTTTGTTTTATTGGAAGGTAAAGATTATCGTGGCATAGATAGCGCAATTATTTCAAAATTTCCTATTAAGGAATCTAAGCTTCATTTCATTAAATTTTCACCTGGTTTCTCAATTAAAGACACCAGACCTATTCTTGAAGCTCAAATAGATTTATCTGGAAAAATATTAAGAGTTTACAGTGTACATTTTCCTGCACCTTTTCTTGATTCAGTTATGAGAAAGGATGCTTTTAATTCTTTAGAAAGTTTACTTAAATCCCACAACGACCCTGTAGTGGCAATGGGCGACTTTAACGTAACCTCTGAAGAAGAATTAGAGTTGAACACTTTTCAAGAACAATCAAATATTTGGCAAGTTTCGCATCGTGAAGGCTGCGAAGAGTGCAGGGGAACTTATTATTACGAACCCAAAGATGACTGGTCTTTCTTGGATGTTATATTGGTCTCAAAAGGAAGAGAAATAAGTTTCAAAGCTAATTCTATAAGTGTTCTGATAAATGAAACTAATGTCCTTAAGGACTCTGGTATACCAAAAGGTTTTGATGCTATTTCTATGGAGGGGGTCTCTGACCACTTTCCTGTTATTGCAAAGGTAAAATTTCCTAACTAGTATAAAATTTTTTTTTCAGATGAGCAAAACTCCAAATAAAAGAAGTCAATTTATGGGAGATAGTCCTCTTTTTTATAAGGAACCTATCAACCTTGAATCAGGTGAAGGCGTTTGGCTTTACGATAAATCAGGAAAAAAATATTTGGATGTTTATAACAATGTCCCTGTTGCTGGGCATTGTCACCCAAGAATAATTGCTTCTTTGACTGATCAAGCTTCGAAATTAAATGTGCATAGTCGTTACGTGAGTGACGTGGTGGTAGATTATTCTGAAAAGTTAATCTCGCTTCATTCAGACAACTTATCAAAATTACAAATGGCCTGCAGTGGTACTGAAGCAGTAGAAATTGCAATAAAGATGGCAAGGATTCACACAGGTGGAGAAGGCATAATTTGCTCAAATGCCACTTATCATGGAAATAGTCATGAAACCTTTAGAATGACAATTGGACCTTTTGAACCAGAGTTTAGGAGGGTTACTTATCCAGAATTTTATAGACCTATTGAAGAGGGCTTATCCGAACAGGATCTATGCGAGCTATATGTAAAAGAAGTAGAAAAACAAATTAAAGGCTTTAAGCAAGACGGGATTAAATTTGCCGGACTAATTTTTTGTTCTATTTTTGCTAATGAAGGTTTACCAGACTTTCCTAAAGATTATTTAACCAAGGTATCTAAACTAGTAAGAGATTCTGGTGGAGTGGTAATTTTAGATGAAGTCCAAGCTGGATTTGGTAGAACTGGGACTTGGTGGGGCTATGAATTATCGAACGTCAGCCCGGATATAGTCGTCATGGGGAAACCGATGGGGTCCGGATTGCCAGTGAGCGGGGTTGTAGCCACGGAGGAAATAACCAATAGTTTTCATAAAAAAGCTTTCTACTTTAATACGACAGCAGCAACACCCCTGCAAGCAGCGGTTGGAAGAACTGTCATAGACATCATTCAAGATGAGGGCCTTATTGAGAATGCAGCAAAGGTAGGAAATTATCTCAAGAATGAATTAAAGAATATAAAGGATAACTTTGATTTCCTAGGAGATGTAAGAGGACCAGGTCTATTTATAGGCTTAGATATAGTAGATAACAAAGAAGACAAGAATCCTGACAAAGATAAAGCTATAGAACTAGTCGAAAAGCTAAAAACTAGAGGTGTCTTAATTTCCAACGCAGGCCAATACAGAAACGTCTTAAAGTTAAGACCACCGCTAGTATTTGACTCAAGTCATGCGGATCTCTTGCTAGAAAGGCTAGGGACTTCGTTCAAAGAAGTCAGTTAATGTCTATAAATCAAGAAACTCTTTTTCAAGTAGCTCAAGATGCAATAAAGCTTTGGGATATAGATTGTAAAAACTTATCTTTCTATTTTCAGAGTGAAAATACTGTCTATCGAGTTGAGGATAGTAATCAAAACTTATTTGCACTAAGAATTCATCGACCTGGTTATCACAACTTAGATTCTCTTAAATCTGAACATCTATGGACTTCCTTTTTAAAAGATAATGGACTTCATGTACCTGAAGCTTTAAACACAATTAAAAACGAGGCTTATGCCGAAGTCAGAATTGACGGCACTGAACAAATTCTTCATGTTGGTTTAGTCAAATGGATACCAGGGGTTCGGTTGGCAGATAAAATTAAAGGAGATTATGGCGAAGAGCTTATCTCAAGATCTTATAGACAGCTTGGAGAAATAATAGCTCAAATGCACAACTTGTCCGTGAACTTTCGAGCACCTACTTCTTTTTCCAGACATGCGTGGGATGAAGAAGGCCTTATGGGAGAAAAACCATTTTGGGGAAAATTCTGGGAAATAAAAAAAGCTTCCTCTAGTCAAAGAAATGACCTTTTAACAGTTAGAAATAATATCTATAAGATTCTGAAACTCCTTCCCAAAGAAAATAAATTCAGCATGATTCATGCTGATCTTCATTTAGAGAATATTTTAAGTTTTGATAACTCTTTAACAGTGATAGATTTTGATGATTCTGGATTTGGTTGGCATTCATGTGACTTGGCTCATGCTTTGTGGAATCCAGAATTACGTTCGTCACCTCTCTATAAAAAAGCATATGAATCAATTGTGGCGGGTTACGTTGAGACAAGAGAAGATTCAGATTCGGTAATAGAGAAGATCGAACTTTTTTTATTAATTAGAAGTTTAATGATTCTTAGATGGGCAGAGGATAGAAAAGAGTTGGGATATGACGCCATGATTCCAAGTGTTTTAGAATCTGCATTAGAGACAGCAAAAGAAATCAATCTTTTATAAAAGAATGAATCAAAATAAGATAATTCGAGGTGATACGAAAGAAAAAGAAGCTGCCAAGAGCGTTCTCATTATGGCTTTTAGTTCGGATCCATGGATGAGATGGTGGTGGCCTGAGCCACAAGTTTATTTAAAAAATATGACTCTTTTCATGAATGAGTACTTGGCCATCTCAATACCAGCAAAAGGAACTTATGTGGTTGAAGACGGCTCTGGAGCATCAGTATGGTTACCTCCAGGGTATCTTGTAGAAGACAGAGTCCTCGCTCCTGCAGTAATGGAAATACCTAAACCTAGACAAGAGCATGCTTTTAAGATGTTTGAACAATTTCATCGATGTCATCCAGAAGAAGACCACTGGTATTTACCTTGGATAGGTGTTGATCCTTTACAACATGGGCAAGGGTTGGGTTCAAGTATGCTCAAAGAAGTATTAACATTAGTAGATGAACAAGGAAAGGTGGCTTATTTAGAATCTTCCAATCCTCTGAATATAAGTTTGTATGAACGACATGGTTTCAAAGTTGTTGATAGAATACAGGAGGGCGACTCTCCCCCAGTTCATCCAATGACAAGGCAGCCGAGATAGTTTATTTAAAATATAAAGAATTAATATGACCGTTAAGCACCCTTTAGATCCTTTAAAAGAAGAAGAAATCAAGTTAGCTGTAGATATTTTGAAGGCGGATAAAAGATATGATAAAACTTCAACTTTTAGTTCAGCAATATTGGTTGAACCTGAGAAAACAGTTGTTCAAGATTTTAATGAAGGTTCTTCTTTTCCTAGAAACGTGAAACTTCTTGGCATTGATTCTAATCAAGATGGAGGATTCTGTGCAGAAATAGATATTCTTGCAAAAAAATTTGTAAGCCTCGAGAGATTACCTGGGAATGAACAGGTTCCTTATGCCATGGGTGATTTTGCCACTGCTATGATGCTCACCAAGGAAAATGCTGAATATCAAGAAGCTCTTAAGAAGCGTGGCATTACTGATTTAGAGCTAGTTCAGATAGATCCTTGGCCAGGTGGAGGATTTACACATGAGTCCATAAAATCCGGTCATCGGGCTTTTAAATGCATCTCTTTTCTTAAAGAAAGCCTAGAAGATAATGCTTACGCTAGACCCATCCAAGGAGTTATTGCCTGGGTGGATTTAACTCTGGGTGAAGTAGTGCATGTGGAAGATCATGGTGTTATACCTATGCCTACAGAACATGCCCGATATGATGCGGGTTCACAATCCAATTTAAGAGAAGGTTTAAAACCGATTGATATCAACCAACCAGAAGGTTCGAGCTTTGAAGTAGATGGTTATCAAATATCATGGCAGGGATGGAAATTCAGGATTTCCATTCATGATGTACAGGGTCTTGTACTTCACCAGTTGTCGCTCCATGACAGGCCAATTCTTTATAGGGCGGCTTTGTCTGACATGGTGGTCCCATATGGCGATTCAGATCCCATGCATTCTTGGAAACATGTTTTCGATGGTAGTGAGTACAGTCTAGGAAGGTTCATTAACAGCCTTACTCTTGGATGTGATTGTCTTGGTGAAATCTATTATTTTGATATAAATCAAATTAGCTGGGATGGAGAAGTCAACAAGATTGAACAAGCCATCTGTCTACACGAAGAAGATTATGGCATCCAGTGGAAACATATAGATGGACAGGGGGGAGCAAAAGAAGTTAGAAGGTCAAGAAGATTAGTCATCAGCTCTATGTTTACGGTAGGAAACTATGACTATGGCTTTTTTTGGTATCTGTATTTAGATGGAACAATACAAATGGAGGTTAAATTAACAGGGATTATGGGAATTTCAGCTATAACAGACGAAACTTATAATCCTTCACAAGCTCCAAAAGTTGCCAAAAATATTGCTGCCCCTCTTCACCAACATCTTTTTTGTTTCCGTTTGGATTGGGAATTGGATGGAGGTAATAATCAGCTATTTGAGAGTGAGATCGAACTACTTCCAATAAATGGGAACAACCCTAATGGGACTCAATTTCAATCCATTTCACGTCATTTGAAAAGAGAAAGTGAAGCAAAAAGGGATGTAGCGCCGCAATCAAGTCGGATCTGGAAAGTGGTCAATCCAAATAAAGAAAATTCATTAGGTATTCCTGTAGCTTACAAACTTATGCCAGGAGCTACACCTAAGTTATTGTCCCATCCAGATTCCGTAGTTTCAAAACGGGCAGCCTTTGCAAAACACAATTTATGGGCTTCTCCTTATGTACTTGAAGAGCAAGGAGCAGCTGGCTCTTACACTGTCATGCACGAAGGCCAATCTGGAATAGAAGTTTATACTTCTAAAGATAGGGATATAAGTGAATGTGATTTGGTAATGTGGCATACCTTCGGCTTAAACCATGTACCGAGGCCTGAAGACTGGCCAGTCATGCCAGTTGAGTACTGCGGATTTCATTTAATACCTGTTGGATTTTTTGATAAGAACCCAACTTTAGATATACCTCCTTCTTGTGATAAAAAGAATAAATCTTGAAAGAAAATAAGGAAAGCTGACTATGCACATTGAGCAAATTTGGACTGGTAATGCTTACCGTAACTTTAATTACTTATTAGCTTGCCCTGAAAGCGGAGAAGCTCTAGCGATAGATCCATTAGATTATGATAAATGCTTATCAAAAGCTAAAGAGAAAGGTTGGGAGATCACACAGATACTCAACACGCATGAACATGGAGATCACACAGGCGGAAATACCGCGGTGATAGAAGCAACAGGTGCCCGGCTACTGGCTCACCAGAATGCTGGTGGGAGAATCGAAGGAATAGACATAGGTTTGAAAGCGGGAGATGTCGTGAAAGTTGGTAGTACAGTTGAACTTCTCGCCCTTGATACACCTGGTCATACCATGAGTCACATCTGTCTACTCTCCAAGACCGAAACTCCCTCTCTTTTCTCAGGAGATACCTTGTTTAATGCTGGGGCTGGTAACTGTCATGGTGGAGGGCATCCAGAAGAACTCTACGACACATTCGTTTCACAACTAGAAAAACTGCCAGCGGGCACTAAGATCTATCCTGGTCACGATTACATTACCAACAACTTGGCTTTCACCGTAGACCGTGAACCGGATAATCAGGTTGCCTTACGTCTACAGAAAAACCTTGAAGGTTCTCATGATCCTGGAAAGCCTCTGGTCACTACGCTTGCAATGGAGAAGGAGATCAATACTTTTTTTCGTTTGACCAGTTCAACAGTGATAACCAAACTTCAAGAATCTTTTCCAAATATGTCCGAAAAACCTTCTCAAAAAGAAGTGTTCCTTAAGCTCCGTGAACTTAGAAACAGTTGGTAGAGGGCTTTACTTAATAGCCACAGTTTTTCTATGGAATCTTATATTGGCTACAGAAATTGTTGCAGAAAACAAGCCTTTGGAGAATGAGGAATTAAAAAATATGCTGAAAGCTATTGAAAAGACCACACGCGCGACAAGATTCTACACTGATGTCAAGACTATCAGTGATGATGTCATGCAAGCTTTGGCCAAAGTAAATCGAGCTAAATTCGTGCCTGAGAATGCTGTTGAGGATGCATTTGAAAATCATCCTCTTAGGATTGGGTATGGCCAGACCATTTCACAACCTTTCATAGTAGCGTTAATGACTCACCTCCTTGAAATAGAGCCGGATGACCGAATCCTGGAGATAGGTACGGGATCTGGGTATCAAGCTGCAGTCGCGGCTGAACTTGCCTCTCAGGTTTATACGTTGGAAATCATTGCAGAACTTGCTGCTTCGGCTGACAAACGGCTTAAATCTATTGGTTACTCGAACATTTTCGTTAAAGCAGGTGACGGCTGGTACGGATGGCCAGAGGCAGCCCCTTTTGATGGTATTTTAGTCACGGCTGTGGCTCCCGAGATACCGCCTCAGCTACTGACTCAACTGGCAGTTGGGGGTAAGTTAGTTATACCGGTGGGGCATGCTCGAGGCAATCAGGAGCTAGTCTTAATAACTCGTCATTCTCCTGATGAGATTAGCTCTAAAGATATATTGCCAGTTCGCTTTGTCCCGTTTACGGGTGAAGGCATACTTACTCTCCGTGAACGATAAAATAGATTTATAATGATTCAGGTCTTGATGGAGTTTTTCTTTTTAAGTTTCTCCGAAAAAATCTAACATATCAGATATGACAGTAGGAAGAACCTCGGGAGGTAAGTTGTGACCCATCCCTTCGTAGATCACTAGTTTGGATCCTTCGATAAGTTCCGCTGTGTGCCTCCCATGATCCGGTGGTAGAAGTGGATCATTAGCTCCATGTTGAACTAAAGTTTTCACATTTATATTTTTAACCTGTTCAGATCGATCCCCTGCATGAAATATGGCTGTTAATTGTCGTGGCATTGATTCTGGGTAAAATCCATATGAACGCATCTGTTCTACATTAATTTCGCCAAAATTTCCATCTCCAAAATTTCTAAAGTTACCTTCAGTTTCATTAGTCATTTCAGGAAGATGCTTTGCCCCTGTTGTTGACATGATGGAAACAAGACTTTTTGTTCTTTCTGGGTACTCAGACGCGATAGTCTGGGCAATCATGCCACCCATTGAAGCTCCTACAATGTGAGCACTCTGTATCTCCAACACATCCAAAACAGCAATACCATCTTCTGCCATATCCAGCAAAGTGTATGGAGCGTTTACCTCAAAACCAAGGCTGTTAACCAAAAATTTCCACCACAGCTTAGGCTCACCAAGTCTATCTAAGCGATCTGAATCACCAGTGTCTCTATTATCAAAGAGCACGACTCTGTAGCCTGCATCAACGAATCCATTGACAATTTCTTCAGGCCAAACGCGGTGCGAAGCCATCAGTCCCATAATCATCAATACAGAAGGAGACTCTTCTTCCCCAGCAGTGGTGTAAGCAATGGACACTCCATCAACATCTACAATGCTAGTAGCTTGATCTGATTTATAATCAGGGTAAGTACTAACAGAAAAGACCGATAGAAAAACAAACAAAAACAAGTTTTTCATTTGTCTAGAATACACTAATAATTTTATAAGTCTTTGTGGGTTCCGTCGCAGAATGGTTGGTTTGAGCTTTTTTTGCATCCACAAAAATACACTTCCTGATCTTCTTCAAAGTTTACTTTTTCTGGCAAGAAGTCAGTTGCTTCATGAGACCCATCGCAAAAAGGCTGCCTTGAACTGCGACCACAACGACACCAGTAGTAACTCTTGTCAGCCACAACCGCTTCTTTATAAGGAAATTTTTGTGCAATCTTCGGTTCCGACATAATTCTCCCCCCAAAAGAATCAAGATAACATGCTTTAATCTAACAAAGTCCCAATGAGAATGAGATCATTTCTCATAAATTCAAGAAGAAAAAAAGAATTAACTTTCTACGTGAAACAGTTTGTTATAAATGACCCAGTCATCATCTATCTTCAAGAAAGATAAGGTATCTTGAAAGACCATTCCTATATAACCATCTCTAACTCTGGCCACAGCTGTGGAGCCTGCTATTTCAATGGATAAAGTTTCCAATAACTTCTCCTCATTTTTTTCTGCAGCTGAAGGAATTTGAGACGCTACAAATGTAGCAAAGTTGTCTACTGATTGCTCCAGAAGCTTTCCTTGCATATAACCCGTAATCTTTGCATTTTCATGGAAAACTTGGCGAACCTTATCTTCACTCGATTCATACATGCTATCAAAGTAAAGTTGGATGGCTTCGGAAATTTTGTTTTTGTCTTCGCTCATTGTCTCTCCTTTTATACTTGATAATTAGGTGGAATTCTAAAATCACCACGAACATCTCTTATCATTTTAGAGACTTCAATACAGGTTTTGTCTTCTAAATATGGACCAGTTACTTGAAGTCCAATAGGTAAGCCGGACTCTGTTAATCCAATGGGAGTGCTTGTACTTGGAAGATTGGCCATAACAGCAGGCCCTGCCCATAGAGTAGAATCCCAATATTCTCTTTCCTTGCCATTGATCATCAAACTTCTCTCATGAAAAGGCCTGTGATCGTGTTTCATAGCAGGCAGAACACAGACCGGACATAAGATTACGTCATAGTTCTCAAAGAAGGTTCTCCATTGTTGTCTCATGAATTGTCTTTTAGCATTTACCACAATCCAATCTCTAGCCAATAAGCTAGCCCCTCTAGCTGTCTTGGCCATAGATGACATATCGTCATCTTTTATAGTTTTAGCTATCTCATCGATTTGATTAAGAGTTTTTTGGGGTGCTCCAGCTATCATAAGTGGATTTAATAACTTGCTGTAAACATCATCAGAATCTCTAAAAGAAAAAGGAGGCGTTGCGTTTTCAACTTTTGCTCCAGCAGATTTTAAGTCTTCTACCGTAGCTGATATTAAAGAAGAGGTTTCTGAATCTACTTCAGCGTATTCTTCTTCAGGCCAAACTGCTATCTTAAGATCTTCTATCTTATTTGATCTTGCTTTAGGAAGTTTAAAACTCCATGCAATACTGTCTTGTTCTTGAGGTGAAGCCAATATATCTAAAGCAATTTCTATGTCTTCAGGCGATCTTGCTAGAGGTCCAGCAACTGAAAGACCGTTACCTACAGATATGTGACCAGGAGGCGGTGGCAAGTGCCCAACTTCCGAAACAATGTTGTAACTGGGTTTGTGACCATAGAGTCCACAAAAGTGAGCAGGGGTTCTAATTGAACCACCTATATCTGAACCAAGCTCTAGAGGCGACATTCCAGAAGCTAATGACGAAGCCGATCCTCCCGAAGATCCTCCAGGTGTTCTTTCGAGATCCCATGGATTATTGGTAGTGCCATAAATGTCGTTGTAACTTTGTAGGTCAGCAGAATTAAGAGGAACATTTGTTTTACCAAAAACAATTGCACCAGCATCAACCAAGTGTTGCACAGCCTCCGCATTCTTCTCTGGAACATAGTCTTTCCAGACAGGATTGCCTCCCGTTGAAACTACTCCTTCTACGGAATAAGCGTCCTTGATAGTCATTGATAGACCATGGAGAGGACCTAGGTCTTCGCCTTTCGCTAATGCTTCGTCTGCTAGCTTAGCTCTGTCCATTGCCCTGTCTGCGTCCAAAGCAACTACTGCATTAAGTTGAGGGTTCACTTGCTCAACTCTTTTTAGTAACGCTTCTAAAAGTTCTACGGATGACAACTCCTTTTTCTTAATAAGGTCTACTAACTCATGTGCATTCTTAAATATCATTTCTTTTTTCTCCTTCACTTAATCTATCACCCACCGGTTTTTAATCAAGCGAAAGGTTATTTGTATAATGAACTAAAAAATAGAATAAATTGACGATACATAAAATAATAAAAATGGGCAATCCTCTGCTTAGAGAGCAAGCGATAATCTTTGAACCAGATGAAATTTCTTCTGTTGAAACCCAAGAATTGCTTAAGGATATGTGGGAGACCATGGACGAATACGGTGGCGTAGGATTAGCAGCTCCACAAATAGGCGTTTCCAAGCAATTGGCAGTCATTAGAATCGAAGAGGATAACGAGAGATATCCCGAAGCTGAAAAAACAGAAGAAATTGTTATCTTTAATCCCACTATCACCTACCTGGATGAGACTTTACAGAGCTTTTGGGAGGGTTGTTTGAGTGTGCCAGGTTTACGCGGGATAGTGTTTAGACCCAGAAAAGTTCAATTAGATTTTTTAGACGAATCGGCTAATAAGAAAACTTTGATAGCTGAAGATTTCTTAGCAACAGTATTCCAACACGAGTTAGATCATCTATCCGGTAAGCTTTTTATAGATAGAATTGATGATATAACTACCCTGTCTTTTGAAGACGAATTAACATTAACTGGCGAAGAAAAAGACTTATAAACCAGTAGGAAATCTAATGGACATAGAAAAAAGAATAACGGCAGCTTGGCAAGGAAGAATATCCGGTTGTTTACTGGGTAAGCCTGTCGAAGTCCTTTCGATGAGAGAAGGTCATCAAAAGTTAAACAATTTTTTAAATGAAGCCCAATCGTTGCCATTAAGGGATTACATTAATTATGTTGAACACGACTACATAAGAGGAGTTAACAAGAAATGCATGAAGGGCAATATAGAGAAAGCAGAAATTGATGATGACATAACTTATACGGTTTTATGTTTAATGATGTTGGAGAGATATGGTCTCGAATTAAAAAGTGAAGATGTCGCCAGAACTTGGCTGAACCTACTGCCTGCAGGAGCTACTTTTACAGCGGAGAGAGAGGCTTATCTTAATATTTTGAAATATACAGACATGGAATTTCAATTTGGTGGGCCAAAAAAGTTTGAGATATCAGACATTAATGACAATAAATACAATGATTGGATAGGAGCCCAGATCAGGATCGATCTCTATGGTTGGGTATTGCCTGGTAAACCAGGATTAGCTTCTCACCTAGCTCGACAGGACGCCATGCTTTCTCATCGAAGAAATGGAGTAGAGTGCTCAGCTTTTATTGCCGCTTTAGGGGCCTTAATTCCTTCTCACGAAGATAAATTATCCGCCATACAAGCAGCGCTTGAATTTATAGACAAGAGCACAGAAACTTTTGAAGCTGTGCACCTTGGCATCGAGAATATGAATAAGGATTTCACCCCTATTGCAGAAAAGTACAAGGATATGTCTCCGGTTCATAGCTTAAATAATCTTGCCGTTGTTGTTTGGGCTTTTCTGTCTTTTGAAGATTATGACGCAGCAGTGGGAGAGGCAGTCACAGCTGGATGGGATACCGATTGCAATGGAGCTACCGTAGGGGGATTAATGGGACTGCACCAATCTGAAATTCCATCCAAATGGTATGAACCTTGGCAGGGAAGAGTTTGTACCACTATTTCTGGATTGGGAGAGTTGGCATTACAAGACCTGGTCAACAGAACAACTTCACTCGTTACAAAATTTTCAGAATTTGAGGATAGAAAATCCTAATTTATGTCTGAAGCTATTGTTTTTGGAGGTGTAAACCTAGATCAAGTTGTCTATGTTTCTAGACCACCCAAAGAGGGTGAAACTTTAGAAGGAGAGAGTGTAGAAACCTTCCTGGGAGGAAAGGGCGCCAATCAAGCTGTAGCATTATCGAGACTTGGAGCGACCGTTTCCTTTGTGGGTAATGTAGGGGAAGATTCCTTTGGCAAAGAACTTATTTCTTCCCTATCAAGCGAAGGTATAGATCTTTCAATGTTAGGTTCAGTAAATGAAAAA
>Ga0208879_1001478_pt1 | contig 22066 bp, 18 predicted proteins | sample Knorr_S15_td_Bot_FD_185605 | JGI IMG/M metagenome (GOLD analysis project Ga0208879, IMG submission 185605) | Marine microbial communities from Southern Atlantic Ocean transect - Knorr_S15_td_Bottom_ad_5009_LV_A (SPAdes) (version 2) | ecosystem: Environmental > Aquatic > Marine > Oceanic | place...
CGCGGTTGGCGAGCGGCCCGTAGATAATGTAGGAGTGGCCGGTAACCCAGCCGATATCGGCGGTGCACCAGTATACTTCCTCTTCGTGGTAGTCGAAGATGTAGTGGTGGGTTGTTGCTACATAGACCAGATACCCGCCGGTGGTGTGCAGCACCCCCTTCGGCTTGCCGGTGCTGCCGGAAGTATAGAGAATGAACAGCGGGTCCTCGGCGTCCATCGGCTCCGGCGCGCACTCGGCGCCAGCGGCGCCGAGTGCGTCGTGCCACCAGACGTCGCGCCCCGCCTCCATCGCAACCGCGCCGCCGGTGCGTCGCACCACCAGCATGCGCTCGATGCTCGGCGTCTGCGTGACCGCGGCGTCGGCGTTGGCTTTCATCGGAATGTCGCTGCGGGCGCCGCGCACGCCGGTATCCTGCGTGATAATGAGCTTGCACTCGGAGTCGTTGATGCGCGTAACCAGACTGTCGGCCGAGAACGCGCCGAAGACAATCGAGTGCACCGCGCCAATCCGCGCGCACGCCAGCATTGCAATCGCCAGCTCGGGGACCATCTGCAGGTAGATGCAGACGCGGTCGCCCTTGCCGATGCCGAGCGCCTTCAGCGCGTTCGCGGCCTTCTGCACCTCGGCGTGCAGTTCCGCGTAGGTGAAGCTGCGGCTCTCGTCGGGGTCGTTGCCCTCCCAGATAATCGCCGTGGCGTCGCCGTGCCCCGCCTCGACGTGGCGGTCGACGCAGTTGTAGCAGGCGTTGAGTTTCCCGCCCTCAAACCACGCGATTTTCGCTGTACGGAAGTCGCAGTCGCGCACGCGGTCCCACTTGCGCGACCAGCTGATGCGCTCCGCTTCCCCGGCCCAGAAGCCTTCGGGGTCGGCGACCGAGCGGTCGTAGAGCTCGCGGTATTCCGCAAGGCTGGAAATGTGCGCAGTCTGGGAATTTTTTGTCGATGGAGGGAATACCTTTGTCATGAAGGTCACTTTCAACAGGCTCATTTTCGGGCCTGTTAACAAAAGTTGCGCCGCGCAATCATTATCATTGATTTCGCCACTGGATAACAGGTTCATGGATTTTTTGTTGAGTGTTTGGATTTCTACCCTGTAACTAGAACTACTAATATATAGGGATGCCTGAATTATCAGACATGACTCCTGAAAACGACTTAAAAGAGGCCGTAGAAAAGTTCTACAAAGCCCTGAATGAAATCTTTACTGGTAGTAACTCATTAATGAAAGAAGTCTGGTCCCACGCTGACGATATAAATTACATGGGTCCAATGGGTGAAATGTTTATCGGCTGGCAAGACATTCTTAAAGTGTGGGATGAGCAGGCTGCCTTGAAGTTAGGTGGGAAAATAGAACCGCAGAATATCAACTATGTATTCGGGACTGATCTAGCTGCGACTCACAACTATGAAATCGGTGAAAACACAAACGTACATGGCAAGACCGAAAAAGTGTCGATTCGCGTAACCAATTTATTCAGAAAAGAAGATGGTGTCTGGAAAATGATAGGTCACCATACAGATATATTGCCAAATCTAGTCTGACATTCACCTGAATTCTGGGTCTGTGTAAAAGTACCGAATCTGTATTCTGCACAAGAAGCGTGCGTCGCGCAAATAGCATAACCGGCCGTCGCTGCCGCGCCGTGCAGCAATGCCTGAAATGCGGCGCCCCGCCGCCGCTCGCGCGCAGTATGTGCCACGCCTGCTTCAGCGCCGCCCATAGCCCGGCCGAGTTCCCGCAAATGGTGCAGGCCATCTGCTGCCGCCACTGTTCGGCGCGCGAAGTGCCGGGCAGCTGGGAGCCGCACGACTCGCCGGCGGACGCGGCCGGCGCGGCGCTGCACGGGGCGCTGGCGTGGGCGGATGGCCTGACGGGGGCGCAGCTGGATTTCGAGCTGCGCAAGCTCGACCCGCAGCGCTTTCGCGCCAGTGGCAGCGCGAGCGGTACGCTGGAGGGCGTCGCGCTCGTCGAATCGTTCACGCGCGACATCCTGCTCGAGTTCCGCGCCTGCACCAGCTGCTCGCGACAGGCGGGCGGCTACTACGAGGCGACGCTCCAGCTGCGGACCCCCCGCAAGGCGGTGCTGAAGGCAGCCGTCGCGCGCGTCAACGCCGCGCTGGAAGAGGGCGCGCCGCAATTCTTCGCGACCGAGGACGGCCCGGTGCGCGGCGGGTATGATTTCCAGCTCTCGTCGACCAATCGCGCGCGGGCGCTCTCGCGCGCCCTGTTGCTGGTGATGGGCGGCGAAGTCAAGGAGACTTCATCGCTGGTCGGCCGCCGTGAAGGGCGCGACGTGCTGCGGCACACCTTCGGCGTGCGGCTGCCGCCAGTGCTGGCGGACGACGTCGTGCTCCACGACGGGGCAGCGTGGCGCGTCGCCGCCATCGAGCGGCGACGCGCCCGGCTCCGCTGCGCGTCGGAATCGCGCCCGGACTGGAAGCCGAAGCTCTCCGAGCTGGAGGCGGCGCGGCGGCTGGGCGAGGAGCGCGAAGCGCAGATGGTGAGCCGGCGCGATCGCGAATTGCAGCTGCTCGACCCGTTCACGCTGCGCACGGTCGAGGCGCGCGCGCCTGCGGAGTGGGATGGCAGCGTGAGCGCAGTGCGCGACGGCGGCGACACTTTCTTCCTGTGGGAATAGCGCGGTTCGGGCACATGCAAAATTCCGTACCAGCCCCTTAATATAGCTCGCAGGGCTCGAAACAGACGGTGAATACCATGAATTCCCGCTACGCACAGGGCTCCAGCTTTCTGCTGGCGCTGATGCTTGCCGCTGGCCTGCTCCCTGCAGTGCTCGGCGAGGAGGGTGGCTCCGAAAATGGCTACCTGGAAATCTGGGTCGAGAGCGATTTCGACGACCAGTGGGGCGACCTCTACATTGGTGACGACTTCATTGACGAATACTGGGTGGAATACTCTGGTGAGGCGTACCTGCTCGACAACCTTTCACTGGACGCGGGCGACTACGTCGTCACGCTCGAGCTCGATAATGACGCCAGCAGCCAGGAGGAGGTGACGGTCGTAGCAAACCACACCAGCGATGTGCTGCTGTATCCAGTGCTGGAGAATCACGCGCCTACGCTGCACGAGGCATGGGTTGACCCGCAGGAAGGCAGCTCGGAGACTGAGTTCACCTTCGAGGTATACTACCGCGACGCCGACAACGACGCGCCGGAGTGGGTCAAGCTACGCCTTGATAACGCCGAGAACTACTTCCATATGGAGAAGGACGACGAGTCGGATGACTACACCGAGGGCGTCTGGTACCGCCACAGCCTCCACGAGCTGGAGGAGGGCGAACACACCTACCAGTACATCGCCAGCGACGGCGACGTGATGGCCGAGACTGAGTGGCAGGAAGGCCCTGCGGTTGACAACGGCGACGAGTCCTACGGCTGGCTCAAGGTCTGGAGCATTAACGACTTCGACGAGCAGTGGGGCTGGCTGCAACTGGGCGATGATATTCATGACGAGTACGAAGTTCCGCACGGCGAGTACCTGCTCGAGGAGTTCGAGCTGGAAGAGGGTTGGTACTGGCTCGAGCTGGAGCTGGAGAACGAGGCATGGGACGGCCGCGAGGTCTATGTCGAGGCGGGCGAGACGAGCGGCGTCGAGCTGCGCCCCGAACACGAAGAGGAGGAGCGGGGTGACCCGTGGTTCCGTTTTGTCGAGCTGGAACTGCTCGATACCGATGAGGATGACCACGCCGACACCGCGCGCATCTGGTTCAACGGCGACACCGAATACGAGGAACTCGAGGCGTGGGTGATGCTACGTGTCTGGCAGGGCGACCACAAGGTGGGCCACATGTTCGAGGACCTTGTACTGCATGGCGAGTCGGGGGAGGACACCTACTATTTCGACTGGTCGCCCGATGAAGCGGGCGAATACGCCTTCGACCTATCAATCGGCCCTGAAGATGGCGATGACGGTGGAGACGGTGGAGACGGTGGCGATGGCGGCGATGGTGACCGTTCGGGCGACCGCGAAGCGACCGATTGGTGGGAGCACGAGGCGGTCGCGCTCCACCCGCCCGGCGGCGGTGAGAACCAAGTGCCGGAGCTCCGCGATGGCCATGTCTCGCCGGTGGAGGGCACGCCGGAGACCGCGTTCACCTTCAGCGTAATCTACAGCGACGCCGATGGCGACGCGCCGCACTACGTCAAGCTGCGGCTGGATGACGCCAAGCACGTCATGTCACGCGACTCCGATGGTGACGGCGGCTTCGGTGAGGGCGTGCGCTATGCCGTCGCGGTGGATGGCTTGGCGGTGGGTAGCCACACCTACAGCTTCCTCGCCAGCGACGGTAAGCAGGCGGTCGACACCGATTGGCGTGACGGCCCCGCGGTCTACTTCGGCGGCTACGGCGTCGCGGTTTCGATGGAGCCGCTGGTGCGCGCGGTCGCGCCCGGTAGCATTGCCAACTTCAGCGTGACCGTGCTCAACACCGGCGGGCAGGAGGACACCTTCGACCTGACTTCGCAGATAATCTACACCAACTCCAGCGCCGACGGCTGGTCGCTCACGCTCTCCGAGGAATCGGTGACGCTGGACGCAGGTGACTTCACGACTATAATCGCGACCGTGACGGTCCCGGCCGACGCGGCCGAGCAGGACACGATTGTCTTCGCGGTGAGCGCCGCTTCGCGCGGCGACAGTACGGTGGCGGGGCAGACGGTAGCGTCGGTCATCGCAACCGAGGATGGCAGCTTCCTGCCCGGGCCGAGCGCGGCGATAGTCATCGCCGCGCTCGGTGGAACGGGGGTGGTCGCCTCCTTTCGCCGCCGTCTACGCGACTGACAGAGGTCGGTCATGGCTCTGGCTGCTCTGCCTTCCGCTCTACGTCAGGCTCCGCAAGGACGAAGTGCTGGACCAGTTCGTGCGCGGACAGATTTACGGCTACGTGCGCGCTAACCCGGGTGACTGCTACTCATCGATTCGCGACAGCCTCGAGCTCTCGAACGGTGTCGTGACCTACCACCTCGACATTCTTGAGACCGAGGGGTTCGTCCGCGCCGAAATCAAGGGGACGCACAAGCGCTTCTTCCCGGCCGGCGTCAAGGTTGACCCGGAGCCGCTACTGCACCGGCTCCAGCAGCAAATCCTGGCGCTGCTGACCGACCGTAGCGGGCTGAGCCAGAAGGAAATCGCCGAGAACCTCGAGGTGAGTCGGCAGCTGGCCGGCTACTATCTCGGGGAGCTGGAGCGACGCGGCGAACTGGAATCGCGGTTCTGGGGCCGCTTCAGGCGCTACTTCTTGGTCGCGTTGTAGGTCCCGGGCGCTTATGCCTCGAACTCTTCCAGCGTCGCCTGCCCGCGTATCCGCTCGCCCGGAATCGGGACCGGATATTCCTCGCTGATACAGCCGAGGCAGAGCTCGCCGCGCGGCTTGCCGATCGCCCGTACCAGCCCATCGATAGATATATAAGCGACAGAATCGGCGCCGACGTCGCGCGTGATTTCCTCCGCGCTCTTGCCGGGGGCGATGAATTCCTCGCGGCTCGGCATGTCGATACCGAGGTAGCAGGGGGCGATAATTGGCGGGCAGCCGACCCGCAGGTGCACTTCACGCGCGCCCGCCTCGCGGACGCGCGCAACGATGCGGCGCGAGGTGTTTCCGCGCACGATGGAGTCGTCGATGAGCACCACTCTCTGCCCCTCAAGGAACTCGCGTATCGGGTTCAGCTTTTCGTTGATGGTCGCCTTGCGCTGTGCGTCGTGCGGCTGGATGAACGAGCGCCAGACGTAGCGGTTCTTGATGAGCCCCTCGCGGTAGGGCAGCCCGGATGCCTCGGCGAAGCCCAGCGCGTGCGCGATGCCCGAGTCGGGCACCGGCACCACCACGTCGGCCTCGACCGGATGCTCGCGCCAGAGCTGGCGCCCCAGCTCATGCCGCACCGAGTAGGCCAGCTTGCCGTCCATGCGCGAGTCGGGCCGCGCGAAGTAGACATACTCAAACATGCAGAACGCCCGCTCGCCCCCGGCGGCGGGCGGATGCGAAACGACGCCGTCGGGCGTCAGCTGGACGATTTCGCCCGGCGTGATGTCGCGTACGAAGGTGGCGCCCATCGCGTCGAGCGCGACGCTCTCAGAGGCGACAACGTGGCCGTCAGGCAGCTCGCCGAGGCAGAGCGGCTTGATGCCGAGCGGGTCGCGGAAGGCGAAGAGCTCGTCGTTGTGCAGCATCGCAATCGAGTAGCTGCCGACCATGCGCCCCATCGTCTCGCGGATGGCGCCGACCATCGAGCCGGCGTGCGGCAGCCGGTGTGCAATCAGCCGCACGATGATTTCGGAGTCGGTGTCGGACATGAACGCGGCGCCCTCGCTCTCCCACTGCTCGCGCAGATCCTGCTGGTTGGCGATGGTGCCGTTGTGCGCCAGGCTCAGCTCGCCGGTTGCGAAGCTGGCGGTAATCGGCTGCGCGTTACGCAGCGAGGAGCTGCCGGCGGTCGAGTAGCGCACGTGGCCGATGCCGGTCGCGGCGTCGTGGAAGCGCGTCTCGAAGTTGGTGAGCGCTTCCGACACTAGCCCCATCCCGCGTCGTGTCAGGTGCTTGCCGTCGAAGAGCGCGACGCCGGCTGATTCCTGCCCGCGGTGCTGCAATGCCCGGAGGCCGATGAGCAGGTTGTGCAGCACTGGCGTCGCGGTGGTGATTCCGACGACGCCGCACGCTTCCCGCAGCGGCATCAGTGAGTCTTGGCCCAGCTGTAGCTGCGCTGGCGCGCGGAGGCGCCGAAGCCGCAGGCGGCGCAGCGCTTCTTACGAACGTGGTAAGCGTGACGGCCGCAGCGCCGGCAGATGATGTGGGTCTTCTTCTGCCGCTTTCCGAAAGATGCTGTGCCTTTGGTCATGGTGTTTCACCAGATTCCGCAGTCTACGGACCGCGGGGAGACGGCGGACTTGGGCGGCTTATTAAAGAATTTACTCGCTTCCGCCGAGCCCGATGGCGCGATACTCGACGCCTGCGTTCCGCATCGCCGCCGCGTCGAAGGCGCGGCGGCCGTCGAGCAGCAGCGGCCGCGCCATGCGCTCCGTGAAGGCGGCCGGCGGCAGCGCCGCATACTCGGGCCACTCGGTCATCAGGATGGCGCAGTCGGCGCCCGCGAGCGCTGCTTCCGCGGAGGGCGCGATTTCGATGTCGCACAGCGCGCCGAAGTTCTCGGCCGCCTGCGGGTCGCAGCCGACGACGCTCGCGCCGGCTTCGAGCAGGGCGCGCGCCACAACGGCGGCGCGCGCCTCGCGCACGTCGTCAGTTTCCGGTTTGAAGGCCAGTCCTAGGATGGCGACGCGCTTGCCTTCGAGCGAGCCGAGCACGTCGCGCGCCCACGCAACGAGCAGCAGCGGCTGCGACTCGTTGACTGCCAGCGTCGCGTCAAGCATCGCCGCCGGCAGATTTTCGGCGGCGGCGGCGGCGCGCAGCGCCTTTACGTCCTTGGGAAAGCAGGAGCCGCCGTAGCCGGCGCCGGCGCGCAGGAAGCGGGGCGAGATGCGGTCGTCGAGCCCCATCCCCTCGGCGACGGTCGCGAAATCGATGCCCCACGCCTCGCACAGGTTCGCAATCTCGTTGGCGTAGGAGACCTTCACGGCGAGGAACGCGTTGCTGGCATACTTGACCATCTCCGCTGTGCGGGGGTCGCACTCCAGCACCGGGCACTTCGTGCCGGCGTAAAGCTCGCGTAGCTTCGCCAGCGCCAGCCCGTCCGCAGCGCCGATGACGATGCGGTCCGGCGCCAGCGCGTCCGCCACGGCGCTGCCTTCGCGCAGGAACTCGGGGTTCATCGCGAAGCCCACGCTCGTGCGGTCTCGCCCGCTGCGCTCGAGCACGCGGGGCAGTACCAGCTCCTCGGTCGTCCGCGGTAGGACGGTCGATTTCACAACGACAACGTGCTCGCGCTCGCCGCCGGCGAGCGCGTCGCCGATGGTCGCTGCGGCCGACTCGACCTGCGCCATATCCATCGAGCCGTCGTCGCGCGACGGGGTGCCAACACAGATGAATGTCAAATCCGCGGCGCTGATTTTGTCAGCCATCTTGCCCGAGCCGTGCAGTTTCCCCGACGCCAGCCCGGCGGCGAGGAGTTCGGGCAGCCCCGGCTCGAAAATCGGGCACTCACCCGTATTGAGCGCCGCCACCCGCTCGGGGAGGATATCGAGGCACACCACGTCGTGGCCGGAGGCGGCAAGCGTCGCTCCCGTGACGAGTCCGACGTAGCCAGTTCCCATGACTGCAATGCGCATCGCGTGCCCAACGCGGTCCGCTAAAAGACCCCCTGTCCTGCGGCCGCATGGCCCAGTACAACCTGCGTCGCCGCCACCCGGTCAACAAGCGCGAGGCGCGCATGCTGAACGCGGCGCTGACCGAGGCGCACGGGCTCGAATTCAGCTACCGTCCCGGTGAGGTCGAGCTGGCGCAGTCCCCGACGGGACAGGCGCTGCTGCGCGACGGACGCGTGATTGCGCTTGAGCGTGGCGGAGCGTGGCACCTCGCGGTACGCGGCCTGCTCGAGCTGGTGCCGCCAGGCGGCTGGGTGCAGGTGGACATGGGCGCGGTGCCGTTCCTGTGCAACGGTGCCAACGTGATGGCGGCCGGCATCAACGATGTTGATGAGGCGGTCGCGAAGGGCGACCTAGTCTGGGTGCGCGAGGAAAATCACAAGCGGCCGCTGGCGGTGGGCGAGGCGAGCATCGATGGCGCGGAGATGGTCGCCGCCACTCGTGGAAAGGCGGTGAAAACGCTCCATTTTATTGGCGACAGCATCTGGAATTTCGGCGGAGATGATTAACGCAAGTTAAATATGGAAACAGATATCGCCGTTGCCTGATGCACCTCTCCCGTTCACTGCTGTTGCTGGGTAGCCTGGCACTACTGTTGCTGCTGCCGGCGCTCCCTGCTGAGGAGGCTCCTGTCGCGTTCTACATGGACGAAGACGCCTCTACCGCAGCCCCGGGCGACTTGGAGGTCGACCGCCCGCCCAGCGACAGCCCGCACACGGCGCAGGTCGATTCGAACCCGACCGGCAACAACTACGTCCATGTTGCCGACTGGGAGTCGTCCAGCCTCGGCTTCTCGATTAACGCCTCGGGCGAATGGAGTGGCAAGGTGACGGTCTACTCTTCGCATGATATCAACATCAAGCTGCAGTTCAGCATCGTTGTCGCCGACGAAGTGAAAGGCAGCTTCGAGACCACGACCGAAACGGTCAACGACGGTGAGATGCTCCTCGAGGGGAGCGGGACGCTGGCGCACACCGCGCTGCCGACCGCCGGCTTCACGCTGCGCATCGAGGCACAGTGGAATCTAAACGTAGGCCAGCAGCCGCCCGGCGATGCCAGCATCGAGTTGCGCTACGGCTCGCGCGCCTCGCCCGACCTTGAAGGCGGCATCGTCCTGCTGGTGGGCCACGCCCGCACCATCGCTGATGGCGCGGCCAACCATGACGAAACCGGCCGCAAGGTGATAGTTTATGCCCGCGTCGAGGACGCCTTCGGCAACGACTACCTGCCCGGCGGCAAGGCGGGCTACACGATGCGCATGGGCCCGCAGGGTGAGTCGCCCTGGGAAGGTAGCTGCGAGCTGGTGAACAGCAAGGGTACCTGGATGCAGGCGCGCTTCGACTGGTCCTACGAGGGCCATTCGCTGCCGGCGGGCAACAACGCCTACTCGGTCGAGGTGACCTTCACCGACACGCTCAGTAACCACGAGTGGAGCGCCGACTTCACGGTCTGGGTCAACATCCCGGCCACGCCCGAGCTGGAGGTCGACGCCGGGACCACGTCCCGCAACGTCAACCCCGGCAAGTCGGTGACCTACACGCTGACAATTTACAACAGTGGCAGTGGCGACGACACCGTCCTGCTCTCGTCTGCCGGCACGATTGATGGCTGGACCGCCGAGCTGGGTGATGACGATTTCTTCCTCGCCGCTGGCGACAGCAAGTCGGTCCAGCTGACGATTACCGCCCCCTCCAGCGCGGGTGATGGCGAGGAGGACAACACTGTCGTGACCGCGCGCGCCGAGAGCGATGCCGGCATCCACGACAGTCGGGTTTTCTCAACAACCGCACGCATTCCTGACCCTGACTGGAGCTTCCGGCTCGACCTACTCGGCAGCCCCGACATCACCGTCCGCGACCGCGGGGAAGTGCAGTTCCAGATTGCAGTCACTAACAAGGGCAACCAGGACGCGAGTTACACTTTCAGCACGGTCTCCAACCCCTCCGGGGCGTTCACGGCCAGCTTCAGCCCCAGTATGGTGAGCGGCCTCGCGCCGGACGAGGCGCAACAGGTGCAGGTGACCCTCTCGGTCAGCCCCAGTTACGGCGGTGGCACCGGGACCGCCACCATCAGTGCGTCACTCACGGGCGGCGCCAGCGGCAGCGAGAGCGCGACGGTCGACATCGAGCTGGTGCAGTCTGGCTTCATCGACCTGCGCAACCCCAACCTGCAACTGAGCGCAGAGCAGGGGGGTTCGGTGAGCCACCAGTTCGAGGTGCGCAACACCAACCCCGAAGAGCCAATCCGGATTTATTTCGCTTCAGAATCGTTGACTGACCCCGCCGCCTCGAGTTGGCTCAGCTTCAGCGACCGCGATGGCCAGCCTGTCTCGGCGCAGTCGCTAATCCTGATTCCGCCCGGCGGCACGCAGACGGTGACACTGCACGCCAGCGTTCCCGGTAGCGCAGCCACCGGCCACTACACCATGGAAGTCTGGCTTTCGAACGACCAGCATGCGCGCATCTCCGAGAAGCGCGCCTTCTCGGTCGAGGCTGTGACGCCGACCGAGGCGACCAGTTCCAGCCTGATGCTCTACGGAGTTGCGGCGGTGCTCTTCGCCGGGATTGCCGGCGGCGGCTATTGGTACGTTTCGCGCGACGATGAGGATTACGATGACGAGGAGGAGGAAGGCGACCCTGACGAGCCACCCGCGGTTGCCGTTACAGATGGGCTACCGGTCGCCTCTGTCGAGGCGGCCCCGGTAGCGGCAGTCGAAGCGGCCCCCCCTGTCGCCACCACGACTCCCGTAGCCGATGTGGCGCCAGTGGCGCCCCAGCCCGCGCCGGTGGTCGTGGCGCAACCCGCCGCGGTCGAGGCGGTCGCAGTGCAGCCAGTCGTAGCGCAACCCGTGGAGGCAACGCCGGTCGAGGCGGTCGCAGTGCAGCCGGTCGCGGTGCAACCCGTGGAGGCAACGCCGGTCGAGGCGGTCGCAGTGCAGCCGGTCGAGGCCGGGGCAGTCGAAGCGACGCCAGTCGTGGTGAAGGCACAAGTTGTCGAGGACGAAGATGAAATGGAGTTCAGTTGATTGTTGCCCGGGCCAACATTATATATAGCAGTAAGCAACATGGGGTTTACAACCTAAGGTTGTATACCGAAACAAGGCAAAAATGAACGGGAAGCGAGACGAGAAAGATGACTGGTTCAGTCAGGACTGGAACTTGGACGACCTGTTTGGCAGTCTGGACGCTGAGTTCAGGCGCATGCGCAAGACGATGGACGAAATGATGCGCGACGCAGCCGAGGGCAACCTGCCCGAGGCAGGCGACAAGTCGCCCTTCGTCTGGGGCTTCAGCATGCGTTCCGGCCCCGACGGCCGGCCGCAGTTCGAGGAGTTCGGCAACACCAGCCACGGTCTGTTCGGCCCGGCTGGCCAGAAGGCGACGGTGGAAACCGACAGCCGCGAGCCGCTGACCGACACCAACGAGACCGAGGAGGAGATCGCCATCACGGTCGAGCTCCCCGGCGTTTCGAAAGCCGATATCGATATCGACGTCAGCGAGCTGGAAGTCATAATCAAGGTCGAGACTGACGCGCGCAATTACTACAAGCGGCTGCCGCTGCGGTCGAAGGTCATTCCCGACTCGGCCAAGGCAACTTATACCAATGGCATCCTCGACCTCGTGCTGAAGAAGCAGGAGTCGGAAAAACCGCAGGGCACCCGGGTCAAGGTCGACTGAAACGGGTTTCGCAATCTTTTATATGCATATCTTCGAGAGCCATGAGGCTGTCCGCAGCGCTATCCTGGCGCCAGTGACCGCAGCCGTTCCGGGCCGCCGTAGCGCTGCACCAGCGCCGCCACTTCGGGCTGCAGCGCCGTCTCCCATGTCCCCGCCGCGGCCAAGGCCTGACGGATGGCGCCGCCCTCCCACTCCCGGCGGTTCTGCAGCTCCGGCGCGATAACACGGTAGCTGGCCGCGCCAAATAGCCGCTGCACCAGCGCGTTGGCGGAATAGACGCAGTCGAACGGCCCCAGCCGTGCGACGACGTGCGCGACCCAGCGGTCGTAGTCGTTGAGGTCCGCGACCGCTACGATGGCCCGCGGTGCGAGGCCGGCCGCCGCCATTCCGGTCGCGACCATTTCGTGCCGCTCGCCGGCCGAGAAGGGGTTTTCCCACGTTACGGCTTCCTGCGCCGAGCCAATCATCACCAGCAGTTCGTGGCCGTCGGCGACCGCCGTTTGCGCGATGGCGAGGTGGCCACGGTGGAAGGGCTGGAAACGCCCCGGCAGCAGCGCGACGCTCATGCCGGCAGCAGCGCTTCTGCGTCGCCCATCCACTTGCGCAACGGTTTGGGAATGGCGACCGAACCGTCCGCCCGTTGGCAGTTCTCGAGGATGGCGGCTAGCGTGCGCGTGGTGGCGATACCGGTCGCGTTGAGCGTGTGCGGCGTCGCGGTCCCGTCGGGGGTGCGGTAGCGCATGTTCAGCCGCACGGACTGGTAGGCGGTGCAGTTGCTGGCGCTGACGACCTCCTTCCACTCTCCCACGCTGGGCATCCACGTCTCGAGGTCGAACTTGCGCGCGGCAACGGTGCCGATGTCGCCGGTGCACATCTCAACGATGCGGAACGGCACTCCCAGCCCCGTGAGCAGGTCAACCGCGTTCTGCAACAGCTCCTCGTGCAGCGCGGCCGAATCCTCCGGTTTGCAGATGACGACTTGCTCGACCTTCGCGAACTGGTGGACGCGCCAGATGCCCCTGTCGGAGAGGCCGTGCGCGCCCACCTCGCGCCGGAAATTGGTCGAGAGCCCGCAGAACTTTAGCGGTAGCGATTTCGGTTCGAGGATTTCGTCGCGGAAGCGCGCGGTCAGCGGATGCTCCGAAGTGGCAATCAGGTACAAGTCGTGGTCCTCGATTTTGTACATCACCTCCTCGAAGTCGCCCAAATCGACGACGCCTTCGTACGCCTCGCGGTTCATCACAAAAGGCGGCACCACCGGCTCGTAGCCGCGTTCCGCCAGCAGGTCGACCGCGTAGTTCACCAGCGCCAGCTCGAGCCGCACCAGTCCCCCGGTAAGGAAGTAAAAGCGGCGCCCGGCGATTTTCGCGGCACGCTCGAGGTCGGCGCCCGCGAGCGTCTCGAGCAGTTCGTTGTGCGATTTCGGCTCGAAGCTGAAATCGCTCCGGTCGCCGTGCTGCGCCATCTCGACGTTCCCGTCGGGGCCGTCGCCTTGCGGGACCGCCTCGTCGAGCAGGTTGGGGACCCGCATCCGCGCTGCGTCGCGCTCCGCCAGCGCCGCGGCGGTCTCCTGCTCGAGCTGCGGCAGCCGCGACTTGAGAGCTTGTATCTGCTCCAGCATCAGATCCGCGTCGTCGCCCGCCCTCTTGGCGGCGCCGATTTCGCGCGAAATGCGGTTGCGGTCGCTGCGCAGCTTGTTGCCTTCATCGATGAGGCTGCGCCAGCGTTCGTCGGCGGCAATGACCGTCTCGGCAGCGGTGCGGTCGAGCCTGCGCCGCTCGAGGTCGGCGAATATCGCTGCGGGCGAGTCGCGGAACTGCGCCATCTCGAGCATCCAGTCGGCAACGCCAGCGGGCTTTATGGCTTCGCGCTCTAGGCGCCCATGCTGTTGCTGAAGGGTGCGGCGCAGGTCGCTTCGCCCCCCGCATCGGATTCGCCGCTGGCGGGTGAGGCGATGGGACGCATCGAACTGCACACCCGCAGCGACGTCGCAATTCGCAACGGCCGCATCGTTGAGGTGGGGCGCAAGCTCGACTACCCCGACGCTGAAACCATAGACGCGCGCGGCAAGGTTGTCGTTCCCGGTTTCGTCGACCCGCACACCCATCTAGTCTGGGCCGGCTCGCGCGAGCACGAACTGGAGTGGAAGTTGCAAGGCCGTAGCTACCAGGATATCCTGGCCGATGGCGGCGGCATCCTGCGCACTGTCCGCGAGACCCGCGCCGCCGATGAGGAGGAGCTGCGCGAGCAGTCGCTGAAGCGACTGCGCAACGCGACCCGCACGGGGACGACGACCATCGAGGTGAAGTCGGGCTACGGGCTCCAACGTGAGGAGGAGCTGAAGCAGCTGCGCGTCGCGCGCTGGCTCGGTGAGCAGGGGCTGGCCGAGGTGGTTTCGACCTTCATGGGCGCGCACGCGCTGCCCGACGACACGAGCCGCGCCGAATATCTGGAGCAGTTAGAGCAGATGCTGCCCGACGCGGCGGAACTGGCGGAATATTGCGACGTCTTTTGCGAGGAGGGTGCGTTCACCGTCGACGAGTCGCGCCGCCTGCTCGAGGCGGCGCGCGAGGCGGGCATGGGGTTGCGCATCCACGCTGATGAGTTTGGCGACAGCGGCGGCGGCATGCTCGGCGCAGAACTGAGCGTTGCGTCGGCCGACCACCTGGCCGGTTCCACGCTGGATACCATCGAGGCACTGCGCGACGCCGGGACGACGGGCATCCTGCTGCCCGGTACGCCGCTGGCGCTGCTCTCTTCCGACTTTGCGCCAGCGCGTAAGATGGTCGCCGCGGGGCTTCCACTGGCGCTTGCGACCGATTGCAACCCCAACTGCTACACCGAGTCGATGCAGATGGTGATGCAGCTGGCGGTCTTCCGCATGGGGCTGACGCCGGCTGAGGCGCTGACCGCCGCGACGCTCAACGGCGCGCTGGCGCTAGGGCGCAGCAACCGAGGTGCGATTGCGCCGGGCTGGCGCGCCGACCTGTTGGTGTGCGACGTCCCCGACTACCGCCACCTAACCTACCATTTCGGCATCAACCATGTCGAGACCGTGATTATCGGCGGCCGGGTCGTCGATGTCTGAACCGCTGCGGCGTGCCGGCGAGGCGCTCTGGGAGGGGGCGCTCTACACCATCTCGCTGCCAGAGCGCTACCTGCGCGGGCTGACTGCGCTGCTGGGCGGGATGCTGAAGGAGACGACCGACCTGCTCGTGCCGGACTTCGTCAAGGATACCACCAGCTACAACCTGTTTGTTGGCAACATCCTGCGCTTCGCGGTTGAGAACGTCGGGGGGGTCGAGGGCGTCTACGACGACGAAGGCCTGAGTGGAGATTACGCGACGCGCAAGCTGCTCGGCAACGCTATCGAGGGTATCGGCGTCGCGACGGTGCACCTTTCGCCGCTGTGGGTCTTCGCCTTCTTCGCCGACTCGGTCAAGGGGGGGCAGGCGTATCTCGACCGGCTCCACGGCGAGCTAGTCGCCAAGGGCTACCTTGACGAGGCGAGCGAGCCCGGCTCGTTCGCCGAACTGCTCGAAGGCCTTGAACGCACCACCGCTAGCTTCGCGCAGAACATCGACGCGCCGCCGCTCACGCGCGAGCAGGTGCGCGAGAACATCGACGAAATCCGCGACTCCATCGGCGAGTTGCTCTCGACCACCGGCCGCGCCGCGGGCGACGTCAGCGACGAGGTCGCCAGTGTGATGCAGGATTTCCTGGCGACCGCCACCGAGGAGGGGCAGTCGCTGCTCGAGCTGGGGGGCGTGATGACGCTGCAGGCGACCGCGCGCGCCCGGCAAGCGGCCGGAATCGCTGTCACCGCGCCGCAGGTGGCGGGTAAGATGCTCTACGAGAATATCTTGGGCTACTACGGCGATACGCTGGCTGACATCCATGAGCATGGCTACGCGGCGGTTGCGAGCGAGACCATTGAGCCCTACGGCAACGCCATCATGAAGCAGTTCAGCGGCGAGCAGGAGACCTGGACTGGCAAGCTGTTTCGCGGCTCAGCGCGCGGCCTGAAGCGGGTTTTCGGCATGCAAAGCTCCAAATAGTCGTCCTGACGAAAGGGAGGGCTGAGCTTGGCCGGGGAGCTAGACGTACCCTGTGACCCCCAACCGCCTTCAGGGGGGGCGACAGCCGGCGGCGGCGCACCCAGTGGGTCGCCCAATCCGCAATCCGACCGTGAAGTCCTGTCCTCCGGGGTCGCAGGCGGTCAGTGCGGTCTGCCGGAGGGCAGGCCGTCGGCCTTCACCACGGGAATCGGGTCAGGCCCGGAAGGGAGCAGCCCCACCGTGGACTTCCGACGCTCGGATGGGTAGCGGGGCGGAGAAGGAGCGCGGCAGCGGGCGCTCCGCCAGGACGACAACGCCGGTGGCTCGGCACCCGGGCTCGTTTGTCTCTAGTTTCGTGATGGCAACGCTGCGCGGGCGGCGCTGAAAGAGATTGAGTATCTGGCCCAGCCTAATCAATCCTTACTTCCCGACCTTTCGCAGCCACCGCTTGCCGGGCGCCCAGTCGGTGAAAATCGTGAGCGCCATACCGCCGGTCGTTAGCAGCGCGCCGGTCCAGACCAGCATTATGCCGGGAATCTGCCGCACGGTGAGTGTGGCGCGGCTCGGCTGGTCTCCCTCGCCGGGGACCGCCTCGTCCAGCGTGACGTAGATGTCGCGGTCCAGGTGGTGCTCAAGGTAGATGAGCGTGCGCCAGTCGGCGGTGCCGGCGGTGTTGACTCTGGCGGCGGTGCCGTCCACCACCAGCCGCTCGCCGCGGTGCAGCCGGAACTGCGCCTCCAGCCGGTTCTCCTCGCCGGGGCGCATTACGACGTCATCGAGCGTAATCGTGAAGCCGGCCGCCTCGGTCGAGCCGCCCTCTTCTAGCTCGACCGTCTCGACTTGGTCGAGCCCATAGGAAATGCCGTAGCCGAGCGCCACCAGGATGATGCCCAGGTGCGCGATGTAGGGCCCCCACGCGCGCAGTCGCGGCAGCAGCGGCTTCCCCCGAAAGCTCCAGAGATAGCGCAGCGCCGCGTAGCCGGCGAGCGCGGCCCACGGCAGTGCCGCGCCCGCCATCCACGAGCCGGGGCGTGCGCCAAGCAGCAGTATCCCCAGAATGGCGCTCGCGACGGCGGCGGCGACGCACCAGCCGAGCAGCTGGCGCACCGGATGCCAGCGCTGGAGCGTGTAGATGGCGAAGAACGCCGCCAGCAGCGCGACGAACAGCGCCAGCCGGGTCTCGAAGACGAAGCCGGGCAGGTAACCGTTGACCCCCATCAGCAGCAGTACCAGCGTCACGGTTAGGATGAGCAGCTGGGTGTAGATTGCCCCGAAAAAGGTGGTATCCTCGTCGAGCCACTCCTCGACTGTTTCGCGCTGCTGCGGCTCGGGCGACGGCGCGCGCGAGTAGGCGCGCGCCGCTGTGAAACCGGTCGCCGCCAGACAGCTGCCAAGCAGCAGTACCAGCCCCTTGACCGACGCGTCATCGGCCATTATACTCATGAACCGCTGCGCGGCATCCTCGCCCTGCGACGGCAGAAAGGCGTGCACCGAGAGCCAGATGCCGCTGCGGGTGACGAACGACTCGAACAGCACCAGCAGCAGCACCATCATCGCCAGCAGCGGCCCTAGCAGCGCGTAGTGGCGCTTGCGCTTGCCCATTACCGCCGCGTGCAGGAACGTGGTGGCCGCCAGCCACGGTAGCAACCCTGACGTCTCGACCGGGTCCCACGCCCAGAAGCCGCCCCAGCCGAGTGTTGTGTAGGCCCAGTAGCCCCCCATCGTCAGCGCGCTCGCGGTCAGCAGCCAGAACCAGCGCGCCCAGCGCCGACCCACGTCTAGCCACGCGTCGCCGCGCGCCACCAGCGCCGCCAGCCCCGCCGCGTAGAGCGGCACCGCGAAGCCGTAGGCGGTGAAGACAATCGGCGGATGGATGGTCATCCACGGCGATTGCAGCAGTGGGTTCAGCCCGCGCCCGGCGGTCGGCAGCGGGTCGGAGAGCGTGAACGGGTTAATCGCGAGCTGGATGGCCGCCAGCGCCAGCAGGATGCCCGAAGCGAAGAGCACGAACACCCGGTGTTGGTGCGCGTCACCGCGGCGACGCGCACCACCGGCGCCGTCGGCCATCGCGCCGCGCCACAGCTCCCAGTTGAGCGCCAGCACGGCGGCCCAGCACCATATGAGCAGCGTCCCGTCGCGACCGGCCCAGACGCCCGCCAGTTTGTAGCGCAGCGGCAGCTCGAGCGCCGAGTAGTCGGCGACATACTCGAACTCGAGCGCGGTGCGGTAGAAGTATGAGCCGAGCAGCAGCAGGCTGGCGGTCAGCGACCCCAGCAGCAGCCCCAGCGAGACGCGTTGCAGCAGCCGCTTCTCCGCGTCGCCGTCGCGCAGGTGCAGCGCCCCAGCGGCGAGCGACGCCAGTAGCAGCAGCGGGTTCAGGTGCAGCAGCAGGTCGCCCGGGTTCATCGGCAGGCGCAACCGGGGGTGATATTACGGCTATTCCGCCCCACTCACCGCCGCCGCGCGACCCACGCAATCACGAAGGCGGCGACTGGCAGCGCGAGCGCCGGCAGCCCTTCGTCCTCTTCCGCGGCGGGCGCTGCCTTGCGTTCGACCTTGAAGTAGTAGCTGCCGCCGTCGTTCAGGTCGACGACCTCCAGCCCCGGATACTGGTCGTCGGCGCCAGCGGGCGCCTTCGTGCGGTTATCGTCCTTGCAGTCGCCGGTGCAGAGCTCGTAGCGGTAGCCGGGGTGCGTCCCCTCGTCCACCTCGTGCGTGAAGCGGTAGCGGTAGCTGCCGTCGCCGTTCGCCTCCGCCGCGTCGCGCGACAGCTTCTGCGGCGCGTAGCAGGTAAACGGCTCCGCGATTGTGCAGACGTAGAACTTGACTTCGTCGTAGGATTCGTCTACGTCAATCCACGCCTCGAACTGGTCGCCGTCGGCCACCGCCTGCGGCGTGTGCTTCGCCTCGGCCGCCGCCGCCGGCAGCATGAACAGCAGCGCAAGGAGCGCGAGCGCCCGCATTATCGCGCCCAGCTTCCCGCGGCTTTAAGGCTACCCGCAAGGCGCCGCCGCAGCGCCGCGACGCCCAGTAGCGGCAGCAGCGCGGTGGGCGCCGGCAGCGGCTGCTCATCCGCGGCGCGGTGGAACGCGGGGCCACTGAAGCCCGCCACCAGCACCTCCCGCGTCACGTTGTTCTGGATGAACGCCACCACACCCAGGTTATCGCGGTCCCAGCCCGCGTCGAGCACGACTGTGCGGTTGACCGCCTCCGCCGTGAGCGGCTCCGGTTCGGCAATCGCGCGGACGGTCCAGCGGTGCAGCCGCATCCCGTTCGACCCTTCGCCCTCGCCGTCCCAGCCATACCAGTAGCGGTGGTCCTCGTAAAGTACCAGCCACAGCTCCCAGCCGTCGCCCTCCGGCAGCGCGCCGGTCGCCTGTGCCGCCAGCGTCGCGCTGTCGTTGGCGACCTGCGGTGCGGCGACGCGCACGCCGACGCCTTCGGCCGGGGGGTTCGCCGCGAATAGCTGGCGATATTGCTCCTCGGTGCCCGACTGGCTGCTGGCGCCCTCGAGCCGGCCGCCACCGTTGATAACGAAGGTCGGGAAGCCGCTGACCTCGTAGAGCTCTAGTCGCTCCTCGATAGCGGGCGAGCCGAACGGGTCGTCATCCAGCGGATGGTAGGCTAGTACCGCCACCTCGTCCATGTCGGCCACCGTTTCGAGCGCCAGCCCGCCCTGCATGCAGGGCGGGCACCACGTCGCGGTGAAGTATTCAACCAGCGCCAGCCGTTGCTCGGGCGCCTCTTCGGGGTGGCTGGCGGGGACGCCCGACAGCGCCGCCAGCAGCAGCGCCAGCGCGAACGCGCCCGCGGTTCGTCCGTGCATCACGCCTCCTGGCGCCACCGAATCCAGCCGGCGGCGAGCAGCCCCGCGCCGACCAGCACCAGCAGCGGATACATCGAGAAGAGAAAGAGCAGCACCGCCGAGCTGGCACCGACGCCGAAAGTCCAGCCGAGCGCCGCGCCGCCGTAGCAGCCGCACCCCAGCACCAGCAGCGGCAGCGCCGCCCGCAGTCGTTCGTTCATGATGCGCCAGCTGCCCCCACGTTAAAGTGGCCTGCGCCACCGCGCCGCGACCGCCAGCAAGGTCGCGACGCCAGCCAGCGGCAGCGCCGGGATGGAGCCCCCCTCATCCAGCGGCTCGCCCGCCTGAGGCTCCTTGGATTCGTCTGTGTCCTGCGCCGCAACGACCTGCAACTGCAGGTCGGCCAGCGAGATGTAGCCGCGGTGTAGGAAAGCGACGTTACCGTTGGGGGCGATGACCGCCAGCCGCGGCACCGGCATCGCTTCGTAGTTCTCGGCAATGGTCGCACCATCGGTGTCGATGGCGTGGCGCCAGCCGTAGCCCCCCGCGTCCGCCAGTTCGGCGAGTATGGTGTTAGTCTCGAGCCGGTCGGCGCCGACCGAGACGATGGCCACTCCCTCGAGCGTGCCGTTGTCAATTTGCGCCTGCAGCGGTGCGAGCGTATCGGCAGCGGTCGCGGCGCAGATGCTGCACCAGGTCGCCATCATCTCGACCACGATCACCTGCCCGCGATAATCCTCGAGCGAGAAAATCTCGCCCGCCGTATCGACCAGTGTGAAGCCGGGTGCCGGCTCGCCGACCGCCGCGACCGTGCCGGGCGGCTTCACCGGCGGTTCCCCGCCAGGCGACCCGCCACCGGCCGGCAGCGGTAGCGCCGCAATCTCCCATTCGCCGCTGGCGTCGGTGCGGAAGATGGTGACGCCGCCCGCGATATCTGGCTCAATCTGCATCCCCGGCAGCGCCAGCATTCCCCCTTCGCCTCCGACGCTGAACGAGATGTTGCCGGAAGCGCTGCCGCCCGCCATCCAGGCCGCCGTCACCGACTCTCCGGGCTGCAGCATCGGCCGGAAGCCGGCGCCGAGCACCGTCGGTGGCGACAGCCCCCCGTCGCGCAGCGTGGCGTAGCTGGCGCTCCCGTTGTGGCTCCACGCCAGCAGCAGCGACCCGTCGGGCTGCACCACGATATCCGGGCCGGACTCGGGGCAGACCACCCCGCCGGTGGCCCAGAAGGGGGTGACGCGCAGCCCCGCTAGGGGCTGGCTCGCGCCGTCCCAGCGCAGGTATTCCATGGTCTGGAACCAGGTGTCGTTGCCGGGCCAGAAGGAGACGTTTCGGTAGACAAGGTGGATGCCGCCGTCGGGGCCGCCGGCGATGCCGGGCGCGCAGCATTCGCACGGGTAACCCAGTTCCGGCTCGCGCTGTCGGTTGCCTCGGTCGAACGGGTTGAGCACGACCGGCTCGCTCCAGTTGCCGCCGCCGTCGCTGCTCGAGATGCCGTGCAGCTGCTTCAGGCTGCTGAAGCGCGTCTCATGGCTCGCGTTGGCCTGCTGGTAAACCAGGTGCAGCGCTCCCTGCCCGTCAATCGCCGCGGCGGGGAATTCGCACGCCCGCTCGCCGGGGCACGCCAGCGCCTCGCTTTCGTCGCTCCAGGTCAGCCCCCCGTCGTGCGATGCCGCCAGCATGAAGCGCATCAGTTCGACGCGCTGTTTCCAGAAAACGTAGACGTCGTCGCCCTTGGCGACCAGCGCCGGCTTCTGCTGCTGGTAGAGTACCGACGCCGCGCCGGTGTTGAGCCGCAGCGGCTGGTCCCAGTTCTCGCCGTTGTCGAGCGACCGTGAATACCAGATGTCCATCGGCTTGTTCCATCCGACCTGCCCGCCGACCCACACCGCGTGCAGCGTATCGTCGCTCGCGGTGAGCGTTGGATACATGTGCTGTGCCGGCAGACCCGCAGATAGGACGACCGGCTGCAGCTCTTTCTCTGCCGCAGCAGGCGCAGCCAGCAGCGCTACGGCAGCCAGCAGTGCCATCGAAGAGAGCAGCAGCGCCCGCAGCATACGCATGGCCGTGCGGGGGTCAACCGCTATATTAAGACCGTGGAACGCGATTTTGCGTGATGTGGCGAGGCGCTTCAGTCGCCTTCGTTCAGGTCCTAATTCTGGTAAGTCGCGAAACCGGCCAGTAAACCGAATATAATACCAAGAACGAGTAATGGCATTTTGATTGCAGCCAATAAATCCCGGGTGGTGCTTCCTTC
>Ga0208879_1001479_pt1 | contig 22060 bp, 23 predicted proteins | sample Knorr_S15_td_Bot_FD_185605 | JGI IMG/M metagenome (GOLD analysis project Ga0208879, IMG submission 185605) | Marine microbial communities from Southern Atlantic Ocean transect - Knorr_S15_td_Bottom_ad_5009_LV_A (SPAdes) (version 2) | ecosystem: Environmental > Aquatic > Marine > Oceanic | place...
GGTTAAATAAAATAGTGATTCAAACTACTATTCCCTTGACAATCAAGATCACTAATAAACTTTACACTCATAGAGCATAAGTTTCGTAGAAACAGATGCTTACGCACTGTTTAACTCAGCTGTAATGAAGTCTTCGCTTAAGAATTTGCACCCCAGGGGCACTTCCTCGCAACGCTCGGGCGCGGCACAATTCGAGAAAACGAATTTAAGGTTAATCAATTTTATTGCACCAAAGGCAGGCTTCGCACTAGGGTGTTCTTTCGGTTACCTTTCTGGAGTGGGTGGCCTGCCCTCGGGTGCAAGCAGAAAGGTAACAAGACCTAAGCGAAAAAATCCTTGATTTTTGAGAAAGGGTTTAATCTAAAAATTTCGGAAATAATACCCCAGGCAGCTTCTCTTGCCTTTCGGCAATTCACCTCCTCGAAATAGCCAAAAACAAAATGAAAAAATCATCAAAAACGGCTATTTTGAGCAATAAAAGCCTTTATTTAGCCCCATTTATGCCATAAAACTGATGGTTTTTTACTCAACGAGAGAAATATTGGAAATTTTGAATATGCACCTACTAAAGTGGCTTTGGCTATTATTTCCTAGAAGAAAGGTTAAACAACTCCCCAAATTCTGAAGGATTGTGGGATAAATTAGCCAGCTTCATCATATGCCAAGCCATGGCAAGATTACTCGATATAACAGGCTTGCCGATACGAGCCTCTGCCTCCTTGATCAAGCCTGTCGTTCGTAAACTGGTGCAGGACACGACCACCGCATCGCATTCTGCTTGCAAAGCAACAGACTCTATCGCCTCGAGGATAGAGGCTTCAGTAATTTTAGCCACGACGCAATCCTCAGATTCTTCAAAAGAACCAAAAGCAACGACACTATGACCGGAGGCTTCTAACTTTTCACGCATTTGCGCAGAGACTTCAGGCACATACGGTGTAAGAAAACCCAGTTTTTTCGCATTGAGTGCCTCACACGCCGCGATAATTGCAGTGACTGGATTGGTGACTTGTGCTTCGGGGTGTGCCTTTTGCACAGCATCACGCACTGTTTCTGGTCCGATAATGGTAGCACCAGAGGTACATCCATAACCGATAACATCAAATGAGAGGGCAGGCGGTAAAAGCGCAGCAGAATTCGGTATGTCAATTTGCATCTGTTTTAGTGTATCGGAATTGACTTCATTACACATTGGTATGCGGCTGTGATAAAGTGCTACGCCATCTTTTGGTAGAACTTTGGCAAATTCCGACTCGAGCGTTTCATCGGTCTGTAAAACAATTAGTCCTAATGTTGCTCTACTGCCAATACCGCTATCCGTTGTAAAGTTTAATTTCATTTTAACCCCTGCCAATAATTGGTAATTCTTGATCGGCACGCCTTGATAAGAGACGCGGTGCGCCGTTTTGCACAACGATGTTTTCTTCATGCACCATGATTCGACCATCACCATAGCTCAAAGACGGCTCAAGAGTTATTACCATGTTTTCCTCTAATACTGTTTCATCAAAAACTGCATGAGAAGGTTGTTCTGTTAATTGCATACCCAAACCATGGCCCATTCGCCCAACATCGCCACCTTGATAATCCATTTCTGTAATAACGCCACTCATTGCTTGAAACAATTCTCGGCAAGTGGTGCCTGACTTGGCAACAGCCAAACCGGCTTCTGTAGCACGCCATAGCGTGTCATGCGCGCGACGGGATAATTCGTCGTCTTTGCCTATGGCATAATTACGATCAAAATCGCAATAATAGCCATCGAAAGTTGCACCTGTATCCAACATCAGAATATCGCCTTTTTGCAACAAACGCTGTGAAGGCGGGGAAATAATGTCTTGATAGCCGCCAATATCGGCACCACCGGCCAAATAAGGCACATCGTCCGCTCCTTGCGCTAAGCACTCCATACGAAAAGCCCTGAATGTCTCAGCAAAAGGCTGGCCTTCGTAGAAGATTTCATTCGCACGGGCAAAAGCATTGGATGCTATGGTACAAATATGGGCAATTTTTTCAATTTCAAACGCAGATTTCACCATCCGTAGACTGCGAACCAGACTTGTCGCATCTATCAAATTAAGGCCTGGCAATGAAGTCATCAAGCGCTCGTAATCGGCCAGCGGCATCCGCAGGCTGGTTTCATGGCCTTTCATAATACCTAAGCGTCCGCCCTGCTTCGACAATGGGTTGAGTAAATCCAACAACAAACTGATACCGTCATCATCTGGTGAGGGTGCACTCCACGTGCGAATGTCTTCAACCCACGTCTCGCGCATCAGCGCTGCACCAATTTCTGGAATAATGGCAATCGGTTTACCTTCAATCGGTATAAATAAAAACCAAGGGCGTGTAGGGCTTAGCCAAAACAATGTATGAAAGCCACTAAAATAGCGCACCTCTGGCTCACTCATCAGCAAAATTCCATCTAGGTTTTGCGACACCATTTGGCTTTGAGCGCACTGCAAGCGGGCTGCAAACTCCGAGACTGGAAAGCCGCGCTGAGGAATATTAACCATAAGTATCCCCTGTCATAATCTCATCAAATATTGCTTGGTCCGTTACCCCTTCTGAGCCAAATAATAAAACGCGAGATGATTCATTCAGACCAAGAGTCGCTCTTAAACTAGGCTGTTTGGCAGCACAGATAAGCGCTGCAAGTCCTGCCACTGCGCTTTCGCCCGCCTCAATCACGGGATCATTACTCTGCGACTTGGCCAATAGCCTTACAGTTGGGGCAACAACATTTTCAGGAATGGTAACAAAATCACTCGCCTCTTCTGCGATGATATCCCATGCAAATGCTGATGCCTCGCCACAAGACAAACCGGCCATGATACTTTCTTCGTTGATTTTGACAAACAGTGCTTTATTTGCCTTAGAACTCTCAAAGAGGCAGTTGGCAAGATCGGGCTCTACAATCACAATTCTAGGCATCTGAGCACTCCAAACTTGTCTGATAGATGCACATACCGAACCCGCAAAACCACCACAACCAGCTTGAATAAAAACATGGCTTGGAGGCTCAGTTATCGATTCATTTATCTCATGCATCATCACACCGTAGCCCAACATGACGTCCCGAGGGGGCTCGTAATAGCCAGGCCAAGAAGTATCGGAAACAACAAACCAATTATTTTCTTCAGCCTCGCTTCGAGCAAGGTCTACCGAGTCGTCATAGTCGCCATCTATGCGAACCACCTCTGCACCTAAATCGCGCATAGCGGTTGCTCGTCCTTCACTGACCTCTGCGTGAATATAGATTTTGCAAGGCGCACCAAAACGCTGACAACCCCAAGCTAGTGATCGACCATGATTGCCATCAGTTGCTGAAACCAGGGTAATTTTTGAAGCCTCAACGTTGTATTTGCCATTTCGTATATCTTTAAGAGAAACCTTGTCATTCAATACTTTGGATACCTCGCGCTGTAGAACCTTAAGTGCAGCATAAGAGCCACCGAGCGCCTTAAAACTCCCCAAGCCAAATCGCGGACCTTCATCCTTGTACAGCACTTCACTAAGGGATAGATTCGAGGAGATGTTTTTTAGACTAAACAAAGGCGTGGGCTCATACCCTTGCCATTGGGATATTTCTTCAATTGCTGATGCAAACCCTTCGGCTGGTAAAACCTTCATTGCTGCCTTAAAGGAGTTCGGCTTACCCGATGTGTGCTTAATTATTGCGCTTTCAAATACAGTATTCATACTTTAACCCTATCGCAGAATAGCCTTACCTAATAAAAAATTCTATTTTTACGCCTATTTAGGTGATAAAACTTATGTATTTTTAGTTCACTCAGTAAAAATATTGGAAATTATTGCCATAAGAACTCCAAGAAGATTTTTCGGCTAAGCTTATTGATATAATAGCCCATATGCAAGATTACTTAAAAATAACGCGTAACGGTCTTTGGAACAACAATCAAGCCTTAGTTGCTTTGTTGGGGTTATGTCCATTATTAGCGGTAACCAACAATGTGGTTAATGCCATTAGCCTAGGTTTAGCAACAACCTTTGTTTTGATAGCGTCTAATGTCACGGTGTCGCTATTCCGCAACTACATTCGCAAAGAGGTCAGAATTCCTATTTTTGTATTGCTGATCGCCTCGTTTGTTACGATTGTTGATCTTATCATGCAGTCGTTTTTCTATGACATGTATTTAATCCTTGGTATTTTTGTGCCGCTAATTGTGACCAATTGTGCAATTTTAGGCCGCGCCGAAGCGTTCGCCTCAAAAAATAGCTGGGATAAATCCATCGTTGACGGTTTGATGATGGGTATTGGCTTTACTGCTGTGCTCGTGCTACTCGGTGCAATGAGAGAAATCTTAGGTAACGGCACGCTATTTGATCAAGCAGACTTATTATTTGGAGAGTTTGGAACCTCTCTAACCATAACATTTTTTAGCGATTATCAAGGCAGCTTAATTGCTCTACTGCCACCAGGTGCATTTATCGGCCTTGGTTTAATTGTTGCGTTTAAAAACTTAATAGATTCAAAGCAAAAAACAGCGCAAGCTGCTCCTATCGCGCATGTGGCTGCCAAGGCTCAGGCTTAATAATGACGCCTTACGTGACATTTCATGTCTAGGGCAAAAACAATTCAAGACTTTCTTCGTAGCGATATTATTGACATCGAAGAACTACTTTGCTTAGCACTAGATTTTTCAAAACCCTCCTTGTGCGCCAATCCAAATCACAAGATTAGCGAGGGTGAGTTAGCAAAACTTGACTTGCTAATCCAAAAGAGAGAAAGTGGTGAGCCTTTTGCCTACTTGTCAGGAACAAAAGGTTTTTATCACTTGGATTTCAAGGTAACAACTGACACTTTAATTCCAAGACCAGAAACAGAGATCTTGATTGATATTGCACTTGGATTGTTCGACTCAAGTGAGTCAATTAAGGTGCTGGATTTAGGCACTGGTAGTGGCGTTATCGCCATCACTTTGGCAGATAAATGCAGCAGTTGGAAAGTCAGCGCAGCCGACCAATCTAAAGCCGCACTTAAGGTTGCAACACATAACGCCAGCACCACAAAAACAAACATTGAATTTAGACATGGCAGTTGGTTTGAGGCTGTGCCCAATCAATGCTATGATTTGATTATAAGCAATCCACCTTATGTACAAACCAATGATCCGCATCTAGCAGATCTTCAATTTGAACCGATTGAAGCGCTAATCTCAGGTGCTGATGGGCTTGAAGACATTCGCATTATTATCGAGCAAGCACCAAGGCAGTTAAACTCAGGTGGATACCTTTTGCTGGAGCATGGCTTTAATCAACAAACGGAAATTATGCGATTGATGCGACAATCATTTTCTGATGTCAGAGGCTTTCAAGATAATAATGGTATCGATCGTGCCGTACTTGGGCGAATGAAATAACAATAAAAATAGAAACGAGCTGAGCGGAGTGAATTACTTAGCTACAGAGGAATTACGAATGAGACTGTCTGGCACGGTATTATCATCTTTAATGCTATCGATTACGGCGTAACTAAAATAACGACGAAGGCCAATGTCAGCCTTTAAGACCTTATTGATAAATGCCTGATAACCTGAAACATCTTCTACCAAAACGCGCAAAATATAATCCAAACCACCACCAACAGACCAGCAAGATTGTACTTCATCAAAACTGGTAATGGCTTGTTCAAAACGCTCAAACTCACCTTCTTTGTGGCTTTCTAATTCAACTTCAGTAATCACCAAATGGAAGTTTTTCATAAATTTGGGTGAAAGTCGCGAGCTATAACCATCAATAATGCCAGCTTCTTCAAGGCGCTGCAAACGATCCCATGAAGGTGTTAAGGATAAACTTAGACGTTCAGCCAGGGCTGTTTTAGTGATTCTGCCCTCCTCCTGAAGGATAGCAAGAATTTGAATGTCTCTTTCATCTAATTTGAACATGTTCTTATTATCACCCAAAAAATAGATTAATAGTTAATATTGTTAGTTAAATAATAGAAAAAAATTCAATAACAAGTCAAAAAGTCAAAAATTCCTTCTGATAAATAGACTAATTTACTACATATTCAGAAGTTTTTTTCAAATCAATGACGTCTACCAAAGAGGAGAAGTGCGCCTAATGCTGCATCGAACCTGAAAACAAATGCATAACCACAATCCCAGAAATAATTAAAACCATACCAATAATGGCTGCTAAATCCGGAATTTCCTTGTAGTAAACAGCGGCTACAGCAGTAACTAAAACAATGCCCAAGCCAGACCATATCGCATACACAATACCAACTGCCATCTCCCTGAGGACCAGAGTCAATAACCACATCGCAACAATATAACATACAACCACAACGGCGGTAGGGGTAAGCTTGGTAAACTCATCTGTTGACTTTAGGAGGCTGGTGCCAATTACCTCGGCAACAACGGCCAATGCTAAATAAATATAGCTCATTTCTACACTCCACAAAAATTATCTAACGCATTTAAAGTGCTAATTATAGCTCATGTTTTAATAAGTGAAGTTGATCTATAAGCCGGGTTCTGTCTGACCGAAATCAAGATAGTCATTCATCTACGGTACTTGTCACCAAGCACCTTTAGCACTCTACCCGAAGACAACGCGAGCCACGCCAATGCCTTCCTATTTGAGCTTGCTCCAAGTGGGGTTTACCCTGCCACACTTGTCACCAAGTGCGCGGTGCGCTCTTACCGCACCATTTCACCCTTACCTACAAGTAGGCGGTTTCTTTTCTGCTGCACTTTCCGTCGCATCACTGCGCCTAGCCGTTAACTAGCACTTTGCTCTAGGGAGCCCGGACTTTCCTCTGATAGCAAACGCCACCAGCGACTATCCGATCAACTTCAGCGCGAATTATACGCTGAGACCTTTGCATAGATCATTTAAGATTTGAGTGCTGATACTCTCGCAAAACTTCAGTTACTTGCACTTCGTAAGACTCGTACCATTCCTGTTTGCCTTTTGCTTGCGCCTGAAGATGTTCAGTATGTTGCTTCCAATTTTTTACGTCTTCTAAAGAATGCCAACAGGAGGTGCTTATCTCCAAATCGCCTTCGGTGCATGAAGTAAATTTGATACAATTGTATTGATCAAAAGCCACCTCTTTAAGTTTGGCAGCCGTCTCATAGTAACACTCGTCAAGCTGTTTTAATTTGGCGGTGAAAATCACAACATACATTACTTGATCTCAGTAATCGGTATTTGACTAAAAATTTTATGAATGTTATTACCCCGAGTATCAACAGCAACAGCAACAGGCATGTCTTTTACCTCAAACTCATACATAGCCTCCATTCCCATTTCCTCAAAAGCCAAAACTTTGGCTTTTTTAATGGACTTAGAAATAAGGTAGGCTGCACCACCTACAGCAATTAAATAACTTGCCCGATGTTTTTTAATGCTTTCGGCTGTTTTCGGGCCGCGCTCCGCCTTGCCGATCATACCGAGAATGCCAGTATTTTCCAACATCATATCGGTGAACTTATCCATTCGAGTTGCCGTTGTAGGGCCTGCTGGACCGATTACCTCTTCACCAACAGCATCTACTGGGCCAACGTAATAAATAAACTTATTATCAAAATCAACACCTTTCGGTAAGCCCTCGCCAGACTCTATCATCTTTTTGAGCCGCCCGTGCGCCGCATCTCGTCCAGTAATGATAGTGCCGCTGAGTAGCAAGGTATCGCCAATATTCCAATCTTGCATTTGCTCACGAGTAAGCTCAGACAAATCAACTTTTCTGTATTGAGAATAATCCATTTCTAAATCAGGATAAACATCATAATCGACCGGCGGCAATTGCGCCACACCTGAACCATCAAGAGTGAAATGCACGTGTCTTGTGGCTGCACAGTTCGGAATAATAGCAACCGGTTGAGAAGCAGCATGTGTTGGATAATCTTTTATTTTGACATCCAATACTGTTGTTAAACCGCCCAGACCTTGAGCACCAATACCCAAGTTGTTTACCTTATCAAAAAGATCAAGTCTTAGTTTTTCAATCTCACTCGGATTGGCTTTGACTCTGACTTCATTAATATCAACAGGATCCATCAACGACTCTTTTGCCATCAACATCGCCTTCTCAGGCGTACCACCAACACCAATCCCCAATATGCCTGGCGGACACCAGCCAGCACCCATTGTCGGAATCGTTTTTAGAATCCAATCGCTTAAATTCTCACCCGGATTAAGTACGGTAAACTTGGCTTTGTTCTCAGAGCCACAACCTTTTGCCGCAACAATCACATCCAACTTATCGCCCTTCACTATCTTGGTATGAATGACCGCCGGGGTATTGTCTTTGGTGTTCTTTCTGGCAAATAAAGGATCGCTTACTATAGAGGCCCTCAATGGATTGTCGGGGTGCATGTAAGCTTGTCTAACGCCTTCGTTAATCATTTCATCAACCGAAAGATCGGCATCCCATTGAACATCCATCCCTACTTCTAAAAAGATATTGACAATGCCTGTATCTTGGCAAAGAGGTCGCTTGCCAAAAGCACACATTTTTGAATTTATTAGAATTTGGCCGATGGCATTTTTAGCGCCGACACTGCTCTCTTTTTCGTAGGCCTCTACCATCGCTCGAATAAAATCCGGCGAGTGATAATAAGATATGTACTGGAGTGCAGAAAAAATGCTCTCTATCAGGTGGTTTTGCTTTATTTTCATATTTATTTAGCCTTCTCTATTGTCTATTTAGTCCCAGCAGGTTATATTGTTCCTTCTGAACATTTTATCAATATCTAGCAGGGAATTTCTATATGTTTAACTTCTTTAAAGGCCAAAATCTTTCTATCGACTTAGGTACTGCAAATACGCTTATCTATATGGACGGAAAAATCGTCTTAAACGAGCCCTCGGTTGTCGCCCTTAGACACGAAAAAGGTGCAATGGAATCACAAGTTATTGCAGTCGGTCAAGACGCAAAAAACATGCTGGGTAGAACCCCTGGCGCTATTGAGGCCATTAGACCAATGAAAGACGGCGTGATTGCTGATTTCAAGGTGACAGAAAAAATGTTGCAGCACTTTATGCGAAAAGTACTCAGATCGGGTTTTTTCTCGCCAAGCCCCAAAGTACTCATTTGTGTGCCCTGTAGCGCTACTCAAGTAGAGCGTCGTGCCATTAAAGAAAGCGCTGTTGGCGCTGGCGCGCGCGATGTTTACCTAATTGAAGAGCCAATGGCGGCCGCTCTTGGTGCCGGCATGGCAATTGACATGCCTTCAGGCGCAATGGTGATTGATGTGGGTGGTGGTACCACTGAAATTGCAATTATGTCTTTAAACGGCATCGTTTATTCTGATTCCATCAGAATCGGTGGTGATGTTTTCGATGACACCATTGTTAAATTCGTTAGACGCGTTCACGGCATTATTATTGGTGAAGCAACTGCTGAACAAATCAAAGAAGAGGTTGGTTCTGCCTTCCCGTCTAAAGTAGTAAAGAAAATTGAATTCAGAGGTCGTGATGTTGCCAAAGGCATTCCTGTGAGTTTTGAAGTGACCAATGCTGAAATATTAGAAGCACTGACTGAGCCCTTAGGAATGATTATTAACTCCCTGCGTACAGCGCTCGAACAAACACCCCCTGAATTGTCTTCAGATATTGCTCAAAACGGCTTGGTCGTTACTGGTGGTGGAGCATTGTTAGAAGGTATTGACAAATTGATTAATAGCGAGACTAACCTGCCGGTCACTATCGCTGACGATCCACTGACTTGTGTTGCTCGTGGTGGTGGCATGGCACTCGATATGATCAACGAACACAACATGGGATTTTTAGCCGCAGAGTAGTCGATCAGACTCATTATGCGACTACTAAAACCCCTTGTTCCAGCTTTAATTGCAATTATTCTAATTATACTGGATGCTCGTTTTTCATATTTAGACAATCTAAAACGCAATAGCACTGCTCTATTGTCGCCTGTTTATTTTTTGGTAGACCTGCCCAGTGAAATGATGAATTGGGTAAGCGATAAAGGTAGCAATATCGAGCAGCTCATCAGCGAGAATGAACAGCTCACCAATGAATTGTTTGAACTCAAAGCAAAGCTGCAAATCTTTAACAATCTTGTTTTAGAAAATCAAAAAATCAGTCGACTTATTGACGCCAGTTACTCCTTGCCGGAGAATGCTGTCAAATTAGCTCGGATTAAGTCTATCTCACAGTCTCGATTGAAAAAACAGCTGGTGATTAACAAGGGTAGTAATGACAATATCCTAGCATCACAAATTGTAGTCGGCGCAAACGGAGTTGTTGGTCAAATTATCCAATCAACACCATTTTATGCCACGGTTCAATTAGCAACCGATCCCACTCAACACATTCCTGTGAAAAATGTCCGTAATGGCGGTCGAGGTATCACCAAGGGTATGGCCTCAAGTAAGGGCGACATGAAGATAGAATTTATGCCGTTTGATGCCGATGTTAAATTGGGCGATACTTTTGTCACCAGTAGTATTGGAGGGTCGTATCCAGCGGGTTACCCTGTCGGTGAGGTTATTGAGGTAAGTGCGCCACAAGACGAAGCATTCCTATTGATAAAGCTAAAGCCATTTGAAAATATGAATGAATTAGAATTTGTGCTTGTTGTCTCGGAGCCTTTATGATCAGACAGAGCCCACTCATATTACTATTTAAACTAACATTAATTTCTGCATTGTTGAGTGTCATTTCTTTGCCCGAAATGATTCAGAGTGCCGCGCCATATTGGGTGCTGATATTTTTTATCTACTGGTTAATCTACGTTGAAACCAAAGCAGTTTATAGCTTCGCTCTATTATTAGGTTTATTGCTTGACTTATTACACGGCAATGTATTTGGTCAAAATGCCTTAGCTCTTATTGGTAGCACTGTCTTTATTATCCATGTAAAGAAATCGTTTTACGTATCCAACCTCAGCACCAAACAAGTCTATGTTTTTGTCGCCTCGTTGATTTATTTATTAATCACGATTGGTGTTCACTTGATGATTCAAGGCTTTGACTTTAGTTACCTCATCTTCCTTGCGCCAATAACGGGCGCTATCCTCTGGCCAACTGTTCATTTTTTGCTGGTCAAACTTAAGCACTAATTAAGCCGCTACATAGGTCTCATGGATAAAATTGCTAATACAAAACGAGAAATAAGAGTTTTTCAATCTCGCGTTGTCATTGCTGCGCTGTTTATTATTGTGCTGAGTTTGGTGCTGATATCACGTATTTATAACTTGCAAATTATTAATTACGATTACTACACTGCAGAAGCTCTGGGTAATCAATTACAGCAACTACCAATTACCCCTACAAGGGGTGATATTCTTGATCGCAACGGCAAAATATTGGCCTCCAATACGCTTTCTTATAAGCTCACAATCACCCCTGAGAAGGTCAAAGACATGGACGCTACAATGTTTGAGCTTAAGTATTTTGACTTAATCAATGATGATGATATCGAACAATTTTATAAAACCGAGAAACGCTACAGAAAGTTCCACAATATCCCTATAAAGCACAATATTTCAGAGCAATCAGTGGCTATTTTCCTCACTAAAGCACGACTCCCAGGTGTTGAAGTAGAGCCTTATTTTTACCGTGTTTATCCTAACGGTGCGAGCAGTTCCCATTTGATTGGTTACGTCTCTTCAATGGATCAAGACGATAAAGACAGATACGATAAAGACAACTACGCCGGTACAACTTTCGTTGGCAAAACCGGTATTGAAAAACACTACGAAAATCTTTTGCATGGCAGCTCTGGCAAAAAACAAATTGAGAGAAACGTCTCAGGCCGAGTGGTGGACTCGAAAATACTCACTTCAGCCGAGTCAGGTCAAGATTTGTATTTAAGCATTGACTTGGATTTACAATTAAAAGCCGAAGAATTAATGGATGGCAAACGAGGCGCATTGGTGATAATTGATGTCACCGATGGCTCGCTTTTAGCACTAGTAAGCACGCCAACATTCGATCCAAACTGGTTTGTTGGTGGCATTTCATTCAAGCAATACCAAACACTTCTAAATGACAAAAATCTACCGCTATTTGACCGCAGTATTAAAGGTCTCTATCCACCGGGCTCAATCATTAAACCTATGGTTGCCCTTGGTGGCCTAGAGCAAAAGGACATAACTGTCACTAGTAAAGTCTTTTGTCCAGGGTATTACAAAATTTCCAATTACTCACGAAAATTTAACGACTGGAAGCGCACAGGTCATGGTCATGTTAACGTCATTGACGCCATCGCTCAATCTTGCGATGTTTTCTTTTATGATCTTGCATTCAACATGGGGATTGACAAGCTTCACGACAACTTAGCGCATTTTCAATTTGGACAAAAAACCGGTGTTGACTTGCCGGGTGAATTTGCCGGCATTCTACCCTCTCGTGAATGGAAAAAAATTAATAAGGACGAGCCTTGGTATCGAGGAGAAACCTTAAATACGGGTATTGGACAAGGCTTTATGACTGCCAGTCCGCTACAACTCGCTCTTGCAACAGCAGCAATTGCCAACAAGGGGCAATTATTAGTGCCGCAATTGTTGATGCATGCGCAAAACAGTTCGGGCGACATCACAACAATGAGCATACAAAAGTCTCGCCAAATCCCTATTAAAGACATAAAAAATTGGGAAATAATTATTGATGGCATGGTGCAAGCCGTTTATGGAAAAAAAGGCACAGCAAGGCGCTTAAACCACAACCTTAGCTACACACTTGCCGGCAAAACAGGTACCGCACAAGTATTCGGCCTCGACCCTGAAGAAACATACATTGCTGAAAAATACGAGGAAAAACTCAGAGACCACGCCCTATTTACCGGCTTTGCGCCGATTGAAAACCCACGAGTGGCAATAGCAATCATTGTTGAAAACGCCGGCAGTGGTAGCTCAAAAGCCGCACCGATTGCCAAAGCTGTTTTGGATGTTTACTTTACAAAAAACCCAATGACAATATTAGCAACTTCTGAATAATTCAACTGATGCCTGTTGAGCGTGAAATTCAGATCTGAAATCCTCGAATTTTTCATTCTTAATCGCCTCTCTCATGGACGACATCAAATGCTGATAATAATGCAAATTATGCATAGTATTGAGTCGTGAGCCTAAAATTTCGTTGGTCTTTTGCAAGTGATGTAAATACGCTCTAGAGTAGTTTTGACAAGTCGAGCATTCACAATTGGTATCAAGTGGTCCTGTGTCCATTTTGTGCTTGGCGTTGCGAATTTTAACAATGCCTGTAGAGGTAAACAAATATCCATTTCTGGCATTTCTTGAAGGCATCACACAGTCAAACATATCAATACCTCTAGCCACCCCCTCAACTAAATCGCTTGGCGTTCCAACGCCCATTAGATAGCGCGGCTTGTCGGCTGGCATTGCATCTGGCAAATACTCTAAAACTTTAATCATCTCTTCTTTTGGCTCTCCAACAGAAAGACCGCCAATGGCATAACCATCAAAGCTAATATCGACCAAAGCCTCAACCGATTGACGTCTTAGCTCTTCATGCATGCCACCCTGCACAATACCGAATAGTGCATTGTCATTATTCAATCTTTGGTGTTCGTCTTTGGAGCGCCTTGCCCAACGCAGAGAGAGCTGCATCGACTGGTCGACTGCAGATTTCTCACTTGGATAAGCAATACATTCGTCAAAAATCATAACAATGTCAGCGCCGAGTTTTTGCTGAATTTGCATCGACTCTTCCGGCCCCATAAATATTTTATCGCCATCTTTGGGTGAACGAAAAGATACGCCTTTTTCGTTGATTTTACGAATATGACCTAAGCTAAACACCTGAAAACCACCCGAATCGGTGAGAATTGGCCCTTGCCAATTCATGAAGTCGTGCAAGTCACCGTGTGCTTCAATAACATCTGTACCCGGCGTGATCGACAGATGGAATGTGTTGCCAAGAATAATTTCAGCACCAAGCTCTTTGACCTCTTCAACCGTCATTGCCTTGACTGTGCCGTAAGTGCCAACAGGCATAAAGGCCGGGGTATTGACTTCACCTCGCGCAAAAGTCATCTTCCCTAAGCGGGCCTTATTATCGGTCTTGTTTAATTCAAATTTCATAGGGGCAATTATAGAATGCTCACTAAACTTTTCCGCGTCACTTTTTGCTTAATTAAACAATGCTGTAATCTCCATCTTCTATATCTTTCAACCCCTTTTTGAGATTGGCAACCAACTCCTTATCTCTGAGTATCTCTGCCATTTTCTCTCCATCAACATACTGCTCTGAAGTCAGATATTGCATGGTTGCAAACTCAATAAAATTGGAAATATGGCATTTATTACCGTTCGCTGCCAGTTTGATGGCTTGGTAAGTATCATCACCCCAGCGGACTTTTATTGTTTTCATAATCAACCGATTTAGAGTATTTATTGTTTACTTTTTAAATAACTTGGAATGACTACCCACTCGTACCAACGCCAATTCTAAAACATTACTTTCTATTCTATAGATTAATAGTAAATCTGACTTGATGTGCATTCTCGACAATTAACAAAATTACCGATTAACTTATGGTCTTTGTATCTAAAATCGAGACGATCTCCATTGGCAAGAGTTGTAACAACTTCTCTCAACAACTCTTTGTCAATATTTGATAGTTTTTTATAATCTTTCTTAAAACCAGCCGTTCTAAATATTTGATACATTAACTATCTAAGTCATCAAATAGTGAGTCAACATTTTCAAAGCTTTTGCCTTTATTAGATTGCAAATCACTTAAGGCTTTTTGGGTTTCTTTAGTAGGAATTTTAACTTCAAATGGTAAGCCATTATTGAGTACCACCATGTTGTTAAACACGCTTATAGCTTGGGAATAATTTAACCCCACTTGAGCAAGTATTTTTTTCGCTTGCTGGTAATTATTTTCTTCAACTCTAATTGTCGTTTGCGTTTTCATGGTGCACCTATAATCTCAATATATGATCATTGTATACCATATGACATACATAATTAATGCACTTGTATAAATGATTTATCAAAATTTCCAAATAATGCTCTTAAAGTGAAAAAATACGAAATTTGCCCTCCGACATAACACATGCCTATTATTCAGTTAGAAAGAGCCATAAAAAGGCTGTTTTTGACAAAAATTTTATAGAAGAGTATGATTTATTTTTAAATCATAATAAGTTATCTTTTTTATGCCTATCGTTCGATTAAAAATAAGCAGTAAATTAATTTCTAGTTTAATGGTTATGTTTTTGATAGCCATTCCAAATACGTCATCAGCTCACGACATACCTAAACCTTCTTTTAGCCTTGGCATCATGCAAATTAGTGATAATGCATTCAATGCTCTAGCTGGAACTGGCGTTACAATTGACGACAATGACACTGTCGCTAACTTTACAGTGGACTACTATGTTTCACCAGGCCTTGCTTTTGAAGGAGGAGTTATTACTAGTCCCGAGGTTTCAGCTAGCTTGCCTAGTAATGACTCTGGAACCTTACATGGAAAATCTTATTCAACAAGTGGAGTATTAACTCTAACAGCTAAAACTAATACCAGTTATTTGTTTGGTGTTAAATACAGTACCTCTTCAACTGGTGCTCTGGATATTTATGGAAAAGCTGGTTTGTTGTTTTGGGATGTTGATTTTAATGTCAGTGGAAGCGGAACTTTAACTTACAATGGCTTAATATATAATTCAAAAACATTTTTGCAAGTTGACGGTAGCGACCCCTATATTGGTTTAGGGTTGTCTTATGAAATTAGTAAGAATACATCCTTTGCTTTTGACTATATAACTACAGCTTCAACAAATGCTATTGAAGGTGTTGCTCTTGATCTTAGTGGATATTCAATATCTTGGTTACGTAGCTTCTGATAAAAATATGGTGGATGGGAAGGGATTCACATAACTCACTTAAACCCTATATATCAAGGCATAAATAGAATTAGTAAATAAATTCTACTCACAAACATATATTTATCTAATAGATAATAACTATCTAAGTTAAAGTCATTAACTTTATTTGTATAGCGTTGTCAATACAACCACCCTACTCATATTTACACAGACTTTCAAGGGTACGGGTGTAATGGCCTGACTTATTTGGACACCTTTCAAGCCACTTTTTTTCAATTCAGCTACGCCTGAGTTTGCTTATTGACTTGTATTTGCCAAAGTCTCGCATATTGGCCGTTGAGATCAAGCAACTGTTGATGCGTGCCTTGCTCGGCAATAGTGCCATTGCCAAGCACAATAATTTGATCGGCATCGACAATGGTGGAAAGGCGATGAGCAATCACCAACGTTGTGTGCTTATGCGCCAAACTCGCTAACGCCTTTTGTACCATTTTCTCCGAATACGAATCAAGCGCCGAAGTGGCCTCATCAAAAATCAATATCGGTGGATTTTTTAACAGCACTCGTGCAATCGCTAGACGCTGCTTTTCACCGCCTGAGAGTTTTAAGCCTCTCTCGCCAACCAGTGTGTCATAACCTTGCGGCAAGGAGTCAATAAAGCTGTCAATAAAACTGAGCTTCGCTGCCTGTTTAACTTCGGCTTCGGTTGCACCCGCACGACCGTAAGCAATATTGTAATAAATGCTTTCATTAAACATCACCGGATCTTGCGGTACGACACCCATCGCGCCGCGCACTGAGTCTTGGGTGAATTGTTTAATGTCTTGCTGGTCAATGCGTATTTCACCGCTAGAAATATCGTAAAAACGAAAGAGCAGCTTAGCAAGTGTTGATTTGCCCGCACCAGAAGGACCGACAATCGCTACTTTTTGCCCCGGTTTAAGAACAAAGTTAATATTGCTTAGCACCTCCTGCTTGCCAGCGTAAGCAAAAGAGACGTTGTTAAATTTAACCTCGCCTTGAGTGACTTTGAGCTCTGACGCATTGGCAACATCGGTGACTTTAGAGGAGCGATCCAATAGGTCGAACATATTGTTCATATCGATGAAATTATGTTTAATTTGACGATAAATAATACCCAAACCACCGAGCGGAATAAAGAGCTGTAAGAGGAGTGCTTGAATCATAATAAGGTCGCCCAAGCTAAGGCTCTTATCAACTACACCTTGTGCTGCCATAATCAAAACAATGGTCACACCGATAGCAATCACCCCGCCTTGGACAAAATTAAGCGCTGTCATGGAAGTAAAGCTTTTGGTGGCAACATCTTCCCAGCGCTGCATCGTCTCACCGTAACGATCGACTTCAAATTTTTCTTGATTGAAGTATTTGACGGTCTCGTAATTAATCAAACTATCGACCGCATTGGTATTGGCCTCGGATTGCATATCGTTCATTTGGTAGCGATACTTCATCCGCCAAGTGGTAATGGCCAATGTTAACGTAACATAAAAGAACACAGTTAATAAAGAGACGCCAGCAAAAAGAAGGTCGTAATTTAGCCATAAAATGCCGATTACTAAACATATCTCAAATAATGAAGGCAGAATATTAAAGACAAAAATGGAGAGTAAGGTGGAGACACTTTGGGTGCCTCGGTCAATATCACGGGTAATACCACCAATGCGACGATCCAAATGAAAGGATAAATCCAAAGTGTGTAAATGCCTAAAGACGCCAAGTGCAATCAAATTCATCGCGTGATAACGAACTTTGGCAAAAATGGCATCACGAAGCTCATTAAACAGTGAACTTGCCAGTCGTAAAAGGCCGTAAGCTAGCAACATGCCGAGCGGCAACACCAAGACTAAATTCGTCTGATCAAGGCCATCAACGATCTCTTTTAGCGCAAGGGGAACCGCAACATTAGCCAATTTCGCCAACATTAAAAAACTAACAGCCCAAATAACACGAGCTCGCATTTTGAGTAAATACGGCAAGAGCTTTTTTAAAACCTTAATGTCTCTGGTTTTAAAATCGTAAGCCTTAGTTTGGTTATTGCTTGAATGCATCGAGTGTCGCTTTAGTTAGAAAAGGCTTGGTTGATTTGATCAAAGCCAAAACCTCGAGATTGCAGAAAACGTTTTTGCTTGGCAGTTTCTTTATAGTCGGATGGCAGGCCATCACCATATTTTGTGACTCTGATCTTTCGTGCTAACGCAAACCAATCAAAAACGGATAGGTCAAAATACTCAATGCCGCGTTGCTTGAGTTCGCCAGAAATCTTGACGGGGCCTTTGCCCTGATTAAAGCGCATACTAATAAAATCTTCGGCGAAACGCACATCGCTTTGATAATCCTGCTCAACCAGCAAGTCTATTGCCCCAGCGATGAGAGTGTTATTAAAGTCTTGAAGTTGGAGTTTTTGCCTTAATTCTAATTGCGAATGCTCGCGTCTAACTAGCATTCGCATTGCAGCAGCATAACACTCGCTAGAGTTACTCTGCTGAGTCTCCATCTTCACTGGGCATGAGTTTTTCGCGTATTTGCGCTTCAAGAGATTGCGCAAGTTCGGGGTTGGCTTTTAGGTAATCTCTTGCATTGTCTTTCCCTTGACCAATACGTTCACCGCCAACGCTATACCAAGCACCTGCTTTTTCAACAAAACCCAGCTGGACACCCAAATCAACGATTTCACTCTCTCTAGAAATGCCGTGATCGTATAGAATCTGAAATTCAGCTTTTTTGAACGGTGGTGCAACCTTATTCTTTAAGACTTTAACGCGAGTTTCGTTACCCAAAATTTCATCGCCTTTCTTAATCGCGCCAATGCGACGAATATCCAAACGAACCGATGCGTAGAATTTAAGCGCGTTACCGCCTGTGGTGGTCTCTGGATTACCAAACATCACGCCAATCTTCATCCGTAGTTGGTTGATAAAGATTACCATGGTGTTGGTTTTCTTGATATTTGCAGTAAGCTTTCTTAGCGCTTGCGACATCAATCTAGCTTGCAAACCCATATGGGATGCGCCCATCTCACCCTCAATCTCAGCTTTTGGCGTCAATGCTGCAACTGAATCGATTACAATAACATCAACACTACCAGAACGAACCAGCATGTCGGTAATCTCCAATGCCTGTTCACCGGTATCGGGCTGCGAAATTAACAACTCATCGGTATTCACACCCAAACGTTTAGCGTACTGAGGATCCAACGCATGCTCAGCATCAATAAAGGCTGCTGTGCCGCCTATTTTTTGCATTTCAGCAATGACGTGCAGAGTTAACGTTGTCTTACCAGAAGACTCAGGACCATAAATCTCAACCACACGACCTCGCGGTAAACCACCAATACCGAGCGCAATATCAAGACTTAAACTGCCTGTTGATACTACCTCAATATCGGATCTAGCATCATCGTCACCCAAAAACATCACTGAGCCTTTGCCAAATTGTTTGTCAATCTGAGCAAGCGCGGCTTTTAGTGCTTGTTTTTTCTGTTCATCCACACGTTTCTCCCGAGTAAAATATTGATTAAAGAATTAAAGAGACCTTTGCATAAATCATTTTAAAAACTAAAGTGATTTATGCAAAGATTACTAGTGGAATTATAATGCCTTTCACAGCAAAAGACACACAATGTATGGCACTTGCACTGCAACTTTCAGCAAAGGCTCGACACACTGTTAATGCCAACCCAATGGTCGGTTGTGTCATTGCACGTGGCGGCGAAATTATCGCTCAAGATTACCACCGAGAATATGGCAAAAGTCACGCCGAAGTCAAAGCCTTGGCACATATTGATGGTAAAGCAAAAGGCGCCACACTCTACGTTACACTGGAGCCTTGCTCACATCATGGCAAGACGCCGCCTTGCACTGATGCGGTGATTGCCTCGGGTGCTACAAAAGTGATTATTGCAACATTAGACCCTAATCCACTGGTCTCAGGCAGAGGTGTTCAATTGCTCGAGCTTGCCGGCATCGAAGTTGAAATTGGGTTGTTAGAAAATGAAGCTAAAGCACTGAACCGTGGCTTCATTAAAAGAATGCAAACTGGCCTGCCTTTTGTCACCAGCAAAATTGCTATGAGCCTCGATGGTAAAACTGCAATGGCCAGCGGTGAAAGTAAGTGGATTACCTCTGAGGCTGCTCGAGTGGATGTACATAAACTGCGCCGAGATAGCCAAGCCATTGTGACAGGCTCAGGCACCGTGTTAAAAGACAATCCTAATCTGACCGCTAGGCTGCCAGAGGTTTCTGTCACACCGCTCAGAGTTATCATTGATAGCAACAATCAAATCACCGACAAAAACCTTAAAGTATTTTCCGATGACGCACAGACACTGGTGATCAATCGCGATAATTGCGACTCTAGCGTGAATGGCAAGGTTGATCTAAAAGCCGCCCTACTCAAGCTTGGCGAATTGGGTATTAATACCGTACTGATTGAGGCGGGTCCAGGCCTTAACGGCGCCCTGCAACAAGATGGGCTTATTGACGAATTGGTGATTTACACTGCGCCAGTGCTACTTGGTAGTGACGCCACTTCAATGATGCAATTGCCCATTACGACAATGGGCGACAAAGTCACCTTGAAAATACACGATTGTCGACAAATAGGTGTGGATATGAAAATAACCGCAAGCTTCAAATGAAAGCCTTTAATGACTTATGCAAAAACCTCTAAATAATAAAAACGTCTTGCTTGGTATCTGCGGCTCAATCGCCGCTTACAAGTCCCCCGATATTGTTCGTCGCTTACAAGATTTAGGCGCCGAAGTTCGGGTGGTGCTTACAGCGGGTGGTGCCGAATTTGTTAGCGAAAGATCACTACAAACTGTCTCGAAAAACAAAGTACATGACAACCTTTGGGACGCAGAGGCGGAGCTGTCGATGGGTCATATCGAGCTTGCCAAGTGGGCAGATGCGATTGTTATTGCACCTGCTTCTGCCAATACCATTGCCAAGCTTTGCCATGGTAGGGCGAACGATTTATTAACAACCCTTATTTTAGCAACAACGGCCAAAATACTCATTGCACCCGCAATGAATCAACAAATGTACGCCTCAATGGCAACACAGGACAACCTAAAGCTATTGGAAAGTCGAAATATGGTAATTGCAAAGCCAGAATTTGGTGAGCAAGCCTGTGGTGACATTGGCGAAGGACGATTAGCCGAACCAACCTCTATTGCATTACAAGCAGCTAATTTGTTTCAAAACACCCAACTCGGCGGAAAAAAAGTAATGATTACCTTAGGTGCCACCATTGAGGCAATTGATCCAGTACGATTTATCTCGAATCACAGCAGTGGCAAGATGGGAATGGCGTTAGCTTCAGCTTGCATTGAAGCGGGCGCTACGGTAACACTCATCATAGGCTCAATTTCAGTAGCAGTGGAGTCACGTGCAATAAACATTTTCGTCACCAGCGCTGATGATATGCTTGAAGCCGTGATGAGCAATATTGGCGAACAAGACATATTTATTTCCTGCGCAGCTGTTGCCGATTATCGACCAGTAAATATTGCACAAAACAAAATCAAAAAAGACTCTGAAACACTGTCAATTGAGCTTGTGCGGAACCCCGATATTTTGGCAAATGTCTGTCAAATGAAAAACAAACCCATTTGTATTGGCTTTGCCGCTGAAACCGAAAATTTAATCAAAAATGCCAAAAATAAGCTTAAAAATAAGGGTTGTGACGCCATTATCCTTAATGATGTTTCAAATTCAAAAATTGGTCTTAAATCCGATCAAAATGAGGTCTTTTTTATTACCAAAGACAACTGTGAAAAAATTAATATAACCAGCAAAATTATTATTGCAAAAAAATTGGTTGAAAAAATTTCTGAAGTGTTGATTTGAACAACACAAAATGCCGTTAAATCAAGGCTTAATGGACTTACTCACAAAACTGTGGATAACTCTGTTTATATCTCTTTTTTTTACTAAGAAAATTGCATCACAATAGGCTTTATTACGGTTTTGGTTAATAATTAATCATAAGTTTTTTTTTGTTATAAATCAAATACTTATGTTTATTTCATATAATGAATAATGATAAAAATAACCCATTGATTTAATCAGTTTAATAATGGCGGATAACTTTTGATGTTTATCGTGCTAAATCAAGTGTTTCACGGCAATTTATGATAATTATTAGCTGTACATCTTTTCCATCCTATCAATGCAGTAATATCGAAAATTCTGATGCTATTTAATGCCTTATTTTTTTTGATTGGACTTGTTGTTTTTT